>Ga0302320_10000355_pt1 | contig 106580 bp, 91 predicted proteins | sample Bog_T0_3_FD_202130 | JGI IMG/M metagenome (GOLD analysis project Ga0302320, IMG submission 202130) | Peat permafrost microbial communities from Stordalen Mire near Abisko, Sweden - Bog_T0_3 | ecosystem: Environmental > Terrestrial > Soil > Wetlands > Peat | place: Sweden: Abisko, Stordalen... | reverse complement strand
CAATGCGGTGCTGGAGCGGCACCTGGTCAAGGTGGCGGTGCTGCGCTGAGCGTGCCAGCCTGCTGGCGTGAAAAGGGGAGGGGCCCATTGGCCCCTCCCCTTTTCATTGCCGGATCAGCGGCAGGAACATAATGGATTCTGGCGCCAAACCATATGAGCCCTTGGATTCCCGTGTGCTATCGTTAATGTGAGCTGGAATATCTGAATTGCGGATTTGATTTTCACTTTATGGTTAAGGTCGGTATTTAGCAAAGGCTGTCGGAAGGGAGGTCGGGATGCAATTCCCCTGTTCGTGCCTAGTCGGCGCATGCGCAAGGCTGAAATGGCTGCGCTGGACGCATCTTCTCTTGCTTGTGCTCCCCTTGCTGGGCATGGGGGTGGCTGGCCATGCCGCCTCTGCTTGCCAGCCTGTCAGCGCTATGATCGCCTTCCAGGCTGACGACAATTTCCTCTTCTACCTCAACGGGCATCTGGTGGTAGCCAATTATGTGCCCAATGGGTCCAGCGCTGAGGCCAATCCCGTCACTGCGACGATACCGGTCTCTGATTTCACTGCGCCGGGCCAGGCGAACTATTTTGCCGTTGAGAACCAGAATTCGACCTGCTGCTATGTCGGATCTGCCTGGCTGATAACGGTCCAATGCGCGGATGGTGACACCTCGTACATCACCGACGCGGACACCACATTCATGATGTATGATGACCAAACCGGCGACACCCCGCCAGCCTCTATGAATGGGTATCAATGGTATCAGCCCGGCTATTCGAACCCGTCATTGTTCAATGGGACGCCAGTGAAAACCTACCAGTTCTGGTTCACTGGCATCACAAACCCGCTCACGGGGCAGCCGCTGCCCATCCTCAGCCACTCCTTGAGCGGCGGGGAATCTGGCTCCTCCACCGGCGCCGGTGACAGCGAGGCCTTGTACTATGTCGAATCGGTGATCCTGCAGCAGTACTCCCCCACAGCCACGATGACGCCCACATTCACGCCTACCTTCACCCGGACCGTGACCGCCACTGACACTGACACTAGAACAGCCACCCCCACGTTCACGCCCACTTGCACCCAGACTGCGACTGCGAGCGACACGCCGACGGGCACGAAGACCGACACGCCCACGGACACGCCCACATACACCCAGACTGTCACTGCCACGGACACAGACACGAGGACCGTCACGCCCACCGACACCCCGACCTGCACGCAGACGGTCACTTACACCGAATCCGTGACCCGCACGGACACGCCCACCGACACGCCCACTTACACCCAGACCGCCACCTCCACAGACACGGACACGAGGACTATCACGCCCACGGACACGCCCACCTGCACCCAAACTGTCACCTCCACAAACACGGACACGCGCACGGTCACCAGCACAGACACGCCCACCTGCACTCAGACTGTCACCTCAACAGACACCAGCACCAGCACTGCCACCTTGACGGGCACCAGCACCAGCACCCAGACCCTCAGCCCCACCTCGACCGACACGCGCACCCTCACCAGCACCGACACCGCCACCTGCACGCGCACGGTCACCAGCACCGACACCATCACCTGCACCAAGACCAGCACTGACACCCCCAGCGACACCATCACCTACACTGAGACCAGCACCGCCACAGACACGCCCACTCGCACGGCCACGCCCACGGCCAGCGCCACCAAGACGCCCGTGCCGCCCGGCATCTACAGCCTGGACATCAAGGTCTACAACAGCGCGGGCGAGGTGGTGGCGGTGCTGGCCACCAACCTGAGCGTGCCCTCCTACCCCTCGGGCGTGGCGACCCAAGCGGGCGGGGCCTTCATCCCCGACCTCGGACAGGTGGGCACCTTAACCTTGCAGGGCATCTCCATGACCTTGGCCTGGGATGGCACCAATTCCAGCGGCCAGTTCGTGTCCAGCGGGGCCTACACCATCACTGTGCTCATCACCGACCAGTATGGCCGAGCGACCACCTTGAGCGCTGTGGAGCAGGTCCTGCGCCAGCCCGTGGGCTACCTGGTGCAGATCTACAACAATGCCGGGGAGCTGGTGCGCGAATGGGACCTGCGCGACGGCAATTGGCGCCTGGCCCTGCAGGGCAATGGCACCGTGGACCAGGGCGGCATCGCTCTGATGGCATTGCCCAATGGCGCGGAGCTGATCTGGGACGGCACCAGCGCCCTGGGCCAGCCGGTGTCGCAGGGCGTCTACATCCTCAAGGTCGAGCGGGATGACGGCAGCGGCCAGACTTTGAGCACGCGCCAGATCATGCTGCTGCGGCGCGGGGCGCTGCTCGCGCACAAGCCCTATGCCGCGCCCAACCCGGTGCCCGCTGGCGCCAGCGCGGTGGTCATCTTCTTGGGCGGGCTCAACCCTGAGGGCAGCGTGCGCGCGGGGCTCTACAGCCTGAGCGGGGGCCTGGTGGCCAACGCGGCCCTGCTCAGCGCTGGCAGCGAGCTGAGGCTGCCCCTGGGCCATGCCGCCGCCGGCATCTACATCGCCAGCGTCGAATGGGTGAGCAGCAATGCGGTGCTGGAGCGGCACCTGGTCAAGGTGGCGGTGCTGCGCTGAGCGTGCCAGCCTGCTGGCGTGAAAAGGGGAGGGGCCCATTGGCCCCTCCCCTTGTTTTTTGCGCCCTTCCTGGGATAATGATGGCTCATGCCGCCCAGCGGAGACCGAATGCCCAGCCAGAGCAGCGAAGCCTTCATCCTGCGCACCACCCGCTATGGCGACAACGACCTGATCGCAAGCCTCTTCACGCGCGAATTCGGCAAGGTGACGGTGATGGCGAAGGGCGCGCGCTCCTCGCGCCGCCGCTTTGGGGGCGGCGCCATGGAGCCCTTTGTCGTCTTCCAGGCCCAGTGGCAGGCCGACCCGCGCCGCGAGCTGGCCGTGCTCACGCAGACCGCCCGGCCGCTGGCTTTCAGCGGCTTGATGGCCGACCTGGACAGCCTGGCCGCGGGCTGGCGAGTGATCGAGTTGGTGCAGTCCTTCAAGCAGCCCTGGCAGCCCGAGCCTGAGCTCTTTGAGCTGGCCCTGCAGTGCTTCCGGCGCCTGGACCAGGGCTTTGACCCGGCCCACAGGCTTTGGTTCGAGGCCAGCCTGCTGCTGCTGGAAGGCCTGGGTGATGCCCGCATGCAGGCTTTGGCGGAGCGCTTTGGCACGCTCCCGGCAGCAGGGGACTGGCGCAATGTCGAGGAATGGCTGGATCGCCAGTTGCTCTTTCATCTAGGGCATGGGTTGAAGACCAGCGGCTATGACCGCAAGCTGGAGGTTTGATGTGATCGAGACCCGCGGATTGGTGAAGCGCTATGGCCAGCTGGTGGCTGTGGATGGGCTGGACCTGAGCATCAGGCCCGGCGAGGTCTATGGGTTCCTGGGGCCCAATGGGGCAGGGAAGACCAGCACGCTGAAGATGCTGGCCGGTCTCTTGAGCCCGGATGAGGGATCCATCAGCATCGCAGGAGTGGACATGGTGGCTTCGCCGCAGGAGGCCAAAGCGCACCTTGCCTACATCCCTGACCGGCCCTCGCTCTTCCCGGAGCTGACTGGGCTGGAGACCCTGCGCCTGGTGGCCGGGCTCTATGGCTTGGAGCCTGCCCTCGCCGAGGCGCGCGGCGCCGCGCTCTTGGCCAAGTTCGGGCTCGCGGCCTGGGGCGACGAGCGCACCGGCACCTACAGCCATGGCATGCGCCAGAAGCTCTGCTTTGCCGCCGCCCTGCTGCACCAGCCCCAAGTGCTCATCTTGGACGAGCCCATGGTGGGCCTGGACCCCCAGGGCGGGCGCCAGATCAAGGAGCTGCTGCGCAGCCAGGCCAGCCTGGGGGTCACGGTCTTCTTGAGCCTGCACACGCTCGAGATCGCCGAGAAGCTCTGCGACCGCCTGGGCATCCTCCACCACGGCCGCCTCCTCCACGAGGGCACGGTGGATGAGATCAAGGCCGCGGCCGGCAGCCGGCAAGACCTGGAGGGCGCCTTCCTTGAGCTCACCCAGGAGAGCGCGCCGGTGGGCCCGCTGGAGGGGGGTGCATGAGCTGGGCTGACCTCATCCAGGCGCTCTGGCTGCTCTCCCGGCTGGAGCTGAAGCCCCGCTTGGGGGCCTGGCGGCGCTGGCACGCTGGCGAATGGGCCAGGGCTTGCGCCGGATTGCTGGTGGCCCTGGTCTTCTTGGGGCTGGTATACGGCCTGCTCAGGCCCACCTTTGGCTTCTTGGCTCGGCAGGAGGGCCTGGGGCCCCTGCTCATCGCGCGCCTCTCCCAGGTGCTCTTCCTCATCTTCTTCAGCATGCAGGCCTTGAGCCAGCTCATCACCAGCCTCTCGGCCCTCTTTCTCGACCGCGGGCTTGAGATGCTGCTGGCCACGCCGCTCGCCCCGCGCCAGCTCTTCTTGGCGCGCTTCATGCGCTCATGGGCGGCCAGCGCCTGGATGGTCATCCTGCTCTGGGTGCCGGTGGCCCTGGCCATGCAGCGCGCCCTGGGCGGCGGCGCGGCTTTTGTGCTCTGGGCCCTGGCCTGCCTGGTGGGCCTCTCGTTCTGGGGCGCCGGGCTCTCCACCTTTGTCTTGCTCTTGAGCCTGCGCCTGGTGGCGCCAGGCCGCCTGCGCCGCGCCATGACTCTGGTCTTCGCGCTGATGGCTTGCGCCCTGGTGCTGGTGGTGCGGGCCATGCAGCCCGAGAAGCTCACCAATGCCGGCAATACCATGGCGGCGGCCGAATGGCTGCGCCAGTTCCGCCTGCCCCAGCCTGGCTGGCTGCCCAGCGCCATGGCGGCCAATGCGCTGGATGGCTTCCACAGCGACCCGGCCGCTGGCCTGGGCTGGATGGCCCTGCTCTGGCTGGGAGGGCTGGCGCTGCTGCTGGCGGTGGCGCTCTGGGGCGGTCGCGCCTACCTGCAGCTGTGGCTGCGCACCCGCGATGCCGGGGGCGGCAAGGAGCCCTCGCGCGGCGGCGCCTGGGAAGGGCTGCTTGGCCGCTTGTGGGACAAGCCGCGCGGTTTATGGGCCAGCCTCTGCCTGCAAGAGGCCGCCCGCACCCTGCGCCGCGACACCCAGCGCCTGCAGTTCCTCTTCTTGGGCACGCTGGTGGGCATCTTCATCTTCAACCTGGCCCGCCTGCCCATGCAGGACCCTGAGGTGGCCAGCCTGCATGACCCCCTCTTCATCGCCAGCGCGGGCTTGAGCTGCCTGGTGCTGCTGGCAGTGGCTGCGCGCTTCGCATTCCCGGCCCAGAGCCTGGAGGGCGAGGCATCTTGGCTGCTGCGCACCGCCCCGCTCTCAAGCGCTCGGTACCTGGCCTGGCGCTGGATGGGAACCCTGGCGCTGCTGGCCTGCCTGGGCCTGCTGCTCTTCGGCAGCTGCGTGCTGGCACTCAAGCCCTCGCCCAGGCTGCTCTTGGCCGGCCTGCTGGTGATGCTGGCCGCGCCCATGGCCATCACCAGCCTCTGCGTCGGCCTGGGCGCGGCCTGGGGCCGCTCGGACATGGAGAATCCGGAGGACATGGTGACCGGCGGCAGTGGCCTGCTGCTGCTGACCTTGGCTGGGCTTTACCTGGTCTTGAGCCTGGGCCTGCTGGTTCCGCCGCTGCGCGAGCTGGGCAGGCTGGCCATCAGCCACCGCTTCACCCCGCGCTGGGCCGCCCTGCTGCTGCCCGCTGCCTGCTGGCTGCTGGTGCAGGCCGCCGCCATCGTGCTGCCCATGCGCTATGGCCGCCAGGCCCTGGAGCGGGGCGATGGCCTTTGATGCATGGCGGGGCATGAAAAAGCCCGGGCTGATTCGGCCCGGGCTTTTTTGCACGCTTCTGGCATAGGCTGCGCTAGAAGCCCTTGTTGGCGCCGGGCGCGGTGTCCTCCTCATCGTCGGCATCATCCTTTGCCGGGGCCTGGCTCTGCCCGCTGTCCAGGTCCTCCTCCATGATGTTGCCGCTGCGGTTGTGCAGCTCGCATTCCTTGGTCGGCTCGGTGCCGTCCACAAAGGCCTCATTGACCGACTTGCGGCAATTGGGGGTGAAGAGCTGTCCGGAGTCGGCGCAGACCTTGACGAAGTGGATGCCGGATGGCACCGGGAAGTCTTTGACCGGCTTGCCGGCAGTGGCCTTCTTCATGAAATCGGCCCAGATGGGGGCCGCCACCACGCCGCCGGTCAAGAACTTGCCGATGCTGCGGCGGTCGTCGTAGCCTATCCATGCGCCAGCCACCAGGTCGGGGGTGAAGCCCACGAACCAGGCATCGCTGAAGTCGTTGGTGGTGCCGGTCTTGCCGGCTGCCGGCAAAGTGAAGCCGGCCTGGCGCACGGTGTTGCCGGTCCCGTGGTCGATGACATCGCGCATCATGCTCGTGACGATGAAGGCGGTGCTGGCGCTCAAGGCCTCGTGGCTCTTGGTGCTGTGCTCTTCCAAGGTGCGGCCGTTGGCGTCCTTGACCGTGAGGATGGCCATGGGCTCCACGCGGATGCCCTGGTTGGGCAGGGTGCCGAAGGCGGAGGTCAGCTCGAGCAGGGAGACCTCGGCGGTGCCCAGAGCCAGGGTCAGGTCGCGGTTGAGCTCGCTGGTGATGCCCATGCGCCGGGCGTAGCTGATGGCGGTGTTGACGCCGATCTTGTTGAGCAGCTTCACGGTCACCACATTGCGGCTGTTGGCCAGGGCCTTGCGCAGGGGGGTGGGGCCGAAGAAGCGGCCCTCGAAGTTGATGGGCTTCCATTGCTTGCCGCTGGGGTCGGTGAAGACCACCGGGGCGTCGATCACCACATCCTCGGCGGTGAAGCCGTTGTCGATGGCTGCCGCATAGATGAAGGGCTTGAAGGCCGATCCGGGCTGGCGCTTGGCCTGGATGGCGCGGTTGAACTCGCTTAAGTTGAAGTCGCGGCCGCCCACCAGCGCCTTGATGTACCCGGTGTGGGGGTCGATGACCACCATGGCGCCCTGCAGGGTGGGCTTCTCGCCCAGCTTGAAGAAGTATTTGAGGTAGCTCTCGGCCCGCTTGTCGGCCTGGTTCAGCCCGTTCTCCACGGCGCGCTGGGCCATGTCCTGCAGGCCCAGGTCGAGGGTGGTGTAGACCGAGAGGCCCCCCTTGTAGACCGCGTTGTCGCCGTAGGTCGCGGCCAGCTGCTGGCGAACATACTCTGTGAAGTAGGGGGCGTTCTGCACCTCGCCGCGGCGCACCTGCACCGGCTCGGCCTTGGCGGCTTCGGCCTCTTGCGCGTTGATGTAGCCCTCGCTCTGCATGCGGGCCAGCACGGTCTCCTTGCGGCGCTGGGCCCGCTCCACGTCCACGATGGGGTTGTAGGCGTTGGGAGACTTGGGGATGCCCGCCATCACGGCGCATTCTGATAGGGTGAGCTCTTCCACATGCTTGCCGAAATAGGTGCGCGCCGCAGATTCCACGCCATAGGCCCCGTTGCCGAAGTAGACCTGGTTCAGATACATCTCCAGGATCTCATCCTTGGTGTAGGCCTTCTCGATCTGGATGGCCAGCATGGCCTCCTTGATCTTGCGGCTGAGGCTGCGCTCTTGCGTCAGGAAGAGGTTGCGGGCCAGCTGCTGGGTGAGGGTCGAAGCGCCCTGGATGACCTTGTGGTTGAGGGTGTTGACCAGCGCGGCGCGCAAGATGCCTGGCACGTCCAGGCCCCAGTGCTGGTAGAAATGGGTGTCCTCGGTGGCGATGATGGCCTTCTGCATGGCCATGGGTATGCGCGCCAGCGGCACCAGGGTGCGCTGCTCAAGGTAGAGCTGCTTCACCAGGTTGCCATTGGCATCGAAGATCTTGGTGGACTGGCTGGGCTTGTATTCGCGCAGGTCGCTGACGTAGGGCAGCTCGTTCATGTAGGCCACCACCAGGCCCGCGGCGGCCCCCAGGATGATGAAGCCGCTGATGATGAAGGTGACCATGAAGAGCTTGAAGGGGCGCCAAGGGGCCTGCGGGTCTTTGAACCCGGCGCTCTGGCGCTTGGGCGGCGCTGGCTTGAAGGCGTTGCGCAGCAGTGAGAGCAGGTCCATGAGGCTTCCTAGTCGAGGGTGGGGGCTGAGCGCGGATTATAGCACAGAGCCAGCTTGAATTTCAGATATCAGCGGCAGTGATTCGGCGCCGGATGGCTTTTTCTGAAGGCGGACCCTCGCCCCATTTAAAACTTGTCAAAAAAGCTATAAACCATATAATCAATCATGGGCGATGATGCCATGTTGGAGGATGCGGATGACAGATCAGCTGATAGGGATTGGCGCAGCAGGGAAGATGAGCGGGCTCTCTGAGCGCACCTTGCGCTATTGGGAGTCGCTGGGCCTCATCACGCCCGTGCGCATGCCCTCGGGCCACCGCAAGTACAGCAAGGCCATGGTCAAGACCATCATCGCCCTCAAAGAGACCCTTGAGAAGAACAACCTGCGCATCAATGACCTGGTCACCAGCTCGGGCTTCTTGCAGGACGAAGCCCTGCGGCGCAAGGTCAAAGACCTGGGCGCCTTCAACCTGCGCGCCCAGATGGAGAGCTTCTACGCGGATGTCCGCCGCGACATGCGCTTGAACCCGCTGTCGGGGCTGCCCGACCACTTCTTCAGCCAGCAAGAGACTGAGCGCAGGCTGGAGGAGGGCCGCAAGATCGCCATCTGCTACATCGACCTGCAGGGCTTCCGCTTCTACAACCAGCGCTACGACTATCCCCGCGGCGACAGGGTGCTCAAGTTCTTGGCGGCGCTGATCTTCGAGAAGATGCGCGATTTCGGGGGCTCCGATGATTTTGCGGGCCACCTGGGGGCGGATGACTTCGTGATCCTCACCACGCCTGACCGCTACGCCGCCACCATGCAGGAGCTCATCAAGTCCTTCGATGCCATGATCGGCCAGCATTATGACAAGGCTGACCGCGAGGCCGGGCGGGTCACCTTGCGCAACCGACGGGGCGAAGAGCTGGTCTACCCTGTGATGAGCCTCTCGGTGGGTGTGGTGACCAATGAGCGGCGCAATCTTCTGCATTTCGCGCAGGCCGGGGATATCGGGCTTGAGCTGAAGCGCTTCGCCTCCACCTTCAAGCGCAGCGAGATGGTGGTGGACCGGCGGGTCAACTAGCCCATCAGAAGAAACTGGTTGACAATCCCAGCCCATTCCGATAAAACCTAATACCTTTTTTAGCCGACCGATCCCTTGCCCAGGCGGGCCTGCCTGCCGTTGGATCAGGGTAGTGCCGAGATAGCTCAGTTGGTAGAGCATCTGCCTGAAGAGCAGAGTGTCGGCGGTTCGATTCCGTCTCTCGGCACCATAAGTTCATGGTGAAAAAGGCCCATGCGTGGGCCTTTTTCTTTGGGGTGTATGCCGGCCTCGGCCGGCTGTGCCGAGGTAGCTCAGTCGGTAGAGCAACTGATTCGTAATCAGTAGGTCGTCGGTTCGATTCCGATCCTCGGCTGTTCTTGCAATAAGATGTTGAAATCCAACCCAGGAGGTAATCCGTGTCCACCGCAATGCGCCTCAAGCGCACCGGTACCACCAAGAGGCCATGCTATCGCATCGTGGTCATAGACAGCCGCAACGCCAACAAGGGCGCCATCATCGCCAATGTGGGCATCAACAATCCCCGCGACACGAAGGCGGCGACGCAGTGGGCCCTGCAGGAGCCGGTGATCCTTGATTGGCTCAAGAAGGGCGCCCAGCCCAGCGAGTCAGTCAGGACCATCTTGAACAAGGCCGGCATCTGGGCCAAGTTCAAGGCCCCGGTCAAGGCCTGAGGCCGTGCGCGAGCTGATCCTATACTTGGCCGAGCAGCTCTCAGGCGAGAGCCGCGAGAGCATGGAGCTGACAGAGTCCCCGGGCCGGCCCGGGCATTTCAAGCTCTTGGTCGAGCAGCGCGCCATGGGCCGCCTGATCGGCCGCGAGGGCAAGGTGGTCAAGGCCCTGCGCGTGCTCATCGAGGCTGCGGCCTCGGCGCAGGGCATCGAAGCCGGATTGGACATCGACGAGAAGCGGGGCTAGCGCCATGCCGGCCGCGCTGGTGGAGCTGGCCAGGGTGGTCTCCCCGCATGGCGTCCATGGCGTGATGAAGGCGGTCTGCCTCTGCCAGCGCCCTGAGCGCCTGACCCGGGCCGAGAGCGTGTGGCTGCAGCCCAAGGCAGGGCCAGCCCGCCGGGTCAAGCTTGAGCAGGCCAGCTTCAATGGCCGGCAATTCTATGTGCAGATCGAGGGCATCAGCAGCCCCGAGGCGGCGCGCGCGCTGGCAGGCAGCATCCTGGGCCTGGAGCGCAGCGAGATAAAGACCGAGCCGGGCGAGGTCCTCATCTGCGACATGAAGGACATGGATGTGGTTGAAGAGGGCGGGCGCCGGCTGGGCCGGCTGTCCGGGGTCTATTCCACGGGCGCCCAAGACGTCTATGAGATCGCGCCTGACAGCGGGGAGAGCTGGCTCATCCCAGCCATCCCGCAGGTGGTGCTCAAGATCGATGTGGGCGCGCGCTGCATGACCGTGCGCCTCTTGCCGGGGCTGGAGCCGGGGACCGGGGAGTGAAGGTCCAGGTGATCACGCTCTTCCCGGGCATCCTGCAGGGGGCCTTGTCTGAGAGCATCTTGGGCGCCGCGCAGGATAAGGGCTTGTTCAGCGCCGAGCTGGTCCAGCTGCGCGGCTTCTGCCGCGACAAGCACCGCCAGGCCGATGACCAGCCCTATGGCGGCGGCGGCGGCATGGTGCTCAAGCCTGAGCCGGTGTTCGAGGCGGTGGCAGCCTGCAGAGCCAAGGACCCAGCCGCGCGGGTGATCTATCTCTCGCCGCAGGGACCGGCACTGAGCCAAGCGAAGGTGCTCGAGCTGGCGGCCCTCCCCGGGCTGATCCTGCTCTGCGGCCATTACGAGGGCGTGGACCAGCGGGCGCTGGACGCGCTGGTGGACGAGGAGCTGAGCATAGGGGATTATGTGCTCACCGGCGGCGAGCTGGCGGCGGCCGTGGTCATTGATGCGGTGGCCCGCCAGGTGCCCGGCGTGCTGGGCAACCAGGCCTCGGCCCAGGCGGACAGCTTTGCTGATGGCCTGCTGGACTTCCCGCACTACACGCGGCCTGCCAGCTTCGAGGGCAGGGAAGTGCCGGCAGTGCTCTTGGGCGGCGACCACGCGGCGGTGGCTCGCTGGCGGCGCCAGCAGTCTTTGCTGGCCACTGCGCGCAAGCGGCCCGACCTGCTGGATGGAGCGGAACTGAGCCTTCAAGACATCCGGCTCCTTGAGGAGCTGGGGATACCCTGGAAGAGCAAGGCGGGGCGACCCGCGAAACCCAAGTGAAGAGGTAGAAAAATGAGCGGCATCCAAGCCATCCTGCACCAGGTCGAAGCCAAGTACCTGCGTGCCAAGCATCCCGACTTCAAGCCCGGCGACACCGTCAAGGTCCACATCAAGGTCGTCGAAGGCGACAAGGAGCGCATCCAGGTCTTCGAGGGCACGGTGATCGGCAAGAGCAAGACCGGCATCCAAGAGTGCTTCCGCGTGCGCCGCATGAGCTATGGCGTGGGCGTGGAGCGCGTCTTCCCCATGCACTCGCCCTTCATCGAGAAGGTCCTGGTGAGCAAGCGGGGCGTAGCCAGCCGGGCCAAGCTCTACTACCTGCGCGACAAGTCGGGCAAGGATTCGCGCATCCAGGAGGAGCGCCGCGTCATCGAGGAGCAGCGCACCTCCACGGTGGTGCCAGCTCCGGTGGAGCAGCCCAAAGAGGCTGTTGCCCCGGCTGCTGAAGCCAAGAAGTAGCCCCACAGGGCCTCCCATTCGGGGGGCCCTAGTTGTTTGACCTTTGAAGACCGATGGGCGCTCCATCGATTCGAATGGCGGCAATATGGCGAAGAGGATAAAGCCGGATCTTTTGCTTGAAAAAGACGCCTGGGCTTCGGGCGCAGTGCTGGTGGCTGGCCTTGACGAGGCCGGGCGAGGCCCCCTGGCCGGCCCAGTGGTGGCCGCGGCAGTCATCCTAGACCCGGAGGGCCTGCTGGGCTTGGACCGGCTGGATGACAGCAAGCGCCTGAGCGCCAAGCTGCGCGAGGCGCTCTGCCCCATCATCCGGGCGCAGGCGCGCTCCTGGGCGGTGGGCGTGGCTACGGAGCAGGAGATCGACAGCCACAACATCTTGCAGGCCACTTTTATGGCCATGCGCAGGGCCGTGGCAGGCTTGAGCCTGGCCCCGGACCGCGTGCTGGTGGATGGGCCGCATGCGCCATTCAGGGAGCCGCCCTGCCGCACCGTGGTGCATGGCGATGCCATCAGCATGAGCATCGCAGCGGCCTCCATCTTGGCCAAGGTTCACAGGGATGCCCTGATGGAGGGCCTGGATGCGCGCTGGCCGGGCTATGGCTTCCTGCGGAACAAGGGCTATGGCACTCCTGAGCACTTGAGGGCCCTGGCCCGGCTGGGGCCCTGCCCGGTACATCGCAAGAGCTTTACCACGGGGCTCTTGGGCTGCTTGCCGGGGCTGGTGCTGTGAGCCTCTCTGGCAAAGCTTGGGGGCGCCTGGGCGAGGCGCTGGCTGAGGAGCACTTGTGCGGCCTGGGCTGGCAGATCTTGGAGCGCAATTGGGTCAGCCCGGCCGGGGGCGAGCTGGACTTGGTGGCGCGCGACAGGGGCACGCTGGTCTTTGTGGAGGTGAAAGCCTTCGCCCATGCCGGCATGGGCGAGAACCCGGCGGTGAATGTGACGCCCGCCAAGCAGCGCCGCGTGGTGCGGGCGGCGCGGGGCTATCTCTGTCTGCTCGGCCGCGAGAGGGATGACTGCCGCTTCGACGTGGTGGCGGTGCGGCTCGACCCTGCGGGCGGGCCTCCGCAGGTGGAGCATTTTGAGGGGGCCTTCTTCGCATGAGCCGCGCGCAGACTGCCAGCCTGGCCAAAGAGGCGCCCGCCCATCTGCCCATCCATGCCTGGCCCGCGGGCGAGCGCCCGCAGGAGCGCCTGCTGAGCAGGGGGGCGCAGTCCCTTGGCGAAGCTGAGCTGCTGGCCCTGCTGCTGCGCACCGGCGGCCGCGGGCAGAGCGCTGTGGAGCTGGCCCGCCTAGTGCAGGCCAGGGTTGAGCAGGCGGGCGGCTGGGGGCCGCTTGGCGCGGGCGGGCTGATGCGCCTGCCGGGCCTGGGACCGGCCAAGGCCGCGCTGCTGCTGGCGGCAGTGGAGCTGGGCAGGCGCAGCGCGTGCGCGCCTGCCCAGCCCGGCGAGAGGATCATCACCAGCCGCCAAGCCTATGAAGCCTGCCGGCAAGACCTGGAAGCCTGCCAGCAGGAGAGCCTGCTGGTGCTTGCGCTGGATGCCAAGCACCGCCTGCTGGGCCGCAAGACCGTGTCCTTGGGCACGCTGACCCAGTCGCTGGTGCATCCCCGCGAGGTCTTCAGGCCGGCCTTGGAATGGAACGCTGCGGCTGTGCTGGTGGCCCACAACCACCCCAGCGGCGACCCTCAGCCCAGCGCCGAGGATCACCAGGTGACGCGGCGCCTCAGGCAGGCCGCAGCCTTGCTGGGATTGGGTTTGCTGGACCACTTGGTGGTAGGCAAAGGCAGCTATTTCAGTTATGCTGACCGTGCATGGACCATTGACGGGACGCGCTTGGGGGACTAGATGCAGTTGAAAAAGAAAGTGCAAGGTGCCAAGAAGAAAGCCCCGGCCAAGGTCAAGAGCCAACTCAAGGCTCGGCCCAAGCCCAAACCCAAGGCCGTGAAGCGGGCCGTGGCGGGCAAGCTCGCAGACAAGCCGGGCATCAAGTTAAAGCATACAGAGATGCGCAAATCAGCGCCGCGCCCCCAGTCGGATGGCGAGCGCCGCGCCGTGGCAGCGGCAGAGGCCGCTTATGACAAGAAGGCCAACGATGTGCTGGTGCTGGACCTGACTGGGCTCTCGCCGGTGATGGATCATGTGGTGCTGGCTTCCGCTCGATCTGAGACGCACCTGCGCAGCGTGGCGGATAATGTCGAGGAGCAGCTTGCTAAATTGGGAGAGAAAGCCCTGCATCGCGAGGGCTACCGGGATGGCCGGTGGATCGTTCTGGATTACGGCGACCTGATGGTGAATGTATTCTTGGATCAGCAGCGCAGCCATTATCGTCTGGAACAATTGTGGAGCAGGGCTAGGGTGGTAGCGCGTTACGAGGCTTGAATATAAAGCAAACAGAGATGCATAAATTAGAAATATTGCGCCTCGCAAAACGCCCGATTTTATAATCCGGGAAATAGAAATGAGGCTTGATGCAAAGGCTGGCAAGCTTTTCATAGCAGAAAGTTGAAAATAAAAAGCCTGTTAATAAAGGGTTAAAATAGAAATAAGCAAATATGGAGGTTTTCTTAGAAAAAACATATTGACGTTTCTGGGGTTTAGGATATAATCCGTCTCGCTTCAGGGAATGCCGCAAGTCAAGAGCTTCTATCTGAGGTAACAAATGCCACTACGTAGCCCCCATCAGAGTTTGAGCTAAGCGGTCCTAGACTGTTGTGCTTGACTGTCGGGGGCACCCACGCGGTGCCTTTTTTGTTGCGCTGGTCTTTGAAAACCAAACAAGATGCATAACGGGTCCTAAAGCAATAAACTGGTCCCCGCAAGGGGATAACAGTCAAGAACAACTCTATGAAGAGTTTGATCCTGGCTCAGGACTAACGTTGGCGGCGTGCCTAATACATGCAAGTCGTACGATCCGGTAGCAATATCGGAGAGTGGCGAACGGGTGAGTAACACGTGGATGATCTACCCTCAAGATTGGGACAACCCATCGAAAGGTGGGCTAATACCGAATGTGACCACGGCCAGTATCCTGGCTGCGGTAAAAGGTGGGGACCGCAAGGCCTACCACTTGGGGATGAGTCCGCGGCTGATTAGCTAGTTGGCGGGGTAACGGCCCACCAAGGCGACGATCAGTAGCCGGCCTGAGAGGGTGTACGGCCACACTGGGACTGCGACACGGCCCAGACTCCTACGGGAGGCAGCAGTAGGGAATTTTCCACAATGGGCGCAAGCCTGATGGAGCAACGCCGCGTGAGGGATGAAGGGTTTCGGCTTGTAAACCTCTTTGGAGTGAGACGAATGTGCTTACGGTTAATATCCGTGGGCAGTGACGGTATCACTAGAACAAGTCACGGCTAACTCTGTGCCAGCAGCCGCGGTAATACAGAGGTGACTAACGTTGTCCGGAATTATTGGGCGTAAAGGGCGCGTAGGCGGTTGGGTAAGTCAGATGTGAAATACCCGGGCTCAACCCGGGGGTTGCATCTGATACTGCTCAGCTTGAGTACGGTAGAGGAAGGTGGAATTCCCAGTGTAGCGGTGAAATGCGTAGATATTGGGAGGAACACCGGTGGCGAAGGCGGCCTTCTGGACCGAAACTGACGCTGAAGCGCGAAAGCTAGGGGAGCAAACGGGATTAGATACCCCGGTAGTCCTAGCCTTAAACTATGAGTACTAGGTGTTGGAGGTATTGACCCCTTCAGTGCCGCAGCTAACGCATTAAGTACTCCGCCTGGGAACTACGGCCGCAAGGCTGAAACTCAAAGGAATTGACGGGGGCCCGCACAAGCGGTGGAGCATGTGGTTTAATTCGACGCAACGCGAAGAACCTTACCTAGGCTTGACATGTAGTGACATCCAGATGAAAGTCTGGCTTTCCGCAAGGAACACTAACACAGGTGCTGCATGGCTGTCGTCAGCTCGTGTCGTGAGATGTTGGGTTAAGTCCCGCAACGAGCGCAACCCTTACTCTTAGTTGCCATCAGTTCGGCTGGGCACTCTAAGAGAACTGCCTCGGAAAACGAGGAGGAAGGTGGGGATGACGTCAAGTCCTCATGGCCTTTATGTCTAGGGCTACACACGTGCTACAATGGCGCATACAGAGGGTTGCAATGCCGCAAGGTGGAGCCAATCCCTAAAGTGTGCCTCAGTTCGGATTGGGGGCTGCAACTCGCCCCCATGAAGCTGGAATCGCTAGTAATCGCGGATCAGCATGCCGCGGTGAATACGTTCCCGGGCCTTGTACACACCGCCCGTCACGCCACGAAAGCCTGTTGTACCAGAAACCGGTGGGCTAACCCGCAAGGGAGGCAGCCGTCTACGGTATGACCGGTGATTGGGGCGAAGTCGTAACAAGGTAGCCGTATCGGAAGGTGCGGCTGGATCACCTCCTTTCTAAGGAGTATCGCTGAGGCGAAAGGCGCAAGCCTCAAGCTTCACACAGCGATCACACCTAGGTCAAACCCGTTATCTCTTGTTTGGTTTTCCAAGATCAGTGCCGGTGGGGTTCGCCTGTCACAAGGCGCCACTAGGCGACCGGGCCTTTAGCTCAGCTGGTTAGAGCGCGCGCTTGATAAGCGCGAGGTCTCTGGTTCGATCCCAGAAAGGCCCACCATCTCTCTATGGGGATGTAGCTCAGCTGGGAGAGCACCGCCTTTGCAAGGCGGGGGTCGCCGGTTCGATCCCGGTCATCTCCACCAGTTCGCACTGTTCTAAAAGCTTCCTGCTCCTTGGCATCAGCGCGCGTCGCGCGCAAAGTACCAACCACGCAGGACGTAGGTCTTTGACAATCAGGGTAAATAGAGAAACTCTAATTAGAAGTGCCAGAGGAAGTAGCTAAACGGCGGCCTCTAAGCGAAAGCTTGAGAGGCTATTTAATATGGTCAAGCTACTAAGGGCGTTCCAAGGATGCCTTGGCACCAAGAGGCGATGAAGGACGTGGCAAACTGCGATAAGCTCCGTGTAGCCGTTAACAGGCGTTAAGGCGGAGATCTCCGAATCGGGAAACCGGACAGGGTAAACCCCTGTCATCCCACACTGAATCCATAGGTGTGTGGAAGCGAACCCAGGGAAGTGAAACATCTCAGTACCTGGAGGAAAAGACATTCCCAAAGTAGTGGCGAGCGAAATGGGAATAGCCTAAACTGGATGCATGTCAAGCCTGTGTGCGTTGTGCAACCGGTGTTGCGGGAAGGGACTGCGGCTCGATACAGCGAGTCGGGGGAGTTACAAAGTGTTGACCTAGCGGAACGGCCTGGAACGGCCGGCCATAGCGGGTGAGAGCCCCGTACGCGAAAGGTTGAGCACCTCCCTAGGTCCTTCTCCCAAGTACTGCGGGGCACGCTAACCCCGTGGGAAACTGGGTCGTCCACGACTCAAGGCTAAATACTACTTGGTGACCGATAGCGTATAGTACCGTGAGGGAAAGGTGAAAAGCACCCCGAGAGGGGAGTGAAATAGTACCTGAAATGGAACGCTTACAACTTGTCGAAGCCCTATGTTGGTTTTGCCCAGGCTTTCGGGTCTGTGTGGGCCAACAGGGTGACGGCGTGCCTTTTGTAGAATGATCCGGCGAGTTACGTGTTGCAGCAAGGTTAAGCTTCATAAGAAGCGGAGCCGTAGCGAAAGCGAGTCTGAATAGGGCGCTTAGTTGCAGGACGTAGACCCGAAGCCAAGTGATCTAGGCGCAGCCAGGGTGAAGTCCGGGTAAATCCGGATGGAGGCCCGAACTGATGATTGTTGCAAAAATCTCGGATGAGCGACGTCTAGCGGTGAAAAGCTAATCGAACTTGGTGATAGCTGGTTCTCCCCGATATAACTTTAGGGTTAGCCTCGGATATGTATTTCATGGCGGTAGAGCACTGAATCGGCTAGGGGCCTTGACCGGCTACCAAACCTAATCAAACTCCGAATGCTATGAAAGTCCACTCCGGGAGTCAGACTACGGAGGATAAGCCCCGTGGTCGTGAGGGATTCAGCCCAGACCCTCAGCTAAGGCCCCAAAATGCATGTTAAGTGATCAAGGATGTGGAACTACTCAGACAGCCAGGATGTTGGCTTAGAAGCAGCCATCATTTAAAGAGTGCGTAATAGCTCACTGGTCAAGTGGTTCTGCGCCGACAATGTCCGGGACTCAAACATGCTGCCGAAGCTAGGGATTCATCCGCAAGGGTGAGTGGTAGGGGAGCGTTGCGTTGTAGTGTGAACCATGACCGAAAGGACATGGGGACGAACCGCAAGTGATTATGCCGGAATAAGTAGCGCAAAATAAGGTGAAAAACCTTATCGCCGTAAATCTAAGGTTTCCTTGAGCAAGGGTAATCCACTCAGGGTAAGTCGGACCCTAAGCCGAGGCTGAAAAGCGTAGGCGATGGACAAGGCGTTGATATTCGCCTACTGCCATTAGGAGTTGAACAAGGGGTGACGCAGAAGGATAGAGGAGCCGCAGATCGGTCGTTGCGGTTGAAGCTGGTAGAGGGGGTCCGCAGGCAAATCCACGGGCCCGTATTCCTCGAGAAGCGAGTACGATCTCCGCAAGGGGAACAAAGTCCTCCACTCCACGCTGCCAAGAAAAACCTCGTGGGATCCTAATGGTATCCGTACCGCAAACCGACTCTGGTAGATGAGGAGAAAATCCTAAGGCGCTCGGGAGAACAATCGTTAAGGAACTCGGCCTAATCATCCCGTAACTTCGGAAGAAGGGATGCCTCTTGTTGTGAAGGGACTTGCTCCCAGAGCATCGAGAGGCCGCAGTGAAGAGGCTCAGGCGACTGTTTAACAAAAACACAGGTCTCTGCGAAGTCGAAAGACGACGTATAGGGGCTGACTCCTGCCCGGTGCCGGAAGGTTAAAGGGTGAGGTCAGGGCGCAAGCCTAAAGCCTTAAACTGAAGCCCCGGTAAACGGCGGCCGTAACTATAACGGTCCTAAGGTAGCGAAATTCCTAGTCGGGTAAATTCCGACCTGCACGAATGGAGTAACGATCTGGGCACTGTCTCAACGATTGGCCCGGCGAAATTAGAGTTTCTGTGAAGATACAGAATACCCGCAATTAGACGGAAAGACCCCGTGGAGCTTCACTGCAGCTTTGCATTGTGTCTTGGTGGACTATGTGTAGGATAGGTGGGAGACTTTGAAGCGGGCCCGCTAGGGTTCGTGGAGTCGTCCTTGAAATACCACCCTTATTCTATTGGGATTCTAACCTGCGCCCGTGAAACCGGGGCGGGGACAGTGCATGGTGGGCAGTTTGACTGGGGCGGTCGCCTCATAAAGTGTAACTGAGGCGCCCAAAGGTTCCCTCAGCGCGGTCGGCAATCGCGCATTGAGTGTAAAGGCAAAAGGGAGCTTGACTGCGAGACTGACACGTCGAGCAGGTGCGAAAGCAGGGCTTAGTGATCTGCCGGTGCTGTGTGGAAAGGCCGGCACTCAACGGATAAAAGCTACCCCGGGGATAACAGGCTGATCTTGTCCAAGAGTTCACATCGACGACAAGGTTTGGCACCTCGATGTCGGCTCATCATATCCTGGGGCTGAAGTAGGTCCCAAGGGTTCGGCTGTTCGCCGATTAAAATGGTACGTGAGCTGGGTTCAAAACGTCGTGAGACAGTTTGGTCCCTATCTATTGCGGGCGCAGGAGAATTGCGAGGAGCTGTCCCTAGTACGAGAGGACCGGGACGGACGGACCTCTGGTGGCCCAGTTATCACGCCAGTGGTATGGCTGGATAGCTATGTCCGGTTGCGATAAACGCTGAATGCATCTAAGCGTGAAACGTACCTCAAGATTAATTCTCCCCTAGCATAAGCTAGCTAAAGACCGCTTGTAGACTACGAGCTTGATAGGCCAGATGTGTAAGCCCAGCGATGGGTTCAGCTAACTGGTACTAATCGGTCGTGAGGCTTGACCATATTAAATAGCCTTTCAATGGCACTTCACAAATTGAGTTTCTCTACCCTGATTGTCAAATAAGTTTCCCGGTGGCCATATCGGTGGGGTCACACCCGTTCCCATTCCGAACACGGAAGTTAAGCCCACCTGAGCCGATGATACTGCACTGGAAGCGGTGTGGGAAAGTAGGTCGTTGCCGGGATTTACATCAAAAAAAGAGAGCCGCAAGGCTCTCTTTTTTGGTTTGAGGGCAGTCAGATCAAAGAAGCGCGCGGCTCAGGCAAAGCACGCAAGCGGAGGTTCCATGGCGGAGATATTGTTCGCGGGTGCGGCGAGCGAGGTCACTGGCAGCCGGCATCTGGTCCAGATCCATGGCAAGCACATCCTGCTCGATTGCGGGCTGTGCCAGGGCCATCGCAAGGATGCCGAGGCCAAGAACCGCAACTTCATCTTTGACCCGGCCAAGGTGGATGCGGTCATCCTCTCGCATGCGCACTTGGACCATGCCGGCAACCTCCCACACCTGGTCAAGGCTGGCTTCACTGGCAGCATCTGGGCCACTCCAGCCACCTGCGACCTGACCCAGGTGATGCTCGAGGACAGCGGCCACATCCAGGAGAAGGACGCTCTCTTCTTCAACAAGAAGAACCCTCAGCACCCCATCACCCCGCTCTACACTGTCGAAGATGCGGTGGAGTGCCAGGCGCATTTCCGCGCCGTCCCCTATGAGCAGCCCTTTGAGCCCGTGCCAGGTGTGACCGCGATCTTGCATGAGGCTGGCCACATCCTGGGGTCGGCCCAGGTCACCCTGCTATGGGAGGAGGATGGGGAGCCCAAGTCCTTGCGCTTCACCGGCGACCTGGGCAGGCGGAACATGCCCCTGCTGAATGAGCCCTTCCATGGCGGCCGCACCAACACACTGATCACTGAATGCACCTATGGCAGCCGCCGGCATGAGGGCGAGGGCGATGGCGCCGAGGCCCTGCTCAAGGTGCTTGAGGACGCGGTGCGCCTAAAGGGAAAGGTCATCATCCCAGCTTTTGCGGTGGGGCGCACCCAAGAGCTGCTCTACCACATAGAGCTGCTGCACCAGGCTGGCACGCTGCCCAAGATCCCCATCTGGGTCGACAGCCCCCTGGCCAAGCGCGCCACGGATGTCTTCGAGCGCCACAAGGCCGACCTGGATGCCAGCTTCAAGCAGCTGGACAGCCATGGCGACCCATTCAATGAGCCCATGGTGCGGTTCACCGCCTCGGTGGAGGAGAGCATGGCGCTCAATTCGCTGCCTGGCCCGCTCTGCATCATCTCCGCCTCCGGCATGTGCGAGGCGGGCCGGGTGCTGCATCACCTGCGCAACAACCTCAACGACAAGCGCAACCAGGTGGTCATCGTGGGCTACCAGGCCGAGGGCACCCTGGGCCGCCGCCTGATGGATGGCCAGAAGCGGGTCAAGGTCTTCGGCATCGATCACGATGTCTCGGCGCGGGTGGTGGTGCTGCACGCCTACAGCGCCCATGCGGATAAGGATGACTTGATGGAGTACATCCAGGCGCTTGCGCCCAGCAAGCCCCGCGTCATCCTGGTGCATGGCGAGCCGGACAGCGCGGAGGCCTTTGGCAGCGAGATCCATTCCCAGCTCCGCCTGGCTGTGGAGATCCCCAAGCTGGGGGAGTCCTTGCGGCTCTAGCCTGCTGCCCGCCCAACCTTTTGCCACAGAAAGGCGTATATCCATTGAGACCTTGAGGGGGCAACGGAGCCCCCTCATCCCAACGACGGGACCAGCCTGCGGCTGTGTCCCGTCTTTTTTTTGGAGCTGCCATGGAGTGGGGCGATTATGACCCGGAGGGATTCTTCGATGAGGCCTTTGAGGCGCCAGGGAAGCCTCGAGCCTCGGTGCAGCCCTATCTGAGGGAGGCGGAGCGCCTTGGCTGGCCGGAGCTGACGCGGCGCGCGGCCTTGGCAGAGACGATGCTCTATCGCAAGGGGGTCACATTCTCGGTGAAGGGCGATGCCCAGGGCACCGAGAAGATACTGCCCTTTGACACCATTCCCCGCACGGTGGGGGAGCAGGAGTGGGCCACCTTGGATGCCGGATTGAGGCAGAGGGTGAGGGCTTTGAACGCCTTCATCAACGATGTCTACCACCAGCGGCGCGCGGTGAAGGATGGCATCATCCCCTCGGAGCTCATCAGCTCCTGCCAGGGCCTCATGCCCTCCCTGCAAGGCTGGGCACCGCCCCTGGGCGTCTGGTGCCACGTCACCGGCACGGACCTGGTCCGCGATGGCAAGGGCGCCTGGCATGTCCTGGAGGACAACCTGCGCTGCCCCAGCGGGGTCAGCTATGTGCTGGTCAATAGGGAGCTGATGAAGCGCGTGTTCCCGGCATTCTTCGAGCAGCAGGGCATCCGCCCGGTGGAGGAGTATTCTGAGCGCCTGCTGGGCACGCTGCGAGCGCTCTCCCCCAAGGGCGCCCCCCAAGTTGCTCTCCTCACCCCCGGGCCCTACAATTCCGCATACTTTGAGCATGCCTTCCTCGCCCAGCAGATGGGGGCTCAGCTGGTGCAGGCCAGCGACCTGCGGGTGGAGGGCGATGAGCTCATGATGCTGACAACGCGCGGCTGGAGCCGCGTGGATGTGCTCTACCGGCGGGTGGATGACGCCTACCTGGACCCGCTGGCATTCCGGCCAGACTCCCTGGTGGGCGTGCCGGGGCTGATGCGGGCTGTGCGGGCAGGGAAGCTGGCTTTGGCCAATGCCCCGGGCACTGGGGTTGCGGATGACAAGGCCGTCTATGCCTATATCCCCGCCTTGATCCGCTACTATCTCTCTGAGGATCCCATCATCCCCAATGTGGAGACTTTTGTGTGCTGGGATGAGGCTCAGAGGAGCCATGTGCTGGCTAATCTGGGGAGCATGGTGGTCAAGGCGGTGGCGGAGGCAGGAGGCTATGGCATGCTGGTGGGCCCTCATTCCACCCGGGCGCAGCAGGAGGAATTTCGCCAGAAGATCATCGCCAACCCCCGCAACTACATAGGCCAGCCCACGCTCGCCCTCTCGCGGGTGCCCACCATCACCCCGGAGGGCAGGGTGGAGGGCCGGCATGTGGACCTCAGGCCCTACATCCTCTACGGCAAGGAGCCCTGGGTGCTGCCCGGCGGCCTCACCCGCGTGGCCCTGCGCAAGGGATCCCTGGTGGTCAACAGCTCCCAGGGCGGCGGCAGCAAGGACACTTGGGTGCTCAGCAGCAGGGCCCAGCATCCGGCGGAGCCGCTGGTGGCTGGGGTGGCCTGATGCTCAGGCGGGCGGCAGAGAATCTGGTGTGGATCGGGCGCCACCTTGAGCGCGCGGAGAGCGCGCTGCGGGTCATAGAAGCGGAGTGCCTCTTGAGCCTGGACCATGACCGCGACCCGGCGCTGACGTGGAAGGCGCTCTTCACGGCCCTGGGCGACCCCAGCGCGGGCGGCCAGGGCTTGTTCAGCTCGCGCGATCGCGCGGTGCACTGGCTGCTGCTCGAGCCGGGCAACCCCAACTCGGTGCTCTCTTGCTTGCAGAGCGCTCGCGAGAATGCCCGCATCCTCAGGGACCTCTTCCCGGGACGGCTCATGGACCAAGCCAACCGACTGCATTTCATCCTGCTGGCCGAGCTGAGCGAGCCGGCTGCCTCCCTGAATGAGATGCTCGAGGAGCTGGCGAGGGCTTTGGCCGCCTGGCACGGCCTAGCCGAGGGCTCTCTGTCCAGGGATGAGACCTGGCATCTATTGCATCTGGGCGGCATGCTTGAGCGGGCCGACCAGACCTCTCGCCTGCTGGATGCCAACGTCCTGCTGATCAACGACTCAGTGCTGGGCTTGGGCAGCTCCATAGAGGCGCCCTGGAGGGACCTGCTGCAGATCGCCTCAGGCTTGGAGATGTACCGGCGCCAGGCTGGCGCAGTGGCCCCCGAGAGGGTGGTGCGCTTCTTGATGCTCGATGGGCGCTTCCCCAGGTCCATGAAGCATTGCCTGGCAGAGGCGATGAAGAGCCTGGAGGCCCTTCCCTGGGGGGCGGTGGGCGAGGCGGCCAGGCGCCTGGGCGCGATGCATGCCCAGCTGGCCTACTGGTCGCCCGCAGAGCCGGTGCTGCCGGGCCTGCATGAGCGGCTCGATGCCTTTCAGCTGGGATTGAACAGGGTTGGGGACGCCCTTGGCGAGGGCCTGTTCAATCCCTTCGCCGAGGAGGACCCGGCCCTGATGTCCCCGCGAGGGGACCCTATGGAGGCGCAGCAGCAATGACCTTCTGCCTAGGGATGAAGATGGAGCAGGGCCTGGTGGCCATCGCAGACACCCGCATCACCAGCGGCACTGAGATCCACACCGCGCCCAAGCTCTCGACCTATCAGGCGCCGGGCGGCGAGCTCTTCTTGATGACCTCCGGCCTGCGCAGCGCCCGCGACAAGGCTGTCACTTATTTTGAGGAGGCCTTGGACTCTGGGTCAGGCCGTGCCTTGGACCGCACTTGGAAGGCGGCCAATCTCCTTGGCCAGCAGGTGCGGCGCGTCGCAGCGGAGGACAGCCAGGCCTTGGCGGAGGCCCATCTCTCCTTCAACCTCTTCGCCCTGGTCGGCGGCCGGCTCAAGCGCGACGCCGCCCCCTGCCTCTACCTGCTCTACCCGCAGGGCAACTGGGTCGAGATCCATGAGAGCCGGCCCTACAGCATCATCGGCGAGACTAATTTTGGCCGGCCCATCCTCGACCGCACCTTCACCTACAAGGATCCCCTCGACTGGGGCCTGAAGATAGGCTGCCTGGCCTTTGATTCGACCCGCATCAGCGCGAATGACGTCGATTTCCCCCTCGACATCGCCATCTATGAGGCGGCCACTGGCAAGATGCGAACGGGGAGATTGGAGGCCGTGGACTTGAGCCCGGTCTCGCAATGGTGGAGCGGCCGCATACGCGCAGCTGTCTCTGAGATGCCCGCGGGCCATGTGTCGGCCCTGATGGGCAAGGTCAAGCCGCGCAGCCCGCAGAGGGCCAAGGCCGCGCCGAAGCGCCAGCCGGCGTCATGAGGATCCACATCCTCCATCAGTCCCGATACCGCTACAGCCAGCCGGTGCTCCTGCAGCCGCATATCCTGCGCTTCAGGCCCCGACAGGACCCGTTCCAGGCCCTCCTCTCCCACCGACTTGAGCTGAGCCCTCCTGCATCCTTGGCGCCGATGCTCGAGCAGGGGGGCGCGGCGGAGCGGGCCTGGTTCGAGGGCTCGCACTGCTCCCTGGACATCAGGGCAGAATCCGTGGTCGAGGTGGCGCGAGACAATCCCTTCTGCCAATGGCCAGATGAATGGGCCTTGCAGCTGCCTTGGAGACCCCCTTCGGGGGAGAGCCTCCCGCCGCTCACGGCCCTCAGCCTGGTGCCGCGGATCCAGGCACTGGCATCCCGGCTCTTGATGGAGGCCAAGGGTGCCACCCAGGGCTATCTGGCCGCTTCCGCCAGGGCCCTCAGCGGAGAGGTCGCCCGCATCCAGCGCCTGGAAGGCCCAGCCATGCAGCCTGAGCAGACCCTGAGCCTGGGGACCGGCTCTTGCCGAGACCTGGCCCTGGTCATGATGGCCCTCTGCCAGGCGCAGGGGATACCAGCGCGCTTCGTCAGCGGCTATTTCCTCGAGCATGTCGACCGCCGCCAGCATCAGCTGCATGCCTGGATCGAGGCCTGGCTGCCCGGAGCGGGCTGGTTCGGCTGGGACCCCAGCACCGGGCTGGCTTGCGCGTCATTGCATGTCGCGGTCTTCAGCTCAGACCAGCCAGAGCAATGCGCGCCTGTCAGCGGCAGCTTCAAAGGAGCCGCCACCGCCACCTTGCAGGCGCTGGTGGAGATAAAGGGCGCCGCCTCGCCCGCCTGAACCCCTCCCATCAATCAGCCATTGTGCAGTTCTTGAGGGCCTTTATTGACAGGCTTCGTTCGCTTTGGTTATACTTACTGCCCCAAGGCCCCAGGTGCGAGCAGACCTGAGCCTTGGGGTTTCTCATTGCACCAGGCGGCTTTAAGGGCACGCCCCGACCCAATCAGGAGGCTTTTCGCATGTCTGGTCACTCAAAATGGGCGACGACCAAGCGCAAGAAGGCCATCATCGACAGCAAGCGCGGCAAGCTCTTCACCAAGTACATCCGCGAGATCATCGTGGCGGCCCGCGATGGCGGCGGCGATGTGGGCACCAATGCCCGCCTGCGCACGGTGGTGGAGAAGGCCAAGGCCATAAACATGCCGGCAGACAACATCAAGCGCGCCATCCAGAAGGGCACGGGCGACCTGGAAGGCGCCAATTACGAAGAGGTGGTCTATGAGGGCTACGGCCCAGCGGGCTGCGCCGTCATCGTCGAGGTGCTGACCGACAACAAGAACCGCGCCGCAGCTGAAGTGCGCAACATCTTCACCAAGAACAATGGCAACATGGGCGAGCCGGGCTCGGTGGGCTGGATGTTCAAGAAGAAGGGCCTCATCAGCGTGCCCAAAGCCGCCATGGCCGAGGATGACTTCATGGCCCTGGTGCTTGACGCTGGCGCTGAGGACATGGCCGTATCTGACGAGAGCTATGATGTGACCACGGCCCTTGAGGATTTTGACAAGGTGCAGAAGGCGCTGGCCGCCAAGGGCATCACCGCCACCTCGGCCGAGCTGACCATGCTCCCAAGCACCACGGTCAAGATGACTGGCAAGGACGCCGCCGGAATCCTCCGCCTGATGGAGGCCCTGGAGGACAACGATGACGTGCAGAACGTTTACGCCAACTTTGACATCCCCGAAGAGGAGATGGACGCCCTGGGCTGAGCCCGGGGAGTCGCAGCAGCAAAAGGCCCGCGCTGAGCGGGCCTTTTTGGTTTTAGGCTCGAGCTAGGGTGGCCCATGCCCCGCATCAAGGTCTTGGATTCAGAGGTGGCAGACCAGATCGCCGCAGGCGAGGTGGTCGAGCGCCCGGCGTCTGCGGTCAAGGAGCTGGTCGAGAACGCCCTGGATGCCGGTGCCAGACGCATCGCGGTGGAGACTGTGGAAGCCGGCCGCAAGCTGATCCTGGTGGCCGATGACGGTGAGGGCATGGAGAGCGCCGACCTGGCGCTGGCCGTGCTGCGGCATGCCACCAGCAAGATCAGCGCCAGCGCTGACCTTTGGGACCTGCACAGCTTCGGCTTCCGCGGCGAGGCCCTGCCCAGCATCGCCTCGGTCTCGCGCCTGGCCATCACCAGCCGGCGCCGCGAGGCTGCCGAGGCTTGGAGCCTGAAGGTGGAGGGCGGCCATGCCAGCCCCCTGGAGCCAGCCAGCCTGGCTCAGGGCACCCGTGTGGAGGTGCGCGACCTCTTCTTCAACACCCCGGCCCGCCTCAAGTTCCTCAAGGCGCAGGCCACTGAGAATGGCCGCATCCAGCAGGCTGTCACCAGCTTGGCCCTGGCTGCGCCTAAGGCCGCCTTCAGCCTGCGCCAAGAGGGCCGCCTGGCCTTGGATTGGCAGGCCGGAGACCTGGAGAGCCGGGCCCGCCAGGCCCTGGGGGCTGAGCTCATGGATGCCAGCCTGCCCTTGGCCCTGGACAGCCCTTCAGCCCGGGTGCGCGGCTGGGTGGGTCGGCCCCACCTGCATCGCGGCAATCGTGGCGGCCAGTGGCTCTTCGTGGCCGGCCGGGCCGTGGAGCACCGCCTCTTCAACTTCACCCTGGCCCAGGCCTTTGGCAGCCTGGTGCCCGCCGGCCGCTTCGCCCAGGCCCTGGTCTTCTTGGAGCTGCCCGCCGGCCAGGTGGACGTGAACGTGCACCCGAGCAAGCGCGAGGTCCGCTTTGTGCGCGAGAGCGAGGTGCTGGCGGCCCTTCGCCACGCGGTGCAGGCGGCCCTGGGCAAGGCTCAGCTCAGCGTGCCCCTGGCTTTGGATGCATCCCGTCCCATGCAGGCCGGGCCCGCGCCCGGCAGCGAGCCGGTGCAGGGGAGCAGCCGCCTCTTTGAGCCCAGCGTGGAATACGGCACCCAGCCTGCCAGCCATCAGGCGGAGAGCGGCTGGATGCCCGCCGCCCTGGCAGCGGAATCAGGGCAGGCGCCTGCCCTGCCGCTGGCGCTGGCTCAGCTGCACCGCTGCTACATCCTCTGCCAGTCGCCGGAGGGCTTGGTGCTGGTGGACCAGCACGCCGGGCATGAGCGCGTGCTCTATGAGCGCTTCTTGATGAGCCTCGAGCGGGGGGACGCGGGGAGGCAGGCCCTGCTCTTGCCCCTCAAGCTTGAGCTGGGCCCGGCGGAAGCTGAGCGCCTGCAGCGCTGGCTGCCAGCCCTGGCTGGCCTGGGGCTTGAGCTCAGCAACCTGGGCGGAGGCGCCTTCTACCTGATGAGCCTGCCAGCCGCCTTCAAGCAGGTGGACGCCCTGCCCATGCTGCTGGACCTGTTGGAGGAGGACGCGGGCGGCCAGCAGGAGGACCCCAGCGCCTGGGTGCGGCAGGAGGCCGCCGCCCGCCTGGCCTGCCGCGCGGCGGTCAAGGCCGGGGATGCGCTCACCCTTGAGGAGATGAGGCACCTGGTGGCCGAGCTCTTCCGCTGCGAGCTGCCCTGGGCCTGCCCTCATGGCCGCCCCCCCTTTGTCTCCGTCTCCCTGGTGGAGCTGGAGAAGCATTTCAAGCGCCGATGAGCCCGGGCCTTCGTCCCGTCGCCTTGATCGGCCCCACTGCCTCTGGCAAGACCGCCCTGGCAGAGGCCCTTGCCCGTCAGCTGCCCCTGCGCCTCATCTCCGCTGACAGCATGCAGGTCTACCGGGGCATGGACATCGGCACCAGCAAGCCGGGGCCAGCCACCCGCGGGCTGTGGAGCCTGCTGGACCTGGCAGACCCTGGCGAGGCCTTCAGCGCTGGCGAATGGCTGCGCGCGCTGCATGGCCAGCTGGCTCTGGCCCGCGAGCTGGGGCAGCGGCCCCTGATCTGCGGCGGCACGGGCCTCTACCTGAGCGCCCTGGCTGAGGGGCTGGCTGACATCCCCCCCGTGGGCCGCCAGGTGCGCTCAGAGCTGGAGCTGCGGCTGGGGCGGCAGGGCCTGGGGGCCCTGGCCCAAGAGCTCAAGGCCAAGGACCCGGAGCTGGCGATCGGCCTCGACCTCAAGAACCCCCGCCGCGTGCTGCGCGGGCTGGAAGTCTTGCAGGCCACGGGCAAGCCGCTCTCCTGGTGGCAGGCCCAGCCCCGCCAAGGCGGCTTGGGCTCCGGGGGCATCCTGTGGCTGGGCCTTGACCCTGGCCCTGAGGAGCTGGAGCAGCGCATCAGCGAGCGCCACCAGGCCATGCTGGGGCAGGGCTGGCTCAAGGAGGCTGCTGCGCTGCGCCAGGGCGTGGGCGAGGCCAAGGTGCGCGCCACGGGCGCCATCGGCTATGCCGAGGCCTTCGAGCAGCTGGATGGCCGCCTGGAAGCCTGGCAGGCGGCTGCCACGGTGCGCCTCAAGACGCGCCAGTATGCCAAGCGCCAGCGCACCTGGTTCAAGCGCATGCCTGGCATTGAGTGGCTGGATGCCCGGCAGGGCCTGGCCCATGCCCTGCGGGCGCTTGAAAACCTGGCTTGAAGGGCTTTTCGAGGCCGTGCTAGAATAAGGTACAAAAGAAGCTCTGTGACCCCCCCATCCCAGGTGCCCATGCCAGACCTCCCTCAGGGCGGTGAACCTTTATTGCAGGATGCGGTCCTGGCTGATGCGGCCCCGCCCGGGCTCGCCCACAGCGGAAGCTTCTGGCTGCTGATGTCGGCCCAGATCACTGAGCAGCTGGGGGACTCCCTCAACCTCATCCTCCTGCTGGCATTGCTGACCGTGGGCCTCGGCCATGACGCCCATCGCGCCAGCATCGCGCTCTTCGTGCCCATGCTGATGCCCATCCTCTTCCTGGGACCTGTGGCGGGCGTGTTCGTGGACCGCTGGCCGCGCAAGAACTGGCTGCTCTTGGCCGCCGGCGGGCGGGGCGTCATCATCGCCTGCTCGGCCCTGCTGGCTCCCTGGGTCATCCAGGGCGAGGGCTGGGCCCTGGGCCTGGTGACCCTGCTCATACTCCTGCTCTCCACTCTCTGGCAATTCTACAACCCGGCGCGCTCCGCCAGCCTCCCCGAGATCGTCAACCGCCGCGACCTTGACCTGGCCAACGGCATGTCGGTGATCGTGCTCTTGATGATGCAGATCATCGGCTTCCTGTTGGGAGGCCTGCTGGGGGACAACCTGCCCCTGCAGAAGGCCCTGTGGGCCAATGCCGGGCTCTATGCCATCTGCTTCGCGCTCATGCTGGGCATCCGCTTCCATGCCGGAGAGCCTCAGAGCTTCACCCCCTTGAGCCTGACCCAGGTCTTCAAGGAGCAGGGGCATGCCCTGGCTGAGCTCTTCAGCCGCCAGCTCAGGCTCCGCGCGGCGGTGGGCAAGGCGGTGCTGCTGGTGGCGGGCGCGGGCCTCGGGTTCACCGTGCTGCAAGACTACACCCGCACCTTGCGCTTCCCTGGCTTTGTGGACGCCTTCAACCGGGTGCTGCTGGAGAATGGCGGCTTCCATGTGGGCGACCTCACCCGCTTCACCCTGCTGCTGCTGACCCTGGGGGTGGGCGCGGCCTTTGGCGCCGGGCTGCTCGCCGCGCTCAAGGACCACATCCCCCAGCTGGTGCTCATCCAGGCGGGCCTGGCGCTGGCCGGCCTGGCGGCCTGCCTCATGCCCTTCTGCCAGCAGTTCGACACCGCAGGCCTGGCCATGGCCCTGATGGGCGTGGGGGCCATCCTGGTGGTGGCCCTCACCGAAGCGCGCCTGCAGGCCAAGATACCGGCGCATCTGCGCGGCAAGGTGCTCTCTGCCTACTTCTTGGCGCGCGGCATGGTGGCCTTGGGCGGCGCCTCGCTGCCCGGCCTGCTCGACAAGTTCACCGGCAGCCACATTCAGCCCCGGCCCGCGCTGCAGGCGCTGGGCTATGTGGTGCTGGGCACCTGGCTCTTGACCTCGGTCTATGAGTACTACGCCCACCGTGGCGAAAAGGAGGAGCAGCCATGAAGGAGCCGCTGAGCATCAATGTGGTGAGCGAATCGGTGTATGGCAGCGAGGGCCAGGGCGTGCACACGGCCTTTGTGGACACAGTGGAGATGCTCAAGCGCCGCAGCGATGTGACCGTGAAGGTCAACAGCTTTGACCGCTGCGATGTGATGCACGCCCACACCTTTGGCCCCCTCTATTGGGCCATCGCGCCGCGCTACCGGCATCGCCGGGTGATGTCAGCCCATGTGGTGCCCGACAGCGTGGCCGGCAGCCTGGTGGGCTGGAAGCTCTGGCAGGGGCTCTTCACCCGCTACATCCGCTTCGCCTACAACAGCGTGGATACCGTGGTGGCCGTGGCCCCAGCCGTGCGCCGCACCCTGAAGGAGATAGGCGTGCGCACGCGCATGGAGGTGATCACCAACCCGGTGGACCTGAAGCGCTTCAAGCCGGACGCCAAGCTGCGCCGGGAGGGCAGGGAGCTCTTGGGCCTCAAGCCGGCGCAGAAGGTGGCCCTCTGCGTGGGCCAGATCCAGCCGCGCAAGGGGGTGGCTGAGTTCGTGGCCGCTGGGCGAGCCAATCCCGGCATCACGTTCGTGTGGGTGGGCGGCAGGCCCTTCGGCAAGCTGACCGATGCCTATAAGGGCATGAACGAGCTGATGGAGGAGGCCCCCAAGAACGTGCACTTCGCCGGCATGTTCGCCCTGGACCGCATGCCCTCCCTCTACAACGCCGCAGACATGCTCTACTTCCCCAGCGTGCAGGAGAACTGCGCCCTGGCCATCACCGAAGCGGCGGCCTGCGGCCTGCCTTTGCTGCTGCGCGAGCTGGGCGACTACCATGAGCTCTATGGGGACAGCTTCTTCTCGGCCAAGGACACGCCCGGCTTCGCGCTGGCGGTGAAGCAGGCCTTTGCCAACAAGGCCCAGATGGCCGCCATGCGGCGCAAGTCCCTGGCCATGGCCAAGCGCTTCGATGTCGGGGTCTTGGTGGAGAAGCTGGTGGGGGTCTATCGCCGATTGGCGGAAGAAGCGGGCCCGCGTTGAAGCCCAAGGCTCTGGTCATCATGACCCACCGGCTGGGTGACATCGTGCAGGTCTTCCCAGCCCTGGCATTCATGGCCCGCCAAGAGCCTGGCCGAGAGATCGAGATGGTGGCTGACCGGCTCTGCGCCGATGCCGCGCGCTTGGCGCCCTGGGCCTCTGTGGTGCACGCGGTCTCGCTGCTGCGCGAGAGGCCTGAAGCGCCCATTGCCGGGGGCTTGCAAGGCGAGCTCTTGGCCTTGGCTGGCCGATCCCCGGCCATTGTCCTGAATCTGATGGCCAACCCGGATTCTGCCATGCTGGCCCGCGTGGCAGGCGGCGCGGATGCCACGCGCTTGGGCCGGGTCTTCACCCCGGCAGACGGGGCCAGCGAACCGCGCTGGCAGCAGCTGCGCCAGCTGGGCCTGCCCGTGGACGCAGCCAGGCTGCATCCTGTGGCCGACCCATCCCGCTATTGGCGCTTGATGGCGGGCATGCCCTGCGCGCGCAGCTGGCAGCCCTTTCATCTGAGCGATCTCTTCACCCTCGCCGCGGCCGAGGCCCTTGGCGCGGCGCCTTCCTTCGCGCCAGCGCGGCTGCCGGCGGACAAGGCTGCCGGCAGCCGCTTGCTGGGAGCCCTGGCCGGCCCTGGGCTGCCGCGGCCCTGGCTCGGCCTGCAGCTGGGCGCGAGCAAGGGGATCCGGGTGCCGCCGCAGGCTTGGCTCAAGGGCTTGTGCTGCCGCATCCTGCGCAGCGGCAAGGCCAGCTTGGTGCTCTTGGGCGGGCCGGCAGAGGCCGCGTCAGCCCAGCCTCTCATGGAAGCGCTGGCCCAAGAGGGCCCGGGCCGCGTGGTGAATGCCGTGGCCCAGGCTTCGGTGGCAGAGCTGCCTGGCTTGCTCGCCTGCCTGGATGCGCTGATCTCAGTGGACACCTTCGCCCTGCATCTGGCCGCCTGCATCGGCACGCCCTGCGTGGGCTTGTATCCGGCCATCGCATCGCCGGTGGAGACTGGGCCCTATGGCGCCGGGCACCGGGTGCTCTGGGTGCAGAGGCCAGAGGGCCCTTGCGGCTGCGCAGAGGCCTGCCAGGGCGCAGGCCCTGCGGCTGGCGCCTGCTGGGACCTGTTGCGGCCCGAGGCGGTGCTGGCAGAGGCGCTGGACCTCTTGGGCCTGGCAGCTGCCCCTGCGCCCCCTGCGCCCCTGCGGCGCCTGGCAAGCGCCTGGGACAGCCAGGGCCAGGCCTTGAAGCCGCTGGATGGCAGGCCCCTGATGGGCAGCCAAGAGGCATCCCTGCATGCGGCGGCCCGCGCATGGCTTATGGGGCCCGGCGCGCGCGTGGAGGCTCAGCCTGCATTGGCGGCGCTGTTCGACCGCTTGGCGAAGGCGCTCGAATCTGGGGATGAGTCTGCCCTGGCGCTGCAGCATGACCCGGCCGACTGGGCGCGAGGGCAGTTGAGGCACAGCATGGACAGCCGAGGCCGCTTCTCCAAGGCAGCTTGGGAGGATGTCATCAGCCTGTGCCGGCACATGGCGCGCGCCCTGAATGGGCAGGCGGCCTGACTTGGAGGGACGCGCATGGCGCGCAAGCTCTATCTCAACCTGATGTGGCACATGCATCAGCCCTATTACCGAGACCCGGTGACGCGGGTCTCGAGCATGCCCTGGGTGCGCCTGCATGGCACCAAGGACTACTTGGACATGCCGCTGCTGCTGGAGGAGTACCCGCGCATCAAGAGCACCTTCAACCTGGTGCCCTCGCTCCTGATGCAGGTGGAGGAATACACAGAGGAGGGCCTCTCGGACGAGCTCTTGGACCTGACCCGCAAGCCGGCTGAGGACCTCTCGGCCGAGGACAAGCTGGCCGTGCTCAAGGGCTTCTTCATGGCCAACGGCCCGCACATGATCGAGCCGCATGCCCGCTACGCCGAGCTTGCGGCCATGCGCGGCGCCGGCCAGACCGACCAGGCCCTGGCAGAGGCCGGCAAGCGATGGGCGGCCCAGGACTTCCGCGACCTGCAGGTGTGGTTCAACCTGGCCTGGGTGGACCCCTACCTGCGCGAGCGCGACCCCCAGCTGAAGGCCCTGGTCGAGAAGGGCCGCCTCTTCAGCGAGGAGGACAAGCACCTGCTCATCTCCAAGCACCTGGAGATGCTGAGGGCCGTGGTGCCCGCCTACCGCCGCCTTCAGGACAAGGGCCAGATCGAGGTGACCACCACCCCCTTCTTCCACCCCATCCTGCCCCTGCTCTGTGACACCGACATCGCGCGCGTGGGCATGCCCGGGGTCACCCTGCCCAGCCACCGCTTCAGCCATCCTGAGGATGCCCAGGCCCAGGTCAAGACCGCGGTGGAGTTCATGCAGCGCCGCTTCGGCCAGGCCCCCCAGGGCATGTGGCCCAGCGAGGGCTCGGTGAGCGACGAGGTGCTGACGGCCATCGCCCAGGCGGGCTTCGCCTGGGCCGCCACCGATGAGGAGATTCTGGCCATGACCCTGGGCCGCAGCCTTGAGGTGGACGGCTACGGCAAGCTCATGAACCCGGACTTCCTCTACAAGCCCTACCGCTTTGAGCGCGATGGCCGGCATCTCGACCTGCTCTTCCGCGACCATCGCCTGAGCGACAAGATAGGCTTCCATTACAGCGGATGGAACGCCGAGGACGCGGCCGCCGACCTGGTCTGCCGCCTGCTCGAGATCCTCGACAACCCGGCCTCGGGCGAGTGCCCGCTGGTCAACATCATCCTGGACGGCGAGAACGCCTGGGAATACTACCCCCAGGACGGCCTGCCCTTCTTCCGCGCCCTCTACCAGCGCTTGAGCGAAGAGGAGCGCATAGAGACCGTGCGGCCCAGCGACTATCTGCAGCGCTTCCCGCCCACATCCCAAGTGGATCACATCTTCCCGGGCAGCTGGATCAACCACGACTTCGGCATCTGGCTGGGCCATCCCGAGGACAACAAGAGCTGGGACCTGCTGGGCGAGACCCGCGATGCCGTGGTGCGCTGGGAGGCCGAGCACCCCGCGCCGGAGGACCGCGCCAGGGCCCGCATGGCCTGGCACAGCCTGCACATCGCCGAGGGCTCGGACTGGAACTGGTGGTATGGCGATGACCACAGCAGCGCCCTGGATGGCGAGTTCGACCGCCTCTACCGCCTGCACCTGGCCAATGCCTACCGCGCCCTGGGCGAGCCCATCCCGCGCCAGCTCTTCCTGCCCATCAGCGGCAGCAAGGCGGCCTCAGCCTGGCTTGAGCCCTCTAACTTCATCCATCCAACCCCCGAGGGCCGCGTCAGCCATTACTATGAGTGGCGGGGCGCCGGCAAGCTCGACACCGCCCGCATGGGCGGGGCCATGCACCAGGCCGAGCCCTTCATCCGCCACATCCACTTCGGCTGCGACCTGCTCAACCTGCACCTGCGCATCGATGCGCGCAAGGCCCTGCACCTGGGCGAGCTGCCCGACCTGGCGCGCCTGGGCTTCGAGGTCAAGTTCCTCGATGCGCCGGAGCGCAGGGCGCGGGTGGAGTTCAGCGGCGAGCGCGCCAAGCCGCGCCTGCTGGTCTTCGATGAGGCCGGGCTGCTGATGGGGAATGATGGCGCGCGCATGGCTGCCGAGGACATCCTCGAGATGAGCCTGCCCTTCAGCCTGCTGGGCTTGAGCCCGGGCCGCGAGGGGCGCTTCATCGTCACCGCCACCCAGGATGAGGTGGAGATGGAGCACTGGCCGCCCAGCAGCCCCATCACCTTCCGCGTGCCCGAGGACGACAGCGAGGACCTGGCCTGGACCGTGTGAGGGCAGGGGATGAAAAAAGAAAGAGCGCCGGGCATCTGCCCGGCGCTCTTTCTTTTGGAGGGGATGGCCTTAGCTAATGGTTGGCCCGCCATAGCGCCACGGCGCCCAAGCCCCCAAAGGCCAAATTGCCTATCCATGCCCCGGCCATGGGCGGCAGCACGCCGTCGGTGCCCAGCGACACGCCCACCTGGATGCAGACCAGGTAGAGCATGCCCGCGGCCAGGGTGGCCAGCAGGCCGATGGCGGCCCCGGCCACGGCCCGCCGGCCATAGGGGAAGAGGAAGGGGATGCTGCAGCCCAGCAGCGCCAGCACAAAGCAGGCCAGGGGATAGGCGAGCCTCACATGCAGGCAGGATTCCTCGCGCCGGCTGTCGGCCCCGGTGGTGCGCAGCACCTGGATGATGCGCATCAGCTTGGCGGAGCTCAAGAGCAGCAGGTCCTCCTCGCGCTGATTGCTCTCCACCACGAAGTCGCTGGGCTTCTCCTTGAGGGCGGGCAGGGGCAGGCGCTTGAAGCGGCGCACCTTGGCCTCGAAGCCGGCCGCGTTGAAGCTGCGCTCAACCCCGCCGTAGAGCACCCAGCCCTCCGGCTCATAGCGGCCGCCGCTGGCGTCGATGCGGCTCAAGAGCCTGCCATCCTTCTCCTCGAGCACCACCACACCGCCCATGTTGCCGCGGCTGGCGTCATAGTGGTCCAGGTAGATCTGGCGGCCGCCGGTGGCGCCCTTCACCATCCGCTCGCGCCAGGGGCTGTCATAGTCTGTGTTGCGCTTCTCGATGAGCACCTTCTGCACATAGTGCGCCCGGTCGGTGCTGGCCGGCACCACCCACTCGGCCATGGCGCCATCCAGCAGGGCCAGGCAGAGCGCGGCCATCAATATGGGCTGGCTGATGCGCGCCGGCGAGATGCCGCCCGCGCGCATGGCCGCCAGCTCGCTGGTGCGGGCCAGCCCGCCCAGGCTGATGAGGGTGGCCAGCATGATGCCCATGGGCAGCACCTGCAGCACCAGGTAGGGGAACTGCAGGGCGTGGAAGAGCGCGATATATGAGAGCGGGGCCTTCCAATCGCGGAAGCCGGGCAGGGTGTCGACCACCTGCACCAAGAGCACCAATCCGGCGATGCCCAGCACGATGAGGGCCAGGGGCGAGAAGAACTGCCGCAGGATGTAGCGGTCCAGGGTCTTCATGTCATTCCTTGGGGATGCTGATGCGGGGCCGCAGGAAGCGGCTGAAGAAGGGGCGCTCCTTGATGGCCACCCAGTTGAGCCACAGCGCGATGGCGGCCAGCAGCAGGTTGGGCATCCACATGCCCAGCCAGGGCGGCAGGCTGCCGCGGTAGCCCCAGGTCTCCCCCAGCGAGAGCAGCACATAGTAGCTGAAGATGATGACCAGCGCCCAGATGAACGAGAGCAGGCGCCCGCCGCGCAGGCTCATGGCGCCCAGCGGGCAGCCGGCCAGGGCGAAGACCAGGCAGGCGAAGGGGATGGCGATCTTCTTGTGCATCTCGGTGGCCCAGCCGGACTTGTCCGGCGAGCTGTCGGGCATGGAGCGCAGGTGCTGGATGATCTCAGCGATGGGCATCTCCTGGGGCTTGCGGTCCACGCCCTGCACCTGGCGCAGGCCGCCCTGGATGTCCACGTCCACCACGCTGGTGTTGAAGGCCATCTGGGTGAAGGCCTCTGCGTCCTGCCCGCTGCCGCTCTGCACGCAGCCATCGTCCAGCTGCAGGTAGACGCGGTAGGTCTTGGGGTCGCTCACCAGCCGGCCGCTCTTCGCTGTGACGATCTGCAGGGGGGTGCTCCCCTTGGGCAGCAAGAAGAGGGTCACATCCTTCAGCTCGCCGCTTGAGGAGTCCTTGTGCCCGGCGTGGAAGACCAGGCCCTCGAAGTCGCGCACATAGGTGCCCTCCTGCACCACCAGGTTGGTGCGGCTGCGCAGGATGTCGTAGAAGAGGATCTTGTAGCCCAGGTTGGCGCGGGGCAGCACATACTCGTTGAAGCTGAGCATGCCCAGGGAGAAGGCCGCGCCCAGGATGAGCACGGGCAAAAAGAGCCGGGGCAGGCCCACCCCGCTGGCCTTGAGGGCTGTCAGCTCCATGTCCGCAGCCAGCCGCCCGAAGGCCAGCAAGATGGCCACCAGCAGGCTCATGGGGATGGTGATGGCGAAGGTGGCGGGCAGGATGTAGGCCACCAGCTTAGCCACCACCAGGGGGTTCACCTTGTACTTCAGCATCAGGTCCACCAGGGTCAGCAGCTTGTTGGCGACAAGCAAGAAGCTGATGATGCCCAGGGCCAGGAAGAAGGGGAAGATGAGCTCCCGCAGCAGGTATTTGGAGGTGATGCGCATGGGGCCTTAGAAGGGCGCAAGCGATTTCAGGATGTGGAGCGGTATAGAAATAATTATTGGATGATAGCACAATTCGGACGATTTTTTGCCTGAAAACAATGGACATTAGCCTCATTTAATTGACAGGCACAGCGCCTAGGTGTATAGAGTAGAACGTTGTTCCCAACAGGCCTTGAGCATGGCAAGGGCCGTGCCCGCACGCCTAATGTTATTTTAGGAGGTAGTCTTCTGCTATGGCGGACACCACCGTGATGACCAATGAGATCTATGAGAAGGTGATGGAGGGCGTGAGCCCTGAGGTGCGCGGCGTTGTTGAGGACGGCCTTCGGGCCTGGACCAAGGACCCGGCCACCAACCCCAGCTTCACTGACAAGGTCAAGTGCGAGAAGCTGCGCAAGGCCTTTGAGTCGCTGTGCCGCACCCTGGTGGAGCGCCAGCCTGAGACCCTGAACCCCAGCCAGCAGCTCTTCATCAACACCGGGGCCCTGGCGGACGAGGTGGAGCTGGCCGCGCGCCCTGGCGAGGAGCCGGTGGTGGCCAAGCTGCTCGCGCGCGCGTTCTATGACAAGCTGGCTGAGGCTTTTGGCCACGTCGCCGAGCTTCCCGAAGAGATGGACTATGTGCTCACCACAGTGGACCGGGCGCGCCTGATCGCCATGATGGACCTCTACGCCCTGGACCCCCAGGCCAGCGGCAAGCGCCGCCCGGCCATGGCAGCGAAGAAGGATGGCGATGTCAAGCAGCAGCGCGAGATGGCGCTGTCGCGCCGCAATGCCCTGGTCAAGGAGCTGGAAGAGGCGCTGCCCCAGGTGGAGCGGCTCTTTGGCAAGTACCTTGTGGGCAACAAGATGGCCGCCAAGGAGGCCATCGACAGCATGCGCAAGTTCCACAGCCAGGCCATCGGCAAGGATGCGCCCCTGGAGGGCGATGCCAAGGCCACGCTGGAGCGCAAGCTGATGACCGCTGGCCAGGTGCTGGGCACCTTCGCTGAGGACAATGCCCAGACCCTTGTGCAGATCAAGGACCTGGCCGCTCAGCTCGGGCCCAAATCCATTGAGCTGCGCAAGACCCTCTATGACATGGATGCGCTGAACGCGGTCGCCACCGACAACATGCGCACCAAGTATGTCAGCTATGACGCCGAGAAGGTGAGCCTCATCAAGCGCGACGTTGAGTACACCGCCGCCTTCGTGGGCAAGGCCGCCGAGAGCTCGGGCATGCGCGTGGCCACCAGCGGCTCGCGGGTGCTGCTCGATTCTCACCTGGATTACGAGGCCGACCCCCTCAAAGAGCAGATCTGCACGCCCGAGAACGTGCATGCCGCCATGCAGAAGATCCTCTCGGTGCACACCAACCTCTTCCCGCTGAGCGCCGCCGGCAAGCCCATCATCCCGCGCATCGTCATCGAGCCGGTGCGCAACGTGGTGGAGTGGCTGGATGACCGCTTCCTGGTCTCGCTGGTCTCAGGCGAGCCTGCCCGCAAGGGCCCCAACCTCTCGCTCACCCCGGTGGACCTGGAGGTCTTCCGCGCCTGCGGGATGTACCTCTCGCGCGACAGCATGTTCAACTACCGCGGCGAGCAGAACGTGGGAACCTTCATGGGCGACTACTCTGGCAAGGTCGAGAAGCAGGCCAAGGTGGTCTTCGCCGGGGCCGACAAGAAGATGACCATGGTGGCCTCCAGCGCCGTGCTCGACCAGGCTGGCCGCGACCAGGCGGTGACCGACTACATCGACTTCATCTTCAACGTGAAGAACGGCCTCACCCCCAACCCCAAGATGTCCAAGCGCCGCATCGCCATCCTGCTGCGCTACTGCATCGTGGACGACCTGGAGACCACGGTCATCCTGCTGCTGCGCTTCGCCGGCATGGCTGAGCTGGGCGAGTGCCGCGAGACCATCCTCAAGCTCACGCAGAACAAGTACGATGACGCCAAGCGCCTGGTGGAGGGCTCGTGGAAGGACCCCAACATCCCCAAGATCTTGGGCGAGAAGCCGACCCAGTACATGGCCAAGATGTTCGGTTGAGCGGCCCGGGTGCAGAGCCTGAGCTGCAGGGCAAGAGGGGCACGCGGCGACGCCGCCTGCCCCTCTTGCTGCTCTACAGCCTGCTGGCGCTGGCGGCCGCCCTGCTCGTCATCGGCAGCGACCGCTTCTGGGACCTGCTCTCCCCGGTCACCCACAAGCAGCAGCTCTACGCGCTGGCCGGGGAATACAAGGTGGACCCCATGCTGCTGGCGGCCATCGTCCGCGCGGAGAGCACCTTCAACCCCTTCGCCGAGTCGCGCAGCGGCGCAGTGGGCCTGATGCAGCTGATGCCAGACACGGCGGAGGAGGCTGCGCGCGCCCTGCACCTGGACTTTGACAAGGTGGAGGACCTCTATCAGGATGACGTCAACCTGCGCTTGGGCACCTATCACTTCGCGCACCTGCTCAAAGCCTTCAATGGAGACACGGTGCTGGCCCTGGCAGCCTACAACGCCGGAGCCGCCAAGGTGAGGCAGTGGCACCTGCCGCCCCCTGGCGCCCCTGAGGCTGACCGCATCGAAGCCATCCCCCTGGACGAGACCCGCGACTATGTGGCGCGGGTGCTAGCCAGCCATCGCTCCTTCAAGAAGCTGCAGCGCTTCAAGCGCTGGCTGCAAGGACTGACATGAGAGCTCCCTTCTTCGCGATCTTGGCCAGCCTGCTGTGCTTGGCGAATCTGGCCAGTGCCAGCGAGGGCGCAGCCTGGGCCAGGGCCCAGGCCAGCCTGAGCATCACCTCGCAGACAGACAAGGGGCTGGATGAGTACCTGAAGGCCTACCCCATGGGCAGCCATGCGGCGCATGCCTGGCTCTTGAAGGCGCGGCAAGAGCAGGGCCTGGGACAGGCGCGAGCCCGGCTGGACAAGGCCGTGCAGATGGATCCCGAAGGGCCGGATGGCTGCGCCGCTGGCTTGGAGGAGGGCCGCATCGCCTTCGCCCAGTCGGACACGCTCGCGGCCGAGGCCAGCCTCTCCCGAGCCGGGTCTTGTGGGCCTTCCATCCAGGCGCTGGCCCTGCGCGGCCGCTGCCGCCTGCTGCTCAAGCTGCTGCCTGGCGCGAGGGCGGACTTTGCCCAATGCCTGGCGCTCTCTGCCACTGCCGCAGGCTCTGAGGATGCCTCGAGCCTGGAGGAGGCCCGCTTGGGCCTTGCCGATGAGGCCGCCGCAGAGGGGGACACGGAGGGCGCGCTGGCTGGCTATGGCCTGCTCTGGCAAGCCCAGCCGCCGAGCAGCCTGGCGGCCCAGGCCCTGTGGCAGGCAGCCCAGCTGAGGCAGGCCCGCGCCGAGACCGCCACGGCGCAAGAGCTCTATGCGCGCCTGGTCAAAGATTACCCTGAGAGCTTCGAGGCTGGCCGGGCCGCAGAGAGGCTGGCAGCCCTTGAGCCCTTAGCACCCGCAGCGCCGGCCAAGCCAGGCAGCCGCTTCACCGTGCAGGTGGGCAGCTTCAGCCAGAAGCTGGCCGCAGCCCAGCTCTATAACCTGCTCAAAGACCACGGATACCCGGTGCGCAAGGGCATCAAGACCGTGAATGGCCACCGCTTCATTGATGTGAGCGTGGGCGAGTTCAAGGGCAGGGAAGCAGCCGTGGAATACGCCAAGAACCTTGGCAAGAAAGAGGATTTGCCGACCCTGGTCAAGCCGATGGAATGAGGATTGATAGGCAAACAAAAAGGCCGCCCATCTGGGCGGCCTTTTTGTTCTTGGCTTTGCCGCAGCTGCGCTAGCGCAGGGCTGCGCACTTGCTGAAGGCGTGGGCCACCTCGTTCCTGGGCGTGGTGGCCACGATCTCGTAGATGTAGACCCCGCTTGAGACCGGCCGGCCGGCGTTGTTCTTGCCATCCCAGAAGGTCTCGTTGTCGCCAGACTTGCCAGGGTAGGTGGGCAGGTCGCGGATGAGCTCGCCGGACACGTCGTAGACATGGATGTTGATCTTGGCATCGGTGTAGAGCCAGTAGGCGATGTACACGCCCTTGTCGCCAAAGGGGTTGGGGCTGGCCGGCAGGGGATGCAGGATGAGCGGCCGCGGGGTCTGGGTGGGCGAGCAGGTGATGGTGGGTGTGGGCGAGGCGGTGAGCGTCTGGGTGATGGTGCGCGTGGGCGTGATGGTTGCGGTGGGGCTGATGGTGGGCGTATTGGTAGGGGTGCCCGTGGGGCTGGGCGTGTAGGTGAAGGGCGGGATGAAATGGACGTCATCCAGATAGGCGTAGCTGCTGTGGAGCTGATAGTTGCAATTATAGGCAGTTACTCGGAGGTCCACGTCTTGCCCGACCCAAGGATCTAGTGGCACTTCCATGGCTGTCCATGGTAGGTATCCTTCGGGCCCGGCATAACTGCAAGGATTGGCAAAAGGGTCTGAACTGCCTCCGGTTTTTGCGACGCAAATCGAAGGGGAGGGAATGATCAAGAACGGGAAGGTGACGCCGAAGCCGTATTGGCGAGAGTAGATGGCGGAAGCCCCATTCAGCACTTCGACCGTGATGTAGGCATCATCGCTCGCAGAATAGGTCCCAGGGTTCTGCACATAATGAAAACCATCAAGCACAGCAGCGAACATGAATTCCAGTTGCGAGTTGACGGCTGGCACAGTGAAGGTCTGCTCGAGACGTTGCCAAGAGGTGTGCCCCTGAGGGCCACTGGAATTGGCTTGATAGCCCGAGTACAGGCAGGCGGCATAATCCCCATTGTAAACAGACATCAACCCGCCTGCGGTCAAAGGAGCCGGGACTCCCGCAGAGACGATATTGCGAGTGGGAATCATGTCAGGGACTGACATATCTGGAGAATTAAAGCTGGACGTCCATCCGGTGAAGTCGCCTGTCTCGAAGCCCCCGTTGACGATGGGGACAGCTTGCCCCAAGCGGGCTAAAGCCAACATTGCCAGCAAGAGCAGGGCAGGGAGCAGGGAATGGCCATGTTTTAAAGCGCAAGGGCGCATCGGGGCTCCGGCAAGGGGCTAGAAAGCTTTCCACAATTATATATCCCAGAATGCAGAACCCAAGTATTATTTCATCAAAGTCCTGGGTTGCTGTTGCTTTACAGACAGGGATGCCTGTGTTAACATCCCAAAATCTTTATGATACGTGATTCCGCCTGGAGGACGTTCATGCGCCCTATCAAGACCCTGGTCTTTGCCCTGGCCCTGCTCCCGCTGGGGCTCTTTGCCGCAGACAAGAAGATGGCGCCTCCGCCGCCCACCTTCAGCTTTGAAGCCAGCACTGACACTGCGGGCGTGCAGGCGCAGCCAGCCACGCCAGACCAATCTGTGCCGCAAGATGCCACTGCCACGGCTGCGGACGCCCAGCTCTTCGGCAGCGGGGCGCCCGGCTCGGACGACTCGGCCCTGCCAGCCGCGCCCTCCATCAGCGATGAGGAGCTCATCAGCAACAGCATGGAGGTGGCTTACCAGTTCTACCATGCCGAGGACTTTGTGGGCGCCTCGCAGGCCTGCCAGCAGATCGTGGACCGTTATCCTAAAAAGGACATCCTGGGCACCCGCTACCTGCTGGCCCTCTGCGAAGAGCACAACCGCACCTATCCGGACGCCCTGCGCCAGTATGCCTACATCATCAAGCACCAGCCCAAGAGCACCTTTGCCAACGCCGCAGCCTTCCGCATCGGCCTCTGCCACCTGGCCCTGGGCCGCACGGAAGAGGCCATCCGCACCTTCCGCGACATCATCGACTTCAACCCCCAGAGCGAGTACCGCCTGCAGGCCTTCATCCACCTGGGCAATGTCTATCGCAGCGAGGGCACCTGGCGCCAGGCCGAGGTCATCTACAAGGACATGATCCGGCTCTATCCCTGCACCAGCTGGTCAGCCATGGCCGACCAGTACCTGGCCGAGGCCTACGCCCACCAGGGCGAGGACAGCGCCGCCATCCGCGTCTACCGCCTCATGCAGGATGACAACGGCTGCGTGCCCCTGGTGATGCGGGCCCAGGCCCAGCTGAAGATCGGCGACATCCAGATGGCCGAGCGCGAGTATCAGGACGCCCTGCAGACCTACAAGACCGCCATCCGCGTCTATGGCGACGTGCCGGGCATCGAGGTGTACAGCGAGGAGCGCATCGAGCTGGCCCGCGACGGCCGCTCAAGCAGCGCCACGCTCGAGTCGCGCGGCCGGGTGGTCAACATGCGCGAGGCTGTGTCTCAATGACCAGGCTTTGCGCCCTCTTGGCGGCCCTGCTGGCCCTGCCTCTGGCCGCGCCGGCTGCCGCCAAGGTCGATCCCTTGGAGAAGCCCTTTGCCGCGGCGGCCCAAGACTTCAACCGCGGCCACTTTGACGAGGCCGCCCGCTTCTACCGCATCATCCGCAACACCTACAAGGGCAGCGACTGGGAGGCCCGCGCCGGGCTCTACCTGGCCCAGTGCTATGGCCGCCAGAGCAAGCCCGAGGACCAGTCTGAGGTGCTGCACCAGGTGGCCCGCGACTTTGGCTCGCGGCCCGAGGGCTTTGAAGCATGGCTGCAGCTGGCAGGCATGGACGAGCAGGCCGGGGACTTGGCCTCGGCGGCCAAGGACTACCAGCAGGCTGTGCAGGCGGCCCCTGACTCGCCGCTGGCCCCCATCGCCCTGGTCAACCTGGCTTACCTGCAGGCCCGCAGCCGGCAGGAAGACGCGGCCCTGGCCACCTTCAGCCAGCTCTCCTCGCAGTATCCCAAGAGCGAGCTGGCCCAGCGCGAGGCCAACCAGGGCAAAGCCCGCCTGCTGAGGCGGGCGCGCCGCTTCGCCGAGGCGGCCACCGCCTACCAGGCCATCGTGCAGAACGCGCCGGCTGACAGCCCGGCCGCGGTGCAGGCCCGCTTCGCCATCGCCCAGACTTGGCAGCAGGCCGGCCAGTATGACCGCGCAGCCCAGGCCTATTCCAGCCTGGCCTCTGATGTGCCTGAGCAGGCTGGCCGCGCCCGCACCTACCAGGGCCTATCGCTCATCGCCGATGGCCGCGCCAAAGAGGCCCGCGAGCCCCTGCAGCGCGTGGTGGATGAGGAGCCCGGCACCTTGTGGGCTGAGGTGGCGGCCAAGGCGCTGGCTGGCGCTGCTCCCAGCCCTGCGGCTGGGGCCCAGCCTGAGCCTGCCAAGTCCCGCTGAAGGGACGCCTGCCTTGATGCATCGACTCTGCCTTCTCGCCGCCCTGGCCCTGTGCCAGGCCTTGCCTGCCGCCGGCGCCCAAGTGGTGATGGGGCGCGGCTCCCTGCGCGCCTCGATCAGCGCGCCCCTGCCCCTCACCGCCCCTGTGCGGCCCACAAGCCCCTTCGATTGCCTCTATCCCACTGGCCCGGCCAGCCCGGCTCTGGCGCCCCAAGCGCCCCTGGCTGTCTGGCTGGAGGGGGCCTTTTGCAAGCCTGCCCCAGCCACGGCGGTGTGGGCCTACAGCGGCCTGGCCCTGCGCCCGGCCAGCCTCCTCTTGGCTCGCGGCTCCCGGCTGCGCTTCGTCAACCAGGACGCGGTCGACCATCAGCCCTTCTCCATCTCAGAAGCCCATGCCTTCAATTGCGGCCGGCTCAGGCCCGGCCAGGCCGGTCCCTATGTGCGCTTTGATGACCATGGCTCGGATGGCCCCATCTTCATCCCGGTATTCTGCTCGCTGCATCCTTGGGAGCGCTCGACCTTGGTCATCATGCCCAATGCTTACTTTGCTAGCTTGCCGCCCCAGGGCGGCACGGTAGAGTGGGGCTCTGTGCCGGCCGGGCCCTGCCTGCTGAAAGCCTGGCGTCCCGGGCTGCACGGCGGAGCCAAGAAGCTTGACCTGCGCGCTGGCCAGATGCTGACGCCAGAGCTAGACCTGAAGGGGGAGGACGAATGAGGCGCGTTCGACGGATGCTGCCGGGCCTGGCCCTGCTGCTGGCTCTGGCGAGCGCCGCGCTCTGCGGCCTGGCAGCCTGGCAGCTCGCGCAAGTTTCGCCGCTGGAGGCGGCAGGCAGCAGCCTGATGAGGGCCCACGCCCTGGCTGAGGGCCTGCGGGTCGAGCGCGCCAAGCGCCTGCTGGCCGGCGCTGAACTGGCAGGATTGGACCCTGCGGTGGCCGCGGCCCTGGAAGGCAAGGCTGCCGGGCCGGGGGCGGCGGCCGAGGCCCTGGTGCGCATAAAGCCGGCCCTGCGGGCGGACCTGCTCGAATTGGCCAGCCGCGATGGGCGCTTGCTGGCGCGCCTGGATGCCGCGGGCCCGCAAGCCCTCACCGCCCCGGCGCAGGCCGAGCCGGCGCTCGCCAGGGCCGCCATGCCCTTGGCGCCCGTGGCTGGCGAGGGCTGGGCCATCGAGAGCGACGGCCAGCTCTATGAGGCCGTGAGCGGCCCGGTGATGAGCCTGCAGAAGGTGCTGGGCGGCCTGCGCCTGGGGCTGGCCTGGGGCCTGCCCCAGGCCCTGGCCCTGCGCCAGGCCACGGGCTGCGATGTGGCGCTGCTGGCCCCCGGCAAGGTGCTGGCCAGCAGCCTGAGCCCCATGGCAGAGGCTGCCCTGCTGGCGCTGCTCACAAGCAGGGCCGCAGACCGGGCGGCGCTGCAGGCGGACCTGGGCTTGGGCCCGCAGGCCCTGCGCGCCTGGCCCTTGCTGGGGCCGGAAGGCAGGGCCGTGGCCAGCTTGGTGCTGCTCGAGCCTTGCGCCCCTCGTGGCGGGGAGAGCCTGCCCTTCTGCATCTATGCCGCAGCCGCCTGCGCCCTGCTGGCGGCGCTGGCCTTGCTCGCGCGCGGCCGCGCGGGCGCTGCGCCCGCTTTGGCAGAGCCGGGCGCCGGCCTGGCCGGCATGTTCAAGGCCACGGCGCCGGCAGCGGGGTTCGCCGCTGCGCGCCAGTGCCCGGTGATGATGCTGGCCATGCGGCCAGATGCCTTGGCGCTGGCCCTGCAAGAGGAGCTGCCTGAGGGCTGGGCCCTGCAGATGTCGGACCAGGCAGCCTGGCTGTCCGAGGTTGTGCAAGACCACGGAGGCCTCTTGGCGCGGGCGCCCGAAGGCTGCCTGCTGGCCCTCTGGCGCCTGGAGGATGGCGCGGATGGCCATGCCGCGGTGGAAGCGGCCATGGAGATGCTGGACCGCGCCGGACATCTGGACCAGGTGCTGCGGCTGGGCCTGCACTTAGGCAGCGCCTTGCTGGCTGAGCTGGGCGCCCCGGGCCAGAGGGGCTTGTGCGCCCTGGGTCCTGAGCCCGGACTGGCTTGGGAAGTGGCGGCCAAGGCGGCTCCCAACCAGGTGCTGGCCAGCGAGCCAGCTTATAGGCAAGTTCGCAACAGCTATGAATTCAACAGGGTGGAGGCTCTGGGCAGGGGCAGCTCTGCGCCCCTTCAGATATTTGAAGTGCTGGGCCGCAAGGGGGCTTAGGCCTGGGACGCCCGAACAGGGCTGCTTGGCATGAGCAGCGGTCCAGCTTGTGGATTTCTTGGCGCTTGACCTTGAAACTGCCCTGGCTTTGGCCGATTTCTTGGCCATCAGCCTGGCCTTGCCAGGGCAGGGAACTTGAGCCAAAGAACGTTGACAAAAAAGAAATCAATATGCTATGCTTCCACCACTATTGGCGACAGTGTTTCATAAGCATGTAAGATTCAGGCGCCCTTCTGGCCGTGCCAGGCGCTTGTAATATCATATTCCACTTTGAAACCTTTTGACTGGAGGCCGTAGTCTTGCAGAAGCGAATCGCTGTGCAGAGCTTTAGCTCAGCCTTGACGGCTGCCTTCCTCTTGCTGCTAGGGGTCCCCGCCCTGGCTGTGAACATGCTAAATTGGAATCAGGACCGGAGCACGGCCAATCAGATCTGGGGGAATCAAGACAACTGGAGCAGCCCGACTGACGCCAACTATTTCGCGCATGCGCAGCCCGTGGGCATGGGCGCCCGCCCCATCGGCATGGGCGAGGCTTTCGTGGGCTTGGCCGATGAGCTCTCTGCTGTGTGGTGGAACCCGGCCGGCCTGACCCAGCTGCCCACCAATGAGGTGCACTGGATGGGTGGCGACCAAGATTTCACGGACGCCCCCTATTCCGGCTTCATCTCTGCTGATTACATCCTCGACAATCACATGGCCTTTGCCTTCAGCTTTGAGCGGCCCTACCATCCTATTGGCAGGTACCCGGACATGCTGGTGGCAGATAACTTGCACACGTTCGTTGGCCAGGGGGGCACTTTTTGGGGCAGCTTTGAGCCTGGCACGCCGGTTGCCTTCAAAGACATAGCTGACACCGCGGTGCAGGATGTGCTGGCCAAGCAGTACCGCACCTGGATCAACCTGCCCTTCCAAGAAGATGACTATGTGCTCACCTATGCCACCCCGCTCTCGGCTGATGAGAACCTGAGCTTCGGCATCAATGTGAAGTACATGACCCAGGATGCCGATTATGCGGTGGAAGGCATCACCTTGAACCAGGTGCAGGGCTGGGGCGCTGATGTGGGCTTCCTCTACCGCCTGCCGCTCAGCCATTATGGGCGCGAGGTCAGCTTCGGCCTCGACCTGCGCGATGTGGCTAGCCAGATCAAGTATGACACCAGCCGCGAGTTCACCCTGCCTGCCACCAGCACCCTCGGCATCGGCTGGAAGACCACCGACTTCCTCACCCGCGACAAGCTGAACCTGGACGCCGACTTCATCTACATCAACGACCCGGGCCTGGGCGGCAATGACAACCACCAGCTCAACTTAGGCGGCGAGATGTGGTTCTTCAAGGACCACATCGGCCCTCGCGCCGGCTATTCCTTCTACTTTGACCAGCCTTCGCGCGCCACCTTGGGGCTCAGCCTGCGCTACATGCTCGAGTTCGACTACGCCTACATCTTCCAGTATGCCAACGAGCCCGCGGGCACCCACTGGTTCAGCCTGGCCCTGCACTGGGGCGGGCCCAAGCGCAACCTGCCGGTGCCAGACGTGGCCTGCACGGTCGATCCCCCCATCTTCGCCCCCCGCAATGGGGAGATGGCCACCTTCACGCTCTCGGCTGAGTCCAAGAACGGCATCGACCGCTGGACCCTCAACATCATCGACCACAACAACCAGGTGGTGAAGAGCTACAGCGACCGCGGCGCCGCGCCCGCCCAGATACTCTGGGGCGGCGAGGACAAGACCTATCGCCTGCTGCCGGACGGCGAGTACACCTTCCTCTTCACGGCCACCGACAACGCCGGCGCCTCTTCGAGCACGCCGGTGCAGACCCTCAAGATCTTCACCCCGCCCGTGGTGCAGGCCACCCGCGGCGACCTGGACAAGCTGCGGGCCCTGATCGGCAAGCAGAACGACGATGAAGAGGCCGTGGACCAGAAGCTGCGCTCGGATGTGAGCAAGCAGCTGGCCACCCTCATCAACCAGAAGAACGAGAGCGTGACCCTGCCGCCTCTGGTCAAGGCGCCCCCGACCCCCCAGCCGGTCTCGCCCTCGGCCATCCCGGGCGCCCCGGGCAATGCCATCCCAGCCGGCTTCGCCTTCCCCACGGTGAATGACCTGCCCATGCCGCGCACCCAGCTGGTGACCGACCCCAGCGGCAAGAAGGCCTATGTGGTCGAGTACGCCACGGCGCAGACCATGCCCCGCTACATCCTCAACGACGCCACCGACGTCATCCGCGTCTCGGCCCGCGACCTGGGCGAGTCGGTCTCCACCTATGATGTGCGCGCGGATTACGGCAACCGGGTGCTGCGCGTGGTGTCGCCTGCGGCCACGGCCCTCAACTACGCCCACGGCTTCATCAAGGCTGAACAGCTGTTGAACGCATCGGTGGTGACCCTGGACGGCGAAGCCATCCAGCCCCTGTACCGTTGACCCGTCGTGACTTGGAGGTAATGATGCATCGGTCCCGCTGGTACCTGCTCATGCTGGCCCTGGCATTCTCTGCCAGCCCGCTCAGCGCAGCCTTTGACAAGGCGGGCGTGCTGGGCATCGGGGCGCGGCCGCTGGGCATGGGCGACGCCTACGTGGCCATCGCAGACGACAGCTCTGCCATGTACTGGAACCCTGCCGGCATGGTGCAGGTGCCCCGCATGGAGCTCTCGGGCTTCGTGGGCAGCCTGCTCAACGGCAAAGAGTACAACATGGCCATCGGCTTCGTGCTGCCCTTCTATGAGCAGACCGCCATCGGCGTCTCGGTGGTCAGCCTCTACCACAACACCGGCGATGCGGCCACCCAGGCCTTTGAGAACAACTACAAGCTCTCCTTCGCCACCCCCTTGAACGTCGAGAAGACGGTCAGCGTAGGCGTGAACCTGAAGTTCCTGCAGTTCGCCAGCAACGCCCAGGCCAGCTACACCGATGCCCAGGGCAACAACCAGACCATCAACGCCACGGCCTCGGCCCTGGGCATGGACTTGGGCTTCCTCTACCAGGTGATGCTGCCCAGCTACGGCAAGAAGGTCAGCTTCGGCTTCTTTGCCGAGGACCTTGACACGGTGCTGACCTGGGAGTCTGGCAGCCAGGAGCGCGTGCCCCTCTACCTCGATTTCGGCCTGGCCTACTGGCTTGAGGAGAACCTGGTCTTCGCTGGTGGCGTTGCCAACCTGAACGACACCAACATCAGCGGCGAGCCCCTGGACACCACCCTCTACACCATCGACAGCGCGGGCAACACCGTGGAGGCCATCAACAGCCTGCAGCCCAACGAATGGCGCCCGCACCTGGGCGTGGAAGGCTGGTTCTTTGACAATCACCTGGGCATCCGCACCGGCTACACATCCTTTGTCACCACGGCTGGCCGCTTCACTGCCGGCGTCAGCTACCGTGCCAGCGACTGGGGCGTGGACTATGCCTACATCGGCCATGCCGAGCACCTGGGCGATTCGCACCGCCTCTCGGCCGACTACCAGTTCGGCCCTGACAGCCGCAAGGTGCGCGTGGTCAGCCTGGTGCAGCCCCCGGTCAACCTGAGGGCTGTGCCGGCCAACAACTCCGTGGACCTCTCCTGGACCGCCAACCCCGACCCCAATGTGACCGGCTACACCATCTACATGAGCAAGGCGCCAGGCACTGGCTACAACCCCATCCAGCGCCGCATCAAGGAGAACCAGGTGGTGGTGGACGGCCTGACCAACGGCACCCGCTACTACTTCGTGGTGGCCTCAGTCAACAACAGCTGGCCCTCGGTCGAGTCCGCCTATTCCACCGAGGTCTCCTGCGTGCCGGCTCCCATCATCCCTGGCACGCCCAGCATGACTGGCGCGGCCTCGGCGGCGCAAGCCAGGCCCGAGGGCACCATCACCCTCAAGGGCTGGGCCCCGCCCATGGGGGCCATCGCCGGCTACAACCTCTACATGAGCAAGTCCTCGGGATCGGGCTACGTGAAGGTGAACGACAAGCCCATCACTGGCTTGAGCTACCCGGTGAGCAGCCTGGATGTGGGCGAGCGCTACTACTTCATCCTCACCTCGCTGAGCAGGGACACGCCCCCGGTGGAGTCGCGGCCCTCGCCTGAGCTCTCGCGCGTGGCCACCCAGGCAGCCCCGCTGCCCGGCCCCGCCGCAGTGCCGGCGCCCCCCACCAAGTGACAAGGAGCAGGCCATGATCAACGGTCTCTACAACGCAGCTGCCGGGATGAACGCTGAGCTGGCGCGCCAGGATGTGATCACCAACAACCTGGCCAACGTCAACACCACGGGCTTCAAGAAGGATGTGGCGGTGTTCCAGGCATTCCCCAACATGCTGGTCGCCCGCATCAACGACCGCATGGAGGGCAAGCATGCGGCCTTCAACCCCAATGCCAACCCGGCGGTCGAGCCGCTGGGCGTGGTGGGCCACGGCGCGCAGCTGGCTGAGGTCGACACCGACTACAGCGAAGGCACGTTGAGCCGCACTGACCAGACCTTTGACCTGGCGCTGGAGGGCAAGGCCCTCTTCACCGTGCAGACCCAGGATGGAGACAGGGCCTACACCCGGGCCGGCAACTTCACCATGGATTCCGAGGGACAGCTGGTCACCAAGAATGGCGAGGTGGTGCTCTCTGAGCGCGGATCCTCCATCAAGATAGACCCCAGCGCCAAGGAGGTCGTGATCGACCAGTATGGGCACGTCAAGGTCGATGGCGTCGAGGCCGACCAGCTGCAGCTGACCAAGTTCGACAGCATCAATGACCTTGAGAAGCGCGGCGACAACCTCTATGCCAGCAAGGATGGGGTGGGGCTCAGCACGGCCAGCCAGGACGACCCGGTGCGGGTGCATCAAGGCTTCCTGGAAGGCTCCAACGTGCAGGTGACCAAGGAGATGGTGGACATGATCACGGTCAGCCGGGCCTATGAGGCCAACCAGAAGGTGGCCCAGATCATGGATTCGACCCTGAGCCAGGCTATCAACCAGGTGGGACGCGTTTGACAGCCGCCCCCTCTGGGGGCGGCTCGGCTTCTTGGACCATGAACGCCGCCGGACCTGAAAGGGAAGCGGCAAACCCCGGGACCTAAGCGCCCGGGTATGGAGGAGGTTGCAACATGATGCGAGCGCTCTACACCGCTGCCTCGGGCATGCAGACCCAGCAGCTGAACATGGACACCATCTCGAACAACCTGGCCAACGTCAACACCACCGGCTTCAAGACCAGCCGCGCCGAGTTCCAGGATCTTCTCTACGCCCATCTGCGGCCCGCGGGCAGCATCGATGCCACTGGCCAGCAGATCCCGGTGGGCATCGAGGTGGGCAATGGCGCCAAGGCCTCGGCCATCACCAAGATCTTCACCCAGGGCTCGGCCCAGAACACCGGCAACACGCTGGACCTGATGATCCAGGGCGACGGCTTCTTCCAGGTCAGCATGCCTGACGGCACCATCCAGTACACCCGCGATGGGAGCTTCAAGGCCGATGCCAACGGCCGCGTCTGCACCAGCGAGGGCTATCCGCTTGAGCCGGCCGTCACCATCCCCAGCGCGGCCACCGGAGTGGTGGTCACCAGCACCGGCCAGGTGCAGATCACGCTGCCCTCGCCCCAGCCCAACCAGGTGGTGGGGCAGATCCAGCTGGCGCGCTTCACCAACCCGGCGGGCCTGAGCTCCCAGGGCCAGAATCTCTACACCTCCACCGAAGGCTCGGGCGATGCGCGGCTTGAGCAGCCAGGCGTGGATGGCACCGGCACCCTGAGCCAGGGCTTCTTGGAGACCAGCAACGTGCAGGTCACCACTGAGATGGTCAACCTCATCACCTGCCAGCGCGCCTATGAGGTCAACACCAAGGCCATCACCGCCTCAGACCAGATGCTGAATGACGCCAATCAGCTCGGGACCCTGACCAGCTAGTCGATGAAAACACTCTTGATCGCAGCTTTGATGACAGCTTCTAGCCTGGCGGCTGCCAGCTTCGACCTGCTGCCCAGCGCAGTGGTGCCAGGGCCCAAGATCTACGCGGCCCAGGTCATCAGCCCCACGCCCGATGCCTCTTGGGCCTCGGTGGAGCTGGGGCAGGTGGCTCTGCCGGGCTCTGAACGGGTCTTGACCCATGACAGCGTGTTGATGCGCCTCAAGCGCAGCGGCAAGATGCCAGAGGGGCTTGAGCTGGGCGGCTCCGGCAGATGCAGCGTCAAGGCCAGCGTGCAGGTGATCGCAGGCAAGGACATCCTCGATTTCTGCCGCCAGTACATCGAAGCCCAGCTGGCCGCAGGGCCGGGCGCCAGCATCGAGGTGCTGCCACCCGCCTCGCAGCCCGACCTCAAGGTGCCCGACAGGCCCTCGCGGCTGGATGTGGCAGGCGACCATCCGGCTGGGTACCGCGGCCGCATCATCCTGAGGGTGGTGGCCCGCCAGACCGCTGAGGATGGGAGCAGCATCGAGGCTGGATCCTCCACGCTGAACTTCCTGGTCAAGGTGAGCAAGCCGCAGCTGGTGGCCATCAAGCCCATCGCTCGCGGGGAGAAGCTCTCCGAGGAGAACACTGAGCTCAAGGTGCGCGACATCACCTTTGCAGCGGTGGAGGCCTTCTCGAACACCAGCCAGGCTTATGGCTTGGAGGCCAAGCGCAGCATCGCCCCTGACCTTGCCGTCGACCCCAGCATGGTGGACCTGCCCCTGGCGGTGCATCGCGGAGACATGGTGAAGCTGATGGCCCGCTCCAACGGGGTCTCGGTGGAGACCACGGCCCGGGCCCTGCATGACGGCCGAGCGGGGGACAGCATCGATTTCTCGGTCGAGCAGACGAAGAAGGATGTGGTGGCCAGGGTGGTCGATGGCCATACAGCAGTGGTGACAGCGCCCTGAGCGGGCCCATTCTTGCAAGCACACGTGCTTTGGAGCGTATGATGCGTTTTATGACGGCTCTCCTCTTGGTCTGCGCCGCTTCTGGCCTGCATGCTGACTCCATCTGGCCCCAGGGCTATCGCACCCAAGGGAACAATGCCAGCCTGGTCTCAGACCAGCGCGCCCTCGAGGTGGGCGACCTGGTGACGGTGCAGGTGTCAGAGAACGCCTCGGCCTCGCAGGCGGTGAACACCCAGACCCAGAAGCAGGCCAGCGTGGCCGGCAATGCGGGCTTGGGGTCGTGGACCAGCGCGCCCGGCTCTCAGATGCCCATCAGCTCCTACGGCGCCGGCGCTGTCGAGAGCAGCCAGGGCGGGGGCAACAGCTCGCGCAGCGGCAACCTGGTGACCACCCTGAGCGCCCGCGTGGTCTCAGTGCTCCCCAACGGCAACCTGTACATAGAGGGCCGCCGGGTCATCAAGATCAACGATGACAAGCAGAACATCTTCCTCTCAGGCATCATCCGGCCGCGCGATGTGGGGCCCAACAACACCATATCCTCCTCGGTCATCTCTGACGCCCAGATCCGCTATGAGGGCAAGGGCCCGCTGGCAGAGAAGAGCACGCCTGGCATCTTCACCCGGGTGCTCGACTGGATTGGCATCTTCTGACCTGGAATCAACCCCTCCCCAAGACATTGGAGCTGACCTGACATGAATCGCATCCTCCTGACGCTGGCACTGCTGCTCTCCGTCTCCCTGCAGGCGGGCATGATCAAGGTGCGCGATGCCGCGCGGCCCGTGGCGCAGCGAGAGAATCAGCTCTCGGGCCTGGGCCTGGTGATGGGCTTGAACGGCACCGGCGACTCGAAGCTCACCGGCTTCACCAACCAGGAGCTGGCCAACCTGCTGGGCACCTACGGCATCAACGATGCCGCCGCCGCGCTGCAGAGCCGCAATGTGGCCGCGGTGATGGTGACCGCGCTCATACCCCCTTACATGAAGAACGGCGACAAGGTGGACGTGGTGGTCTCCAGCATGGGCGACGCCAAGGGCCTGGCCGGCGGCGTGCTGGTGCAGACCCCGCTCAAGGGCGCGGATGGCAAGGTCTATGTGGTGGCCCAGGGCGCGGTCAGCGTGGGCGGCCAGCTGGGCGGCAAGGCCGGCAGCCTCATCGCCAATGGCCCCACCACCTCGGGCCGCGTGCCTGACGGCGGCATCGTCGAGCGCGAGATCCCGGTGAATGCCGTGGGCGAGAATGACCGCATCGACTATGCCATGCAGATCCCCGACTACAGCTCCTCGGCCCGCATGGCCATGGCCATCAACCAGACCTTCAAGCAGCTCAAGCCCGAGTACGATGGCATCGCCGCAGCCAAGGATGCCAGCACCGTGTCGGTCACCATACCGCCAGAATACACCGCCAACCCGGTGGAGTTCATGGCCGCGGTAGAGCAGGTCGAGTTCAACCTTGAGGAGCATGCCAACAAGGTGGTCGTCAATGAGCGCACCGGCACCGTGGTGATGGGCATGAAGGTGGCCATCGACACCGTGGCCGTGGCCCACGGCAACCTCAATGTCAACATCCAGGTCACCAGCCGCGTCAACGAGCCGCCGCTGTTCGAGGCCAACACCTCGGCGCTCTACTTCAACCACACCAACCTCAAGGTGGAGGGCGGCGGCGGGAACCTCACCACCCTGCCGGAGTCTGCCACCATCGCTGACCTGGTCACCGCCCTCAACCTCATCGGCGCCACCCCGCGCGACGTGATCAGCATCCTGCAGGCCATCAAGGCTGCGGGCGCGCTGCACGCCGACATCGAGATCATGTGAGCATGGACATCTCCTCCAAAGCCGGCATGATGGACCTCACCTCTCGCCTTCAGGATGCGCAGTTGCGCCAGGGCGCGGAGAATGCTGCCGGCCTGTCCCAGCGCTCGCGCAAGCTGGACAAGGGGGGCGATGCCGCGGCGGTGAAGGCCGGCAAGGAGGCGGACCTGATGAAGGCCTGCCAGGACTTCGAGAGCGTCTTCATCAGCTACCTCTTTGAGCGCATGCGCGCGGCCGGCCCCCAGTCGAGCCTCGATTCAGGCCTGGACCATGAGATATTCACCAGCATGTCCGACCAGGAGACATCCAAGCAGATGTCTCGGGCTGGCGGCCTCGGCTTGTCCAAGGTCATCTACGATCAGATGAAGAAGCAATTGTGAGCTTTGGGGGGCGCCTCCGGTGTCCATGAGCAACTGCCCCCTCTGTGGAGCGCTGCACCAGGGAACAGGGCTTTGCCGGGCCTGCTCTGAGGAGGAGGAGGGAAGATTCTGGGTCTTGGCGAACCACCTCAGGGACCACCCTGGCACCACGGCGCAGGGCTTGGCCAAAGCCACGGGTTTGGAGCTGGGGCTCATACTAAAGTTCTTGAAACAAGGGCGTTTTCAGCTGATTGGCAGCGCCCAGGGGGCGGCCAAGCTAGAGGCCCTGCCCAAGGCCAAGAAAGAGCCGGCGCACCGTTGCACCTCAGCCAAGCCTGTTCGGATCCATGGCCGGCATCATTGATGCCGGCTTTTTCTTTTGCACGCCGCTTAATCCTCGGCTCTTGAGGCCGATGAATACCTCTGAAAGCACACTCTCTTCAGGAGATCGCCATGGACCTCAACAGCGCTAGCAAGCTGCAGCACACCCTGCCCTTGATCGTCACGGCCCCCGTGCCGCCCCCGCCGCCCCGCAAGGCCATGCCCGTGGCTGCGGCTCAGCCGGTGGTTCCCCAGCCGGGCGTCGACCAGGTGACCTTGAGCGCCCAGGCCCGCCAGGCGCAGAGCCTTGCAGCCCGCATCTCCAGTGCGCCGGCTGCCCGCACCGACAACGCCAGCCAGCTGACCACGGTGCAGCAGCAGATCAAGGCCAACACCTATCAGGTGCCCGCTGCCCAGGTGGCTGAGAAGCTGCTTCTGGGCTCCTGATGGCAAGCCAGGCACTGCCTCGGCTGCTGAAGGGTTGCAGCGCCATGGAGGCCATCTTGGAGCAGCAGCGGGCCGCCAACGGCGGTGCGCTGGGCGCTGAGCTCTTGAAGTCCAAGGCCGAGGCAGCCGCAGCGCTGGCTGCCGGGCTTGAGGCGCTCAAGAAGGAGCGGCAGCCGCTCTCAAGGGCTGAGGCCTCCAGCCTGCTGCAGGCCCTGCTGACCCTGCGGGCCCACGCCGCATCCTCTGCCGAGTTCGAAGCCCTGAGGGTGCGGCTGGCCGAGACGCTCGATCGCCTGCAGCGCCCCGCAGCAGCCAGGTCCACCGCCTATGACCAGGGTGGCAAGAAGATGGCAGCCCTTGTCCCGCCCGCCCGCCTTGACAAGACTTACTGACCCCCTGAGGAGAATAAAGCCATGTCATTGATCAGCTCCCAGAGCATGCTCATCCAGGCCATGCAGAACTTCCAGGTGGGCATTCAGACCACGGCCAACAATGTGGCCAATGCCAACACCGTCGGCTACAGCAAAGAGGTCACGCAGTTCAGCGAGAACACGCCCATGAGCTACGGGAGCTATGTGGTGGGCACCGGGGCCAGCGTGTCGGGCATCGAGCGCATCCGCAACGGCTTCTTGGACGCCCAAGTGCGCCAATACAGCAGCCAGCAGGCCTACAGCCAGACCCTCTCCACAGCCCTCAACCAGCTGGCATCCATATTCCCTGACATCACCAGCACCAGCGGCAGCGGCCTGGCATCCCAGCTCACGGCCTTCTACAGCGCCTGGGCCACCTTGGGCGCCAACGCCAGCCCTTCCACCGACAACGCTGACAAGTCGGCGGTCATCGCCGCCGCCACCACCCTGGCAGACACCTTCCGCACCACCAGCACCAACCTCTCGAACCTGCTCAGCAACCTGAACGAGCAGGTGCAAGCCACCATGAGCGATGCCAACAAGCAGATGGCCTTGATCGCCAGCTTCAACCAGCAGATCAAGCAGATGGAGGCCGGGGGCGGCACACCCAACACCCTGCTCGACCAGCGCGAGCAGGCCATGGAGGCCCTGGCCCAGGATATCAATGTCAACTATGCCACTGCCGCTGACGGCACCGTGACGGTCTACTTCAACCAGGGCACCCTGGTGCAGGGGGCGAACGCGGGCACCTTCACGCCCATGGATGGCGTGCCCCACCCCTGGCTGGTGAAGGTGGGCTTCGCCAGCACCGGCAGCTCGCCCACGGACGTCACCACCCAGATCACGGGCGGCAAGCTGGGGGCCCTGATCAGCGCAGAGGACACCACGCTCACCACCATCCAGAGCGTGCAGAGCATGGCATCCGGCGTCATCCAGAACACCAACACGGTCTACCATTCAGCCAAGGACGCCTCGGGCAACAGCAGCAACTTTTTCACCGGCACCAATGCTGCCAGCATCGCGGTGGCCAGCACCCTGGCCAACTCGGCCACGGGCTCGAACCTGCTCAATGCCTTCCGCACCACTGATGCGGACCAGGGCGACCTGGCCAATGCCATCGCCGCCACGGCCAATGATTATTTTGCCACCTTCATCCAGAGCGGCAATGCCACTGGCATCACCAGCGCGGATGTGGCCATCAGCACCTTTGGCGCCCTGGGCACTCTGCCCACGGCCACCGGCACCATCAACATCACCATGGGCACGGCCGCCACTGCCTCGGTCAACTGGAACAGCGGCCAGAGCATGGCCACCATCGCCGCCAACATCACGGCGGCCCTGGGCGGCGCCGGCGTGGCCACCTATGACGACAGCACCGGCAAGATGACCATCCTCACATCGCAGCCGGTCAGCCTCTATGACCAGAGCGGGAACCTGTCGCGCGTGCTCAAGCTCACCTCGGTGCTCGAGAGCGCCACCAACATCAACGCCACGGCCGACCCTTCCATCACCTATCTGCCCGGCAATGGCATGCCAAACAATGTGCCGGTGGCCCTCAACAGCTACCAGGGCCTGCTGGACACCCTCATCACCTCGCAGGGCAGCGGCGTCATCACCATCAATGGCGTGAACGTGGCTTGGCTCGGCAGCGCCGACAGCGTGCAGTCCATCGCCGCCCGCATCAGCACCACCACCGGCTTCGCCGTGGTGGGCTGGTTCGATGCCACCACCCAGAGGGTCATGCTTGTGAGCACCAATGCGGCTGCCACCGTGGCCAACCCGCTCTCCACCTTCACGGTGGGCGATGTGAGCGGCAATTTCGCCTCCGTGGCCGCTCTCTACAAGCCCTCCAGCGTTGAAGATGCCTACGCTGGCCTGCAGAGCAACCTGACTGGCGAGATCGCCACCGCCACCACCCAGGCCACCCAGGCCACCAGCTCGCTGACCCAGGTGCAGAACATGATCTCAGCCAGCTCCAGCGTGGATACCACGGCTGAGCTGGAGCTGGCCAGCCAGTATCGCTATGCCTACGAGGCTTCGGCCCGCGTGCTGGCCATCATCGATGACATGCTCGATGTGGTGATCAATGGCACCTCCAACAATGCATCTGCCTCCTCCAGCAGCAGCAACTAGGATCCGCCTTCAAGGAGCCCCTTTTCCAACAGGGAAGGGGGCTCCTTTTTTAATAGGGCAGGAATCGCATGCCATTCTATGGGCTAAAGGGCTGGCTGATCTTTTGTCAGATATTGAGATTTCTTGACTTCACAAAGGCCAGAACAGCGTTTATAATCTCCATAAAGAAACTATAAAGTTGGCCGTTTATGGGCGCTTTGAGGCTTGAAACAGGGGGATGCGCATGAAGCTGATGAAGAGCGGGACGCTCAAGTTCGCCTTGCTGGCAGGTCTGCTGCTGGCAGCCGGTGCAGTGCCTGCAGGGGTCTTGAGCAACATGGACAGCGGCGCAGCCGCCAACTGGGCTCCCAATCCCCCCACTGCCGCTTCGCCCTTCAGCGGCTATGGCGGCTTGACCTCCTATTTCTATCTGCCCTTCTCAGACAGCAGCCAGGTCATCACCCTGGCTGGCGCCAATTACACGGCCAGCGGCAGCAACATGCTGACCTACAATTATGCCATCAATGACACCCTGGGCGCCCTGGCTGCCATCAAGCTCGGCGTGGGAGGGGTGGTCTTCGCCTCTAGCAACCTCACCCCCACCACTGTCCCGAAGGGAAATGACACGGATTGGCGCAGCTTCAGCATATCGCTCAATTACCTGAGCAATCTTGGCGTCAGCCTGGCTTCGCAGCCTGTCATCACGCTGAATCCCTATTTCCCGAGCACTTCCTCGCCTTACACCCTGTATCTGGCGCTCAACACCCTCGAGACGGACAATCCCAATTACACCACCACAGCCAACGCGCCGGATGCCAATGCCAGCGCCGCCTCAGGCTGCGGCACTTCCATCACCCTGAGCCTGGGCAACCTCGCCTCCAGCGGCGGCACTTACCCGGCAGCGGGCTACCACATCTATCGCAGCACCGACCAGGCCACTTGGAAGAGCGCGGGCTACACCACCTCCACCACCATCACCAGCTGGGTGGACACCGGGCTTTCGAGCGGCACCTACTATTACAAGGTGCTGGTCTACGACACCATCGCAGCGGGCATCAACAACACCCTGACGGTGGCCAATTCCACCGCCGACCCTGCGGCTGTGGAGGTGACCAACAAGTTCGGCAGCTCGGCCGGCGTGGACGAGGCCCTTCTCAGCGCCGCCACGCAGTTCTCGGCCACCCTGACCGCTCCGGCCCTGCCTGTCCCCACCCCGGCCAATGTGGCTGCCACAGGCTGCGTCTCTGGCATAGGCGTGACCTGGGACAAGGTCACCTCGCCAGGATGCAACAGCGTGCAGGGCTACATCGTCTACCGGGCCACTTACACGCCCTTTAGCCTGGGCGGCGCTGGCGTCATCTCGGTCGGCGTGGTGAATGACCCCACCACCTATCTCCTGGACAGCACCACCACGCTGGGCCAGGTCTACTACTACCGCATCGTGGTGACCGACACACTGGGCAACCAATCGCCGCTCTCCATCGCCACCGGCGTCGGCCAGATGAATGTGGCCAACGCCTGCGCACAGCCGACCAACACGCCCACCCCCAATTACAGCCCCACCATCACGCCCACTCAGTCGCAGACCCCCACGGCCTCGCCCACCTTCAGCAGCACGCGCACCATCACACCCCTGGGCACATCCACCATCACGCCCACCCTCACGGTGACAGTGACTGCCACCCCCAGCACCACGGGCTCCCCGACCTTGTCGCCAACGCTCGTCTCCACCCCGGTGCCAAAGGTATCGTACTTCTATCCCAACCCCTTCCATCCGGACCGGCCTGGCGAGATCTTCCGCATCAAGCCCAATTCTAATTTCTCGAATTCAACGGTAACCATCTACGACATGGTGGGCCGCAAGGTGCGCAGCTTCACCAGCGCTGAGATCTCAGGCATCGGCTCCACCGGCTGGGATGGCCGCAACCAGAATGGCGTGCTGGTGGTCAGCGGCATCTACTTCTTGGTGGTCTCCGGCGACACCAATGTCTACCGCATCGGCGTGATCAGGAACTAGGCATCTCCCAGGGACGGGTCTTCTCGAGGCTTGCATGAAGCGATTCCTCTTGTCCGCGGTTGTGGTCCTGGCGCTGGGCTTTGTGGGCCAGCCCCTGATGAGCTATGACGCGGGCGGCTCTACAGCGGCGCCCTATCTGCAGATCCCCATGGGAGCCCGCGCCACGGGCATGGGCGAGGCCTTCAGCGGCATCGCCGATGACACCGAGGCCATGTACTACAACCCAGGCGGCCTGACCCAGGTGGATGGGACCGCGGCCAGCTTCATGCACATGCAGGGCTTTGGCGGCATCAATTACGAGCACCTGGCAGTGGCTGCGCCTGCTGAGAATCTGGGCATCGATGTCTGGGGCACGGTGGGCATCAGCTACACCAATGTGAACATGGACAACGTGCAGCGCTCGGTCTCCAACGTCGCTGACACGGTGGACTATCCGGGCGGCGGCTGGCCCGGCAACCCAGGCGACTTTAGCCAGGCCTACTGGGACCACAACTTCCAGTTCGGCTACTCTGCCTCGGTCTTTGGCCTTTCCTACGCCTGGCAGGCCACCAAGAGCTTCTCGCTGGGCGCCACCGCCAAGTACATGCACGAAGAGCTGGATGACAAGAACGGCAACGGCTTCGCCGTGGATGCGGGCATGTTCATCAACAGCCCGCTCATGCCCGGCATCGGGGCCGGCCTGGTGCTGCAGAATGTGGGCACCTCGCCCCTGGACGGGCCGCTGCCCATGCAGCTGCGCACTGGCTTGGGCTACAAGATCGACCATCCCTTCAGCCCCAGCTATTACTCGGTTGATGAGCTGAACCTGGGCCTGGACATCGTGCTGCCCATCTCGCCGGCCGGCCAGCCCGTGGACGCCAACGTGGGCATGGAGTACAAGCGCTGGTTCGGCAACAATGCCGGTGCCCTGCGCGTGGGCTATCGCTACCCCGACGACCTGGGATCCACCGCTGGGCTGACCGCGGGCGGCGGCTACAGCTTCGACTTCATCGGGGCGGTGGTGAGCCTGGACTATGCCTTTGTGCCCTATGGCGACCTGGGCGTCTCGCAGCGCATCGCAGTCTCTGGCATCTTTGGCGGCAAGCCGCGCCCCACGCCCACGGCCCCCAAGGCTGCCCAAGCCCAGGGCGTTCAGGCTGTGGCGGGCGACCGCAGCGCCCAGATCTACTGGCGCCCCAACACCGATGAGGTGCAGGGCTACAACCTCTACATGGCCTACAAGCCGGCCGGCCCCTGGTACAAGCTGAACAAGCTGCCGCTGAAGACCACCAGCCAGCATGTGGGCTCGCTCTACAACGGCGTCACCACCTACTTCTACGTGGCGGCGGTGTCCAAGCCAGCCGGGCCGGGCGGGCCCTCTGGCGAGAGCGTCAAATCGGTCATTGTGGGCATTGTCCCGCGCCCGGGCGGCAGCATGCAGGTGGCCCCAGCCGCCCCGGCTCTGCCCCCCATGCCCAGCGCGGCGCCCGCTCCCAGGCCGGCTGCGGCAGCACCGGCGGCCAAGCCGGCCGCCGCCCCGGCTCTGCCGCCCCTGCCCGGCGCGGCGCCTGCCGCCAAGCCGGCTGCGGCATCCCCGGCCCTGCCACCCCTGCCAGGCGCCCCTCCGGCGCTGCCACCGCTGCCCTGACGGCATAGCGAGCCTTGCCAAGCCCCTGGCCAGCCGGCCAGGGGCTTTTCGTTTGGGAGGCTTGCCGTTGCTTTCTAGGCCGTGTTAAACTGGCGCTTCGCATCCCACCTGCAGATGGAGAAAATCCGGAAGATGTTCGGCCTATTCAACAACAGGAAGGTCCAGAAAGAGATGGACCTGCCCTTCGCAGTCAGCCTGGAGCAGAGGGATGACGGCCTGATCATGGCTGTCTGCCCCTCTCTGCCTGGATGCACGGCCTTTGGCCGCAGCCGGGCAGAGGCCTTGCGCAACCTGGGCGAGGCGGCCCGCCACCACCTGCGCCAGGCTGGCAACGCTGACTTTGAGGTGGTGCTGGAGGACCCGGCGCATCCCAACCTGAACGCGCTCTCGGCCTTTTATGGCCGCCTGGTGGGCGGAAGCAGCAAGGATGGGGCCTTCTCCAGCGCCACGGGGGGCTTTGGCACCTGGCAGCGCGCGGCCCTGGCGGGCGCGGCCCCGGCTCCGCATGCCTCCCGCCGCGGCGAAGAGGATGAGGAGGGCGAGGACCTGGTCGATTTCACGCCCCAGGTCTATTGCCTGAGCAGCTTCGCTGGCGGTGGCGCGCCGCGCCTCTATGCCGGCACCAGCGCGTCTGGCGGCATCTTCCAGAGCGTGGACGGCATCAATTGGGAGATCGCCTACGCCACGGGCGAGGCCCGCGTCCACAGCCTGGCCACCTTCAAGAACCGCCTCTATGCCGGCACCAGCGCCACGGGCAAGCTCTTCGCCTTCACCGGCACCCATTGGAGCCTGGTGCACCGCTCCCCAGAGACCGCGCTGACCGCCCTGGCCGAGTTCAATGGCGACCTTTACATGGGCACTTACCCTGGCGGCCAGATCTACGCCAGCCCGGACGGCGTGGCCTGGCACTTGGCCTACGACTCGCACCAGACCTTTGTGCGGGCCTTCTGCGCCTTTGAGGGCCACCTCTATGCGGCCACCAGCAAGGCGGGCGGCGGCATGGTCTTCAGGACCAGCGATGGCCTGGGCTGGGAGAAGGTCTTTGAGAGCCGCGACCCCAACTTTTATTGCATGACGGTCTTTGCCAAGAGCCTCTGGCTGGGGACTGGCGGCGGCGGCCGCCTCTACCGGAGCCACGATGGGGAGGCCTTCACCCTCGCGCGCATCTTCGAGGAGGAGGGCGTGCGGGCCCTGGAATCCTTCGAGGGCCGCCTCTATGCCGGCACCGAGGGTCGCGGCCGGCTCTATCGATCCACCTTTGCCGAGACCCTGCCGCCGGTCATCAGCGACCTGAAGGTCAGCGAGGTGAGCAGCCAGTCGGCCCTGGTCACATGGAAGACCGACCGCCCCAGCGACAGCCTGGTGCTCTTCGGCTCCGGCGAGGCCTTTGACTCCCGCGTCCATCTTGAGAGCCTGCGCACCGAGCACAGGGTGGCCTTGAGCTACTTGAAGAGCCTCACCCTCTATCGCCTGCAGGCTGTCAGCCGGGGAGGCGATGGCAGCGCGGCCGCCCTGAGCGAGCTGCTCACCTTCGCCACCGGCGCGGCCGACATGGCCCAGGTGAGCTCGCCCACCCATCCTGACGCCGAGCGCTGGTACAGCCAGCCCAAGGCCCTCTTGAGCTGGACCCCGCCTGAGGGCATCGCCCGCTTCCATCACTGCCTGGACCGCGTCCCTGACACCCTGCCGCTGCCGGGCAGGGAAGGGGTGGTCAGCACGCAGGACCGCTCGGCTACCTTTGATGGCCTGGCGGACGGCGAGTGGTGGTTCCATCTGCTCGCTGAGGACCGCGCCGGCAACACTGGCACCCAGGCCGTGCACTTCCGCGTGCGCGTCGACACCCAGGCCCCGCCGCCCCTCCTGCAGTCGCTCACCCATCCTGTGGAGGGCGGCTGGACCAACAAGCCCCGGGTGGAATGGGCCTGGGAAGCCCCGGCGGACCTCTCAGGCATCACCGGATACTACCTCTGCCTGGATCAGCAGGCAGACACCCTGCCCAGGCCCGAGAGCTCCACCTGGACCGAAGAGCCGCGCTTCTCGGCGGAGCTCTCCCAGGATGGCGATTGGTGGCTGCATGTGGTCAGCGCCGACCAGGCGGGCAATGTGGGGCGGCAGGCCGCCCACCACCGCGTGCGGCTCGACCGGCGCGCCGACCCGCCCACCCTGCAGTCCAGCACCCATCCTGACCCCGAGCGCTGGGTCAACAGCGGGCAGATCCAGATGAGCTGGGTGCAGCCGCCGGACGCCTCGGGCGTGGCGGGCACCTGGCATGTGCTCGACCAGCGGCCCGACACCGTGCCCAACCAGCACAACGGCACCTTCACCCTCTCCACCTCTGCCGGCTTCTCGGGCAAGGCTGATGGGGTATGGTGGTTCCACGCCGTCACCCAGGACCAGGCTGGCAACATAGGCCAAGAGGCGGCCCATTTCCTCATCCGCATCGACACCTGGGCCTCCGCGCCCGAGGTGCTCTCGCCCAGCCATCCCAATGGGGAATGGGTCTCCAGCAGCCGCGCCCGCTTCGAGATCACCCCGCCCGAGGACCTCTCGGGGATCGACGGCTTCTATTATGCGCTGGACCGGGACCGCCAGACCCTGCCCGGGCCTGAGCGCGGCACCTTCACGGCCGAGCGCAGCATCGAGGTGAGCGGCCTGTCCGACGGCATCTGGACCCTGCATGTCACCTGCCGCGACGCGGCTGGGAACGTGGGCCAGCAGGCCGCCCACTGCAGCGTGCGCATCGACACCCAAGCCCTGCCCCCGGCCCTGCATTCTCCCAGCCATCCCGCCAACGATGAGTGGAGCCGGCAGAGCACTGTGGAGATGGCTTGGGAGGCCCCAGAGGACCTCTCGGGAGTGGTCAGCTACTACTATCTGGTGGACCAGGAGCCGGACAGCGTGCCCACGGCGAGCTCGGGCGCCCGCACCACCGAGAGCCGCCTGGTGATGCCGCCGCGCGCGGATGGGGTCTGGTTCTTCCACATAGTGACCCAGGACCGCGCGGGCAACGTGGGCCGGCAGGCTGCCCACTACAAGCTGCGAATCGACACCACGGCCATGCCCCCGCGCCTCTTCTGCCCCACCCACCCCGAGCGCGGGGCCTGGAGCAACCACACCCGCCCCCGCTTCGAGTGGTTCGAGCCCGAGGACAGCTCGGGCATCGTGGGCTACTACTGGTGCCTCGACCGCTCCTCAGACACCGTGCCCACGCCCGCCAGCGGCTTCTACACCACCGAGCGCGCCGCCCTGGTGGACAAGGGACTGGATGGCGATGGCACCTGGTGGTTCCACCTGGTGTCCCGCGACCGCGCCGGCAACGTGGGCGTTGAGGCCGCGCACTACCCGGTCAACATCGACACCACCGCCAACCCGCCCCTGCTAGCCTCGCCCACCCACCCGGACCGCCACGCCTGGAGCAACAACCCCAACCCCATCTTCACCTGGACGCCGCCGGAGGACCATTCCGGCATCGTGGGCTATTATTTCCTTCTCAACCATCAGCAGTCGAGCGTCCCCACCGAGGCCAATGGCACCTGGACGGACGAGCCCCAGGCCTCCTTCACCGGCCTGGAGGACGGCGTCTGGACCCTGCACGTGGTCAGCAAGGACCGCTGCGGCAACGTGGGCCTGCGGGCAGCCCATTACAGCCTGCGCATCGACACCAAGGCCCTGCCGCCAGCAGTCTCGTCGCCCAGCCACCCCGAGGGCAGCTGGGTGCGCAACGCCGCCCCCACCTTCACCTGGGCCGCGCCCCAGGACCTCTCAGGCGTGGTGGGCTACTACTACTGCCTAGATGCCGAGGCCTTCACCGTGCCCAGCCGCGAGACAGCCCAGTTCACCACCGGCACCCTGGCCAGCCTGCCCAAGCTGGAGGATGGCGTGTGGGTCTTCCACATCGTCACCGTGGACCAGGCGGGCAACGTGGGCACCCAGGCCTCCCACTACAGCGTGCACATCGACAGCACGGCCCAGCCCCCGCAGGTGCTCTCCAGCACCCATCCGGACCCTGAGGCTTGGCGCAACCTGCCTGCGCCCCAGTTCAGCTGGCAGCCGCCCTCTGACCCCTCGGGCGTGGCCGGCTACTTCTATTGCGTGGACCAGGCCCCCCACACCATCCCCGGCCTGCAGGCCACCTGGACCACCGAGACCCAGGTGTCGCTGCCGCATTATCCGGACGGCGAATGGTACTTCCACATCGCCACGCGCGACGGGGCCGGCAACTTGAGCCAAGACGCCGCCCATGCCCGCTTCCGCATCGACACCACAGTGCCCACGCCCCGCCTCTTCAGCAAGACCCATCCCTCTGCGGATGAGTGGCACAGCCTGAGCAGGCCGCATCTTGCCTGGGAGGATGGGGATGACCTGTCCGGCATCCAGGGCCATTACTGGGTGCTCGACCGCAACCCCAACACGCCCATCCTGCCCAGCCAGGCCCAGTACCTGGAGGGCGGCAGCATCACCCTGCCCCCCCAGCAAGATGGCATCTGGTGGTTCCATCTCGCGGCCCGCGACCGCGCAGGGAACACCAGCGAGCCAGCGCACCTCTGCCTGCGCATCGAGACCGTGCCCCCCACCAGCCGCCTGGAGCCCCTGCCAGCCTTGAGCCGGGAGACCACGCTGGCGCTGCGCTGGTCCGGTGAGGACGCCACCAGCGGGGTGGCGGGCTTTGACCTGCAGGTGCGTGAGGGCGAAGAGGGGCCCTGGCAGGACCTGCTGGAGGCCACAGCCAGCCGCAGCACCGAATTCGCGGCCAAGGATGGCCGCAGCTACCATTTCCGCCTGCGCGCCCGCGACAAGGCCGGCAACCTGCAGCCCTGGGATGAGCAGGGGCCCTGGGCCAGCACGGTGGTGGATGCCACTCCGCCTGAGCCGGTGAAATCGCTGGCTGCCAAGCCCACAGCCAAGGGCGTGGCCCTGCTCACCTGGGCAGCGGTGCAGGATGCCACCAGCGGCGTTGCCTTCTATCGCGTCTATCGCAGCCTGCAGGCCGGCGCTCTGGGCAGCCTCATCAGCCAGGATGCCGTGCAGGCCGGGTGCACCTTCAGGGACAGCGGCACCGGCCTGGCCGATGGCCAGCTGGCCTATTACACGGTCTGCCCAGTGGACAAGGCCGGCAACGAGAGGCAGCAGGGCAACCTGCAGGTGGCCTGCGTGTGCGACCGCACGGCGCTGCCGCCGGCCTTGAGCTCACCCAGCCACCCAGACCCCAAGTCCTGGTATCGGCTGACGCGGGTGCAGGTGGCCCTGCAGGCGCCGGCGGACGCCACCGGCATCGCCGGCTGGTACACCTGCGTCGACCAGACGCCCACCACGGTGCCCAATGAGGGCAGCGGCAGCTATGTCACCGATGCTGCCCACGAGTTCGGCGACCTGGGAAGCGGCACCTGGTACTTCCATGCCGTGAGCAAGGACAAGGCGGGCAATGTGGGCAGGGAAGCCGCCCACCTCTGCATCAACATCGACACCACGCGGCCAGGCGCCCCGGTGCCGCGCTCCACCAGCCACCCCCAGGCTGAGGCCTGGTATGGCGAGGCAGACGCCGAGTTCGCCTGGAACGCGCCCACCGACCCGGCGGGCATCGCCGGCTACTGGTGGTCCATCGATGCCGACCCTCAATCCATCCCGGATGAGACCACCGCCACCTTCACCACCGAGACCAAGGCCCAGGCCAAGGGCCTGGAGGACGGGGCCTGGTGGTTCCATGTGCTGGCCAAGGACCGCGCCGGCAACCTAGGCGAGCGCGCTGGCCATTGCCGCGTGCAGGTGACCCGCACGCCGCCCCCGCCCAACCTCATCTGCTCCAGCCATCCGCGGCAGGACCACGAGTACCCGGGCAGCGAAGCGTCCTTCCAGTGGTCTGCCCCGGCCTTCGCCCAGCCAGTGGTGGCCTACCATTACGTGCTGGACCAGGAGCCGGCCACCATCCCTGGCCCCAAGGCCCCCAAGACCGCCGAGGGCAGCCTGCGCTTCAAGGACCTCGGGGACGGCACCTGGTGGCTGCATGTGGCCTCCCTCGATGCCACGGGCCGCCTGGGCCGCATGGCATCGCATTACCGCTTCACAGTCAAGTCGCGGGGATCCCTGATCGGCATGCTGACCCTGGTGAACGGCATTGCGCCGCTCCCTGGCTCGCAGGTCGAGCTGCTGCGCGGTGGCCAAGCCGTGGCCCGCACGGTGAGCGACAAGGAGGGGCACCTGGCCTTCCGCGACCTGCCGCTGGGCGCCTACAGCCTCAGGGTGTCCTGGCAGCCTGAGATGATGCTCCTGGAGGGCCTCTCGCTGGAGCAGGCTGAGACCACCCTCATCCTCTCTCAGGAGATGGGCTGCTGCCCCAACCCCAGCGCTGGGGCCCGCCGCCTGCGCTTCTATGCCTGGAGCAAGGAGGGCGGGGTGCTGACCCTCAAGGTCTACACCGAGGCCGGCAAGGTGGTGCACACCGTCGAGGTGAACGCGCCGGCCGCTTCCTATCAATGGATCGACTGGGAGATGCCGGAGGGCACGCCTGCCGGCAACTACCTGTACCAAGCCACCATCAAGAGCGCGGCCGGCGTCCTTTCGCGCTACCCCATCCGCAAGCTGACCGTCAGCGCGAGACCATAACCCCAATCCAAGAGAGGTTACCCATGGCCAATGTCCTTGAGATCACGGAAGCCAATTTCGCCGCTGAGGTGCTGAAGAGCCCCATCCCAGTGCTGGTCGACTTCTGGGCCACCTGGTGCGGCCCCTGCCGCATGGTGGGCCCGGTGGTCGAGGAGGTGGCCAAGGAGAATGCCGGCCGCCTCAAGGTGGGCAAGATCGATGTGGATGCCAACCAGCAGCTGGCTGGCAGCTTCCAGATCCAGTCCATCCCCACCCTGCTGGTCTTCAAGAATGGCGCCGTGGTCGGCCAATTCGTGGGGGCTGCCCCCAAGGCCGAGATCCTCAAGCTGGTCAACAAGGCCTTCTGAGCCAGCCAGGCATGACGCCGAGCCTGCTCTTGACCGGAGCCTCTGGCGTATTGGGCAAGGCCCTGGCGCAGGGCCTTGCTGCTGACCCTGAGTTCTCTGGATCGCGCTTCTGCCTGCCCTGCAGGAATCCCGCGCGGGCTGAGGCGCTGCTGGCCAGCCTGCCGCTGGCGGTCGCGGCGCAGGCGCCCTTTCTGGACCTGGAAGACCCCTTCCAGGTCCAGGCTTTTTGCGAGCAGGCCCTGCCCAGCCTCGGCCCACTGCGCGCGGTGGCGCTGGTGGCCGGCATCTCAGCGGATGCCAGCGTCGCCAGGCTCGAGGAGCGCGGCTGGGACCAGGTGCTGCAGGTGAACGCGCTGAGCGCTGGCGCCCTGCTCGGCGCCCTGTCGCGCAATGCCGCCTGGGCTGAGGGCGCCAGCGTGCTCTTGGTCGGCTCGGTGGTGGGCCTGCGCGGCAACCATGGCCAGGCCGCCTATAGCGCCAGCAAGGGGCTGCTGCTGGGCCTTCTGCGCCAGCACCAGCGCGCCTTCGCCAAGCAGGGCGCGCGCTTTAACCTCATCCTGCCGCCGCTGGCTGACTCGCCGCTGCTGGGCTCTCTCAAGCCCGGGGCCCGCGAGCGGCTCTTCAGCCAGAGGCTGCTTGCTGACCCTGACCCGCCGGCCAGCTTTGCCTTGTCGGCGCGCTATCTGCTCTCCAAGCGCTCAGCCTATGTGCATGCGGCGGTCTGGCATGCTGACTCGCGCATCTCCGGCCTGCCATGGGAATGATCCTGGTCACCGGCATGGGCGTGCTCTCGGCCCTGGGCAACAGCCCTCAGGCGTTGGCCCTGGGATTGAGCCAGGGCCGCTCAGGCCTGGCCCCCTTTGGCCGCTGGGACTCCTCTTGGTCGCGCTGCCGCTGGGCTGGGGCGGTGGAGGGCTTGAGCCTGCTCCCGGGCCAGCAGCGCCTTGAGGCCATGGCCCTGCAGGCCGGGCACCAGGCCCTGGAGCAGGCCGGCTGGCAGGCGGGCGCTGAGGATCCCCTGCGCCTAGGGGTCTTTGTCTCGAGCAGCAAGGGGGGCATGGAGCCCTTTGGCTGGGGCGGCACACCTAGCCTGTTCGATTACTGGCCGCACCAGCCGGGCAGCATCCTGCGAGACAGCCTGGGCTGGCAGGGCGGCGGCGCCAGCTACGCCCTCGCCTGCGCCACGGGCGGATACAGCCTGGGCGCGGCCTATGAGGCCATCCGCGAAGGCCGCCTGGATGCGGCCTTGGCCGGCAGCGTGGAAGCCTCCCTGACGCCCCTGGCCTGGCGCAGCTTCGAGGGCTTGGGGGTGCTGGCCCCTTGCGGGCTCGAGGGGCCGCCGCCCAGGGGCTGCTTTGACTCGCTGAGCCGCGGGTTCTGCCTGGGCGAGGGAGGCAGCGTGCTCTTGCTTGAATCTGAGGCTCATGCGCGCCGGCGCGGCGCTCGGCCCCTGGCAGAGCTGGCGGGCTGGGCCTGCACCGCAGATGCCTGCCACATCACCACCCCGGACATGCAGGGCAGCCAGGCTGGCCGCTGCCTCGCGCTGGCCCTGAGCCGGGCTGGCATCAGCCATGATGGCCTCGGCCATCTGAATGCGCATGGCACAGGGACGCAGAGCGGGGACCAGGCAGAGGCTGCCGCCATCCGCCTGGCCTTGGGCTCTGCCGCCCTCCGGGTCCCCGTCTCGGGCATCAAGCCCGCCGTGGGGCATCTGCTGGGCGCCTCAGGCAGCCTTGAAGCTGCAGCCACCGTGCTGGCCCTGGACCAGGGCATCCTGCCCGCCACCTTGAATGTGCCGGAGCCCAGGCCCCACCTGGGCTTTGACCTGGTGCGCTCGCCGCGCCGGCAAGCGCTCGCCACAGCCGCCTCGCTGAACATGGGCTTCGGCGGCCACAATGTCTGCCTGGCCTTCCGCCGGCCCTGAGGGAAGCATGCTGCTGGATCCCATACGCCATGAATTGGAGAGCCTCGAGCGCCACGGCCTTCTGCGCCGCTTGCGGCGCGTGGATGGCGCCAGCATGCCGGAGCTGGCGCTGGATGGGCGGCCGGTCCTCCAATTCTCGAGCAACAACTACCTGGGGCTCGCCACCCACCCCCGCGTGACCGAGGCGGCGGCGCGAGCGGCGCGCGAGCTGGGCGCTGGCAGCGGGGCTTCGCGCCTCATCAGCGGCAACTTCAGCCTGCATGAGCGCCTGGAAGGGGCCCTGGCTGCCTTCAAGGGCACGGGATCGGCCTTGGTCTATGCCACGGGCAGCATGGCCAACTTAGGGCTGCTCTCGGCCCTGGCCGGCCGCGGGGACCGCATCTACCTGGACGCCCTGGGCCATGCCACGCTCTATGATGGGGCGAGGCTCTCTGGGGCCGAGGTCCTCGCCTTTCCGCACAACGATGTGGCCGCCCTCTCAGCCCTGCTGGATGCGGACGCTGGCCTGCGCGGCCGCAAGCTGGTGGCCGTGGATGGGGTCTTCAGCATGGATGGCGACCTGGCTCCCCTTCCTGAGCTGGATGCGCTCTGCAGCCGCCATGGGGCCTTCTTGGTGGTGGATGAGGCCCATGCCAGCGGAGTGCTGGGGCCTCAAGGCCGAGGCAGCCTGGAGCATTTCGGCCTCAAGGCCCATGAGGGGCTGATCCAAGTGGGCACGCTCTCCAAGGCCTTCGGCAGCCTGGGCGGCTTCGTGGCATGCGAAGAGCCGCTCAGGCGCTACCTCATCACCCGCAGCCGCAGCTTTGTCTATGCCACTGCGCTGCCGCCCTCCTGCGCAGCGGCGGCCTTGGAGGCTTTGGCGGTGATGGAGCAGGAGCCTGGCCGCCGCGAGCGGCTCTGGGCCTTGCGGGGCCGGCTGGCCCGGGGCCTCCACCGCCTCGGCTTCGACACCTTCGGATCCCAGACACCCATCTTGCCGGTGCGGATGGGCAGGGTGGAGGCGGCACTGGCCTGCCAGGAGAGGCTATGGGAGCAGGGGATCTTCTGCCCGGCCATCCGGCCGCCCACGGTGCCAAAAGATGCCAGCCGGCTGCGCCTCTCCCTGACCGCAGACCACACCGAGGCGCAGGTGGACCGCCTGCTCGCCGCTCTTGGGGGCTCTCATGCAGGTGAGCCTTGAGGATTTCTTCTTCACCGCCTTCAAGCGCCATGGGGGCCTCTTCATCGCTGGCACGGACACGGGCATCGGCAAGACCTATGTGGCCTGCAGCCTTGCGCGCTCGCTGAAAGCGCAAGGCCTCTCAGTGGGAGTCTTCAAGGCCGCAGAGACCGGCCTGAGCCCGGCGCAGGCCCGGCAGCGCAGCGGGGCGAGCGATGCGGCCCGGCTGCTCGCTGCCAGCGGCGCCAAGGACTCCCTGGCCCTGGTGCGGCCCTTTCATTTCAAGCGTCCCCTGGCCCCCTACGCTGCGGCTATTCTCGAAGGCCGCACCTTCAGCCTGGGCAAGGCTTTGGCCTGCTTCAAAGCCCTGCAGGGCCGCCACGATGGCATCCTGGCAGAGGGGGCTGGGGGCCTGCTGGTGCCCTACGGCCCAGATCTGGATGGCGCGGGCCTGGCCAAGGCCCTGGGGCTGCCCCTGGTGGTGGTGGCCCGGCCCGGCTTGGGCACGGTCAATCACACCTTGCTGACCCTGGAGGCGGCCCGCCGCCGCGGCCTCAAGGTGCATTGCGTGGTGGTCAACGGGCTCAAGGGCCGGGGCGGGGAAGCGGAGGCGGTCAGCCCGGCCATGATCGCCAAATTCGGCAAGGTGGCCGTCTTTGGCCCCCTGCCCTGGCGTGCCAAGCCCGCTTAGGCGGCTCGCTAGGCTTTACACCCCGCCCGGTCCCGTGTATCTTCCCTATGCTGGCTTTCAACCCCCTCTACAGAGAATCCATCACCATGAGCTTTCTGCGATGCACGGCCGCGCTGGCCGCCCTTTGTGCCCTCCCCCTGCTCCTGGCGGCCGATGACAGCCCCATGGATGCGCCCCCCATGCCCGAGCCGGTGCTGACCGCCATCAACCTGGGGCTGAACCACCATCGCGCAGACATGGTTGACCCTGACCTTGCCGCGCAAGGGCATTGGTGGCTTGATGCGCATTACGCGTATCTGAGCTCGAACCGCTCTGTGGATGGCACGGGTACGGTGGGCGCGGCCGCCTATGCCAGCAGCAGCCAGATGCTGCTGGAAGCGCGCTATGGCCTGTTCCCAGCCTTGGACTTGGGAATCACCCTGGGGATGGCTCGGCAGATCCAAGAGGGCTTGGGCGGCAGCCTGGACACCATCAGCGGCGCCGGCATGACGGACAGCCTGGTCACTGTGCGCTGGCAGGCCTTGAATCCCTCCCGCTGGCCGGTCACGCTCTCCTATGTGCTGAGCATCGGCATCCCCACGGGCAAGCCCAGCTATGCCGATTACCTGGGCGCCGGTTCGGGCAGCAGCTTTGAGGACAGCGTCCTGGCCCTGGCTTGGGACCATGACGACCTGACACTGCAGGCTCAGGCTGATTGGCAGCGCTTCTTGAGCGGAAACGCTGGCAGCCACCAGGGCAGCCTGGGCGGCAAGCTGGCGCTGGCCAAGACCTTGGCCGACCCCTTCCAGGTGGCGGCGCTGATTGGCTACGGCCAGGACCTGTGGTCTGACCGCAAGGGCGGGCAGCTCTTCAGCGGCGGCTTTGATGCCACGCTGCGCTTGAATGCCTGGACCGCGGGCCTGGGGCTGGAATGGGGCCTGGCAGGCCGCAGCTCTAGCCTGCCGGCGCGCCTGAGCCTGGACGCGGGCTGGGCTTATTGAGCCTGGGCAAGTTGACAAAGCCCTTTGATTCCAAGAGAATGATGCTGTTCATGGACCACAGTCCCCAGGGCCTGTGGTCTTGTGTTTAACGATGGGGGTGCTTCTGATGGCTGACATCTACCTGACCGAAGAGGGGCTGGCGAAGCTTGAGGCTGAGCTCAAGGAGCTCAAGGCGATCAAGCGCCCGCTCATCATCAAGGCCATCCAGGAGGCCCGCGCCCATGGCGACCTCTCTGAGAACGCCGAATATGACGCGGCCAAGGAGGCTCAGGCCTTCAACGAGCGGCGCATCTCAGAGCTGGAGGACCAGTTCTCAAGGGCCAAGGTGATCGATGCCACCACCATGCCCAGCGACAAGGTCTGCGTGGGCAAGATGATCAAGATCAAGAACATGGGCACCGGCGAGGCCAACAGCTACCGCCTGGTCTCGGTGGAGGAGGCTGATTTCGCCAATGGCAAGCTGGCCATCACCTCGCCCATCGGCAAGGCCTTTGTGGGCCGCATGGTCGGCGATGAGGTGGACATCAAGGTGCCGTCGGGCAACACCCGCTACAAGCTCCTCAGCATGTCGATGTGAGGACCAGCGGCCCCCGCCTGCCTGAGGACTGGCATCCCCAGCTGAAGCGCGGCAGGGGAGTGGTGGCCGAGATGGAGCTCTGGCAGGCTGGCCTCAAGCGCGGCGGCATGGCCCACGCTATGGCCCGCGAAGGCTCGGGCCAGGCAGCCATGGTGCTGGCTTCCCGCAGGGACGATCTGGAGCGGCAGACCCTGCTGGCAGGGCAGCCGCTCTTCCTTTTTTGCAGCCCTGGCCTGGCCCCGGATGCTGAGGGCGCCTGGCCAGCCGCGGCCTTCGCCGGGCTCAGCGCCATCAGCGAGGCGCTGCTCGGCCGCTCCCTGCTCGAGCCCGGCGAGGGCCGCAGGGCGATGCCCGGCTTCTGCCTCCGCGCGGGCCAGGAGCCCGGGGCCCCGCCCCTGCGTGACCACTTCTTGCCCGGGGAATGGCTCTGGGAGCAGAGCCCGGGCCATTGGAAGGCCCGCCTGCTGCTGGCTGACCTGCCCTTTGTCGAGGGCCTGGCGCATGGCCTGGGCCGGCCCTTCAGCCGGGGCGGTGAGTTCCCCATCGTGCTGGCCGAGCGCATCATCGATGAATGGGCGGGCCGCATGGCCCGGCGCGTGGAAGACGCCCTGCGCCTGCCCGCAGCCCCTGAGCCGGCGGCCCCGGCGCTGCTGCATTGGGTGGGCTCTGAGCCCGCCGGCGTGCCGGCCCGCTCGCTGCTGCCCGGGCTCTGGCCCGATTGGATCTGACAAGCCCTCAAACCACGCCTTGACGCCCGCACGGAGGCCCATTGCCCCGCTACAGCCCTGAGACCCTTGAGCCCTTCTGGCAGGAATATTGGGAGAAGGAGCGCACCTTCCGCACGCCCAACCCCGGCCAGCCCGGCTTCGACGCCACGCGCCCCAAGTACTACGTGCTCGACATGTTCCCCTATCCCAGCGGGGATGGCCTGCATGTGGGGCACCCCGAGGGCTACACCGCCACCGACATCCTGGCGCGCTTCAAGCGCAGTCGCGGCTTCAACGTGCTGCACCCCATGGGATGGGACAGCTTCGGCCTGCCGGCCGAGCAGTACGCCATCAAGACCGGCGCCCACCCTGCAGAGACCACGGCCCGCAACATCGGGCGCTTCAAGGGCCAGATCAGGCGCCTGGGCTTCAGCTACGACTGGGACCGCGAGGTGGCCACCTCAGACCCGGGCTACTACCGCTGGACGCAATGGATCTTCCGCCGCATCTTCGAGAAGGGCCTCGCCTACCAGGCCGAGGTGCCGGTGTGGTGGTGCGAGCAGCTGGGCACCGTGCTGGCGAATGAGGAGGTGGACGCCGAGGGCATGAGCGAGGTGGGCGGCTACCCTTGCGTGCGGCGCAACCTGCGCCAATGGATGCTCAAGATCACCGCCTATGCTGACCGCCTACTGGAGGACCTGGAGGGATTGGACTGGCCAGCTGGCATCAAGAAGATGCAGGCGGACTGGATCGGCAAGAGCGAGGGCGCGGATGTCACCTTTGTGGCCGCCGACGGCCCGGCCAAGGGCGAGCCCCTGACCGTGTTCACCACCCGGCCAGACACGCTCTATGGGGCGACCTACATGGTCTTGGCGCCCGAGCATCCCCTGGTGCCGCGCCTGGCCAGCCCTGAGCAGGCCAGCGCAGTGAGGGCCTATGTGGAGGCCGCGGGGCGCAAGAGCGAGCTGGACCGCAAGGCCGACACCAAGGAGAAGAGCGGCGTCTTCACCGGCAGCCATGCCATCAATCCCGTGGACGGCAGAGCCATCCCCATCTGGGTGGCTGACTACGTGCTGGCCAGCTACGGCACCGGCGCCATCATGGCGGTGCCGGCGCACGATGAGCGCGACTTTGACTTCGCCATGGCCTTCGGGCTCCCCGTCATCCAGGTGGTTGAGCAGGCGCCTGGCGAGGAGCCTGTGCGCAAGGCCCAGCGCGAGGGGAGGGAGCTCTGCTGCACCGTGGGAGAGGGCCGGGCCATCAATTCCCCGCTCATCAATGGGATGCCCACGGCCGAGGCCAAGGCCAGCATCACGGCCCGCCTGGAGTCGCAGGGCCAGGGCCGCCGCGTGGTCCGCTACAAGCTGCGCGACTGGCTCTTCTCGCGCCAGCGCTACTGGGGCGAGCCCTTCCCGGTGGTCTTCGACAGCCAGGGCCAGCCCCAGCTGGTGGCCGATGGCGAGCTGCCGGTGCGCCTGCCCGAGCTCGAGAGCTACAAGCCCAGTGGCACCTTCGAGCCCCCGCTCTCGAGGGCCGAGGGCTGGATCAACAGCCCCCAGGGCCGGCGCGAGGCCAATGTGATGCCGCAATGGGCGGGCAGCTGCTGGTACTACCTGCGCTTCTTGGATGCCCGCAACCTGGAGCAGGCCTGGGGCAAGGAGGCCGAGAGCTACTGGATGCCGGTGGACCTCTACGTGGGCGGCGCCGAGCACGCGGTGCTGCATCTGCTCTACGCGCGCTTCTGGCACAAGGTGCTCTTTGACCTGGGGCTGGTCTCCACTAAAGAGCCCTTCCAGAAGCTCTTCAACCAGGGCATGATCGTGGGCACAGCCTACAAGACCCCCGCTGGCTCGGTGGTCAAGACCTCAGAGGTGCGCTGGCAGGAGGGCAAGCCCCTGCATCCCTCGAGCGGCGAGCCCCTGCAGGCGGTCACCGCCAAGATGAGCAAGTCGCTGGGCAACGTGGTCAACCCGGACGACATCGTGCGCGAGTTCGGCGCTGATAGCCTGCGGCTGTATGAGATGTTCATGGGCCCGCTGGACCAGGGCAAGGTCTGGGACACGGCCAACATCGCCGGCGTGCACCGCTTCTTGCGCCGCAGCTTCCATCTGATCGCGGGAGAGGAGGCCAGCGAGGCTCCTTGCCGGCCCGAGCTCTTGAAGCCCGCCCCTGGCCCCGCAGACCCGGCCGTGCAGAAGGCCCTGCACCGCTGCATCAAGGCGGTGACCCAGGACCTTGAGGCCATGCGCTTCAACACGGCCATCTCGTCCATGATGACCTTCTTGAACGAGGCCAAGGCCCCGCTCTGCCGCAGCCAGGCCGAGGCCTTCGTGCTGGTGCTGGCGCCCTTCGCCCCCCATCTGGGCGAGGAGCTCTGGCGGCGCCTGGGCCACGGCCAGAGCCTGGCCTATGAGCCCTGGCCAGCCTGGGACGAGGCCCTCTGCCATGACAGCCAGCTGGAGCTGGCGGTGCAGGTGGCTGGCAAGCTGCGCTCGCGGGTGCTGGTGCCAGCCGGCTCGGATGAGGCTGCGGCCAGGGCGGCGGCCCTGGCTGACCCCAAGATCATCGAATTCCTCAAAGGCGCCGTGCCCAAGAAGGTCATCGTGGTGCCTGGCAAGCTGGTGAACCTGATACCCTGATGGAGGTGCGTGCATGAAGAATCGTATTGGGACCCTCTTGGGCCTGGGCTTGGCCCTGGCCGTGCTTGGCGGCTGCGCCGGGTATGACATGAAGTCGCAGCTGCCCGACACCATCAACAAGCTGGCGGTGCCGGTGTTCAAGAACGTCAGCGGCCAGCCCGGGGTCGAGCAGGACCTCACCATGAAGGTCACCCAGGGCTTCAATGTGGATGGCAGGCTGGTGGTGGTGGAGCCCGCCCAGGCGGACGCCCAGCTGGATGGCGTCATCCAGACCTACAACAAGATCCCCTTGCTGCGCGATGAGAACCAGGTGCCGGTGCAGTACAAGCTGCTGATCGCCGTGGACCTGACCCTGAGCGACCTGAACGCCAAGAAGGTGATGTGGACCACCCACACCCTGGTGGCCACCCAGGGGCCCGGCGATTCGGGCCTGCAGGTGGGCAACAGCAAGGCCTACGACAGCACCAATGTGGCCACCATCGAGGAATACACGACCTATTATGTGCTGAACAAGATGGGCATGCCGCCGGAGGAGGAGACCACGTCCCGCAACCGGGTGCTGGACCAGTTGGTCCGCCGCATCGTTGACCGGGTCATCTTTGGGTTCTGACATGCCAGCCTTGCGCCGCATCCTGCTCTCAGCCCTGCTGGCCCTGGCTGCCGTGCCAGCCCTGGCTGAAGACCAGGTCACCAGCCTGCTGATCACCTGCTCGCAGATGACATCCAATGGCTATCCGGCGGACACGGTCAACTGGTTCTACCCCAGCCGCCATGGCCAGGTGGTCTTCTTCGCCCATCTGCTCTTCCCGCTGGCAAGCTCCTCGGCCCCCCAGCCAAGCACGGCCACGGCCCAGGCTGCCCTGCCGGTGGGCTGGCACGCCCCCATGGCCCTGCCCACGCCCACTGCGCAGCCCACGGCCAGCGGCGTGCGCGCCGATTTTCAGCCCTGGGTGGAGGCCTCTTGGGTGGCGCCGGACGAGAGCCGCATCGCCTGCTACGGGGTCACGCTGCCTGCCAAGAACAGCAAGGAATTCGTGCACGTGGACGGCCGCTGGTACATCCCCCAGACCTTTGCCATGGCCATCGGCACCCGCGACCTGAGGCCGGCAGCCGGCCAGTCGGCCCTGCCTGAATGGAAAGGGCTCTACCACATCGACCTGCGCGTGCAGGGCCAGCTCTGCGGGGTCACCTTCTTCTCTGTGCTGGAAGGCAAGGTGGCGCCCGCTCCTGGCATGCCCAAGCCCCTGTCTGGCACCGCAGCCGTGGGCACCGCGGCCACGCAGGCCCAGGACCAGGCCGCCCTGCAGGGGGTCGTGCAAGCCCTGCAAGGCCAGGCTGGCGCAGCCGCTGGCGAGGGGGAAGTGGGAGGCACTGGCGTCGGCAGCCTCTTGAACATCTTCACCCAGCAAGGCGCTTCGCCAGCCAGCCAGGAGGCGGCCAAGCTCAAGGCCAAGCTCAAGCCCGGGCTGACGCCCGAGCCCACGCCCCTGCCCACCATCCCCATCCTGCCGCCTCCCGACCTCTCGCCCCTGCGCTTTCCGGAGAGCTCTCCGTCTGCGCCGAGCAGCAACCCGCTGGAATAGCTCTTTGGGCATAAAAAAAGCCCCGCCGAAAGGCGGGGCTTTTTAGCCGGGAAGATGGCTCTTAGGCCAGCTTGCTGATGCCGGCCAGCAGGCGGGACTTCTTGCGGGCCGCATTGTTCTTGTGCAGGTGGCCCTTGACTGAAGCCTTGTCGATGAGGCTCTCCGCAGCCTTGTAGGCCGTCTTGGCCTCGTCCTTGGTCTTGGCCTTGCGCACCTTGCTCAGCACGGTCTTGAGGCGGGTCTGCACAGCCAGGTTGCGCTCACGGCGGCGCTTGGTGCGGCGGACATCCTTCTCGGACGACTTCAGAATGGGCACGAAAACCTCCAAACAGTGGGCACAAAGGAAGAACATCACGATTTGAAACGAGAATATAGCACGGAGGGAGAGCGGATGTCAAGAAATGGCGGTCAATCAGTCAGCGTGGTCATCCCCAGCGAGCCGGGCCAAAGGCCACAAGCTGTGCTCAATGCCCTTGCCAGCGCGGCTCCCCAGGCAGAGGTGCTGCTGGCCTATGGCCGTTGGCCCTCTCTGCAGCGCAACCTGGCCGTGGCCCAGGCCGGGCGTCCCTTTGTCTGGTTCCTTGACTCTGATGCCGAGCCAGAGCCAGGCGCCATGCAGGCCCTGCTGGCCTGCATGGATGAGCCGGGGGTGGCCGTGGCTGGCGGCCCCAACCTGGGGCCGGAGGGCCAGCCCGGCTTGCAAGCGGCCTTCAGCCAGGTGCTGGCAAGCTCCTTTGGATCCTTCTCTGTGCGCTGCCGCTATGCCCGCGTGGGCCAGCGCCGCTTGGCAAGCGAGAAGGAGCTCATCCTCTGCAATCTGATGGTGAGGCGCGAGGCCTTCATGGCCAGCCTAGGCTTCAGCACCAAGCTCTATCCCAATGAGGAGAATGAGTGGCTGAACCGGATGGCAGACGCAGGCCACAGTGCCATGTATGAGCCGATGGCCGCGGTGCGCAGGCCAAGGCGGGCCAGCCTCTTGGCCTTTGCCTGGCAGGCCTTCCGCTATGGCAGGGGCCGCATGCTGCAGACCCTGGCCAATCCCCATAAGGGCGATGCCGTGCATGCGGTGCCAGCCCTGTTCCTCATCTACCTGCTGGCCCTGCCCTTTGCCCAGCCTTGGTGGCCCCCGTTCGGTCTGGGCCTGACCCTTTATATGCTGCTGGACCTGCTGGCAGGCCTGCAGGTGCTGCTGCGCTCGCGCGACCTGAGCCAGTGCATTGCCAGCCTGGCGCTCTTCCCGCTGCGGCATCTGGCCTATGGCGCTGGCTGGCTGGCCGGCTTGATGGGCAGCGGCCGCATTGAGCCCGGGCAGGCAGGCGAGGTGGCGGTGGAGCGCGTGCAGCTGGGGGCCGAGCATGCCTGAGCCGCGGCGGGCATTGGTGCTGAGCAGCCTGGGTCGCGACAGCGGCTGCGCCCTGCGCGCGCGCAACGTGGCCAAGGCCCTGCGCCTGCAGGGCTTGGATGTGGTGATGGTCGAGCCGGCCCTGCCCAACCTGCCCTTTGGGCTTGAGAGCCTGCTCCTGCTGCCCTGGCACTGCCTGGCCATGCTGGCCCAGCGCCCAGACTTGGCGATAGGCATCAAGCCCTATCCTGATGTCTGGCTGCCCCTGGCCTTGGCCAAGACATGGGGCTGCCTGAGCTGCGCGGATGTGGATGACCTGGATGGCGCCTGGCGGCAGGGCTTTGCGGCCTGGCTGCTCAGCGCGTCCCAGGCCCCGGCCTGGCAGCTCTTGGATTGCTTCTCAAGCCACCATCCGGTGCTCCTCGATGAGATCAAGGCCCGGGTGCCCAAGGCCCAGGTCATCGAGCTTGCCCAGGGCGTGGACACTGGAATCTTCTGCCCTGGCCCTAAGGCTTCGCCCTTCCCGGGCCGGCGCCTGCTGCTGCACCCTGCGCATCTCAACATCGCCAGCGAGGCCCCGCGCCTGCTGGAATGCCTGGCAGGCTGGCTCAAGGCCCATCCGCAAGCCCTGCTGGTGCTGGCTGGCGGCGGGCCAGTTCTGCGCCGCATCCAGGCACAGGTGCGCGCGCTGGGCCTGCAAAGCTCAGTCCACTGCACAGGGCAGCAGACGCCACAGGAGATCGCCAAGCTGATGCGCGCCTGCGATTGGGTGCTGGCGCCCTATGGCCCTGGGGCAGGGAACCAGCACCGCGTGCCCATGAAGGTGGGCGAGGCCCTGGCCTGCCAGGCCAAGGTGCTGACCCAGCCCATCCCAGGCCTTGCGCCCCTAGCGCCCTGGCTCTACATGGCTGAAGAGGGCTATGAGGGCTTTGCAGCAGCCCTGGATGCCTGCTGGGATCAGCAAGGCGATGGCCGCGAGGCGCAAGGCGCAAAGCTGGTGGCCGAGGCTTATAGCTTGCAGGCTATGGGCAGGGGGATCATTAAAGAGCTTGGCTGATAATAGCCATGCGGGGAAAGAAAAAGGGCAGCCCATGGGCTGCCCTTTTTCTTCTGCATCAAGGCTGATCTACTCCGGCATCTCCTCGCTCAGCTGGCCAGGGGCCAGGGCATCGCTGGCCTCCAGCTCGAGCATGGGCGGCACAGCGCTGGCAGGCTGGTGGAACTGCCCCAAAGCGTTTTGCAGGGCCAGGTCCAGGCTGGCGGCCAGTCGGCTGGCCTGGTCGAACTGCTGGCGCTCGGCATCCAGGGCGCGGCGGGCCTTCATCAGCTCGTCGGCGATGTTGAAGGCCGCCATGATGGCCACCCGCGTCACATCCGCCGTGCCGCCGGGCTTGGCCAGCTCCTGCATCTTGGCGTCCACCACCGCGGCCAGGCTGGCCAGGTACTCGGGGTCGGCCTGGCCCTTGACCGTGTAGTCGCGCTTGAAGATGGTCACCTTGGTCTTTGGCAGCTCTTCGCTCATGTCAGCTTCAATGCCTCCAGCTGCTGGTGCACCTCTTCCAAGCGGCGCCTGATGCCAGCCCGCTCCTTGAGATAGGCGGCAGCCTTGCGCCGCTCGGCGCGGGCAGCCAGGCGCTCGCGGTCCAGGTCAGCCTGGCGCTCCTGCAGGGGGAGCAGCTCGCGCATGCGGGCCTCAAGGCTCGCTATGCGGTCCAGCCATTGGGCGGCCTGCTCGGGCCTGGCGCCCCGCGCCAGCTCATCCTCGAGGGCGCGCACCTGGGCCTTCAGGTCCGCCGCTTCTGCCTCTGCCTGCCCCAGCTTCGCCTGCAGGGCCTCCAGCTCTGGCGCTGGCAGCGGTGCCACGGGCACGATGCTGTCAGAATGCTCCAGCGCAGCCTGGGCTTCCAGGGCCTGGCGCCGGTGCATCTCGCTCTCGGCCTGCAGGGCATTCATCTCGGCGCGCAGGCGCGAGCGCTCAGATTCCTGGCGCTGGCGCAGGGTCTCCAGGTCTTGGGCGAACTGGGCGGCTTCCAGCTCGGCGCGGCGCACGCGCTCCATCACCTCGCCGTCCACCGGGGGCTGGTCGCGCAGGCGCTCCACCAGGGCCATGGCCTCAGAGAGCCGGGTCTCCAGCTCGCGCCGGATGCGCGCGCCATCGGCCGTCACCCGCCCCAGCTCCATGCGCAGCTCATCCCGCTCGCGGCGCAGGGCTGCGAACTGGCTGACGGCCTGCTGGATGCTCTGGCTGAGGCGGTTGAGCGATTCCACGCTATCCTCGGCGCACAGTGACAGGGAGGCTATTCTCGAGCCGCTGCGACATGGCCTCGTGCCGGGCGTTGACCTCGGCATCGGTCAGGTTTCCGGCCTCGGGGCGGTAGAAGAAGCTGAAGGTGAGGCTCTTGCGGTCCTCGCCCAGCCGGGGGTCGCGGAAGACATCGGCCACCCGCACCTCGGCTTGGCCCAGGTCCGGGTCCTTGGCGAAGAACCCCATCAGGCTGCCCGCCTCCATGCCCAGGGGCATCAGCACGCTCAGGTCGCGTTGGATGCTGGGCAGGCGGCTGAAGGGCTGGTAAGAGCGCTCCTTGCGCAGGGCGCCGCCAGCCGGCACCTCCAGCTCCAGCGCGAAGAGCCGCTGGCGCGCGCCCAGGGCCTCTTGCAGGGCTGGGTGCAGGCAGCCCATCAGGCCCCGCGCGGCGCCCAGCTTGAGCTCGGCAGCCTGGCCCGGGTGCAGCCAGGCGGGCGGCTGGGCGAGGCTCGCCACCTTGAGGCTCAAGCCCAGGTCCTGGGCCAGGGCTTCCACCAGGCCCTTGAGGTCATAGAGGTCCCAGGGCCGGGCCTTCTGGCTCCAGCTACCGGCATTGACATCGCCGGCCAGCACAAAGGACAGGCACAGAGCCTCTTTGGGGGCCTTGCCCTCGGCTTTGCGGAAGACCCCGCCCCATTCGAAGAGGGCGCAGCCCGGGGCCTTGTGCTTGAGGTTGTGCACGGCAGAGAGCGCCAGGTTGGGCAAGAGGCTCGGCCTGAGCAGCGACTGCTCCTCGCTGATGGGGTTGTCGATGCGGGCGGAAAGGCCCTGCATGCCCCACAGCCCGGCCTGCGACGGGTCCATGTAGCTCAAGGTCTGGGCCTCGTCCAGCCCCAGCTTCAGGCAGGCGCGGCGCAGGTGCTGGCCCTGCTCCCAGGCTGGGGCGTTCGGCGCGATGCTCACCGCCGCGGCCAGGCCGCTGCCGGGGATGCTGTCGAAGCCGGCCATCTGCACCACCTCCTCAGCTAGGTCAGCCTCGCCCACCAGGTCGCGGCGCCAGCTGGGGGCAAGCACCTCCATGCCGCTCTCGCCCTCTTGCAGGCTGAAGCCGCGGCGCTGCAGCAGGCCGGCCACCTGGGGCCCGCTGAACATGCTGCCCAGCAGGGAATTGAGGCGGTTCACATCCAGGCGCAGGGCCTTGGCAGCCCCGGGCACGGCGCCGGCGGCCAGGCGGCCGGCTGCCAGCCGCCCCCCTGCCAGCTGGCTGATGAGGAAGGCGGCGCGGTCCAGGGCGCGGCCCACCATCTGAGGGTCCACCCCGCGCTCAAAGCGGTAGCTGCTCTCGCTGCCCAGCAGATGCCGGCGCGCGCCCCGGCGCACCGTGGCGGGGTCGAAATAGGCGGCTTCCAGCACGATGGCGCGGGTGCCAGCGTTCACGCCGGTGGGTTGCCCGCCCATGATGCCGGCCAGGGCCACGGGCCCGCTGGCATCGGCGATTACCAGGTCCTCGGGCTTCAGCTTCAGCTCAGCCCCATCCAGGGTCAGCAGGGTCTCCAGGGCGCGGGCGCGCCGGGCTGAGAGCTGCCCTCCCTTGAGCTTGGCCAGGTCGAAGGCGTGCAGGGGCTGGCCCAGCTCGAAGAGCACCAGGTTGGTCACGTCCACGATGTTGTTGATGCTGCGGCAGCCGCAGGCCTCCAGCCGGCGCGCCAGCCAGTCGGGCGAGGGGCCCACCTGGATGTCCTTGAGCACGCGGGCGCTGTAATAGGGGCAGGCCAGGCTGTCCTCAGTGGCCACCGCTAGGCTTGCGGCGGCTGGCTCGTCGCTCTCCTTGAGCAGCACCTCTGGCCAGCGCAGGCTCTGGCCGCTCAGCGCGGCCAGCTCGCGGGCGATGCCAGCGATGCAGTTGTGGTCCGGCCGGTTGGCCGTGGTCGTCACGGTCACCAGCACCTCATCAAGGCCCAGGGCCCTGGCCAGGGGCTGGCCCAGGGGCAGGCTGGGGCTCAAGATGAGCAGGCCCTCGCTCTTGGCCTCCAGGCCCAGCTCCTCGGCCGCGCAGAGCATGCCAAAGCTCTCGACCCCCCGGATCTTGCTCTTCTTGATCTTGAAGTCGCCGGGCAGCATGGCGCCCTCCATGGCCAGGGGCACTAGGTCGCCTGCCTTGAAGTTCTGGGCCCCGCACACGATCTGATAGCTCTGGCTGCCATCGCTCACCTGGCAGACGCTCAAGCGGTCGGCATTGGGGTGCTGAAGGCGCTCTTCCACGCGGGCCACCACCACCTTTTCTAGCCCTTGGCCGCGGGATTCCAGGCTCTCTATCTCTATGCCGGCTTTGAAGAGCAGGGTCTTGATGTCTTTCAGGTCAGCCGGCAGGTCAAGCCAGTCTGCCAGCCACGACAAAGGGAAGCGCATTCTTGCTCCTAGGTGGTCAGTGGTCCAGGGTGTATGGTGATGCGAATGGTTATTGAAATATAAAGGTATTTTGGCGCCGCTTCAAGCGCTCTGTGAACACCCGGGCTCGGGCATCTGCAATGCGGTTGACGCTCTGGGTGGCGGCTGGTAATAATTTCCGTCTATCCCTATCCTCTTGTCCCCTGCAGGTGAGAATGCAACCCTTTGGCCCGCCATCATGAGACCCTTGCGCCGCAGCCCTTTCATTGAGCGCACCCTGCTCAAGGCCCTGGCAGTGCTGGGCGGATCGGTCTATGCCGAGGGCGTGGCAGCCCAGCCCGGCTTGCTGCAGGGCCTGGATCCCCGCTTCAAGGCCATCAGCCTGGCCGGGCTCATCATCGCTCTGCTCTTCCTCAAGAGCCTGCCGGCGCTGGGGCTGGCCTATGCCCTGGCCCTGGGCATGGCCCTGGCCTCGCGCATCAGCTTGCCTGCCTTCATTGCCCGGACCTGGCTCTTCATCCCGGTCTTCTCGCTGGCCATAGCCCTGCCGGCCCTCTTCAGCACGCCTGGCCCGGCCCTGCTGCGATGGGGCCCCCTGGCGGTCAGCAAGACCGGCCTGATGAGCGCCGCCTGCTTTGTGCTGCGGGTGGCTGCGGCGGTCTCCTTCTCTGTGCTCTTGGCGCTCACCACGCGCCACACTGAGCTGCTGCGAGCCCTGCGCTGCTTCGGCTTGCCGCCCCTCTTTGTCATGGTGCTGGGCATGGCCTATCGCTACATCTACCTGATGGTCGAGGTGCTTGAGCAGACCTTCAGGGCCATCAAGAGCCGCGTGGGCAGCGCGGTGGAGGCCCGCCCGGGCCAAGGCCTGGTCGCCTGGAGCATGGCCAGCCTGTGGGCGCGCTCGTATCGCTTGAACGACCAGGTCTACATGGCCATGCTCTCGCGGGGCTACCGCGGCGAGCCAGCGCCCCTGCGCGGCTTCAGGGCGCGCGCCAGGGATTGGGCCTTCCTTGGCTTTTCGGCGCTCGCGGTCGCCCTGCTCATCCGCTCCTTCCCTGAGGCCCAGCCATGAGCGAAGCGCTCTTTGAGCTCAAGCAGGTGCGCTATTCCTACCAGGGCCGCTTCCCGGCCCTGGAGGGGCTGGACCTGTCGATCCATGCCGGCCAGATGGTGGCGCTGATGGGCGCCAACGGCTCGGGAAAATCCACCTTGCTCAACCTGCTGGACGCCCTCATCTTCGCGGATTCAGGCAGCCTGCTCTACCTGGGCCGCGAGCTCAAGGAGCGCGACCTTGAGGATGAGGCCTTCTCGCTCGCCTTCCGCCGCCAGGTGGGCCTGGTCTTCCAGAACCCGGATGCCCAGCTCTTCTGCCCCACGGTGCGCGAGGACATCGCCTTCGGCCCGCTGCAGCTGGGCGTGGGCTTGGCCGAGGTCGAGGCCCGCGTGTCTCGCTTGTCGCAAGAGCTGGGCATCGCCCACCTGCTGGATCGCGCGCCCCATCAGCTGAGCCTGGGCGAGCGCCGCAAGGTGGCCTTCGCCTCGACGCTGGCGGTGGACTCCCAGGTGCTGCTGCTGGATGAGCCCACCGCCGGGCTGGACCCGGCCACCGCCGCCCATCTGCTGGAGATGCTGCTCAAGGCCTCCGCGCAGGGCAAGACCATCGTCACCGCCACCCATGACATCCACATCGTCGAGGACATCTCGGACATGGTGTATGTCTTCGGCCAGGATCGCCGCATCGCGGGGCAGGGGAGCCCGCAGCAGGTGATGGCTGACACCGCCCTGCTCAAGGCCTGCAATCTCATCCACGCCCATCCCCACCGCCATCAGGGGCAGGTGCATGCCCATCCCCACCAGCACCTTGAGCATCACGCCTGAAAAGCCTTTGTCAAGCTGGGGGCCAGGTGTTAAAAAGGTAGCATGAATGAAACTCCATGATCTAGGGGGCTCCATGGGAACGGACATCGGATACAACCTGGGCAAGATGCTGGTGGACGAGAAGTTCATCAAGGCGCCCCAGCTGGCGCAGGCGCTGGCCAACATGGAGACCCAGGGCGGCTCGCTGGGCTTCAACCTGGCCTTGCTCGGCGCCTGCAGCGAGGAGGAGGTGGCGCGCTTCATCGGCAACATCCATAGCGCCGAGTACATCGACCTCTCCAGTGCGCAGGTGGACTTGGATAGCCTGGGCGTCATCAGCCGCGACACCGCCAACAGCTATGCCTGCCTGGCGGTGCGCAAGCAGGGCAACAGCCTGGTGGTGGCGGTGGTCGAGCCGGTTGCGCCGGAGCTGGCCAACCTGGCCAAAGAGGTGAAGTTCAAGACCAACATGGACTGCATCTGGGCTGTCTCTCCAGAGAGCTACATACGCCTGGCCATCGACCATTATTACGGCCAGCTGGCCAGCATGGGCCTGGCCCCAGCGGCCTCGGACAAGCCGGGCACGGCCGGGCAGTTCCAGGCCGGCGGGCAGGCCCCGGCGGCCCATGAGTACAACATGAAGGAGATCGTGCAGGCCGCCGAGGGAGAGATGGACCTCTCAATCCTGGACGAGAAGAAGGAAGAGGAGCTGGGCACTGAGAGCGCCGACGACAGCATCGTCATCAAGATGGCCAATGCCATCATCACCGAGGCGGTGGTCAAGAAGGCCTCGGACATCCACATCGAGCCCTTTGAGAAGGAGCTCATCATCCGCTACCGGGTGGACGGCACGCTGGTCAAGCAGCCGGCCCCCCCGCCCAGCTTCAAGCGCGCCCTGGTGGCGCGCCTCAAGGTGATGGCCAAGCTCAACATCATGGAGAAGCGCAAGCCGCAGGATGGCCGCATCAAGATCAAGGTGCGCGACCGCATGATCGACCTGCGGGTGGCCTCCTGCCCCGTGATGTGGGGCGAGAAGATCGTCATGCGCATCCTCGACCAGCAGAACCTGCGCACCGACCTGACCGAGCTGGGCTTCGAGCCCTACGACCTGGACCGCTTCCAGAAGGCCATCCGCACCCCCTACGGCATCATCCTGGTGACCGGGCCCACGGGCTCCGGCAAGACCACCACGCTCTACTCGGCCCTCAGCACGGTCAACGACCCCAAGAAGAACGTGATGACCGCCGAGGACCCAGTGGAGTTCCAGCTGCCGGGCATCAACCAGGTTCCGGTGAACCCCGAGATCGGCATGACCTTCGCCGCGGCCCTCAAGAGCTTCTTGCGCTGCGACCCCAACATCGTGATGGTGGGCGAGATCCGAGACCTGGAGACCGGCGACATCGCCATCAAGGCGGCCATGACCGGCCAGCTGGTGCTCTCCACCCTGCACACCAACGATGCGCCCAGCACCATCAACCGCATGGTCGACATGGGCATCCAGCCCTTCTACCTGGGCACCACGCTGGTGATGATCGTGGCCCAGCGCCTGGTCAAGCGCATCTGCAGCGAATGCAAGGAAGAGGTGAGCTATGACCTCAAGACCCTTGAGCTGGCGGGTATCCATCCCGATGAGCTCAAGGGCCGCAAGCTCTACCGCGGCAAGGGCTGCACATCCTGCAACAGCACCGGCTACAAGGGCCGCTTGGCCATCTACGAGGTGATGCCCGTCAGCGATACCATGCGGCGCGCCATCTTCCGCAATGAGGAGACCTTCAAGATACGCGAGATCGCCATCAGCGAGGGGATGAGCACGCTGCGAATGAGCGCGGTGAAGAAGTGGTTCGACGGCACCACCACCTTGGAAGAGGTGATGCGCGTCACCCTCACCGAATAGGGCATGAGAGCGAAGCCCCTGCTGGCAGCCCTGCTGGCCCTGCCGCTGCTCGCCCTGGTGGACAGCTGCGCAGAAGAGCCTTTGGCATCGCCCCCGGCGGCCATGGCAGCCTCGGCTGCCGCGGGCCAGAGCCTGCGCGTGCTCATCGCCAGCGGCGGGCGCGCCCTCAAGCTAGCGGCACCGGGCGGCCTGCGCCTGGAGGATGCGGAGGGCCGCGCGCTGTTTGAGATACCGGGCGGCGGCCACGCCTCGCTCAAGGTGGCCGAGGGACGCCTGTGGGCCCAAGAGACCGACCTGGGCGCCCGCAAGGCGTGGGTCAAGCCGCGGCGCGAGGGCGAAGCCATCCTGGTCAGCGGCCGCCGCTACCGGGGAGAGCTGACCCTGCTGGTGGACCGGGAGTCGCGGCCGCGCCTGGTCAATCGGGTGGGCCTGGAGGCCTATCTGATTGGCGTGCTGGCCGCAGAGGTGCCCCCGGATTGGCCGCTGGAGGCCCTCAAGGCGCAGGCCATCGCGGCCCGCACCTATGCCCTCTACCGCGCGGCGCACCCGGACAAGGGCGCGCAGGACTGGGACCTGGATGACACCACCTCGAGCCAGGTCTATGGCGGGGCAGGTCGGGAGGATGCCCGCACAGACCGGGCCGTGGCCGAGACCCGTGGCGAGGTGCTGCTCTGGAAGGGCGAGCTGGCACAGACCTTCTTTCACAGCAATTGCGGCGGCCGCACCGCGGACGTGAGCCGGGTCTGGGGCGGCGATGTGCCCTACCTGCGCGGCGTGGCCTGCCCCTATTGCCGCAACGACAAGCATTATGCCTGGCAGGCCGAGCTGGGCTTGGCCAAGGCCGGCCAGGCGCTCAAGGACGCCGGGCTCTGCCCCTCAGCCGAGCTCAGGGGCCTGGAGGGCGTGGACGAGGACTCGAGCGGCCGTCTCTACCGCGTGCGCATCATCCACGGCATGGGCGAGAGCCTGGTAAAGGCCTCGGCCCTGCGCGCGGCCTTGGGCGCCGATGTGGTGCGCTCCACGCGCTTCGAGGCCACCATCTCCCACGGCCTGCTGCGCCTGCGCGGCAAGGGCTGGGGGCATGGCATCGGCCTCTGCCAAGAGGGAGCGCGCGGCATGGCTGCGGATGGCTATCCCTGCCGCCGCATCCTCGACTTCTATTTCCCCGGCACCCAGCTGGCGCGCCTGCGATGAGCCTGCGCACCGCTGACTTCGACTATGCCCTGCCTGAGGCCAGCATCGCCCAGCAGCCCTGCTCCCCGCGGGATTCCTGCCGCCTGGCGGTGAGGGACAGGTCGGCTGGCACGCTGGAGCACTCTCGCTTCAGCAGGCTCCCGGAGCACCTGCGGGCGGGCGACCTGCTGGTGTTCAATGACAGCCGGGTGCTGCCAGCCCGCATCCCCTGCCGCAAGCGCGAGGGCGGAGGAGCGGTCGAGGTGCTGCTGCTCAGGCAAGAGCCGTCTGGGGCCTGGCAGGCGTTGCTCAAGCCCGCGCGGCGCGTGCGCCCGGGCACTTTCCTGGATGCGTCCCTTGGGCCTGGGGGCTGCGGCTTCATGGCCCTGGAGAAGCTGCCGGAGGGCACCGCCCGCCTGCAGTGGCAGGGGCCGCGGCCCTTGGACCAGGCCCTGATGGAGCAGGTGGGCCTGCCGCCGCTGCCCCCTTACATCCGGCGCCAGCCAGGCGAGCCCAGCGCCGCGGACCGCGAGGCCTACCAGACTGTCTTCGCCGTGCACAATGGCTCGGCGGCGGCGCCCACAGCTGGCCTGCATTTCACCCCTGGCCTGATCCAGGCGCTGAAGGACAAGGGCTGCCGCTTTGCCTCCGTCACCCTGCACGTGGGGCTGGGCACCTTCCTCCCGGTGAAGGAGGAGGACGCCATGGCGCATCACATGCATGAGGAATGGTTCAGCGTACCGCCGGAGGCGGCCCGGGCGGTCAATGAGGCCAAGGCCGAGGGCAGGCGGGTGGTCTGCGTCGGCACCACCGCCCTGCGCACCCTTGAGAGCGGCGATTGGTCCGCCGGGAGCCTGGCGCCGGGCCAGGGCAGCACCCGGCTCTTCATCGCCCCCGGCTACCGCTTCAAGGCCGCGGATGCCCTGATCACCAACTTTCACGTGCCCAAGAGCACCTTGCTCATGCTGGTGGCAGCCTTCGACCAGCGCGAGGCGGTGCTCAAGGCCTATGAGGAATGCTTGGGATCGGGCTATCGATTCTTGAGCTATGGCGACGCCATGCTCTTTCTGTGAGCCGCCGGACAAACAGGCATAGGGTCTCGGCGCGGTTCAAGATCCTGTCGGATGCCGGCACGGGTCCCCATCACCAATCATTGGAGGCTTCATGAGCAAGAGACTGGTCACCCTCATCCCAGGCGACGGCGTAGGGCCGGAATGCATCGACAGCGCGGTGCGCATCCTCGAGGCGGCGGGCGCTGAGATTGATTGGGAGAGGCGCGAGGCGGGCGCGGAAGTCTTCAAGCAGGGCATCGCATCGGGCGTGAAGCCCGAGACCATCGAGAGCATCAAGAAGACGCGCTGCGCCCTCAAGGGCCCCCTGATGACCCCGGTGGGCTTCGGCGAGAAGAGCGCCAACGTGACGCTGCGCAAGCTCTTTGAGACCTACGCCAACATCCGCCCGGTGCGCGAGATGGCCGGCGTGCCCACGCCCTACAGCGGCCGCGGCATCGACCTGGTCATCGTGCGCGAGAATGTCGAGGACCTGTATGCTGGCATCGAGCACATGCAGACCCCGGGCGTGGCCCAGTGCCTGAAGCTGATCAGCCGCAAGGGCTGCGAGAAGATCGTGCGCCTGGGCTTCGAGTTCGCCCGCAGCGAGGGACGCAAGACCGTGCACTGCGCCACCAAGGGCAACATCATGAAGCTCACCGAGGGCCTGCTCAAGCGCACTTTCGAGGACGTGGCCAAGGAGTACCCGGACATCGATGCCCAGCACATCATCGTCGACAACTGCGCGCATCAGCTGGTGAAGAAGCCCGAGCAATTCGAGGTGATCATCACCACCAACATGAACGGCGACATCCTGAGCGACTTGAGCTCGGCGCTGGTGGGCGGCCTCGGCTTCGCGCCCTCGGCCAACCTGGGCAGCGAGGTGGCCATCTTTGAGGCCGTGCACGGCTCGGCCCCCAAGTATGCCGGCAAGGACAGCATCAACCCCACCGCGGTCATCCTCTCAGCGGTCGCCATGCTGAGGCACCTGGGGCAGTTCGATGCCGCCACCAAGGTCGAGGATGCGGTGCTCTTGACCTGGGAGCAGGCCAAGGCCCGCACCCGGGATGTGGTGGGCGATGCCGGGGCAGTGGGAACGCGCGCCTACACCGAAGCGGTCATCGCCAACCTTGGCAAGAAGCCGACCAAGTTCAAGAGCCGGGCGGTCAAGCCCCTGGTGATGCCCAAGCTGGCCGAGGGACAGGCCTTCGTCAAGCCGGTCAGCCGCGCCGATGTGGGCGCCGACATCTTCATCGAGTGCGCTGAGGACGCCGCCGCCGCCGCTGCCAAGCTGCAGAGGGCGTCTGAGGGCGGGGCATTCAAGCTCAAGATGATCGACAGCCGGGGCACCATGGTCTACCCAGCCACGGGGTCCTCGGGCATAGACCTGGGCGACCTGCTTCGCGCGCGCTTCATGCTGCGCGATGGGGCCGCCTTCTCGGACGCCGCCCTGCAGGCCCTGGTGGCTGCGGTGAGCGGACAATACCGGGTCCCGCACACAGAGCGGCTGATGATGGTGGATGGCAAGCCTGCCTTCACCAAGGCCCAGGGCGAGGATTGAGGCTGAAGCTGGATGTCGCAAAGCCGCCATCGGGCCCAAGCCCGGCAAGGGAGACATGAACGAATTCGATGCCGCACGACCATCTGCCGATCGCCGCAGCGAGGAGCGGGCCCAGGTTCATCTGAAGGGCGAGATCAAGGAGATTGGGCCCGCCGAGATCCAGGAGATGTTCCCGGATTCTGGCCGCTTTGAGAGCGCCTTCCTGCCGCTCGCGCAGGTGCAGGTGCTCAACCTGAGCAGCGCTGGGGTGATGGTGGGCTCTGCGGAGGAACTGGGGCAGAACCGGCTGCTGGCCCTGGCGCTGCACCTGCCCAGCCAGCACCCCGTCTATGCACTGGTGCAGTCGGCTTGGAGCGCGGGCCAGCACGCGGGCCAGCATGCATTCCTCACCGGCCTTCGCTTCATGGCCATCAGCCGGGAGGATGCGGCGCGCATCCAGGCTTGGCTGCACCATCACCGCCATAGCCCTCAGAGCTGACATGCCCCTATGGCTCTTCACCATCGTGGCCGCGGCCTTGGCTGGCCTTCTGGCCTGGTCCAAGCTCACCCAGCGCCGCTTGCGGCGCCAGCGTGAAGCCCAAAGGAGGCAGGATGAGCGGGCGCTTTGAGCTGCTGCCGGCCATCAGCCAGGTGCACCAGACGTCGCTCAAGGCTGGCCCCGAGCATTGCGACCTCTATGGCCATGTCAACAATGCGGCCTACATGGTGCTGCTGGAGGAGGCGCGCTGGGACATGATCGGCTCTGGCGGCTGGACCGCCGAGCGGGTCGCCGCCGAGCGCAAGGGGCCGGTGATCCTGGATGCCCGCCTGCGCTTCAAGCGCGAGGTGAGCCAGGGCGAGGCCCTGCGGGCGGAGACCTGGGCGGTGGGATCAGGGGAGCGGCTGTTCACCCTGCAGCAGCGCCTGCGCAAAGAGGGCGGCGAAGAGGCCTGCCTGGCCGAGTTCGTGTTCTGCTTCTTTGACCTTGAGCTCAGGCGCATGGTGCCGCCCCCGCAGAGCTTCCGCGAGGCCATGCGCCTGCTGCCAGGCCAGGGCCAGGGATGAAGCCTGCCGCGCTGGTCTTCGACTTTGACCAGACCCTGGCGCCAGAGACCATGCACAACCCTCTGCTGCGCTCTTGGGGCCTCGACCCAGCCGCCTTCTGGGCCAGCTGCACCGCGCTGCAGGAGGGCGATGACGGCTTTGAGCTCGAGCTCTCCTACCTTTATCGGCTGGTGGAGGAGGGCCGCAGGTCAGCCTTGCGCCGCTTGGACGCCGCCAAGCTGGAGCGCTGGGGCAGGGAGGTGGCGCTCTATCCGGGCCTGGCTTCCACCCCATCAGAGGAGGGCCTCTTCGATGAGCTTGAGCGCCGGGCCGGCGCCGGCTGCTTGGAGGCCTTCATCGTCTCAGGCGGCATGGAGCCAATGATACGCGGGTGCCTTCGCTCCCGGGGCCTGGACCGGCACTTCAGGGCCATCTTCGCCTGCCGCATGGCCGAGGAGGACCCGCGCGATGGCCTGGGGCCGAGGCTCGCCTTCCCCAAAGAGGTGGTGGGCTTCACTGCCAAGACTCAGAAGCTCTTCGCCATCAGCAAGGGCGCCTTCGGTGCCGGGCCCAAGCCGCACGTCAATGACCGCCTGGACCCTGCGGATTACCGCATCCCCTTCAAGCAGATGCTCTACCTGGGCGATGGCATGAGCGATGTGGCGGCCTTCGCCCTGCTCAAGAAGTTCGGCGGCGCCACCCTGGCGGTCTATCATCCTGGGGATGCCAAGGCAGAGGCCAAGGCCATCAAGCTGCGGTCGGATGGCCGGGCCCAGGGCCATTTTGCAGCGGATTACCGCATGGGCACACCCCTGCGCAGGGCCATCGTGGATTGGGTGCTCGAGACCGGAAGGCAGGGGAAGCTGTTCTGAGAGGGCAAGATGGCTGTCCCGCCTCTTGAAAAACGCCCAATGACGCGTTAAACTCTTTCAAACAGCAACGTCCCTTACCCAGTGAGCTGAGCCATGCCTCAAGTCGTCTATGTCCTCGACATCGGATCGGTGTCGAACAACAACTTCATATGGGCCCGCCGCGCCCTGCAGCCTGCTGAGGAAGAGGTCTTCTGCGGGGCCAGCCTGAGCCGCGTGATCGAGCGCATCAAGGAAGACCTGTCTCGCCAGGCCAGCGTGGCGCTGGGTCTGGAATGCCCGCTCTATCTCCTGCAGCCGAGGGAGATCGAGGAGCTGGGCGGCAAGCGCAAGGCAGACCTGAAGGAGCGCTCCGTGGTGAGCGGCCCAGCTGCCACCAGCGCGCTCACTGGCCTTCAGCAGCTGATGCTCGTGCTGGACCAGGTGAAATCTGCCACCGCCAGCGCTGGCTTGAGCCTCGCGCCCTTTGTGGCCCAGAAGCCCGGCCTCTACCTATGGGAAGCCTTCATCGGCAAAGAAGCCTCGAACAAGGCAGAGGGACAGCACCACATGGATGCGGTCACCGCGGTGGCGGCCTTCAGCAGCCTGGCCCACAAGAGCCAGCTAGGCTTGCCGGAGGCGCAGAAAGAGGAATCCGTGCTGAGCCTGGCTGGAGCCGCCTTGCTGCACAGCGGCCTGGTGCAGGATGTGGCCGTGCTGAAAGAGCAAGCCCTGGTCATCAGGCCTGAGAGCCCGGCCGAGGCCATCGGCGGCAACCCTTCGCGCCTGGCCTTTGAGGGCCGCAACGCAGGCTACCTCATACTCAGCAGCGAGCTCCTGCAGCCGCCAGCCATCAAGCGCTGATCATTCTCATCCCTGCTGTGCGGCAGGGCTTGCCCGCACTTTCAGCCGTCTGAACACCCTTCTGGAGCCCCATGTTGCTCATGACCCTGGCACTAGCAGCCACTACCGCCCTGCAAGCCTCCTCAGACGACATCCGCATCTGCTCTGTGGGCTATGCCACGGGCTTGGCCAAGCAGGCCACGCTGATGCAGAAGGCGGAGAGCTTTGAATTAGTGGACCATGCCAGCGGGGCGGTGGTCTTTCAAGGGCCTGTCACTGGCCCCTATGACTGCCAGGACAGCGCAGAATCGGTCTATAGGGCCGATTTCACCGCCTTCGACACGCCGGGCCGCTATGACTTGCGGGTGCCGGGCCTGGGCCAGGCACCGGTCAGCTTCATCATCAGCGAAGACGCCTACAATCCCCAGCTGGCCCTGGCCATGACGGGATTCTATGCCTGGCGCTGCGGCACTGAGGTGGGCCTGGACTTTGAGGGACGACACTATCACCACCGGGCCTGCCACCTGCAGGACGGCCTGCTCGACTACTTTGGGAAGCCCGGAGTGCTGCGCAAGGCCACTGGAGGCTGGCATGACGCCGGCGACTACAACAAGTACGTGGTCAATGCCGGGGTCACCATGGGCTGCCTGCTGCAGGCTTGGGAGCATTTTTTGGGCGTGCTGCGCCACCTGCCCCTGCCCATCCCCGAGCACGGCGGGCTGCTGCCGGACTATCTGGCAGAGCTGAAGTGGGAGCTGGACTGGCTGCTCACCATGCAGATGCCAGAGGGCGGGGTGAGCGCCAAGCTCTCGGCGCGCCAGTTCGACGCATTTGAGATGCCCGAGCAGGACGGCAGCCAGCGCTTCTTGACGCCCATTGGCAGCGCAGCCACCGCCGACTTTGTGGCCGTGATGGCCCAAGCCAGCCGGGCCTTTGGCGCCTATGACAAGCGCTATGCAGAGCGCCTGCTCAAGGCGGCGGGCAAGGGCTGGTCCTGGCTGCAGGCGCACCCGGAGGACCTTCAGCCCGATTACAGCGACTTCAAGACCGGCGCCTACAAGACCGAGGACCCGGATGACCGGCTGTGGGCCGCGGTGGAGATGTGGGAGGCCACGGGCGATGCCAAGGCCCTGGCCGAGGCCGAGCGCCGCATCCATCAGCAGAGCCCCATCACCGAGGAGGACTGGGACTGGAACCATGTGAAGGACCTGGGCCTGGTCACCTATTCGCTCAGCCAGAGGGGCGGCCGCGATGCCGACCTGCTGGAGCAGGTGCGAAGCGGCCTGGTCTCGGCCGCGGACACCATGGTTGCGCGCTCAAAGAGCCACGGCTTCGGCCGGGCGCTAGTGAACCATTATTGGGGCAGCAACGGCACCGTGGCGCGGCTGGCTGTCATCCTGATGAGCGCGGACCAGGTCAGCCACAAGCCCGAGTATCGAGACACCGTGGCCGAACAGGTGGCCTATCTGTATGGCCGCAACCATTACGGCCGCAGCCAGGTGACGGGCGCGGGCTACCTCCCGCCCATGCATCCCCACCACCGGCCCAGCGGCTCAGATGGCATAGAAGATCCCTGGCCCGGCTACCTGGTGGGCGGGGGCACCACAGCCACCAACTGGAAGGATGACCAGCCCAGCTATGCCACCAATGAGGTGGCCATCAATTGGAACGCGGCCCTGGTCTATGCCCTGGCCGCGGTCTCGGCGCCCCCGCGGCAAGGGACGCCCACCATGATGCCCACTGCCACGGCTTCGTGCACGCCCACCTCCACCCCCACGCCCCCGCCCGCGGCAGACCCTTGCCTTACGGCGCGGCGCGTGCATTGCGGGGGCGGGCGTCTGGTGGACCGCAAGGGCCAGGCTTGGGAGGCGGACCAGGCCTGGCTGCCTGGCACCTATGGCTACCTGCCTGGCGGCGAGGGGCAGGTGAGCGTCACCGGCCCGCCCAAGACGGGCACGGATGATCCCGAGCTTTATTTCAGTGAGCGCTGGGGGCCGCGCCTGGCCTATCGCATTTATCTGGCGCCCGGCACCTGGCAGGTTCGGTTCAAGATGGCCGAGACCTACTTTCATGAGCCGGGCCGGCGCAGCATGACCCTCAAGCTGCAGGGCAGGGAAGTGGCGAGCGGCGTGGACCTCTATGCCCTGGCCGGGGACAAGGACAAGGCCGTGGACATCACGGCCACGGTGCAGCTGCAGGGCCAGGAGCTGGACATCGAGGCCATCGGCGACCTGGACAATGCCACCCTGATGGGCCTGGAGGCCGTGCGGCTGGACAAGGCGCCCTGCAAGTGATGCGCTCAAGGCCACTTTTCATTTGAACCCCCGCCATGCATTCGCTATACTCCATCCGTCTTCCGCGGGAGTAATTCAGTGGTAGAATGTCAGCTTCCCAAGCTGAACGTCGTGGGTTCGATTCCCATCTCCCGCTCCAAATAAAAAGAGGAGCCCAGCTATCTGGGCTCCTCTTTTTATTTGCGCCCGCAGCCAGCAATTGCGCTGCGGGAGTGAGCCGCGCAGCGGTTCGCTCCAAAGCTGTTGGGCTGGCAAAACCCGGCAGCTTTGGAGCCAAAGACCTTGTATAATGAGCGCATGAACTTCTCTCAGCCCCTATCTCGCATCTTCATCCCCTCCGGCCAAGAGCCGGCAGAGGCGCTGGCCAAGGCCAGCCACCTGTGCCTGGCCGCGCACCCTGACGATGCCGAGCTCATGGCCCTGGCTGGCATCCTCGAGGCCAGGCCTCGGCAGGGTTTCGCCTGCGTGGTGATGGCAGACGGCGCCAGCGGGCCGGATGCCCGCCCGGGCTTGGCTGAGACCCGCGCGGAGGAGGCCTGCCGCGCCGCTGAGGCAGGGGGCTATGCGGCGCTGATCCTGCTGAGCCACAGCAGCAGCCAGGTCAAAGACCCCAAGCAGATGGCATTGGCCAAAGACCTGGACCAGGTGCTGCGGCATTGCCATCCAACCAAGGCCTACCTGCACCAGCCCTTCGACCGGCACCCCACGCATCAGGCCGCCTGCCTGCGCTCGCTGGAGGCCTTGAGGCGCCAGCCCCCCAGCCGCCGGCCCAGCCAGGTGATCGGCTGCGAGGTCTGGGGCAGCCTTGACTGGGTGCCAGAGCCCTGGCGCTTGGCGCAGCCGCTTAGCGGCCATGTCGAGCTGGCCCAGGCTCTGGCAGCCTGCTTCCCGAGCCAGACCAGGGATAAAGCCTATGCCGAGGCCCTGCTTGGCAGGCTGCGAGCCAATGCCACCTTTGACCAGAGCCACGAAGCTGACAAGGTCACTGGCCTCAGCCTGGGGATGGATCTCAAGCCGATGCTGGAAGGGCCAGGCATCCATTTTGGCGTGGCGAGGCTCATTCAGGCCTTGGTTGAAGGCAGCGCCAAGGCTTTTGGCTATTTCGCTGTTTGACACTCGGCCCAATAGCTTGGGAAAATCCGCCATAAAGTCAGGAAGGATTTAGGCATTGGGGATCTGTGAGGCCATCTTGAATGCAAGAAAAGGCAGCATCTGCAATGGGAACGCTTTTTTGAGTCTTGGCACTGTGCTTGCTGGTCATAGAAGCAAACAGCGCTCAGGTGGCCGATGCCCAGCGACACGCTCAATATACCCACAGGCCCTCAGCTTGCAGAGATCTTCGCCGAGGTCTTCAAGGCTCGCACCCGGGAGGAGCTTGAATACAGCTGCCTGCCGCTGAGCCTGGCAAGGGACTTGAGCCTCGAATGGTCGATCTCGCTGCCTTGCAGGCCTGATGTGCGGCTCAACCTGCGCACGGACAAGGCTTTCAGCGCTGAGCTCTCAGACATCATCTGGGGGAGGATAGGCGATGAAGAGGGCGGCCGGGCGGCCTTCAAGGAGATGTTCAAGCAGTTCGCCATCAGCTTGGCGGCTGGGCTCCTGCATCAGGGCTGCGACTGCGCCAAGGACTCCTTTCAGCCAGTGCCCACTCTGCCGCTGCATTGGCCAGAAAGGAAGCCAGATGCGGCCTGCGCCCTGAAGTACCAGCGCCATGTGCTTGAGCTGAGGCTCTGGCAGGACAAGGCAGCTTGAGAGCTGCGGCCAGGCCCCCGATTGGGGGCCTTTTCTTTTGGGCTTGAATCATCTATGATGGGGAAACTCGGAGGACAGCCATGCTTCTCAAGCCCAAGCGCAAAGAGGACCGGCGCAAGGTCAATCGCGCCGTGAAAGTGGACAAGCGGGGGACCAAGGTCGAGCGCCGCCGCTGCCCGGAATGCCGCGGCCCGCTGATGACCAAGATCAGCCGGGCCAAGGGGGGCACCAAGACCCTCACGGTCTGCCTCAAATGCGGATGGTCTGCCATCAGCGCGCAGGTGGATTCCCACCTGCTGCCGGATTGACAGCCCTTGTATTGAGCCACGCCAAGCCAGGGAGTTCTTTTGGACGCGTTCATCACCAGCCTAGCCAGTTCCTTGCCCAATGCCCCGGTCGACAACCAGTCCATCGAGGACGTGCTCGGCCGAATTGATGGCATCCCCAGCCGCACCAAGGCGCTGATCTTGCGCAACAACAAGATCAAGCAGCGCCACTATGTCATCGACCGCGCCACCGGCGCCATCACCCACACCAACGCCCAGCTGACGGCCGAGGCGGTGCGCAAGCTCGCGCCCGCTGGCGGGCTCGACCCCGCCAGCATCGGATGCCTGGCCTGCGGCACATCCACCCCGGACATGCTGGTGCCGGGGCACGCCCTGATGGTGCATGGCGAGCTGGGCCTGCCCCCTTTGGATGCGGTGAGCACCCATGGCATCTGCCTCTCAGGCATCACCGCGCTCAAGTATGCGGTCATGAGCATCAGCCTGGGCCAAGTGCAGGCCGCGGTGGCCACGGGCAGCGAGATAGCCAGCACCTTCTTGCGCTCCGGCTTCTTCAGCCAGATGGGCGATGACCTGGCTGTGGACCTGGATAAGAAGCCCGTGCTGGGCTTTGACGCGGACTTCTTGCGCTGGATGCTCTCGGATGGCGCCGGGGCCATGCTGGTGGAGCCGCTCCCACGGCCGGGACAGCTGAGCCTCAAGGTGGAATGGATAGAGCACCTGAGCTTCGCCAATGAGCTGCCCGCCTGCATGACCGCCGGCGCCAAGCGCGCCGAGGATGGCAGCCTGGTGCCCTGGCGCATGGCCGGCAGCATGGACGACGTGGCCCGCCAGAACATGCTCGCGGTGCGCCAGGACGTGGAGCTGCTCAACCGAGAGATCGTCCCCACCGCGGTCAACCGGGCCCTGGAGCGGGTGCGCCAGCGCCGTGGCATCACCGCCGAGCAGGTGAACTGGTTCCTGCCGCACTACAGCAGCGACTACTTCCGCTCTCGCCTGCATGACGCCATGCAGCTGGCTGGCTTCGGCGTGCCCTACGAGCGCTGGTTCACCAACCTTGAGACCAAGGGGAACACGGGCAGTGCCAGCATCTACATCATCATGGATGAGCTCTACCACAGCGGCCGGCTCAAGCCCGGACAGAACCTGCTCTGCTTCATCCCCGAGAGCGGGCGCTTCAGCATCGCCTACATGCTGCTCAAGGTTGTCTGAGGCCGCAGAAGACCGGCAGAACATGAAAAGGGCAGCCGCAAGGCTGCCCTTTTCATGTTCAAGCGAGGCCCGGGTCAATCTGCCAGCGGCAGGCCCAGGGACTCCCATTCATTGATGCCGCCCTCGATGTGCTTTGCATTGAAGCCCTGGGCCAGCAGAAAGCCCAAGGCTGAGGCAGAGCGGCCCCCGCTCGCGCAATACAGCAGGACGGGCTTCTCACGGTCCAGGTCAAAGGCTCGCGCAGGGAGCGTGTTTAGCGGGATGAGGACCGCATCCGCCAGGTGGCCTTCCTTGAACTCCCCGGCGGAGCGCACATCAACGATCTGCAGCTCAGGCGTCTTCTTGATGTATTGCTGAGCCGCCTCAGCGCTCAGGTCCATGGTCTCCAGGTCAACCATATCGATCCTCCAAAAGGGGTCCCTAGTCTACTACGGGTTGAGAGACAGGGGGGTTTTGGAGGGTTCGCCATTTATTCCGCGAATGGGTTCCCAGCAGCGAGGAAAAAGCTCAGGGGCATGCTGTCAGCCTGCACCGTGAGGCCCTCTCCAGGGCCGAGCACGGCCAGGTCCTCGGCTTTGAGGGCCTGTTGGCCCTCGCCGAAGCGCCCTTCGCCGCTGACCACGCACACAAAGGCTTGGCGGCTCAGGGCGGCAGGCAGATGCGCCCTCTGCTCCGGCTCGAGCCGGACCATGACAAAGGTGAAATGGTTCCTGGGCTTCAGGGGCGACAGGCCGCCCACCATCACCAGCATGTCATAATCAGCCTTTTTCTCGTGCTCGATCAGCTCAGGCTCGTAGACACGGTAGATGGGAGCCTCTTTCAGGCTGGTCTTGGGGAGCGCCAGGGTCAGCTGGTAAGCTTCAAAGCCGATGTCCCCCAGCGTGTGCTCTTGGTGCCATATGCCGCTCCCGGTCATCTGATATTCCACGCTGCCGGGGCCCAATTCGCTGTCCTTTGCGCCGCGGCTCTCATGCCGGTATCCGCCCAGGGTCAGCAAGGTGACTGTCTCAAGGCCGGAATGGGGGTGGAGGCCAGTGCCGCCAGCCTTGGCCGGCATGCGCACCCAGCCGAAGTGGAGGAAGGGGAGAAGATGGGCTTGGCCAGGGTTGGGGAGCCAGTCCCATGTCAGCTTGCCATTGGCAAAGCGCGCCTTGATGGGGGAGAGGACCTTCAAGACGCTGCGTCTCTCCGCTGAGCTTGGAAGAGGGAGCTCGATAGGGCTGAGAACAGTGACCTCATCATCGCGCAATGAAGTGATGAAATTGCTCATGGTCATCTCCTAGAGTCGAGGGAATGCCTATGAGCTCCATGGCTTTAAAAGGCGTTTTATTCGCGCTTTTTGCAAAAAACCTCGGCCTTGACGGCCCAAACCCAACATTGGAACGACCGAGTGCCACTCTGGGATTTATGCTTGTGAATAAATGGTTTTCTTGGACGAATTGAAAAAAGACAGGGAATTCAAGATGCAAGAAAAGCCCAACACTGTTGGTCTTTTCTTCATTTTAGGCAATCGGCACTTTTCCTGAAAGACTTCCAACTCTAGATCACGCTGCCAGCTTGTGCTCAGCCTTGAAAAGGTCAAGCGCAGTCTGGATGGGCACACCCATCCTTGTGATAGTCCAGGATCTGGACAGACGCGGCGCCCAGGCCTTTCCATTTGAAGCTGATGCGGTATTCGTTGATCCGGATGCTGTGGAAGCCGGCCAGAGAGCCTTTCAGGGCATCGAGGCGATTGCCAGTTTGAAAGGGAAGTGAGGCCATCATTCGCACGACCAAGTGTCACTTCGAAGAAAACCCTTTAAATACACTAACTTTTTAGGACTAAAAACTATCCCTCGGATGGGCCTTGCGATAGCTCTCGGCGGCTCGGGACTGGGACACCTTGGTGTAGATTTGGGTCGTGGCCAGGCTTTCGTGGCCTAGAAGCTCCTGGATGACCCGGATGTCCGCCCCGTGGTCTAAAAGGTGCGTGGCGAAGCTGTGGCGCAGCTTGTGAGGCGTGTAGTCGGAGTCTAGGTTGGCCTTGATCAGATACTTCTTCAGGTTGCGCTGCAGGATGCGGGGCTCAATGCGGCCGCCACGCTCAGCCAAGAAGATGGGTTCCTTGGGCTTGCCAGTGCCACGCATGCGCAGGTACTCAGCCAGGGCTGCGATGGAGGCCCTGGAGAGCGGCACTAGCCGGGTCTTCTTGCCCTTGCCGAGGATGCGCACGCACGGGCCGTTCTCGTTCTTAAGGTCCATGCTGTTGAAGTTGATGCCGCAGAGCTCGGAGATCCGAAGCCCCGAGCCATAAATGAACTCCATGGCCGCCCGGTCCCTGATGCCCTTGATGTCCTTAGGATCAGGCGCGTCCAGCAGCCGCTTGATCTCGTCTTCGGCCAGCGGCCTGGGGATGCTCTTGGGGATCTTGCCGACCCGGATGATCGAGATGGGGTCGCCGGGTATGAGCTGGTTCTCAGTCATGAAGCGGTAGAAATGGCGCAGGGCTGAGACCCGACGGGCCCTGATGGCCGGCCCGTGGCCCTGGGTCTCCTTGCTGTAGGCTAAGTAGGCACGGACATGGGAGGGCGTCAGGGAATAGGGTTCAAGGTCCAGCCCCTGGTCCGCAAGGTACTTGAGGATCTGAAACAAGTCAGATTGGTAGTTGATCTTAGTTCCCTGGGAAAAATTTCGCTCGGCCAGCAGATACTGGCAGAAGGCATCCAGGTGCTTTTTGAACACAGACAGGCCAGGCATCGAGGCGATCTTCTCGAGCTGGTTCACATCCAGGTGTTGGGAGATCCAGGTCTTTTTCATAGTGAGTGGAGTATACCAAATCCCCTTTTGTCCTAAAAGAGTTATTTTACGACAATTGCGAATCTCGCCTCAAGCCCTCACGCCGCCACTTTCACCCGGCTGGGCGAGGTGCGCGTGCGGAATGCCGGATGATGCTTCACCGCTGGCTCCACCTTCTCCAACCCCAACCGGCCTCCCAAAAGGCCGAGAAGCTTTTCAGTGGTCTCGAAGTTCGGGTTGGTCTGCTTGGACAAGATTTTATAAACAGCCGGCCGTGTCAGCCCAATGGCCTTCGAGACTTGGCTGATGTTGCCCTGGGCACGGATGACATCTCTCAAGGCGTCCATGAAGCCTTCAATGCCGTCGTCATGCAAGGCATTCTGAAGGTATAGGAAAGCAACCTCGTGGTCCTTGAGGTGTTTGTCAGCAATGCTCTCGTAGCTGTAGACCACCACTGGCTTTTCGCGTTTTGTAGTCATTCCAGTACTCCTCCGCCTTTTTAAATCCTTGGGTTGCGTCGATTTGTCCCCTGCTGTCAGCAAGACCACTAGCACAGGACCATCTTCCCCGATATAAATCCTGTACCCAGGTCCCTGAAAGTTTCGAAGCTCTGTAATTGGGCCATAGCGTGCGCAGTCACCCAAATTGCCATTCTTGACCCGCCGGATCCGCGACAGGATCAGAGCCTTTGTTACCTTGTCTTTCTTCAACGAATCGAGGTAGCCATCAAATGGGCAGGCACCGGATTCGGTGGAGTAATAGACAACGGTCATGGGGGTCACTGGCTTCATAGGCGAATTGTATACCTTTGTATACACTTGTCAAGTGCGTTTCTTCGATACAAGGGGGGAGCATTCACCGCATGCGACTCCGGTATTCCCCTGTCAGCTGCCGACACCGAGCCATGAGTTCCCTGCCCAATGAGCTAGCGACGAAGTGTTTGGCCAGGAAAGTTTTGAGATGTGATTGGAGGCCCGGCTTGAAGTAGTTCTTGTTCAGGTCTATCTGAAGGGCCAGGCTTTCAATCTCAAACATGGAGAACGACCGGCACGCCAGGAGGTTCTCCAGGGCCTCTGGGCTCGCGTGGAGCACCTTGTCCGCGAACTTCGAGCTCCCCAGCCAGGGTGCAGCGCAATAGCCAGAGCTCAGCGACCCTTTGGCGTGGGTAAGCAGCGTGGCGAAGTCATAGCGTAAGGCAAGCGAGATGCTTGGCGGTTGCTCCAGGTGGGTTCCGCTGATGAAGGCGGCACGGGACGGGTGGATGGGCAGTTCGGCCAGTTCGATCTTCTGCCGGCTCATAGGCACCTCAGAAGGGTGGGCACCCTCCGCTTGTCCGGTGTGGCTTCCCTGCTCCAATGCCCCCAGAATCGATTTCCATGGAAAGGGCGAGCTCGGGCAAGGTATACAAAAGCAATCCCATGCGGTGCATCAGGCGATGCCTGGCCATGGGGTCGGCAAGCGGCGGGTTGATTGAGGCCGTCAGGAAAGCTAGGCGTTCCGGCTGGGGAAAGCGGTCATAATTTCGTGTACACTACAAGGCCAAAGACCCCACCACAGCACGTCCCAAGCGCCCCTGCCTGCGTTATACTCCGGCGGCTTGGAGGCTTTGGCTCATTAATTTGTTGTTGACAAGTGTCAACGATTGTTTACAATACGCACATGGAGACCAGACCGCGTCAAATCGTCGTCTACCAAACCCCACAAGGAAAAATGCCTTTTTTGAATGGCAAAAGGGCGTGCGGGATCCTGAGGCTCGCGCTGCGGTGTTACGCAGGATTGAACGCATGCGGCATGGTTTGATGGGTGATTGCAAACGCTTTGGAGTGATCACCGAATTACGAATCGATACGGGCCCTGGCTACCGTCTCTACATCGGT
>Ga0302320_10000353_pt1 | contig 106918 bp, 110 predicted proteins | sample Bog_T0_3_FD_202130 | JGI IMG/M metagenome (GOLD analysis project Ga0302320, IMG submission 202130) | Peat permafrost microbial communities from Stordalen Mire near Abisko, Sweden - Bog_T0_3 | ecosystem: Environmental > Terrestrial > Soil > Wetlands > Peat | place: Sweden: Abisko, Stordalen... | reverse complement strand
GGCGTGCAGGCGACCACCCAATTCGACCGCGGCGGCTCCGTCACCGCGGTATTCGGGCAGTCCTACCAGTTGTTCGGCCTGAATTCCTTCGCGGTGGCCGATGTAACAAATACTGCCGTGGACTCAGGTCTGCAGACGCCGAAATCGGACTATGTCGCAAGCGTGGCCTATTCGCCCAACAGGACCTATACCTTCAGCACGCGTGCCCGGATTGACCAGGCGACAGGCGAGGTCCAGCGCTTCGAGGCTGAAGGCCGCGCCAACTTCGATCGCTGGTCGTTCAGCCTGATGTACGGCGACTATGCGCCTCAGCTCGACCTCGGATACCTGACACGCCGCGAAGGTCTTCTCGGCAGCGCGTCGTTCAAGGTGGCAGCGAACTGGGTGGTGACGGGATCTGCCCGATGGGACCTGGTGGCAAACCAGATCAACCAATATGTCGTCGGCGCCGGATACGTGGATGACTGCTTCGTACTGGCAGCCAACTACGTCACCTCTTACTCTTATGCGACGACCGCCTCGCCGCCCATACTTGGTCACGCTTACATGCTGCAGATCGGGCTGCGAACCCTGGCCACAACCGCCGGGACGAGCAGCGTTGCGGGTGTTCAATAGAACCGGTGCCGGCACGCTCTTTCGTGGTGCGGTGCGGCTTCAGTTCCAATCGATTGATACAGCGAATATGATCATGACGACCGCATTCTATCATCGCCTGTCACCTGTCATCCTGGGGTTCGCCGCGGCGCTGTTCCTGATAGGCTGCGAAACACCGTCATACGCACAAACCGTCGTCGTCATGGTCAACGGCGATCCGATCACCGAGTACGATATCGAGCAGCGCAGCAAGCTGGAATTCATGTCGACGCACAAACCCGCCGTTCGACAGCAAGTGCTCGACCAACTGATCGATGAGAAGGTGAAGATCAAGGAAGGCAAGAAATATAGTGTCGACCCAACCGCTACCGATGTGGATCAGGCCTACAACCAGATGAGCTCGCGGATGCGGCTCACGACGGAGCAATTGACAAAAGTCCTCGACGCGCAGGGCATTCGGCCCGATACGCTGAAGGAACGCCTGAAGGCCGACATGGTTTGGACCAGCCTGGTCCGCGGGCGATTCAAGGAGAGCCTCCAGGTCGGCGAGAAGGAAGTCGCCGCGGCCGCGGAGCAGAGCGGCGACGAGAAGCAGGTGGGCGAAAGCTTCGAATACAAGATGCAGCCGATCGTTCTGGTCGTGGCGAAAGGATCTGCGCCAGCCATCTTCGAGGCGCGAAACAAGGAGGCGGAAGCGCTGCGCAGCCGGGTGCAGACCTGTGACGAGGCGAATGCTTTCTTCAAATCGATGAAAAATGCCGCGATACGCGAGGCCGTCACCAAAACCTCGGCCGACATTCCAGCCCCCCTTCGCGAGGTGCTGGACAACACACCAATCGGCCATTTGACGCCGCCCGAAGTAACAAAACAGGGCATCGAGATGGTTGCGCTGTGCGCAAGGAAGCCGACCGCCATCGACACGCCGAAAAAGAAGGAAATCCGGGACAAGATGTTTGCCGACAAATACGAAGCGAAGTCGAAGGCCTACCTGCAGGAATGCCGCAAAGCCGCGATGATCGAATATCGTTGAAGCATGGCAAAGCCCCTCGCGCTGACCTCTGGTGAACCCGCGGGTATCGGGCCCGATATCACCATCAAGGCGTGGCTGCGGCGCGATGAGCTGAAGCTTCCGGCATTCTACCTGCTCGGTGATCGCGACCTGTTCGCTGCCCGGGCCCGGACCCTGGGACTCAAGATCGATCTCGCCGACGTTCGCGCCGAAGATGCGGTTGCCGCGTTCGCCGACGCCTTGCCGGTCGTCGCCACGGGCGAGGTGGCAACGGCGCAGCCTGGCCGGCCGGACGGCACCAGTGCGGCCGCAGCGATGGTCTCAATCCGCCACGCGGTCGGCGATGTCGTTGCCGGACGGGCCAGCGCTATTGTAACCAATCCGATTGCCAAAAGCGTTCTGTACCACGCCGGGTTCCGGCACCCCGGCCACACCGAATTTCTCGCCGAACTCGCGGCCTCCGGAGGCCATACGCCGCAACCCGTCATGCTGCTGTGGTCGCCTGCCCTCGCGGTGGTGCCGGTGACGATCCATCTCTCGCTGCGGGAGGCGATCGCACGGCTGTCGAGCGACTTGATTGTCACCACAGGCCGTATTGTGGTCGCGGCGCTGAAGGCCCGCTTCGGGCTTGCCAACCCGCGCATTGCGGTATCCGGCCTCAATCCCCACGCCGGCGAAGACGGCTCGCTCGGCACCGAGGACCAGACGATTGTCGCACCCGCGGTCCAGATTCTGCGCGGCGACGGCATCGAAATCAGGGGGCCTCTGCCGGCAGATACCATGTTCCACGAGGCCGCGCGCAAAACCTATGACTGCGCGATCTGCATGTATCACGACCAGGCGCTGATTCCGGTGAAGACACTGGCATTCGAGCAGGCCGTCAACGTCACGCTGGGATTGCCGTTCATTCGCACTTCACCCGATCATGGCACCGCCTTCGACATAGCTGGAACCGGCAAGGCCGATCCTTCGAGCCTGATCGCCGCATTGCGGCTGGCCGCCCGCATGGCGGCTACAGAGCCGGCATGAGCGCCATCGACGACCTTCCGCCGCTTCGGGAGGTCATCCGTCGGCATGCCTTGTCAGCCCGCAAATCGCTCGGCCAGAATTTTCTGCTGGACCTCAATCTGACCGCGCGGATCGCGCGCGCCGCCGGCCCGCTCGAAGATGCCACGATCGTCGAGATCGGACCGGGTCCCGGCGGGCTGACGCGGGCGTTGCTGGCGCTGGGTGCCGGCCGCGTCATTGCCGTGGAGCGCGACGCGCGAGCGCTGGCGCCGCTGGAGGAGATCGCCAGCAGGTATCCGGGACGGCTGGAGATCGTCTGCGCCGACGCCCAGCATTTCGATCCGCGGCCGCTGCTGGGCGGCAGGTCCGCGAAAATCGTCGCCAACCTTCCCTACAACATCGCGACCGCACTTCTGATCGATTGGCTGTCGATCGAGCCGTGGCCGCCATGGTACGACATGATGGTGCTGATGTTTCAGCGCGAGGTAGCCGAACGCATCGTCGCGCGCGAGGACGACGAAGCCTATGGAAGGCTTGGCGTGCTGGCGAACTGGCGCACTGAAACGAAGATCCTGTTCGATATTTCTCCAGCCGCGTTCGTGCCGCAGCCCAAGGTCACCTCCTCCGTGGTGCGATTGATTCCGCGCCATGCGCCGGAGCCATGCGACCGCCGGGCGCTCGAGCAGGTCGCAGCGGCGGCGTTCGGCCAGCGGCGCAAAATGCTGCGGCAAAGCCTTAAATCGCTGGCGGCCGATCCGGCCCGGCTGGCCGCGGCCGCGCATGTCGATTTGACCCGGCGCGCCGAGACGGTTCCGGTGAGCGGCTTTGTTGCCATGGCGCGCGAATTGACCGATATACGGAACACAAAGGCGACCGTTCCCTGAGGAGAAAGCGCATGGCGCTGATGCGACGCCAATCACTGGTCAAATTCGATGCGCCCTTGTGTGAAACCATCGTCCAGACCCGGAAGCCGCAGGCGAAGGAAGTCCTGGTCCGCATCGAACGTTGCGGACTGTGCCATTCCGACCTGCACATCCAGGACGGTTATGCCGACCTCGGCGGCGGCAAGCGGCTCGACACCACCCGCGGCATGTCCCTGCCGTTCACGCTCGGGCACGAGATCGCAGGGATCGTCGAGGAAGTCGGAGCTGATGTTTCGAAAGACCTGATTGGAACGAGGAAGGCGGTATTCCCCTGGATCGGCTGCGGCCAATGCCGCGACTGTCTCAACGGCGACGAAAATCTCTGCGTCAAGCAGCGTTTTCTCGGCGTCGCCATCGACGGCGGGTTCGCCAGCCATGTGCTGGTGCCCGACGCCAAATATCTGCTGGATTACGATCCGCTGCCGGTCAATCAGGCGGCGACCCTGATGTGCTCGGGCGTCACCGCCTATGGCGCGCTGAAACGCCTGGCCGACCGGCCACGGCAGCGCAATCTGCTGCTGATCGGCCTGGGCGGTGTCGGCATGATGGGGCTTTCCTTCGCACAGGCCATGTTCAAGCAGAAGATTTCGGTGGCGGATTTGAGCCCGGCGGCGCGCGAGGCCGCATTGGAGAACGGAGCGGCTGTGGCCTACGACCCCAGCGAGCCCGACCTGGTCAAGCGCATCGTCAGGGAAACCGAAGGCGGTTTTGACGGGATCGTCGATTTCGCCGGCAACGAAAAGTCAATGGCCTTTGCGGTTTCGGTGGTGGCCCGTGGCGGCAAGATCGTGGTCTCCGGGCTGATGGGCGGCAATTTCAGCCTGCCGATGGTGCAGTGGATCTACAAGCGCATGACCATCGAAGGCTTCATGGTCGGAACATTGGCGGAAGCGCATGAACTGATGGCGCTGGCGCGCGCTGGCAAGATCAGGCCAACGCCGATGAAAGAGGAGCCGATGGGCGAGGTCCAGAAATGGATCGACGAATTGCGGGCCGGCAAGGTCGTCGGCCGTATCGTGCTGAAAAACTGAGGCAGAGCATCTCGCAAGCCTCGACAACAGAGGCAGGGTGCCAGGCTAGCCTCGCTTGAACCGGGAGGACACCGATGGCCTGCAGCACCCCCACGCCACTGGGCATCTTTGCGGCGCTGGCATTGATCATCGCGGCGACGCCGGCGCTGGCGCAGAAACAATACGGTCCCGGCGCAACCGACACCGAAATCAAGATCGGGACCACCACGCCATATAGCGGGCCGGCATCGGCCTACTCGGCCGGCGCGATCTCCGCCACGGCCTATTTCACGATGATCAACGAACAAGGTGGCGTCAACGGCCGCAAAATCAATTTCATCAGTCTCGACGACGCCTACAGCCCGCCCAAGACGGTGGAGCAGATCAGGCGGCTGATCGAAAGCGACGAGGTGCTGTTTCTCGTCAATCCCGTGGGCACCGCGACCAACATGGCGGTGCTCAAATACATCAACCAGAAGAAAGTGCCGCATCTGTTCATCGGCACTGGCGCAACCGTGTTCAATGATCCCGAGCACTATCCGTGGACCATGAGCTGGACGCCGCATTATGCGTCGGAAGGCGAGATCTACGCCAAATATATTCTCTCGACCAAACCCGACGCCAAAATCGGGATTCTGTCGCAGAACGACGATCTCGGCCGCGACTATATCCTGGGGTTTAAGCGCGGGCTCGGCGACAGGGCATCGACGATGATCGTTTCGTCGCTGACCTATAACACCAGCGACCCAACCGTCGATTCCCAGGTTGTTTCGCTGAAGGCTTCCGGCGCCGACGTGTTCCTGATTGCCTCGGTTCCGAAATTCGCCGCCCAGGCCATTCGCAAGGCCTACGACGTCGACTGGCACCCGCAGGAATTCGTCGTCAGCGTCGGCTCGTCGATCGCGGGCGCGATTCGCCCCGCAGGCTTCGAAGCCGCCAAGGGCATCATCTCGGCAGCCTATCAAAAGGACCCGGCCGACCCGCAGTGGAAGGACGATCCGGCGATGAAGGCCTGGCACGTCTGGATGGACAAGTATAATCCGCGCGTCGACCGGAGCGACTATTACGCGCCCTACGGCTACAATATCGGGTTCGCGGTAGTGCAGCTGCTCAAGCAATGCGGCGACAATCTCACCCGCGAGAACGTCATGAAGCAGGCCTCGCACCTGGACATGGAACTGCCGCTATTGCTGCCGGGCATCCGTCTCAAGACCAGCCCGACGGATCTGCGCCCGATCAAGCAGATGCGGCTGGTGCGATTCGACGGCGAGCGCTATGTGCTGTTCAGCGACGTGCTCGCCAGCGAATAACGTTTTTTTTCGCCACAAACGCGGCGGCACTTTTCGCGACGGCGAACGGCCGATGCGGCGCGTCGCGCCGGCGATTTGCGAGCCCAAATTAAACCCTACCCGCTCCGGAATTGCGGCTCATTGCCACCCAAATCTTCGCAGAGATTTAGGGTGCGCGGTGCAGCAGTCACATCACCGGAGATGCGTATGCCAACCCGAACCGCAAAATTTTCCTCAGCGATCCTCGCCGGTTTTCTCGCAGGCGGCCTTGTCGTCACAACATCGCCCGGCACGGCGCGCGCGGGCGCCGGTTGCCTTGCCGGACCGAAGGACGAAGCCCCTCCCGGCAAGCACTGGTACTACCGGATCGATCACGCCACCGATCGTCACTGCTGGTATCTGCGCGAGGAAGGCGAAGCCGTGTCGCAGGCCGAAGCGCCGGGTTCGTCCCGATCGGTCAGGCCGGTCGCGCCGGGCGAGGCAGCGCCAATCCAGCCTTCGATCGCGGACGCCCGCGCCGAAATAACGCCGCAGGCTCGGATCGAGGCGCCAAACCGCGATGCCGCACCGGATCCAACGAGACCGGCCGATGCGGCTGTCATGGAGAACGATCGAACCAGGCCCGGCGCCGGGATCGGAGGCACCGTCATCCCGTCGCGCTGGCCGGATCACGCCAGCGCGAATCCGTCAATCAATACGGCGCCCGATGCTGACAAGCCAGTCGCGAGTTCAAGCGAAGGCTCGCAGGTGCTGCGGCCGATCCTGGCCGGTCAGTTCGGGGCGGCCGATACCTCGCCGGGGACTCCGAGCTATTCCAGAGCAATGCGGCTGACGGCCTTGACGATGGCCGCGCTGGCACTTGCGGGCTTCGTCGGAAGCGTCATTTTCAACTCCGGCAGCGGACGACGTCCGCCACGGGCCAAAATTCGCACGCAGCGAGACGCAACGCTCGAACCAACGGACGACGATCGTATCGTGCTGTCGCCTCAGCAGGGAGTCGATACCTTGCCACGTCGACGCGGCTTCGCGCGCGAGCTTGATCGAACCGACGATCGGAGCCACAGGATCGCGCAATTCTTCGCGCAAATACGCAGGCAAGCCCCGACCTGACCTCCGGCTACGTCTCCAATTGCCGCTGCAACTCCCGCACGAACGTCGTCAATCCCGTACGGCGTTCGCGCTTCAGCCGTTCGGCCTTCAGGATCGATTGCACTTCCGCAAAGGCCTGATCGATGTCGTGGTTGATCACGATATAATCGTATTCCGCCCAGTGGCTCATTTCATGGCTGGCGCGGCTCATCCGTCCCCGGATCACCTCGTCGGAATCCTGCGCCCGGGTATGCAGCCGCTTTTCGAGGTCGGCCGCGGAGGGCGGCAGGATGAACACGCTGACGACGTCGGCCCGTGCCTTTTCCCGCAATTGCTGGGTACCCTGCCAGTCAATGTCGAACAATACATCCTGCCCAGCCGACAGGGCGGCTTCGACCGGCGCGCGCGGCGTGCCGTAGCGATTGTCGAACACGGTCGCCCATTCCAGCAGTTCGCCATTTTTTGCCATCTGCTCGAATTTGGACTTGTCGACAAACAAATAGTCGCGACCATCGATCTCGCCGGGCCGCATCGGCCGGGTGGTTGCCGACACCGACATCCTGAGATCGGGCATCCGCTCGATCAAGAGCCGCGACAGCGTGGTCTTGCCCGCGCCTGACGGCGACGACAGCACGAACATCAGTCCGCGCCGCCCGTCCCCGTCGAAGCCGTGGCCGCCAGCCGTCATGTCTCACTCCAGATTCTGAACCTGCTCGCGAAATTGCTCGACCACGTTCTTCATTTCGAGGCCGGTATTGGTCAATTCCAGATCGTTCGATTTGGAGCAGCAGGTATTGACCTCGCGGTTGAACTCCTGGGCCAGGAAATCGAGCCGCCGCCCGACCGGTCCACCCTTGCCGATCATCTCGCGGACCTGCGAGATATGAGAGGCGATGCGGTCGAGTTCCTCGCGAATATCGGCCTTGGCCGCGATCATGAGCGCCTCCTGATTGAGCCGGTCGGGATCGAATCGGTCCGAGGTCTCCAGCAGCGCGGCGATCTGCTCGGCAAGCCGCGCCTTGATCGCCTCGGGCTTGCGGCCGGGGGCCGCCTCGGCCTTGCCGGCGAGGCTCTCGATCTCATCCATTCGCTGGCCGAGAATTTGCCCAAGCGTGACGCCTTCGCGCCGACGCATCGCGACCAGATCCGCCAGTGCCTGTTCAAAGCCTGCGGCGGCGGCCGCCTTCGCGGCGCTGTCCTGCGCCTCGTCGCTTTCCGGCTCGACAATCTCGATGACGCCCTTGATTGCCAATAGCCCATCGATGCTCGGCGCCACCGCATCGATTTTGCCGGCGAGTACACCGGCTATCCTGACGATCGAGGCCAGCACCTCTTCATTGACGCGCACTGTCGAGGCCGCGTTGGCGCGCTTGACGTTCAAATTGGCATATACGGTGCCCCGCGACAGCACCTCGCCGGCGCGCTTCTTGGCGAAGGCTTCGAGCTCGTCCCATCCGGGCGGCAGCCGCATCCGCAGGTCAAAGCCCTTGGCGTTGACCGATTTCAATTCCCATTCGAACACATAGGGGCCGCTGGCACCGTGGCTGCGGGCAAAACCGGTCATGCTCGACAGCGCCATCGCGTCAAAATCCATTGCCGGTGAGAGATTCGCAAACAAACGAACTGCAGGACCTTAGCGCTTATTCGGCAAAAGTGGATACCGGTTTTGCGAATGCAAGACGCGCCAGGTCATGCGGGTGACGCGTTTTCAGGGTAAAGTGGCATTGGTTCCCAGCGGCCTTACGGCGCATTAACTATCGCTGGACCACTGGAGGTGTCGTCGTCGACTGTGCCGCACCCTGCCGGGCCGGAGCCGGGGCAGTGCGAACCGGCTTCTTCGCCGGGACCGGTTTTGTCGGCGTCGCGGTGGTGCCTGGATCGGCGGGCGAATTGGCCGCGGCCGGCGGCGGATCGTCGGCCGGTTCGACCGTGTCGTTCTGAATCTGCTTTTCCATGGTCCGCAGTTTGGCGACGTTCTTCTGATGCTGGTCGTAGGTATCGCTGAAGGCATGGCCGCCGGTGCCGTCGGCGACGAAGAACAGGTCGCGCGTGCGCGCCGGATTGGCGGCGGCTTCCAGCGAAGCGCGCCCCGGATTGGCGATCGGTCCCGGCGGAAGGCCATCGACCACATAGGTGTTGTAGGGCGACGGCTGCTGGATTTCGCTGCGCTTGATCGGCCGTCCCAGCGTTCCCTTGCCGCCGACCAGTCCATAGATGATGGTCGGATCCGACTGCAGCTTTATCTTTTGCCGCAGCCGGTTGACGAACACCGCGGCAACGCGGCTGCGCTCATCCGGCTTGCCGGTTTCCTTTTCGATGATCGAGGCCAGCGTCACCAGCTGGTCGGGTGTCTTGATCGGGATGTCGGGGTTGCGGCGTTCCCAGATTTCCGCAAGCACGCGCTTCTGCGTCTGCTGCATGCGCTGGATCACCTGCTCGCGCGTGGTGCCACGTGGAAACTTGTAGGTCTCCGGCAGCAATGTACCTTCGCGCGGTATTTCGCGCACCGAACCGGAAAAAATATCGTTGTCGGAAAGCCGGCCGACGATCTGTTCGGAGGTCAAGCCTTCGGGAATCGTGACGGCGTGCTGAACCACCTTGCCCTCGACCATGGTGCCGATGACATCGCGCAGACTGGCGTTCTTCTGAAAGGCGTATTCGCCTGGCTTCAGTTCGGAGCGGGCCTTGAGCGCAAACACACTGCCGATGAATGCCCAGCGGTTGTTGTCGATCACACCCTCACGCTGCAGGATGTCGGCGATATCGGTCATTCCGGCGCGCGCGGGAATGTTGACGACCTTGTCCTCCTGCAGCGGACCCGGGGCCTCGATCTTCTGCTTGCCGTAGAAATACGCGGTGCCTGTGCCGATCATCAGGACCAGCACGATGGTGATCACCGCGTTGCCGACCACGACGAACGGATTGCGGGCGCGTTCGGACCGCTTCGGCGGCGGCGGCACCTGTTCGGGCTCCAGCGCGGCGCGCGGGCTCCGGGGCGAAATGGGCGGCCTTTCACTCATTGATGCAACCTGAATCCTGTCGGTTCAATCGCGGCCTCGCGAAAATACCCGCGGCAGCCGATAGTCTACGCCCGATATCAAGGATTTATCACCGAATGCGGCGAAACGGTGGACTCTTCTCGATAGCAGGCGTCAGTTGGCCAAGCGCTGCACGATCACAGACGCATTGGTACCTCCGAAACCGAATGAATTCGACAGCGCGACGTTGATTTCGCGTTTGCGCGGCACTTGCGGCACGAGATCGATCGCCGTTTCCACCGATGGATTCTCGAGATTGATCGTGGGCGGGGCGATGTTGTCGCGAATCGCCAGGATGCTGAAAATCGTCTCGACCGCCCCCGCGGCACCCAGCAGATGTCCCGTCGAGGATTTGGTCGACGACATCGATACTCGGGAGGCCGCGTTGCCGAGCAGCCGCTCCACCGCGCCGAGTTCGATCTCGTCGCCGACCTGTGTCGAGGTACCGTGCGCATTGATGTAGTCGATATCGGCGGAAGTGATTCCCGCGCGCTTCATGGCGGCGCTCATGCTGCGGAACGCGCCATCGCCGTCCGGCGACGGCGAGGTGATGTGATAGGCGTCGCCGGACAGCCCGTAACCGATCACCTCGGCATAGATTCTTGCGCCGCGATCTTTCGCGTGTTGGTATTCCTCGAGCACCACAATACCTGCGCCCTCCCCCATGACGAAACCGTCGCGGTCGCGGTCGTAGGGCCGCGATGCCTTTTCAGGGGTATCGTTGAAGGCGGTCGACAATGCGCGGGAAGCGCAAAATCCCGCCATCGACAGCCGGCAAATCGGCGACTCCGTTCCGCCCGCCACCATCACATCGGCATCGCCGAGCGCAATCAACCGGCTTGCATCGCCGATCGCATGGGCGCCGGTCGAGCACGCTGTCACGACCGCATGGTTGGGACCCTTGAGGCCGTGCTCGATCGAGACGTAACCCGACGCCAGATTGATCAGGCGTCCGGGAATGAAGAATGGAGATACCTTGCGCGGTCCACGCTCCTTTAGAAGCAGCGCGGTATCGGCAATGCCGGACAGGCCGCCGATGCCGGAGCCGATCATGGTGCCGGTGGCGCAGCGCTCCTCTTCGGTGGAGGGATGCCAATTGGCATCATCGAGCGCCTGACGCGCCGCGCACATCGCAAAGATAATGAAATCGTCGACCTTGCGCTGGTCCTTCGGCTCCATCCACTGATCGGGATTGAAGGTTCCGCCGCTGCCGTCGCCTCTTGGAACCACGCATGCGATCCGGCTCGTCAGATCGGAGACGTCGAATGTGTCGATCTTTCTGGCGCCGCTTTCGCTGTTGAGGATGCGCTTCCACGTCGGTTCGACGCCACAGCCCAGTGGCGACACCATGCCGAGGCCCGTCACGACAACCCGCCTCATATCCAGCACTCCAGCCGACGATTGGCGGCCCACAGCAAGAAACCGGTGGACCGTTGAACCACGGCCCGTCCGGTTTCGTCAGCACCGTGCGCGGGCGTCAGCGTCAGCTCTTCGCGTTCTTTTCGAGAAATTTTGTGGCGTCGCCGACGGTCAGAATGGTCTCCGCGGCGTCGTCGGGAATTTCACAACCAAATTCTTCTTCGAACGCCATCACGAGCTCGACCGTGTCGAGGCTGTCAGCGCCGAGGTCGTCAATGAAGCTCGCGTTGTCGACCACCTTTTCGGGTTCGACACCAAGGTGTTCAACCACAATCTTCTTAACCCGCTCGCCAATCTCACTCATCGTTCAACCTCGTGCTTGTTCCCATTAGACCCGACCCCAAGACGATACGAGCCGTCCTGGTCGTTAAACTTTCCTTCGCAATCGCGCATAGTCTTGATTTGGCCCCGTCATGGCCGACAAAGGCCTGGCGAACGGCGGCAGGCTCCACACCGCCAATATACAGGGTTTCAAAATCCTGCAATGGCGTTCTTTGCCCATCCGTTGGTGGTTCGGTTATCATACTTCCAAAGCCTTGACTACAAGCCTCGATCGGGCGCCAAAACAGCCTGTCGCCGCGTTGAGGGACCGGCAACCGGCTCAAATCATGGCCATTCCACCATTGACGTGAATCGTCTGTCCGGTGACGTAAGCCGCTTCATTCGAACTCAGGTAGACGGCGGCTGCGGCGATCTCTTCCGCTGTCCCGAGCCGCCCTGCAGGAACCTTGGAGAGGATAGCTTCGCGCTGCTTGTCGTTCAGCGCGTCGGTCATCGGCGTCTTGATAAAACCCGGGGCGATGCAGTTGGCGGTCACGTTGCGCTTGGCGTATTCCGCGCCCAGCGTCTTGATCATGCCAATCAATCCAGCCTTCGACGCGGTATAGTTGCCCTGGCCCGGATTACCGGTGACGCCGACCACCGAGGTGATCGCGATAATGCGGCCAAAGCGCTTGCGCATCATCAGCCTGGTTGCCGCCCGGGCCAGCCGGAAGGTCGCGGTCAGGTTGACCCTGATGACCTCGTCCCAGTCCTCGTCGCGCAACTGCACGAACAGATTATCCCGGGTAATGCCGGCGTTGGCGACGAGAATATCGACCTGCCCCATGGCTTGTTCAGCCGCTGGCACCAGCGCTTCGACCTCGGCGGCGTCGGAAAGATTGCACGGCAGCACGTGAACCCGCTCGACCAGCCCGGTTGCCAGCGAATCCAGTGCCTCGCGCCGCGTCCCGGAAATCGCCACCGTGGCACCTTGCGCGTGCAGCGCCCGCGCGATCGCGCCACCGATGCCCCCGGTCGCACCGGTGACAAGCGCGTTCCTGCCAGTCAGATCGAACATCCCAATCTCCTCTCGGCCGCCTAGGCCGAATGCGCCGCCGCCATCGCATCCTTTGCGGCGGCAATATCGGCGGGGCCACCGACCGAAATCCCGACCGCGCCATCGGCGATACGCTTGACCAGCCCGCTCAGCACCTTGCCGGCGCCGATTTCGAAGAACCTGACGACACCATGGCTTGCCATGTAAGCCACCGACTCGCGCCAGCGTACGGTCCCGGTCACCTGTTCGATCAAGCGGCGGCGGATTTCATCCGGATCGGTAATCGGGGCGGCCAGCACGTTCGACACCAGTGGCGAAGCTGGCCGCTTGATGGCGACACCGGCAAGCGCCTCGGCCATCACCTCGGCGGCGGGCTGCATCAGCCGGCAATGGAACGGCGCCGACACCGGCAGCAGCATCGCCCGCCGGGCACCTTTGGCCTTGGCGATCTCGAGGGCGCGCTCGACCGCGGCCTTGTCGCCGGAGACCACGACCTGTCCGCCGCCATTGTCATTGGCGGCCTGACAGACCTGGCCCTGGGCGGCCTCATCGGCGACCGCCACCGCAGCCTCATAGTCGAGGCCAAGCAGGGCCGCCATGGCGCCGACGCCCACCGGTACCGCCTTCTGCATCGCCAGGCCGCGGGTGCGCAACAGCCGCGCGGTGTCGCTGATGCTGAGGCTGCCGGCGGCGGCAAGGGCGGAATATTCGCCGAGCGAATGTCCGGCGACGAACCTGGCGTCGCGCTCGACCGAGAAGCCGGCTTCGGTTTCCAGCACCCGCAGGGTGGCGAGCGAGACCGCCATCAGCGCCGGCTGGGCATTTTCAGTGAGCTGCAGGGTTTCGGACGGGCCGTCCCAGATGATCGAGGTGAGCTTTTGCCCGAGCGCCGCGTCGACCTCGTCGAAGACAGCCCGGGCCACCGGAAAGGCTTCGGCCAGGGCCTTGCCCATCCCGACGGTCTGGGAACCCTGCCCCGGAAAGGTGAACGCTGCCGCCATCGCTGCCCCGAATGTCCCTGAAATCCCCAAGAGTTGCGCCGAAAGACATCCCGGCGGCGGTTGTGTCAAGTCGCCACGGGTTCCCCGCCCCGGTTCGGCGCGCAAATTGAACCGCTTTTCCTTGCCACGGCGCTCAAAATCCGTATAAACCGCGCCATCCGTGGATCCCGGCCGGGAGCTGAACGGACGGTCTCAGCAATTTCACCGTATCGGCGATGTTGATGTGGCAGGGCCAGTCGGCCCGTCGTCCCGTGCTTCCGCCTTCTGAGCTTATCCCGAGTCCTTTCCGAAGGTCTCGAAGGGCTTGCCGCCGGGAACCGCGCCAACACTAGGAAAGGACACCCATGCCTCTTTATGAGCATGTTTTTCTCGCGCGTCAGGATGCGAGCACCCAGCAGGTCGAAGAACTGACCAGCCAGATGACCGGCATCGTCGAAGGTCTCGGCGGCAAGGTCGTGAAGATGGAAAACTGGGGCGTGCGTTCGCTGACCTACCGAATGAACAAGAATCGCAAGGCGCATTTTGTGCTGCTCAACATCGACGGCCCCTCTTCGGCGGTCGCCGAGATCGAGCGTCAGGAGCGGATCAGTGAAGACGTGATCCGCTATCTGACCGTTCGCGTCGATGAGCACGAGGAAGGTCCCTCGGCGATGATGCGCAAGGCTGATCGCGACCGTGATCGCGACGACCGTGGCGGCGGCTTCCGTGGCGACCGCGATGGCGGGTTCCGGGGCGATCGCGACGGCGGCGGCTACCGCGGCGATCGCGGCCCGCGCCGCCCGCGCGATGAAGACGCAGTGGTGGAGGAGTAGGAATCATGGCTGAAGCTGGTGCACGCCGTCCGTTTTTCCGCCGCCGCAAGACCTGCCCGTTCACGGGTCCGAATGCGCCGAAGATCGACTACAAGGATTCCAAGCTGTTGATGCGTTACGTATCCGAGCGCGGCAAGATCGTGCCGAGCCGCATCACCGCCGTCTCCGCCAAGAAGCAGCGTGAACTCGCGCGCGCCATCAAGCGCTCGCGGTTCCTTGGTCTGCTGCCCTATGTGATCCGCTGATACTGGAATGACTCCGCGGCGTTCGCGCCGCGGATCCGAAAATTCTTCATAAGGCTTCCGGGTCGTCCGGTGGCCGATGGTTGGGGCTCATGACGAGCCTCTAACCGCTCGAAAGGAGCGGGACAGCTGATGATTGTCACACTGCTCATTGCCATGGCGGCGGGCTGCGCGGCGGCCCTGATGTTCGCCTCGATCGTCTCGGGCGCGCTGATCTCGGTGCTGCTGTTCTATCTGGCGCCGTTGCCGCTGATGGTGGCGGCGCTGGTATGGGGGCCGCTCAGTGCCACCGTCGGCGGCATCGCCGCGGCGATCGGTCTCGGCGCCATCTTCGGTCTGCCCTATTGCATCGCGTTTGCCGTCACGGTCGCGCTGCCGGCGTGGTGGCTCGGACATCTGGCTTTGCTGGGCCGGCCGATCGCCAGTACCGCCGCGTCGGGCAATGGCGCATCGCCAGTCGGTCCGGTTCTGGAGTGGTACCCGGTCGGCCGCATCCTGCTTTGGCTATCGGGATTCGCGGCATTGACCACCACTGCAGCCCTGCTCACGCTCGGCACCGACGCGGTCGCCATCGGTGGCTCATTGCGGCGGGGCTTGCTGCTGATCCTCGGCCCGCACGACGCGGACACGACCGGCGAGACCGAGCAATGGATCGATGCCCTGGTTGCAATTGCGCCGGCAGCCGCCGCGATCGTCGCTATGATGACGCTGACGCTCAACCTCTGGCTCGCCGCACGGATCACGGCAACATCGGGACAATTGCACCGCCCGTGGCCAGACCTGAAAGGCGCGGCGCTGCCGCCGATGACGCTCGCTGCCTTGTGTCTCGCGATTGCATTCTGCTTTGCCGGTGGATTGCCGGCGATGCTGGCGCAAATCGCCGCCGCCGTTTTGATGATGGCCTACGCGCTGACCGGCTTTGCGGTGCTGCATACCCTGACGCTGGCGCTGAAGAGCCGGGCGCTGTGGCTCGGCTGCAGCTACGCCGTCGTTATCGTGTTCGTCTGGCCGGTTCTGGCGATGGTTCTACTCGGCCTCGCCGATGCCATCTTCGGATTTCGTCAGCGCTACCTGCAGCGGAGGCCACCGCCACTCCCCGCCGCATGAATACAAACGTCAACTCAACCCTCGATCAACACCTCAAAGGAGAACGAATATGGAAGTCATTTTGCTGGAACGCGTCGCCAAGCTCGGGCAGATGGGCGAAGTTGTCCGCGTCAAGGACGGGTTTGCCCGCAACTTTCTGTTGAAGCGTGGCAAAGCACTACGCGCCACATCAGACAATCGCGCCAAGTTCGATGGCATGAAGTCCGAACTCGAAGCCCGCAATCTGCAGGCCAAGGGCGAGGCGACGAAAGTCGCGGAAAAGATCGATGGTCGCAACGTCGTGGTGCTGCGCCAGGCCTCCGAGACCGGTCAGTTGTTCGGATCGGTCACCGTTCGCGACATCATCGCGTCGTTCGAGAACGATCACGTCACCATCAGTCGTGGGCAGGTCATGCTGAACGCGCCGATCAAGACCATCGGCAAGCACAAGATCGCGATAGCCGTGCATCCGGAAGTCGAGGTTGGGGTCACCGTGACGGTCGCGCGCAGCGCCGATGAAGCCGAACGCATCAATCGTGGCGAGGACATCTCTACCCGTCAGGAAGATCAGGATGCGGCCGCCGAAGCGCTCGCTGCCGCCGGCGAGTTCTTCGACCCCGAAGCCCGCCCCGACGATGTGGAACCGCCGCAAGAAGCAGCCTCGGAAAAGTAGGGCGCTTAGAGGCTGCCGGGGCCGGCCTTGTCAGGCCGGATTCGGCAACGCTTGGGGTTGAGTCCGCTCTATTGGGAGATCGGCGGGGCGGGCGGGCCCGCAGGGGCAACTGGTGCCGACGGCGGCACCGAAGCCGTCACGGCCGGGGGAGCGGATGGGGCAGCGGGCGTGGGCGGCGCCACGGCCGGTGCCGGAGCGGCGGGCGGCTCCGGCGCCCTGACGCTGACGGACGCGGACACCGCTGGCGCGGCGGGTGGTGCCGGGGTAACGGGCGGAACCGGATCGGGCCGCAAGGCCGGGGGTTCGCCGCCACTCTCCTTCGGGGCCTCGATCTTGGCGGTTTCGGGCTTGCCCTCATCCTTGACGGCTTCATTCTTGGGCTTGTCGTCCTTCACCGCCTCGCCCTTTGCAGCCTCTTCCTTGGCGGCATCGGTCTTGGCAGCATCGGTTTTGGCATCGTCCATTTTGGCCGGTTCTTCACCCGGCCGGCCTGGCTTGCTCAGTCTCTGCCTGGCCGTCAGCCTGCGGCCGTCGGGACCGCGTTCGATCGTCGCCACAGCCGGCGCTTGACCGTCGGCGGCCGGTTTGGCGCCGTCAGGAGCCAGCCGCTTGGCATTGCGGCCCTGGCGCGCGGGATCGGCTTGCGGCGACAGTCCATCGGCATCCGGCTTCGCCGCCTGCTGCTGCTGAGGCGTCGGCTCGGGCTTGGCGGCTTCCTGTGGGGCAGCGCCCGGGCGCACGCGGCGGCCAAAACGGTCGAGCTGCTCGGCAGGACCAGCAGCGGGCTTGGCCTCCTGTTTGGCGTCCTTCGCGCCTGGCTTGCCCTGATAGCGGGTATCGGCGGCGCCGTTGGAAACCAGAAAACTGGCGAGCAGCGACGCCATCTCGGAACTGGTGGTGTAATGCTGACGCAGAAAACCCGGCAGGGAGCCCGCCGACACCGTGCGCAACAAGCCCCGGGGGCTTTTGTGACAGGCGTTGCATGTGCCCGCGAAAATCTGCGAGGGGCTCTTGCCGGCCTCGAGATTCGTCGCTTGCCCAAACGCCGGCACCGCCACATAACAGCTCAGAAGCGTCACCGTCGCCAGACTGAGCGCTCGGCTCAACATTCACCATTCTCCAGATACGGAAATCGCTTCCAGCGGCCCAAATCCGGCGCTGGCGGCGGTCACCTTTTAGCCGATTATCCCGCGAATGGAAGCGCACATATCACGCAACCGCTCGAACGCCATATCCTGGAATATCCGCTGTGCGCACAATGCACTAGCGCGCAGCTGCCGCTGTTATTATGATCACTTTGTGGCGCCGGGGAACCCTTCCCTCCCTTCTGCGTCAGGTGTGATGGCCGGTGCGCTAGTTTCTGCGGGATCGCTTATTTGGTGGTTTCGATGGACCGTTTGTTGCGTTACTTCCTGTCTCAGTTCATTCGCCGCGGCGCGATGAAGTTTACCACCGCGAGCGGGGCAACGTTCAGTTGCGGTGACGGCACCGGCAAGCCGGTCGCGGCGCGCTTCCTGACCACCGACGCCGAGCGGCGGGTTCTGCTCAACCCCGAGCTTGGGTTGGGCGAAGTTTACATGGAGGGCACGTTCGTCGTCGAGCAAGGCTCGATTGCGGACGCCCTGGCGATCCTGATGGATCAGCCCGAAATATTACCGCGCTGGGCCAAGTTGCAATGGTGGCTGCGTTATCTGGTCAGGCATGTCCGGCAGTTCAATCCGCGCGGCCGATCGAAAGACAATGTCGAGCGCCACTACGATCTCGACGGGCGGCTCTATTCGCTCTTCCTCGACGCTGACAAGCAGTACAGCTGCGCCTATTTTGAAACGCCCGACGCAACGCTCGACAACGCCCAACTCGCCAAGAAGCGCCATCTCGCCGCCAAGCTGTTGATCGGAAACGGCGAGCGCGTACTCGACATCGGCTCGGGCTGGGGAGGTCTCGGCCTGTATCTGGCCGAAATGACCGGCGCCAGCGTCACCGGCGTCACGCTGTCGACCGAGCAATTGCAGGTGTCGAACGCGCGCGCGGCCGTGAAAAATCTGAGCCGATCGGCGAAGTTTTTCCTCGAGGACTATCGCGACGTTTCCGGCCCCTTCGACCGTATCGTCTCGGTGGGCATGTTCGAGCATGTCGGGGTCGATTTCTACGAGACCTATTTCCGGCGCTGCGCCGAACTTCTCACCGACGACGGCGTCATGATGCTGCATTCGATCGGCCGTTCCGATGGGCCCGACGTCACCAATCCCTGGATTGCGAAATATATTTTCCCCGGCGGCTACATCCCCGCGCTTTCCGAAGTGATCCCGGCGATCGAGCGCGCCGGGCTTTTGGTATGTGACATCGAAATCCTGCGGCTGCATTACGCCGAAACCCTGAAGGCCTGGCGCCAGCGCTTCATGGCGCGACGCGAGGAAGCCGTCGAACTCTATGACGAGCGGTTCGCACGGATGTGGGAATTCTACCTGGCTTGCTCGGAAATGTCGTTCCGCAAGCAGAACCTGATGAACTTCCAGATTCAGCTCGCCAAGCGCCAGGGCGTGGTGCCGATGACGCGTGACTACATCACGGACGAAGAGGCAAAACTGCGCGGAATCGAACGCGGCAAGCGACCGCGGCTGCAAATTGCAGGCGAATAGAGAAACTTCCTTGCCCGATATCTAGTTGCGCAGGCTGAACGGCGATGCGCCGTAGGGGTAAGCGGATGCCGGCCGCGCCAGTTGCGCGCCCAAGGCAACCAGCACCGATCGATCGCAGGACAGCGCGCGGAGCTCGGGGCGGGAAAGCCGCTCCATGGCCTCGACCAGCGTCGACAGCCACAGCTTTTCGCCGTCTCCAGATCGCCATGACGTTTGCTGTGCCATCGCCTGTTCCTGCCTAAACCGCGAAACCCGTGCCGGTACCAATCCCGAACCAGCAAACCCGTTCCCAATGACTATCGCGTAAAGAAAATGCCTCAGATGTGACCTGCTTCACAGATGGCCGGAACGCCCTGCCCTAAATCTGCGGGATGGCCCAGAAAACCTGCCAACCCTCGTACGATCCGCAGCGCGACATCGGCACCGACTACGCCCTGATCGCCACCGGCGTCGGTGCGGCCCTGATCGCCCTGATCTATCTCATCCTGATTTGATTCAGGCCCTGAGACGGTGGTCCGGAACGCTCGCCGCCCCAAGGGATAGGTGTGCCCGGCCTGGATAAGGTTCAGCCGGCACCGGACCTTTTTTAAATTTCTGCCGGACGCGCCGCCGACCGCTCGCCGAAAGCCGTCAAGCGCCATTCGGCCACATCGGCAGGAATTCCCGACGCCCGTTGTGTGAATCGGGCATAAGGCGACTTGGCGCTTTCGCGGCACCCGGGACAGGCGCTTTATGCGCGCCCCGCATCCGACAAAGTTCCGAGAACACTCGACGCACCATGGCCACACTTGATTCGAACGTCCTCAAGCTCGCGCCCGACGCGGGAACTCCGGCCTATCGGAGCGCACCGCACAATATCGAGGCGGAACAGAGTCTGCTGGGCGCGATCCTGGTCAACAACGACGCGTTCTATCGGGTTTCGGATTTCCTTGAGCCGAGGCATTACTTCGAGCCGATCCACCAGACCATCTACGAGACCGCCGGCAGCCTGATCCGGATGGGCAAGGTCGCGACCCCGGTCACGCTGAAGACCTTCGTCCCGGCCGACACCGACATCGGCGGCATGACGGTCGGCCAATACCTCGCACGGCTGGCCGCGGAAGCGACCACCATCATCAACGCCCAGGACTATGGCCGCACGGTCTACGAACTGGCGCTGCGCCGCGATCTGATCCGGATCGGCGAGGACATGGTCAATGTCGCCTTCGACGCGCCGGTGGATTTCGCGCCGCGGGCGCAGATCGAGGATGCCGAGCGCCGGCTGTACGAACTGGCCGAGTCCGGCCGCTATGACGGCGGCTTCCAGCGCTTTGCGCAGGCGCTGACCGTCGCGGTCGACATGGCCGCAAAGGCGTTCCAGCGTGACGGCAAACTGTCCGGTGTCGCCACCGGCCTGCGCGATCTCGACATCAAGATGGGCGGCCTGCAGCCGTCGGACCTCATCATCATCGCCGGCCGTCCGGGCATGGGCAAGACCGCGCTCGCCACCAACATCGCCTACAACGTCGCCAAGGCGCATCGCGCCGAGGTGCAGGCGGACGGCACCATGCGATCGGTCAATGGCGGCATCGTCGGCTTCTTCTCCTGCGAAATGTCCGCCGAACAGCTCGCCACCCGTATTCTCGCCGAGCAAACCAGTATCGCATCCAGCACCATCCGCCGCGGCGGCATCAGCGAGGCCGACTTCGAGAAAATCCGCGACTATTCGATCGAACTGCAATCGCTGCCGCTCTACGTCGACGAGACCGGCGGCCTGTCGATTTCGCAATTGACCGCGCGCGCACGCCGGCTGAAGCGGCAGAAGGGTCTCGACCTCCTCGTGATCGACTACATCCAGCTCTTGCAGGGATCGGGCAAGCGCGGCAACGACAACCGGGTCCAGGAAGTCACCGAGATCACCACCGCGCTGAAGGCGCTCGCCAAGGAACTCAACGTTCCCATTCTGGCGCTGTCTCAATTGTCGCGCCAGGTCGAGAACCGCGACGACAAACGTCCGCAACTGTCCGACCTGCGCGAGTCCGGCTCGATCGAACAGGACGCCGACGTGGTCATGTTCGTGTTCCGCGAGGAATACTACCTCGCCAACAAGGAGCCGCGCCCGGGCACGCCGGAACACGAAAAGTGGCAAACCGAGATAACTCTCGCGCACGGCAAGGCCGAAGTCATCATCGGCAAGCAGCGCCATGGCCCTACCGGCACGGTCGAGTTGTCTTTCGAAGGCCAGTTCACGCGGTTCAGCGATCTCGTGCATGATAGTCATCTGCCGGAGCGGTCCTATTGACGGGCTTTGCCCGGTTGAACGGGCGCTGCGGCGCGCGTAAAGTGCGGCATGAACATCGTCTCCGACCCCAAAACGATCCCGGCAAGCTCGATACTGTCGCCTGAAGCAAACCAGGCGGCGGCGCTGGCCACCGCCACCGGCGTCCTCACCATCGATCTCGACGCCATCGTCGCCAACTGGCGCAAGCTCGAGAAGCAAGCGGTGCCGGCCGAATGCGCCGGCGTGATCAAGGCCGACGCCTATGGCTGCGGCGCCGATCCGGTCGCGCGCGCACTGGCGGCGGCCGGCTGCAAGACCTTTTTTGTCGCCACCCTGGACGAAGCGCGCAGCGTGCGCGCGACATTGCCGCAGGCTGCGATCTACGTGCTCGACGGCTTCTTCCAGAATTGCGGCGATGCCTACGCCAAGATCGACGCCAAGCCCGTGATCGGCGATCTCAACGAACTCGCCGAATGGGATGTGTTCTGCCGGCGCTCCGGCTGGGCGGGCGGCGCGGCGATTCACATCGACACCGGCATGAACCGGCTCGGCCTGACGCTGACGGAAGCGCAAGGCATTATTCCGCGCATCAATGCCGGCGATCACGGCATCACGCTGGTCATGAGCCACCTCGCCTGCGCCGAAAATCTCAATCATCCGCTCAATGCCAAACAACTTGCGACCTTCCGCGAGATCGCCAGTCTGTTTCCCGGCGTGCCGGCCTCGCTGGCGAATTCGTCGGGCGTGTTCCTCGGCGCGCAATTCGGGTTCGACATGGTGCGGCCGGGAGCGGCGCTCTACGGCATCAATCCGACGCCGGAGGCCGACAACCCGATGCAGCCGGTGGTCGAGCTCAAGGCCCGCATCGTGCAGATCCGCAATATCGAGAAGGGCGAAGGCGTCGGCTATGGCGGGACCTGGACCGCGCGGCGACCGACCCGGCTGGCGATCGTGGCGGCCGGCTATGCCGACGGATATTTCCGCGCCGGCGGCAGCAATGACGGCACCCGCGGCGCCGAGGTGATGGTGGCGGGCAAGCGCTGCCCGATCGCCGGACGCATCTCGATGGACGTGATCGCCGTCGACGTCACCGATCTCGAGAAGAACGCCGCGCGACGCGGCCACATGGTGACGCTGATTGGCGAGGGCATCACCGTCGACGAACTGGCGCACCATTTCGGCACCATCGGCTATGAAGTGCTGACCAACCTCGGCCGGCGCTATGCGCGGATCTACAAGGGCGGCGCCGCCGCAGCCGCTGCCGACCACGTCGTCGCGGCGAGTTAGCGCCGCGACTGTGCATGAAGGTCGCCACGTTCAACATCAACAATATCAATCGTCGCCTGCCGAATTTGCTGCGATGGCTGCGCGCCGCAAAGCCCGACATCGTGGCCTTGCAGGAACTGAAAGCGGCCGACGATGAATTTCCCGCTCACGCCATCGCCAAGGCCGGCTATGGCGCAGTCTGGCGCGGGCAGAAGACCTGGAACGGCGTCGCCATCCTGGCGCGCCATTCCGATCCAGTGCTGATCAGGTCCGAGCTGCCGGGCGATCGCGACGATCATGAGGCGCGTTACATCGAAGCCGCCGTCCGCGGGATCGTCGTCAGCAGCATCTATCTTCCGAACGGCAATCCGCAGCCCGGGCCGAAATTCGACTACAAGCTCGAATGGTTCCGGCGGCTGAAATTGCATGCCGCGAAATTCATCAAGCAGGACATTCCAGTGGTGCTCGCCGGCGACTACAATGTAGCGCCGACCGCGCTGGATATCTATCCGACCAAATCATGGGACAACGACGCGCTGATCCAGCCAAAGAGCCGCGCCGCTTTCGCTTCACTGTTAAAGCAGGGCTGGTGTGACGCGATCCGCACCACGCTTCCGTCGAAGCCAATGTACACGTTCTGGGACTACAAGCGAAACCGCTGGCGGCGTGACGCCGGCCTGCGGCTCGACCATCTGCTGCTGAGCCCGGCGCTGGCGCCGCGCCTGCTCAAGGCCGGCGTCGACCGCAAGGTGCGGGGCGAGGAAGCCGCCAGCGATCACGCGCCGGCCTGGATCGTGTTGGGTTAGGCGATCGAAAGACGCAGCGTGTTGGCGGCGACGTGCTCGCGATAGCGGCCGATGACGGCGGCCGCGGACGCGCCCGACATCAGGCTGGCGCTGGCTTCAAACATCGCATCGACCTTCTCAGCGACCATCAGCCGGGCTTCGTGATCCGCCGCGTGGTCACCGAGCGCAAGCTTTGCCAGCCGAAGCCGAATGACCTCGCAGGATTCGAACGCCAGCATGGCGCTGGCGAGCCACGGGAAGCTGTCGACCGGTTCACCGAAGAAATTAAACATGATGGCTCCCGTCCGCGGACGCGTTGTTGAAGGCTTTAGAGTTCGTATGATTTCAATACGCTTCAAATTTTAAGGATCCGGCCGCAACGCCGCCGGCATTTTCGGTTTCGCGGTGACCGCCGGTTAACCAGGACATCGTTGCGCGCATCGTCATTGCGACCAGTGTCAGGCGGCAAAACCCGGGTCGTCGCGGCCAAATCCATAACCAGCGATGTCTGTGTTGCGCGAGGCCGCGGCTTCGTCCCCCATGCACAACTGGCATTCGTGGTTATGGTTCCCGGCGTTCGCCGGGACGACGATGCCGCGTGCTCCAGAGAGAGAGAGAAGCAAGTTCGAAATTCCGGTGTGCAACGACCTCGTGCCCGGGCAAAATGTGCTAACGTCTGTACGGAAGCACAGGGGCGGATAGCCTGCGTGCGCTCCCAATTCGGAACGGTTAAAGCGAGGAGCCAACCGTGAGCCCTTTCTCATCACGCATGGCGAACGCCGCGAAAAGGATCGCCGTCATTATGTCCACGCTACTGATTTGGCCGGGCTCCGCGTCGGCGCAGTTGAACGTTCTGATATCGGGCGCCTTCACTGGCGCATACCAGCAGCTGTTGCCGGAATTCGAGCGGACGAGCGGCATCAAGGTCACAACCAGATCAGGTTCGTCGCAGGGAACGGGGCCGCAAACAATCGGCGCGCAGCTCGCACGCGGTGTGCCTGCCGACGTGGTGATCCTCTCCAGGGAGGGCCTCGATGTGCTGATCGCCTCGAACCGGATCGCCGTCGGAACCGACGTGGATCTTGGCCGAGTCCGTCTCGGTCTGGCGGTGCGCGCGTTGGCTCCGAAGCCCGACATGAGCACCGTAGAGGCCTTCAAACAAGTCCTGCTGCAGGCCAAAACCGTCGCAGTGCCCGGGAGCACCAGCGGTATCTGGCTTACGACCGATCTGTTTCCGCGACTCGGGATCGCGGAAAAGATCAAGGTCAGGGTGACGCCACGCGGCGCGGACGCAACCGCCATGGTCGCCGCGGGAGACGCGGATCTTGCAGTCATGCCGGTCAGTGAAATCGTGCGCGCGACGGGCGTCGACTTCGCAGGCACCATTCCACCGGAGATCCAGCAAATCCAGGTACTCTCAGCCGCCGCCGTGGCGGGCTCAAAAGAGATTGAAGGCTCCAAACGCCTGATCGAATTTCTCGCCTCCGCGCGCGCATCCGAGGTTATCAGGAATAGCGGAATTGAGCCGATCGCGACCCCTAGATAGAGCAGGCCGGTCGCTTGCGCCTCTCGATGCGATCATCGGCCGCGAGAGAGTCATCGATGGCGCCGTTGCCGGCGTTGAGGTGTCTGGATGGTTCGCCGGTCATCGGCTCAATCTGCAGCCCGCAGACGCCGCATCGTGAATTCAATCCGTCCGTCCGGCAGTTGCCGCCATTGGTCAATAATGGTCAGGTAATCGTTCTGCGGAGATTGTCCTAGAATTTCGCGAGCCTTGGCGCGGGCCAGTTCGACCGGTAGCCTGAACATCTCTCGCGAAAAACTGCTGTCCGTCTCGCGGCGGCTGGAGGTCAGCTCGGCAAGATCGCTCGGTCGGCTGGTCATGTCGTGCTCCAAAACGCAACAACCGCCAAATGCAGCGGCATACAGAAATGATTTTGTCGGGAACGGCAGATACTCCCCCCGATATCCACCGCCGCGGTGGGTTATCGAAAACCTGTTTATGATTGGTAAAGCGCGGCCACCCCGGTTCGCACGGCAAGCCGACCAGGGGCCTCGGCACTCCAAACCGGGCATGCGCGAAATAGCGAGTTCACGCGGTTAGCCGCTTTTTCCTGCTCCGGCCTGCAAACTGTGGGCGTAACGCATATCCCTGTCGGATTTGATCTACATCAACTCAAAATGGACAAAACTTCATTTGTTTGGAGTTTCCGAACGCACCAAAATGCGCACATCGTTTCGGAGTCAAACCCGTTCTGCTATGACGGTGGCGAGCTTCGCGCCTACGCCATCACCGCCGATGGCGTTGCGGCACTGCCGCGAAACTGGCTACGGCTTATTCACGAAGGTAACTGGGCGACCGCGATCTCCGGCCCCCTCAACGTCATTACCTCCGGCGTGCTGATCGGACGTCTCGCGACAGGGTCGCTGCTTTGGGCGCGCCGAACGTTTCGTCGTCAAACCGACGCTGTCGTACGGATTCGCCATTCTGCTTCCGTGGGCACAGCCAACTGACGTCGAAGTCAGACCAATCCAGATTGAACGACCGTTTCTGGTGGGAAGCGGAACTGCGCGTAGCCGCCCCGGAAATAAGCCGCGTTGAAGTTCGCCGTCAGAAGAACGCCGGCGCCACCTGATCCCCCTGCCCCATCATGGTGACCCGAGGTTCGCGAGGAGCAACTCCGTGCGAACGAAGTTAGTTGTCTCGGAAACTACCCTGCGGAGCACGCCGATGGCTTCGTCCAACAGTTCCGGACTCATTGCCTCAGCCCGCTCTTCAAGCTCTCGGGCCAGACAGGATAGCTCGGCGAAGCCCAAAGTCGCCGCCGATCGTCTGATCGAGTTGGCTTCGTGCCTGATCCTGGACCGACTCTGCCCGCCGGAAGCGGCAACGTCAGTCTTGTCGGCGGTATCATCGAGGAACGATTGCAGCATCTCGGCGGCATCTTCGGCCCCAAGCTCGGAAGTATGCCTCAGAAAAGCAGTGAAGTTGAATTTTGACTTCTGGCTCACGCTACCTGCCTTGTTGCCGACGTGTATTCTTTAATGCGATAGGACTAAAGCGGATCGCTTCGCCCATCAGCTCGCATTCGGTCGGCAGCGATACAAGATCGCGTTAATTCAAAGCTCCGCAAAACTACGGAGACATTGGGAGAAATTCGTTGGAGTCGAATTCGACGAAGGCCGAAAATGGCTGGGTCCGCAGGACGTTGACTGGATCGTGCGCACTGTTGCGTCGCAGGTCGTCGTCGACGAATACGCGGCCAGCACTCGTGCGGCTTAGATAACCGCCCGTAAAATACGGTGAAAGTTTTAACTACCGCCCTTTACGCGATATCCACTCGCCTTGGCTAGCGTCGCGACAAACGAGTGAAATCGCGACATGTTTCGTCAGCAAGCAACAAGGCTGCACCACGGACTGGCTTCTGGACTGGACCAGGTGTCGCGTCTGCTCGGACGACATGGCAGCGCGCTGATCGGCGTTTTCGCGGTGGCTCTGGTCTGGGGCGGGGTCCTTTACAGCATTGCAGAAGAACGAGCGCGGACCGAGCGCTCCGCGCTGCAGAACAATTCAAATCTGGTCCGCGCGTTCGAAGAGCAGATCGTCCGATCGCTCAAGGCCGCGGATCAAACCTTGCTCTATGTCCGCAATTCTTACGCCCGGGATCCGGCGAACTTCGACATGTCTTTATGGTCGAAGAACAGCCAGTTTCTTTCCGACTTTTCGTTTCAGGTCTCTCTGATTGAAAAGAACGGCATCATGCTGATGAGCAACCTGGACCGGAATCCAAACCATGTGGATCTGCACGATCGCGAGCATTTCAGGGTTCATGCCGATGGTACCGCCGATTTTCTGTTTATCAGCCGGCCTATCTTCGGACGCGTTTCGAACAAATGGTCGATCCAGCTTAGCCGTCGGATCATCGCCCCAGACGCCTCGTTCGGCGGTGTCGTGGTCGTCTCCCTTGATCCCGAATATCTGTCGCGATTCTATGACTCGGTCGATATCGGCAAAAGCGGTGTCGTAACCCTTGTCGGAATTGACGGGATTATCCGCGCCCGTGGTGCGAAAGGCCCCACCACTCTGGGTACGTCGATCGCGGGAAGCGAGGTGATGGTCAACTTCTTGCAGCGAACGAGCGGCTCATTGACCAATACCAGTCGGATCGACGGTGTCGAGCGCCTGCTGTCATATCGCAAGGTGAGGGATTATCCCCTGGCCGTGGTGGTTGGCCAGGCCTCGGACGAGATCTTTGCCGGCTACCGGCGCGATCGCGACAAGGATCTGATCGCCGCAGCCCTGTTGAGCCTCATCATCGGTACGGTCTCGATCCTGATTATTCGCTATCAGGCTGGACTGGCGAAATCCCGCGATGCGGCGGAAGCCGGCACCCGGGCGCGCTCCGAATTCCTCGCCATGATGAGCCATGAGATCCGTACGCCGATGAATGGGGTGATCGGCCTGGCCGATCTGCTCGTAGGCAGCAACCTTTGCGCAGAGCAAAAAAAGATAGCGACGACGCTGAGGGAATCGGCCGATTATCTGCTGCAGATACTGAACGATGTTCTGGATTTTTCAAAACTTGATGCAGATCGACTGGAAATCGAGCATGTCGAATTCGACCTCCATCGCTCGGTGTCGTCCACGATTGATCTATTGATGTTCCGCGCAAAGGCGAAGGGGTTGCGGCTCGGCGCCAGGATCGCTCCCGACGTGCCGGAACGCGTGATCGGCGATCCGGCACGCCTGCGCCAGGTTCTGTTCAACCTCCTCGGCAATGCCATCAAATTCACCCGGACCGGCGCCGTCGACGTTGAGGTCGAAGTGGGCGCCGCCGACAGCGGGGCGATCCGGCTGATCTTCAAGGTCAGGGATACCGGTGTCGGCATTCCCGCCGACGCCATTGGCCTGCTGTTTCGCGAGTTTTCCCAGGTCGACAGCTCCATCTCGCGGCGCTTCGGCGGTACCGGGCTCGGGCTTGCGATCTGCAAGCGCCTCGTCGCGTGCATGGGCGGCGAAATTTCGCTACAGAGCGAAATTGGCATGGGAAGCGAATTCGAATTCAGTGTGCTGGTCGAGCCCCAACTCGAAACGGCCACGGAGCGGCGGCAGCTGCAGACGGTGCCAGACGCGCCCGGCACGTTGCCGCAACCGGACGAGGCCGACGCCGTCGCGGCGCTGGAGATTCTGGTCGCGGAGGACAATCTCACCAATCAGTTCGTGATCCGAAAGCTGATTGAGAAGCTCGGTTGCAAGGCCGATGTCGTCGAGAACGGCGTCGAGGCGGTCGCTGCGGTTCAAAGCCGGCCATATGACCTGATCCTGATGGACATGATGATGCCCGAGATGGATGGATTGGTCGCCTCGCGCACCATCCGACGCCTGCCATCTGCCGCCAACGACATCTACATCATCGCCCTGACCGCGAATGCGACCAGTGAGGATGAGCAGGCGTGTCTTGCCGCCGGCATGAACGACTTTGTGACCAAGCCGATCAACGCCGATCGATTGGGTGCCGCACTGCGGCGCGCGAGGGCTGTTGCAAAGCAGGAAAGAACAACCGCGTGAAGAAATTGTTCGATGAAGCTGTCTTCCATACTCTCCGATCAGAAATCGGCGATACCGATACCACCGAGGTGCTGAAAGCGTTCCTGGATGACACGGCGGGCAAGATGGCCCGGCTCGCGGCAAACATCGAAACGCGTCCGCTCGTCAAGCGAGAGGCGCATTCGATCAAGAGCTCGGCAGCGACCTTCGGCTTTGACGATCTGTCACGGCTCGCACGGGAACTCGAACTCGGCGCCGAAGCCATCGCGTCCGCAAAGCTTCACGAATCCGTCATCGACCTCCAGCGGAGTTTCGAAGCCACCAGACAATTTGCGCTGGCGAATTTGCTCGATAAGTGAATTGGATCTGCTTCGGGTCGTGGCACGGCAAGCTGGCGTACGGCGGCATATTTTTGATGACGCTCGCGATCCGCTATCGACGTGCTGCTTTAAGCCGCTAGGATGCTGTCCTCAATCAATCTGACGCCTGGGCTGCAGGCCGCGTTCCGTCGAGTGACCGCAAGCAGGCCGCGGCCGAAAACAACCTGCCTGGAAGGAAAGCCCCATGTCCTCTGCCCCTCACCGTCTGCGCGCGCTATTGGCCGAACCGGGTTTTGTCGTCATGCCCGCAGTGTGGGACGGGCTGAGTGCAAAACTGTCGGCCGCCGCCGGATATGCCACCGCGTTCCTTTCCGGTTCCTGCGTGGCCGCGAGCCGGCTGGGTGGACCGGATCTTGATCTGCTCTCGTTCGCGGAAATGTTGGATTCCTTTCAGATGGTGCGAGGCGCGGCGCCGGAGACGCTGGTCCTGGCCGACGGCGATCATGGCTATGGAAATCCGATGAACGTGCAGCGGACGGTTCGCGCCTATGGCCGCGCCGGCGCAGCCGCCATCCTGATCGAGGACAAGATCACGCCGCGGGCACTGACCGCGGCCGGCAAGCCATGCCTGCCGCGTGAGGATGCACGAATGAAAATCCGCGCGGCCGTTGAAGCAGCCAAGGAGTCAGGCATTCTGATCCTTGCGCGTACGGATTGCAGGCCGACCCAGGGCATCGATGAGGCGGCGGCGCGGATCGAGATGTTCGTCCAGGAAGGCGCTGATATCCTGTTTCTGGACTCTCCCGCCGATGACGACGAAATCCGCCGCGCGGTTGCGGCAGCCTCCGGGCGTCCGTCATTCGCCGTGCTGTCGCCAGGGGCCCCGCGGGCGACGCCGAAGCGCACTGAGGCCGCCGCACTCGGCCTCAAGATAGGCACCTATCCCACCGGCATGCTGTCACCGGCCACGGCCGGCATCAAGGCAGGACTGGCTGCCTTGCTCGCCGGAGAGGCTGAAGCCGCCAGCGCGCTGCCACCGCCCGAACTCCGCGCGACGCTGGGTTATGCCGACTACGATTTGCAGGCCAAGCGTTTTATCGTTCCGGGTTGACCGATCGCGGGTTGAGGCAAGGCTGGGCGTCCAAAATATCGATGTGACGTATGCGGGCCGCAGTCGAGATGCAGTGGTGTGTTGCGACGCTCAGGAAATATGTCCGTTGCCTGAGATTTATTCATCGTTGCCCAGCAAACGTCCACTAACCGCCGCCAGCAATCCTGATTCAGATGGCAGCCAACGCAATTTTGTGTTTGCCTGAATTTCTGACAACCTCGAAGGTTGCCTTCGATTTAGCGCCTCACTCAACGGGGAAGAATATGCCGACTTATGATTGCAATGATTTAAGCCGTCGCCAGGTTGTCAGTGGATTGATGGCGAGCCCGCTAATTCTCTCAACCCCTGCAAGAGCGCAGCTGTCCGCAACCCAATACGAGTTCGGCGTTGCGAGCATTGATCCGATCTACAGCTCGATCTACGTCGCCTTCAAGAAGGGATTTTTCAAGGATGCAGGCCTGAACATTGAGTACCTCAATTCGCAAAGCGGGCCGCGCACCAAGCAAATGCTGGCCGCGGGTCAGGTGTTGCTCGGGAGCAGCGGCGTCAACGACGCGCTCGCAACCACGATTGCGGGTAAGGCGACGACAGTCGTATTCGGACTGGATCGAAGGATTACTTACGCCAATCTCCTGATCCGCAAGGAAGATGCAGGCAAGTTCAAATCGATCGCCGATTTGAGCGGGCAACGGGTTGCCGTCACCCAGCCGCAATCGGCGACCTGGCTGATGGCGGTATTCATGACTGAAAAAGGCGGCGCCAAGGATGTAGACATCCGGGGTCTCGGCGATTTCGCTACCATGCTCGGCGCATTGAAATCGAAGCAAGTCGCCGCCACGGTGGCGACTTCAGCGATGCTCGACCAGGTAAAGCAGGACGACTGGGCGGTTCCCCTGTTCAGCATCGGTGACGATGCGAGCTGGAACGCAACATTTGGCGGCGATGTGCCCGGGATCGGCGTCTACGTGCTGCAGGAGCAGATCGAGAAAAATCCGGAAGCGGTGCAGGCGGCCGTCACGGCTCTTGTGAAGGGGAGCGATCTCATCAAATCGAGCTCGCCGGAGAGCCTGACCGATCTGCTCTACGAGGATTACATGAGCGGCCTGCCGAAAGAAACGGTTACCACCGGGTTGGCCTTCTACAAAAAGAACGTATTTTCTTCTGACAACATCATCACCGAGGAAAGCTTCGGCCGACTCACCGGCATCATGAAGGACCGGCAGTTCACGCCGGAGCAGATGGACAAGGTCCCGTACAAAATCGCCATCAACATGGATTTTGTCCGCAAAGCTCGGGCCAAGTGAGCGAGCAATGATCAGGCTCGATCACGTCAGCAAATCGTTCGAAGCCAGATCTGGGGAGCCGGTGCGGGCGGTCGGCGATTTTTCGCTAACCGTCGAGAAAGGTGAGTTCGTCTGCATCGTCGGCCCTTCGGGTTGCGGCAAGAGCACGATCCTCAACATGATCGCGGGCTTCACTCCACCGACGACAGGGAAGATTGAAGTCAACGGCGCCCGCGTGAACGGCACGGTGCCGGAAGCCCTCGGCTATATCTTCCAGAAGGATACGCTGCTTCCGTGGTACACTGTCCGGCAGAATGTCGGCCTCGGCCTTAAATTCGCGGGAGCAGCGAAGCGCGACATGGACAAGAAAATCGAGGGGTTGCTTCGGCTCGCGCACCTTTCCGATTTCGCTGATGCCCACCCTCATCAGCTGTCCGGCGGGATGCGCCGGCGTGTGGCACTGTGCATGAGCCTTGCGGTGGACCCCAAGGTGCTTCTGCTCGATGAGCCGTTCGGAGCGCTCGATACGCACACCAAAACCCATCTGCACAGCGAACTCCTCGAAATCTGGAAAGAGCTCGGCCAGACCATCGTCATGATCACGCACGATCTCGACGAGGCCGTCACGCTGGCAAACCGGGTAATCGTCCTCTCGTCTCCACCCAGCAATGTTCTCCTTGAGGAGCCGATCGAGATTCCCTACCCCCGAGACGTCTTTGAGCTGCGCCAAACAGCGCAGTTCGCGACGCACACCCAGCGAATTTGGAAGGTTCTCGGCAATCAGTTCAGGAATGCCGCATGAGCGGCGAACAGGCCCATGTGCTTGCCGGAGGTGTTCCGGTGCCCCTCGCCGCCAAGGCTGCGCGGAAAAAAGCCCTGGGAGTGCGCCTTCGCATCTCGCTGACGCAGATCGCGATCCTGATCGCATGGCTGGGCCTTTGGGAAGGGCTGACGCGAATTCCCTGGTTCCAGCAGAATACGATCTTCGATCCTTTTTTCATCAGTAGACCGTCGCTTGTTGCGGCCAGGATCTGGAACTGGATGCAGCCTGGCAAGAACTCGATCTGGCCGCATTTGATGGCGACGCTCGATGCGACCGGGCTCGGCTTGCTGGTCGGCGTGCTCTCCGGATTCTCGCTGGGCGTGACGCTCGCCCAAAGCCGCTTCTGGGCCAAGGTGCTGAACCCTTTTATCGTCTCACTCAATTCAACGCCGCGCATCACATTCGTGCCCTTGATCACGATGCTGTTCGGCCTGGGCATGGCATCGAAGGTCGTGAGCTCCTGGTTTGTCGTGTTCTTCCTGGTGTTCTTCAACACCTACAAGGGCGCAAACAGCGTCGAGCAGGAACTTGTCAATTTCTGCCGTACCCTCGGCGCCCGCCCGGCGCAAATCCTGTGGCGCGTCAGGATCCCCACCGCAGCGGCATGGACGTTTGCGGCGCTTCCGAACGCTATCAGTTTCGCGCTGATCGGCGTCGTGCTCGCGGAATTCGTCGGATCGACGACCGGCGTTGGCTATTTGATCACCACGGCGCTGGCGACCCTGAATGCGACGGACATGTTTGCCGCAATCACGATTCTCAGCCTGGTAGGCGTTTGCCTGGTGTATCTTCTGGGTGCGATCGAGCGACGCCTGCTTCATTGGTCATCGGAATTCCGTAACGACTAAGGTGTCTTCATGCTGGATAAGCCATCGAACAAAGGGGGGGCGGATCTGGCCGCTCGCAACCCCGCCACTTTCGTCAAGACGGCGTGCCCCCATGATTGTCCGAGCGCTTGCGCCCTGGAGGTCGAGCGGCTGTCGCCGACCCGCATCGGACGCGTACGCGGCAGCGAGAGCAACGACTATACCTCAGGTGTCTGTTGCACCAAGGTGTCTCGCTACGCCGAGCGCGTGCACCACCCCGACAGGCTGGCACACCCAATGCGCCGCGTGGGACGAAAGGGGGCCGGAGAGTTCGAGACCATCACCTGGGATCAGGCGCTCGACGAGATCGCCGAGCGCTTTACCCGCGCGACCCGGCTGCATGGCTCGGAAACCGTCTGGCCTTATCATTCCGGCGGCAACATGGGCGTCATTCAGCGCTGGGGCCTCGATCGCCTGCGCCATGCCTTCAGATATTCCAGGCAGCAGACCACGATCTGCGTCACCCCGGCAGAATCAGGCTGGCGCGCCGGCGTCGGCGAACTCCGCGGCTGCGATCCGCGCGAGATGGCGGAAGCCGATCTGATCCTGATGTGGGGCGGCAATCCGGTGTCGACCCAGGTCAATGTGATGACCCACATCACGCGGGCACGCAAAAATCGCGGCGCGAAGCTCGTGGTGGTGGACGTCTATCGTACGCCCACTGTGGCCGCCGCCGATATCGCCCTGATCGTGCGACCAGGAACCGATGCGGCGCTCGCGCTCGGAATAATGCACGTGCTCCTCAAAGAAGGATATGCCGATCGCGACTATCTCCAGCGCCTGACTGATTTTGACGAGCGGGTGGAACGTCATATCGAAAGCTGGACGCCCGAACGTGCCGCCGAGACGACCGGCCTCGACGTGAAGCAGATTGTTGAGGTCGCAAGACTCTACGGCAAGAACAAGCGGAGCTTCCTGCGTCTCGGCTTCGGCTTCACACGCTCCCGCAATGGGGCCGCCAACATGCATGCCGTCACTTGCCTGCCCGCGATCACCGGCGCATGGCAATATCCCGGGGGTGGTGCCTTCTTCCTGGCGCTCGACAATTGGCGTCTCGACACCAAAATTGCCTATGCCCTGGACCTGCTGGATCCGACGACGCGAATCCTCGATCAATCCAGGATTGGCGCCGTCCTCACCGGGGATCCGCAGGCGCTGAAGAACGGTCCTCCCGTCACCGCCATGATCATGCAGAACGCCAATTCGGCCAATGTTGCGGCCAGCAGCCGCAAAGTAGCCGAGGGCCTGAGCCGCGAGGACCTGTTCCTCTGCGTGCACGAACAGTTCATGACGCCGACCGCGCGCTACGCAGACATCCTCCTTCCCGCGGCGATGTTCCTGGAAGCAGACGATATCTATTATGGCCTCGGCCACACCTACATCACGGCCGGCCCCAAGGTGCTCGAGCGCTACGAGGAAAGCTGGACCAACCATGAGGTCGTCTGCGGCATAGCGCAGCGGCTGGGCTCGAACCATCCAAGTTTCGGCATGAGCGCTTACGAATTGGTCGATGCGACGTTGCGGGCCTCGAATCGGGGCACGGCCGCTGAAGCGTTCGAAACGGGCTGGGTAGAATGCGCGGAGCCGTTCAGGGATTCGCACTTCCTTGAGGGGTTTCCGACTTCCAACCGGAGATTCCACTTCAAACCGGACTGGGCAGCGATCGGGCCCTATGCCGAGGGGATGCAGCCTCTACCGGACCACCTCGAGAATTACGAAATTTCGGACGCAGAGCATCCATTCCGCCTGGTGGCGCCGCCCGCCCGAAGCTTCCTGAACACGACCTTCACGGAAACCCCGAGTTCGCGCGGCCGCGAAGGCGGTCCGCGAGCAATTATTCACCCCGATGATGCCGCGCGCGAAGGGCTCAATAACGGCGACACTGTTCTGATCGGCAATCGACGAGGCCAGCTCGAAATTCCTATTCGGGTGGAAACCAGCGCCCGTGCCGGCGTGGTGATCGTCGAGGGCATTTGGCCGAACACCGACTTCGCCGGCGGTTTTGGTGTGAATCAGCTGATCGGCGACCAGCCGGTGCCGCCGAACGGAGGAAGCCCATTCCACGACACCGCGATCTGGATGCGGCGGATTTCCTGATGCGTTGGATGGCGCCGTGCGACGCGGCTGCTTCAGCGCTTATAGATCCAGGACCAATCGCTCTTCCGCCGATCCGGCAACGCAGACCATCAGGCTGCGCCCGCGCTCCGCGGGTGAAAGCACCCGATCGCGATGCACCGGTGCTCCTTCAAGCCAGTCGACTTTGCACGACCCGCATATCCCGCCACAGCACGACGCGGGAATGTCGATCCCCATTGCAAGAAGAGCCGCCAGCATGGTTTGACCGGGCTCGACCCGGGTCTCGCGTTTCGAGCGCGACAAGGCCAACGTGTATGGCCTGGCCTCGGGATCGGCAGCCAATACCGGCGGCACGAAGCGCTCGACATGCACCCGCTCGCCCGGCCAATCGCGTGTCGCCTGCTCGAAATCATCGAGCATGCTTGCGGGGCCGCAACATCCCGCAGCCCGGCCCGGCATCGGCGCGCCGACCAACGAAGCCACGGCTGGCCGGCCGGATCGCGCGGTATCGTGTACCACGACATGGCCGGTTTCCATCAGCGGTGCCAGCAGGTTAATAAGCGGCGGGCTACCGCGTGCCATCAAATGCAGCTTGAAATTCGGACGGCCCGTTCGCTTGAGGAACGCCGCCGCAGACAGAAACGGGGTCACGCCAATTCCGCCTGCGACAAAGACACGATGCGTGACGTCGCCGTCCAGATCGAGGCCGCCGCGCGGCAGCGTCACACCGATCGTATCCCCGACTTTGACCTCGTCGTGCAATTTCACCGAGCCGCCGCGGCCGTCGCGCTCGCGCTTGACCGCGACCAGATAGCGCCTGTTGTCGGCCGGGTCGTTGCAAAGCGAATAGGTCCGCACCAGGCCGCCCCGCAGGTGCAAGTCGATATGCGCGCCCGGTCGAAACGGAGGCAGCTCCCAATGATCGGGATCGACCAGTGAAAACAGCTTTATGTCGGTCCCGCCCTGCTCGATTGTTTCGACGACGGTCTTGATCGTCGTGATCGGCATCACCTTCATTGGAAATTCCGCACGGGATCCCCGACACGAACGGTGCCTCCCTTGAGGATCTTGCAGTTCAGGCCGGAGCGGTTGATCAGCGGATCGAAGATCGCCTTGCCGGTAATCTCCTCGATGTGCCGGCAGGGAATCGACAACCGCGTCGACTCCAGCAGGGTTTCGCCGAGCCAGAATTGACGCCCGACCAGATGCGTAAGCGGCACGCCGGCGACTGTGACGTTGCGGCGGTGCTCTTCGGGGCCGAGGTCGATATTGTGGTCGCGCTTCAACGCCACCAGCGTTTCATACTCGAACAGCGTCACCTGCCGTCCCTCTTCGGGCTTGTGCGAATAGAATCCCTCTTCGCGCCCGATCATGTAGCGGTCGCCCTCGATGCCCTTGCCCTCGATCAGCTGAAGTTCGGGCATCGCGCGCATCGGCAGGAAGGCACGCGGTGTAATGTGGAGATGGCGAACCACGCCGGTCCAGGCCGGAATCACCGCTTCGCGCCCGGAGGTTGAGGGATTGATGGTGTCAAGCATCGCTGGCGTCCCATTGGGTAATCATTGTGACCATCATGTCGGGTTAACGCGGGACGGCACACGAACCTGTCGCCGCGTCGCTATCACGTGAGTTCCTTGTTTGCCATTTCCGGCGCGGCGAAAGTCGCGATCGCCGTGATCAACGCGCAGACGATCAGGAAAGCCGAGACCGGCCAGGTCGCACCGCCAGCCCATGTCATCAGCGAAGCCGCTATCAACGGGCTCAGGCCGCCGCTCAACGCGGCACCGACCTGGAAGCCGAGCGACGCACCGCTATAGCGAAGCTTCGCGGTAAAGAGCTCGGAGTACCAGGGCGCGCCGATCCCGAACATCACCATCTGGCCGAAACTGATCGCAACCACGATGGTCAGGATGACGATGGTCGGGTCGCGGGTATCGAGCAGCCAGAACATCGGGAATGCGAACAACGCCGAGAACAGGCAGCTGGCATAAAACATGGTCTTGCGGCCGATCTTGTCGGACAACCAACCAAAGAGGGGAATCGAGAACAGCGCCACGAATGAGGCGATGAAGGCGCCGTTCAGGACCAGGCCACGCGAAAGACCAAGACGCGAGGTGGCGTAGGACATGATGAAGACCCCGGCGATACTGGCATAGGCGATCTCCGATATCTTCAGTCCCACCGCGGTGAAGAAGGGTCGGCGATGATACTTGAAAATATCGACGATCGGCATCCTCACTATTTCATTCTTGACCTTGATCGCCCGGAACGCCGGGGTCTCATCCATTCTAAGGCGAATCCACAATCCGACGCCGACCAGAAAAACCGAGATCAGGAACGGAATGCGCCACCCCCATGTCATGAAGTCATTTTCCGGCAGCTGCGAGACCAGGGCGAACATGCCGATCGCTGCCAGGTTTCCGACGGGATTGCCGACCTGAACCATGCTGCCGAGGAAGCCGCGCTTGTGCGTAGGGCAATTCTCGACGACCATCAGCACCGCGCCTCCCCATTCTCCACCAAGGCCGATGCCCTGCAGGAAACGCAGCACCACCAGCAGCACCGGCGCCGCAACGCCGATCTGCTGATAGGTCGGCAACAGGCCGATCAGAAACGTACCCAATCCCATCACGATGATGGTGATGGCGAGCATCGCCTTGCGGCCGACCCGGTCACCGAAATGACCGAAGATCGCAGCGCCCAGCGGGCGCGCCAGAAAGCCGACCGCGTAGGTCCCGAAGGCCGCGATGGTCGCGAGCGCCGCATCGCCGGCGGCAAAAAACACCTTGTTGAATACCAGCGCGGTCGCCGCACCGTAAATCAGGAAGTCGTACCACTCGACGGCGGTACCGATCACGCTCGACAACACGATGCGGCGCAATGCCGACGCATCGCCGGGGATAACCACGGTGGTGAACTCTTCGGCGACGGTCATGATCGCTCCTGCAAAAGAAATGGGGCCAGTTATTTCCAGACGCTTATCGTCGTTCTCCACCCCAGCTTCCGGGAGGGAGCCGAAACCACTTGATAGTTCCCGCCGATCTTCAGCCGCCCTCAGCGCGGGCATGGTCTTCAGGAAATTGCAGCAATCGCCGCGATCTCCACGCGGATGGACGGGTTCGCCAATCTTGCTTCGATACAGGCGCGCGCCGGCGACGCCCCGGCAGGCACCCACGCGTCCCACACCGTATTGAAGGCCGCGAAATCCGCGATGTTGGGAAGCCATACGGTCGCCGTCAGGATCGATGACTTGTCGGTTCCAGCTTCCGCCAGCAATGCGTCGATCTTGGCCAGCACCTGTGCGGCCTGGGCTTCGATACCGACGGATAGATCGTCCGGCACCTGACCGGCCAGATAGACCAGCCCGCCATGGATGGTGGCCATGCTCAGTCGTTTGCCTGGACCCAGCCGTTTGATCATGATGCCACCTGCAACGGGGTGCTGGAGCCCGCGGCGCGGCGCGCGGCAAATTGCAGGAGAGCACAGTCAATCATTGCTCGCGGCATGACCTTCACCTTTCGAGCGCCATATGCGCGCTCGAAATCGAACATGTTTACTGCGGGAAATCAATACCGCGAAAGCCGGCAAACGGCGCCGAAATCAGCGGGAATTCTAAAATGACCTGTTCTTAAGCAATTAATTGGTCTTTCTTCACAGTTCTGCCTACAATATCCGCTCGATTGTTGAAAATTACAGCACGCTTTGTTTTCTGATAGAGTGCACGGGCATAGCGGCGGACGGCGCTGCCGCCGAGGAACCTCTGGCGCGAGTCGGCGGCCTGATGCAGAAGATGTTGACGGGCTCGAATGCCCGTGAGGGAGATTTTGCCTTGCTGGATGTCAGCCGGACCGCGGAATTGGGCCTTAATCTCCGGCGCGTGCGCACGGAGAAGGGTCTGACGCTGGATCGTCTGGCCAGCCTCAGCGAACTGACGCGAGGCTATATTTCCCTGGTCGAGCGCGGATTGAAGGTGCCGTCCATTGCGGCGCTGCTGCGCCTCGCCAAGGCGCTCGATGTCAGCGTGGCGTATCTGTTCGATCCGAACTCGGCTCAGGCGCCGCGCTACACCATCTATCGCCAGCGCGAACAGGGAGCCATTCAGACCAGGGACGGCACCTTCGGTCTGTCGGCGCTTGCCGCCGGACTCACGCGCAAGATGATGGAACCGTTTCTACTGACCCCACCCCACAAATCGGCGCCGAGAGCCTCGCACGCCGGCGAGGAAATGCTGTTCGTGGTCAGCGGACGAATCGTCATCAAGCTCGACGGCGAAGACATTGCGATGGAAAAGGGTGACTGCCTGTATTTTGCCGGCGAGACACCGCATGAGGTCCGCAGCCTGGGGCGGCAGAAGGCTGAAGTCCTTGTCGTCGTTGCGATCGCTCCCTGAGACGATCGTGTTTTCGACGATACGCGATCGTCGCCTGACTGATTGCCGACGGCCGCATCGCTCACAAGCGGATTCCGCTCCGGATCAAAAACGACCGTTCGAATTCCATATCCGCTCAGCGCCACCTTCCTTGCCGTCCTCCGGCATCGAGCCTGCATGGAACGCCAGTCATGGATCGTAAAGGGCGTTCCCGATCGACAACAGGTCGGCTATGATCGCCGAAACACAAACGGCGATGGGAGGCGAAGTTGAAAAAAGGCACGTTCGCTCGGCGAAACATTCTCAAGCTGATGGCCGCCTCGGGCGGGATAGGTCTGTCCACAGCGCGCATGTTCCGACCCGGCGCCGCCCATGCGGCCGGCGTCAGCGCGTATGATCCGGCTGCGAAATTCGAACTTGCCGTCAGCGAAGTCGAGCTTCGGCGCAACAGCGCCGGCCGGGTGTTGATGGCCCGGATTTACCAGCCGAAAGGACAAGGCCCCTTCCCGACCGTTCTCGATCTGCACGGCGGCGCATGGAACGGAAAAAACCGCCTGGCTGAGGAACCAATGGATCGTGCGCTGGCAGCCAGCGGCCTCCTGGTCGTGGCCGTCGACATGACGCTGGCGCCGGAAGCGCCGTATCCGGCGTGCGTGCAGGACGCCAACTTCGCCGTGCGCTGGCTCAAGGCGAACGCCGCGACCTGGAACGGTGACACCTCGAAGATCGGTGTCTATGCATCCTCCAGCGGCGGTCACGTCGCCGAACTTCTGGCGATGCGGCCGCGCGATCCGCGCTACAATTCAATTCCCCTTGCCGCCGCGCCGAACCTGGACGCCACCGTCGCCTATGTCGCGATGCGCTCGCCGATCAGCAGCACCTTTTCGCGCTATGAAAACGCGGAGCGACGAAACAATGCCAACATGATGAAAAACAACAAGGTATTCTTCAATCCGTGGGAGACGATCCACGAAAGCAACCCGCAGGAAATTCTAGACCGCCGCGAAAAGATCGGCCTGGTGCCGTTTCTCATCATGCAGGGCGCGCTCGATGACAACATGCTGCCGGCGTTTCAGGAAAAATTCGTCAGTGCCTACAAGGCCGCCGGTGGCGCCTGCGACTATCAGCTGTTTGCAAACTCCGTTCACGAGTGGGTCGCCGAACCCGGTCCCCAGACCGACAAGGCGCGCGACACCGTGAAGGAATTTATCGCGCGCCAGTTGAAGGCTTGATCGAGGGGGATGTCGCCTGCGCGCGGTATTCAGGCTAACCGCGCGGGTGGCCGTCGTGACGCCAGACGTTGGTCATGGTCCGCTCCATGACCGAGCGGCAAATTGATCGTGGGCGCCGACATGGCGGCGCCCACGTGTCCCTGGTCCGGCCCCCTTGCTGAGGTCAGGCAACGAGCCAGCGCAGCACCGGCGCACGCTGCGCGCCGGCCCACTCGCCAACCAATCCGTCAAGGCCCACGACGTGACCGGCCCGCTTGACGATCAAGTAAACAAGCACGCCGGAATAGACGATGTGGAAGTCGATGATGTAATTGTTCGCGTCTTCGATATACGGGAAGTTCATATGGGCGGTCCAATACAGCAGCATCATCATGATCGCGAATGGTGCGCTGGCCCGAACCAGAAACCCGGAAATCAGCGACAATCCGATCAGCAGATGGCCATATTCGACCAGGAACGTCAGCACGGGTGCAATTGCCGGACTGGTAAGCGGTGCATAGAGATCGTGAAATGTCTTGGTATGGCTTAGAAAGCCAGCGACGAACTTATCGTCGCCAAAGTGATGGATAGCCGCGTAAAGGAACGTCCACCCCATCGTGAGGCGGAAGAACAGAATCAGCATCTGCTCTGCACTCAACTCCGTCTTCGTCTTGTCCGACATAGCTCTTTTCTCCCCCGCAAGAATTCACATCAAAAGCAAGCAAACATACCAAGGCCTGGGAAGCGAGGTTTGCGCTACATCAAAGGTCGAACGTCCGTGGAGATTACCCAACGCCCCGGATATCGTCGACGCATTCGCAGAAATAACCGACGAGTTCAGGGATATCGCGGTGCGTTACGCCGATTGAGGGCGCGACCGAGCGTGCCGGATTGCGAAATGGGTCGGCGCGCCGCCGCGGGATCCGACGCCGACGAGCCCTTCCCCAGCCGAGCGCAAATGCGAATGGGGGTCGCCCTCCCTTTCGCGCTCGCCCCGGGTTGGTTAGCATGAAGGTCGCCGGGGTCGGCAGATACAGCGATCGGATCGCATCACATGAGCGCTCGATGGAGCCATGCGCGCTGGATGGTCGGCGGGTTTATTTGCCTTGTTGGCCTGCTGCACCTTGCGCAGGCCCGGGCCGGCTGCGTTGGTCAGCTTGACGTCGACTCGATTTACCGACGGACCGCCCCGAACAACCGATTGGGAACGGATCAGCGAACTCTCAAAGCCTATGCCGAGCTGTATCAATACAGGCTCGCCCGGTTCGATGACGATGGCGTTTGGCAACTGGCCAAACCCTGGCAACGCCACTTCAGGTTTTCGAAAGAGCGCTTTGATGCGATCGAACAAGCCGCCGATAGCGCTGCGCCGGCGCCCAATCTGTCGGCAATTCTTCTGAGCTACGCCAACATTCCGCCAGACGCCAAACTGACCAGGACCCCGCCGGGTGTTCTGGCGAGCTGGGTCGACAAATCCGGAACCGCCACGCAGCGGATCATTCGCTCCCCGGCGGAGATCGGCGCGGAAGTTCTGGGCATCGCGCCGGAAGACTTTGAGAAGTTGCTGGACGAGCTGGTGTCAAAGGGACCACCGCCCGGCTATCGCGGCATCTGCGCCCCGACGACAATACTTATACACCCGGTGTTTTGAGGTGTTGCCGCCGTTGCCCGGCAATTACGCAGCGCCGGGCTTGCTGGGCTTGATCGCGGTTGTTAGGCTGCCGGGAAAGCATTCAAAAACGGGGGAAACAAAATGCAGAAGATAAGCCGCCGCGCCCACTTGCAGGGATTGATGGGCATGGCGGCGCTGGCCGGGCTGCCACGCGCGGCCCGCGCCGCGGACGCGCCGGTGCCGCCCGAGGGCATCGGCCACAACATCAAGCACATTTCCTACAGCGACATTGGCGGGCGTCCGGACAGCGTCCAGGTGATGTCGAACCGCAATCACCTCTATGTCGGTCACATGTTCAGCGATGGCGTCACCATCCTGGACGCCAGCGACCCGCGCAACCTGAAGAAGGTGAATTTCTTCACCGCCGGGCAATATACCCGCACCCATCATCTGCAATCGTCGGACGACCTGCTGCTGGTGGCCAACGGCGCCAATATCGTCGCCATGCAGTCCTACAGCGACCAGCGCGGCTATTTCGAGAATACCCTCGCCGATAGCATCACCAAACGCAAAGCCTTCCGCAGCGGCCTGTCGATCCACGACATCTCCAGGCCCGGCGAGATGAAGGAAATCGCGTTTCTGGAAATGCCCGGGCTCGGCGTCAACCGCCTGTCCTGGATGGGCGGCCGCTACGCCTATGTATCCGCGCATTTCGACGGCTTCACCGATCACTGCCTTTGTATCGTCGACCTGCAGGAGATCACCAAGCCGGTGATCGTCTCGAAATGGTGGCTGCCCGGCATGAACCGCGCCGCCGGCGAAGTATCGACCGCGCCCAAGGGCAAGCGCTACGCGCTGCATCACATGATCGTCGCCGGCAAGCTCGGCTATGGCGCCTGGCGCGACGGCGGTTTTACCATTCACGACGTCTCCGATCCGGCGCAGCCGAAACTGCTGTCGCACATCAACTGGTCGCCGCCCTACCCCGGCGGCACCCACACCCCGCTGCCCTTGCCGGGCCGCAACCTCGCTGTCGTGGCGGACGAGGCCAACGCGGAGAAGTGCGCCAAGGGGCTGTTCCAGATCTTTGTGATCGACGTGCGGGCGCCGGAAAATCCGGTGACGATCTCGACCATGCCGGTACCACGCGACCGCGATTATTGCGCCGCGCCCGGCACCTTCGGTCCGCACAATCTGCACGAGAACCGGCCCGGTTTCATGCAGAGCGAGGAAACCATCTTCGGCACCTACAATGCGGGCGGGGTCCGCGTGTTCGACATCCGCGATCAATATGCGCCGAAGGAACTGGCATTCTGGCTGCCGCCGGCGCCGGCCAAGCTGATCGATCCCCGGCCCAACATCGCGCTCGCCGCCAAGACCGCCGACATTCTGGTGACGAAGGAAGGACTGATCTACGCCACCGACTGGAACGCCGGCCTGCATGTGCTGGAATACAAGGGCTGAGCCGGGGATCGTACACGCATCATGCCCGGGCAGCAGCGCGTCTTCGCGCGGGATGTCCCGGGCATGAAGTAGAAATACGTACGAAATAATACCTAAAATGCGTTCGTCCGAATTCAACCGGAATTAAAACAGCTCGCGCAAGTTTGAAGGCATCAGACGCCTTCGAACGAAGATGACGAGCAGGGTGATGGAACGAACCGCAGCCGATCGACGACCGGGCATGGAAGTCCCGGTCCAAAAACCAGAACGGCCCCCGCGCTTTGAGCACCTGTCAAGGACGGGGCGGCGCAGGGATTCGCTGCTGAATCGATATCCGGCGGCGTTTGCCGCCCTGCTGGCGGTGACTGTTCTCTACGCTCTGGACGCCTGCTTTTTCGACGGTACCTACGCCTCCGCCGCACGGGGGGTGTTTCAGCAGGTCCACCACGCTTTCCATTATTGAACGGGATTGCGCCGATGGCTTGAGGCGGCGCGCACCCCTTGTCGTGACGGCGGTATTTCAGGTCATACTGCCGCGATGAGGGTCCTCCGGGGCCGGATTTGCGGAGACCCGCCCCTTGAGCTTCCTCTTCGTCCTCGCCGTCGGCCTCGTCGCCGGCACCATCTCGGGCATCATCGGCACCGGCTCCTCGATCATGCTGGTGCCGGTTTTGGTCTACGAGTATGGACCAAAGCAGGCGGTGCCGATCATGGCTATCGCGGCGGTGATGGCGAACCTGTCGCGCATCCTGGCCTGGTGGCGCGAGGTCGACTGGCGCGCCTGCGCGGCCTATTCCGTGTCAGGCATTCCGGCCGCAGCACTCGGCGCGCGCACACTGCTGGCACTGCCCTCGCATACGGTCGATGTGGCGATCGGTCTGTTCCTGATCGCGATGGTGCCGCTGCGGCACTGGCTCGCCCGGCACCAGCTGAAACTGTCGCTTTGGCACCTCGCATTCGGCGGCGCCGTGATCGGCTATCTCACCGGCATCGTGGTGTCGACCGGACCCTTGAGCGTACCGCTGTTCCTGTTTTACGGCCTCTCCAAGGGCGCGTTCCTCGCCACCGAAGCGGCCTCTTCGCTCGGCATCTACGTCAGCAAATCCGTGACCTTCCAGCAGTTCGGCGCGCTGACGCCGGATGTCGCGATCGAAGGCCTGATTGCCGGCTCCTCGCTGATGTCCGGCGCCTTCATCGCCAAGCGCTTTGTCATCCGGCTCGAGCCCGAAATGTTTCGGCGGGTGATGGACGCCATCATGATCGCGGCGGGATTGTCGATGCTCTGGAACGCGGCATTTTCATAAAATCCAGTGATCACCATGGAACGGATCTGAACCAACCACAGGGAATCCCCGACCAAATGGCGCGTGTTGCATCGAATTGTAACGGGCCATGGCTAATGGCGTGACCCGGAAGCTTCGCCATCGCTTTTGAAAGTCGGAGAATTACAATGAACAGGGGAATTATCGCTGCGGCCGCGGCCGCCATTGGCCTGGTCGCGCTGATCGCCGTGCTCGGCAGCTGGTACACGGTCGATCAGACCGAGCGCGCCGTGTTGCTCAGGAACGGCGCCGTCGTCGGCACCGCACAACCGGGTCTCGGCTTCAAGATTCCCTTCATCGACAGCGTCGAGAAGATCAGCGTCCGGACCTCGACCTATACCTGGGACAAGATGAACTCCTACTCCTACGACCAGCAGCCGGCCGACCTGAAGATCAGCGTCACCTTGCGCGCCTCGCCGGACAAGGTCGGCGACCTCTATGCGAAATTCGGCCGCCTCGACACCGCGGTCAACCAGGTCGTCAATCCCGTGGTCAACCAGCAGGTCAAGGTGGTGTTCGGCCGCTACACCGCGGTGAAGGCGATCCAGGAGCGCGGCGCGCTCAACGGCGCGATCAAGGATGCCATCACCGAGACGCTGAAAGACGACCCGATGCTCATCATCGAGAGCGTGCAGCTGGAAAACATCGAGTTCAGCGCCAACTACCTGCACTCGATCGAGCAGCGCATGCTGGCCGAGGTCGAGGTGCAGAAGCTGCAGCAGAACGCCGAGCGCGAAAAGGTGCAGGCGCAGATCACCGTCACCCAGGCCAACGCCAAGGCCAATGCCGTGCGCGCCGAGGCGCAGGCCAACGCCGACGCCACCCGGCTGAACGGCGAGGCCAAGGCTTCCAACATCAAGATCACCGGCGAGGCCGAAGCCGCCGCGATCGAAGCCCGCGCCAAGGCGCTCGGCACCAACCCCAATCTGGTCACGCTGGTGCAGGCCGAGCGCTGGAACGGCGTACTGCCGACGACAATGGTGCCGGGCTCGGCGGTGCCGTTTGTGTCGGTGAAGTGAGGGGCGAAATCGACCGCTCCCACCGAGCGCCTGTCGATAGCTAATTAAGTTGGCCGGTTTTGGTAGCACATCAAATGTCCGCTTTGTCTGCTTTTGTTCTCCTGTGGACGGGGTGGGCAAGTCGTGTCCATGGACGTGCCTCTACGATCGTAGCGACGGAGACAGCGCGGGCCGTGGAAGATGGCGTGGGTGCCGTCGTGGTATTGACGGACCTTGACCCGCGCCTTGACAAAGTGCGCGCGCAAGGGACTTGCCGGTATCTGCAGTTTCAGACGGTTGAACGATACGCAGTTATCGTTGCCGACCTGACGTTCCTCCTGCACGCAAGAATCTCGCCGAGATCGATACCCGCAATCGCGACGAAAGCGCTGCCATCCTGCTCGGGCCTGATGGCAAAGCGGGCGTTGTGGGCCGGCAGATAGACGTCACGAAGGAACAAATTGGCCTCATCCACCGTGACGATCCCGGCCAGTGCCAGCTCCTTGGTCAACCGGTCTGCAACGTATGAAAGACACGCTCGGAATGGCCCCGCGCTTGCGGCGAATAGGCCGCGATACGTTCGACACCCAGATGCGCCAGCGCCCGGCCAACCTGGGTCAGTGCCGCGCGGTCGACCGCACCGCCAGCCGTCGCCGGAAATCGTGACCTCCCCGGGGAGGCCGAAGCGCCGCGATCGAATCCCGCGCCCGTAGAGGCGTTAATCGATGCTCTCGGCGAGAAGCCGGATCCGGGCCACGGGCTTGCTGGTCTCGTCCAGAAGCTCCATCCGCCACTCGGTATTTTCTTTCAGATGATTGCGGACGATGCCGCCGGCGAGGTCACCGCACATCCTGGCCATCTCGACCCATGCCGCATCCCGGCTTTCGAACTCCCCGGCATCGGTGATGCGAGATCGCAGGGGACATTGTGTCCGGATCGAAAACCGCGCCATAGGCCCCCCACAGGTTTGGCGGATGGTGTGCCTAACGGGCCATTGGCGCAAATCCGTAGTACTACGGAGTATATTGCCGGTAGTGCTGACCTCTCATGACAATTTTCCCGAAGCAATCAGGCGCCCCCTAAGCCAGGTTGAATTCACAGGGCAATCGTCCCCGCATGAGAACAAAATAGGAACTTCTTAGGATGTTGTGCTATAGAGCTGGCTGTCCCGCCACCCGCACAGCGACTGACCCCGCCCATGGCCAAATCCACCCTCTCCTTCGTCTGCCAGAACTGCGGCGCGGCCTTTAATCGCTGGCAGGGAAAGTGCGAATCCTGCGGGGAGTGGAACACGCTCTCCGAGGAGGATACGTCTGGGGCGACGACAATGCCGGTGTCGGTGCGCTCCCGGCGCAAGGGCCGCACGTTCGCGCTGGAAACCCTGACCGGCAAGAGTTTTGAGGCCCCTCGCCTGGCTTCCGGGATGGCCGAACTCGATCGCGTCACCGGCGGCGGGTTTGTCCGCGGCTCGGTGCTGCTGGTCGGCGGCGATCCCGGCATCGGCAAGTCGACACTGTTGACGCAGGCCACCTCGCTGATGGCGCGGGCCGGCCATCGCGCGGTCTATATCTCCGGCGAGGAAGCCGTCGCCCAGGTGCGGCTGCGCGCCGAGCGGCTCGGGCTGGCGGACGCGCCGGTGCAGCTGGCTGCGGAAACCTCCGTGGAGGATATCGTTTCCACGCTGTCGGAAGGCGCGGTGCCGCGGCTGATCGTGATCGATTCGATCCAGACCATGTGGACCGACACCGTCGAATCCGCGCCCGGCACGGTGACGCAGGTGCGCGCCTCGGCGCAGGCGCTGATCAGGTTTGCCAAAAAATCCGGCGCCGCCATCATCCTGGTCGGGCACGTCACCAAAGACGGCCAGATCGCCGGCCCCCGCGTGGTCGAGCACATGGTCGATGCAGTGCTGTCGTTCGAGGGCGAAGGCTCGCAGCAGTTCCGGATCCTGCGCGCGGTAAAAAATCGCTTCGGGCCGACCGACGAGATCGGCGTGTTCGAGATGACGGGGTTGGGCCTGCGCGAAGTGTCCAACCCCTCCGAGCTGTTTCTGTCGGAGCGCGATCTCGGCAGTCCGGGCACGGCGGTGTTCGCGGGGATCGAGGGCACCCGCCCGGTGCTGGTTGAATTGCAGGCGCTGGTGGCACCGACCTCGCTCGGCACCCCCCGCCGGGCGGTGGTGGGCTGGGACCCGAGCCGGCTGTCGATGGTGCTGGCGGTGCTGGAGGCCCATTGCGGGGTGAAACTTTCCGGCCATGACGTCTATCTGAACGTCGCCGGCGGCCTGCGCATCCAGGAACCCGCGGCCGACCTCGCCGCTGCCGCCGCCTTGGTGTCGTCGCTGGTCAATGCGCCGCTACCAACCGATGCAGTCTATTTCGGCGAGATTTCGCTGTCGGGCGCGGTCCGGCCGGTGGCGCAGACCTCGGCCCGGCTGAAAGAGGCGGCCAAGCTCGGGTTCGGCCGCGCCGTGCTGCCCGAATCGGCCCGCGGCGAGGTCGGCGGCGATGCCGGCATGGTGCTCAATACCGTCGGCGGCTTGACCACCCTGGTCGCCGATATCGCCGCCCGCGGCAATCCCAGGGGAAACCGTGAAGCAACCCGGGAGCAAGCGGGGGCTGGGAAAAATGCCACACCGGCGCGATTCCGTCGCGAGAACGGCTAAAGCGGCGTGACGTGACCGGCCCTCGCCGCTATACAACCCGCGCGCAAGGCGCGTGGGATTTACGGATTTCCGGCCTTGCGGGCTGGGCGATATGCCCCTCACTTAGGGCGGCACCGACACGCCGATTCGCGGTTTTGAACTTTGATGCGGACCTGACCAGCCGATGCCGATAACGATCCTCGATCTGGCTTTGCTCGCCGTGATGCTGGTGTCCGGCCTGCTGGCGATGGTCCGCGGCTTCATGCGCGAGATCCTGTCGATCGCCGCATGGGGCGCTGCGGCCATTGTCACGCTCTACGCGTTCGGAAAACTGCTGCCGACCGCCAAATCCTATTTCAACAACGACACGGTGGCCGCCGTCGTCGTGGTCGCCGGCGTGTTCGTCGGAACCCTGATCGTGGTCTCCGTGATCACGGTGCGGATTTCCGACATGATCCTGGATTCGCGGATCGGCGCGCTCGACCGCACCCTCGGATTCCTGTTCGGGCTGGCGCGCGGCCTTCTGATCGTGGTGGTGGCCTATCAATTCTTCATCTGGCTGGTTCCCGACAAGCAGCGTCCCGACTGGGTCACCGGGGCCAAGTCCCGGGTGGTGCTGCAGGGAACCGGCGAATGGCTGATGTCGCTCTTGCCGGATGACCCCGAGAACACCATCTTGAAGAGATTCAAGAAGAACAAGCCAGATGAAGAACCGACTGATCCCGACCCGGCGGCGCCGGCCCCCGCTGATGGCTACAGCAAACCTGCGCGCGACAGCCTGAAAAAGCTGATCGAGAAACCCGCAGCGCGCTGATGGCAGGCCGAAAGAGAAGCGCGATGGATAGTGATCAGAGCCCTTCCGAACCCGCCCAACACGAACTGAACCTCGGCCCGCTCTATCTGGAAGACAAGGACCTCGAAGGCGATACCTTGCGCGAGGAATGCGGCGTGTTCGGCATCTTCGGCCATCCCGACGCCGCCGCGATCACCGCACTCGGATTGCACGCTTTGCAGCATCGCGGCCAGGAGGCGGCCGGCATCGTCTCCTTCGACGGCACGCGATTCCACAGCGAACGGCGGCTCGGCCTGGTCGGCGACACCTTTTCCCGCCGCGAGGTGATCGAGCGGCTGCCCGGCACCGCCGCCGTCGGCCATGTCCGCTACTCCACGACCGGCGCCACCATCCTGCGCAACGTGCAGCCGCTGTTTGCCGAACTCAATGCCGGTGGCTTCGCGGTCGGGCATAACGGCAACCTCACCAACGGGCTGACCTTGCGCCGCGACCTCGTGCGCAACGGCGCCATGATGCAATCCACCACCGACACCGAGGTCATCCTGCATCTGGTGGCGCAGTCCAAGCGCAGCCGCTTCATCGACCGCTTCATCGAGGCGCTGCACGCGATCGAGGGCGCCTATTCGCTGGTGTCCTTGACCAATAAGAAGCTGATCGGGGCGCGCGATCCGCTCGGCATCCGCCCGCTGGTCATGGGCGAACTGGACGGCTGCCCGATTCTGGCGTCGGAGACCTGCGCGCTCGACATCATCGGCGCCAGATATGTCCGCGACGTCGAGCCCGGCGAGATCATCGTGTTCGAAGAGCGCGGCGCGCAAAGCCACAAGCCGTTCCCGGCCAGACCGCCGCGGCCTTGCATCTTCGAATATATCTACTTCTCGCGGCCCGACTCCATTGTCGGCGGCCGCTCGGTGTATGAAGTCCGAAAAGCCTTCGGCGCGCAGCTCGCGCGTGAAAGCCATGTCGAGGTCGACGTCGTGGTGCCGGTGCCGGATTCCGGCGTGCCCGCCGCGATCGGCTACAGCCAGCATTCCGGCGTGCCGTTCGAGCTCGGCATTATCCGAAACCACTATGTCGGCCGCACCTTCATTCAGCCGACCCAGAGCGTGCGCGAACTCGGCGTGCGCATGAAGCATTCGGCCAATCGCGCCGCGATCGAGGGCAAGCGCATCATCCTGATCGACGATTCGCTGGTGCGCGGCACCACATCGAAGAAGATCGTGCGCATGATGCGCGACGCCGGCGCCCGTGAAGTGCATTTCCGCCTCGCGTCGCCGCCGATCGTTCACCCCGATTACTACGGCATCGACCTGCCCGACCGCGGCGGACTGTTGGCCGCGACCCACAGCCTGAAGCAGATGCGCGACATCATCGGTGCCGATTCACTGGCGTTCCTGTCGATCGACGGCATGTACCGCGCCATGGGCGAGCCCGGCCGTGACCCCGCCAATCCAAAGTTCTCCGACCATTGCTTTACCGGCGCCTATCCGACCCATCTCACCGACCAGACCCAGGTCGAATCGCAACCCCGGCAATTGTCGCTGCTGGCGGAGGCGAGCTGACGCGAAGCGTCATTCCATCTTCTTCGCACCACCCTCGTGAAGTCGATGGATACGCGGGTCAAGCCCGCATATGACATCCGTGTGTTGCTCCGGAATTGCTTTCCATGCCCCTTCCTCTTTCTGCCCGTATCGCCCTCGTCACCGGCGCCTCGCGCGGCATCGGCTATGCCACCGCGCGCGCACTCGCAAAGGCCGGCGCTCATGTGGTTGCGGTGGCGCGCACCCAGGCCGGACTCGAGGAGCTCGACGACGAGATCCGCAAGGACGGCGGCACGGCGACGCTGGTGCCACTCAATCTCACCGATTTCGATGGCATCGCGCGGCTGGGGGCTGCGCTGCATGAACGCCACGGCAGGCTCGATATCCTCATCGGCAATGCCGGTATCGCCGGGCCCTCCTCGCCGCTTGGCCACATCGAGCTGAAGCCGTGGAACGATGTGATGGCGCTCAACGTCACGGCCAATTTCCAGCTGATCCGCTGCATGGAGCCGTTGTTGAAAAAGTCCGACGCCGGCCGCGCGGTGTTCGTCACTTCGGCTGCCGCCAGCAAGGCGCTGGCCTATGTCGGCCCCTATGCGGCCTCCAAGGCCGCGCTGGAAACGCTGGTGCGGGTATGGGCCAGCGAAACCGCCTCGACGCCGGTGCGCGTCAACCTGTTCAACCCCGGGCCGATCCGCACCCGGATGCGCGCCACCGTATTTCCCGGCGAGGATCCGTTGACGCTGGACACGCCCGAACAGGCCGCCGAATTCATCCTGCCGATGTGCGCGCCTGCGTGGGCCGAGACCGGCAAGCTCTATGATTACCCGACCCACAGCCTGCTGAATTTTCGCGCACCGGCGTGAGCTCACCCACAGCTGCCATCGCCCGACTTGATCATCCGCCCAGTATTCCAGTGACGGCTGTGACAAATCGAAAAGCCGCGGCGTACTGGATCACCCGCTTTTGCGGGCGACGACAGTTGTATATGAAGCAGCCGCTTTGCGTTCCCCCTGCGATTGACTCCCGCAAGTCCGCCCTGTTCACTGCGCCGCAAGCGGGAAAACCGTAACAAAAAGATCACGGGAGGATGCCATGACGCGGATGCCAGATCGCGCTCGCTCTTTACGCGCGCTCGCGACCATTTCTATTTTAGCGATCGCCGGCCTCTCGCTGCCGGGCGCAGCCTGTGCCGGCGAGATCCCGACCTTTGCAGTCGACGCGGCCTGGCCGAAACCATTGCCGAACAACTGGATCATCGGCCAGGTCGGCGGCATCACCACCGACAAGGAGGGACATATCTGGGTGTTCCACCGCCCGCGCTCGCTGACCGATGACGAGAAAGGCGCAGGCCTGACGCCGCCGCGCTCGAAATGCTGCGTCTCGGCGCCACCAGTGCTGGAGTTCGACAGCGACGGCAATCTGCTGCAGGCTTGGGGCGGCCCCGGCGACGGCTATGACTGGGTCGGACGCGAGCACGGCATCGAAGTCGACAACCAGGGCTTCGTCTGGCTCACCGGCAATGCCGAGACCGACAACGCGGTTCTCAAATTCACCAACGCCGGCAAGTTCGTGATGCAGATCGGCAAGATCGCGCCGAGCAAGGGCAGCAACGACACCACGGTCCTCGGCAAGCCCGCCGAAACCACGATCGACCAGGACGCCAACGAAATCTATGTCGCCGACGGCTACGGCAACCGCCGCGTCATCGTGTTCGACGCCACCACCGGCGCCTACAAGCGACACTGGGGCGCCTATGGCAACAAGCCCAACGACGACAAGCAACCGCCCTACAGCCCCGCCGCGCCGGTATCGCAGCAGTTCGGCAACCCCGTGCATTGCGTCAAGATCGCCAATGACGGCCTGGTCTATATCTGCGACCGCATCAACGACCGCATCCAAGTGTTCAAAAAAGACGGCAGCTTCGTGAAGGAGTTTTTCTATGAAAAGAACACGCTCGGCAACGGCGCGGTATGGGATATCGCGATCTGGCCCGATCCGAAGCAGACCTGGCTGCTGAACGTCGACGGCGAGAACAACGAAATCCGCGTGCTCAAGCGCGAGGACGGTACAGTGGTCGGCAGTTTCGGCCACAATGGCCGCAATGCCGGGCAGTTCCACTGGGTGCACACCATGGCGATCGACGCCAAGGGCAACCTCTATACCGGCGAAGTCGACACCGGAAAACGAATCCAGAAATTCAGGCTGACCTCGGATGCGCTGCGATAACGCATTGCCGAACCGCGCAAGAACGACTATCGGATCGCAGGGCCGATCGAACCACGGGGAAAGGCTTCCAAAGAGCGCCGCCCCGGCATCAACGCATCTGGAGGGGATTTTCCAATGAGAACGACAATCGCGCGGCGCTACGCCGCGCTCATCGCATGCGCCGGGCTGGGGCTCGCGACACCGGCGCTGGCGCAGGACAAGACGGTCAAAATCGGCGTGCTCAACGACATGTCGAGCCTTTATGCCGACATCGGCGGTCCCAATTCGGTGGTGGCCGCCAGGATGGCGGTTGAGGATTCCGGTCTCGTCGCCAAGGGCTGGAAGATCGACGTGCTCAGCGGCGACCACCAGAACAAGCCCGATGTCGGCGTCAACATCGCGCGGCAGTGGATCGATCTCGACAAGGTCGATGCCGTCGTCGATACGCCGACCTCCAGCGTCGCGCTCGCGGTCTCCAATCTGGTCAAGGACAAGAACGCGATCCTGATCAATTCGGGCGGCGCCAGCGCCGACATCAACGGCAAGGCGTGCACGCCAAACACGGTGTCGGTGACCTATGACACCTACATGCTGGCCACCGGCACCGGCAAGGCACTGACCAAGGCCGGCGGCGACAGCTGGTTCTTCCTGACCGCCGATTACGCCTTCGGTTACGCGCTCGAGCGCGACACTTCCGCGGTCATTACCGCCAATGGCGGCAAGGTGCTGGGCGGGGTCAAGCATCCGCTCAACACCTCCGACTTCTCCTCGTTCCTGCTGCAGGCGCAAGCCTCGAAAGCCAAGGTGGTCGGGCTAGCCAATGCCGGCGGCGATACCACCAACGCCATCAAGCAGGCCTCCGAATTCGGCATCGTGGCCGGCGGTCAGAAGCTCGCTGCGCTCTTGCTCTTCATCAACGACGTGCATGCGCTGGGGCTGAAGACCGCGCAGGGCCTCACCTTCACGGAGTCGTTCTACTGGGACATGAACGACAATACCCGTGCCTGGTCGAAGCGCTTCCAGAAGCTGTCGCCGAAGGGGACGATGCCGTCGATGACGGTGGCGGGCCTTTATTCGGGTGTGCTGCATTATCTCAAGACGCTGGAGGCGATGGGCGGCAATTCGCATGACGGCGCCAGCGTCGTCGTCAAGATGAAGGAATTGCCGACCGACGATATCGTGTTCGGCAAGGGCAGCATTCGCGCCGACGGCCGCAAGATGCTTCCGGCCTATCTGTTCGAGGTGAAGAAGCCCGAAGAGTCGAAATATCCCTGGGACTACTACAAACTGATCGCGACCATCCCGGCGGAGGAAGCGGCGAGGCCGCTCAGCGAAAGCGAGTGTCCGCTGGTGAAGAAGTAACTGGTCGATCAGCGTCCGTCAGGCGTCTGGACGCCGTACCAGTTGTCGCGGACTTGCTGATAATGCACGCTCGGATCGTAGGTGGCGGTCGGCAGATTGAGAACCTGCGGCGACAGGCGGCCGACAGCGCCCAGTACCGCATAGGACGCGACCACACGATCGTGCTGGGCGGTGACGAGCGCGACGCGCGCGTTGACCAGCGCCTGCTGCGCGTTCAACACGTCGAGCGTGGTCCGTTGTCCGGCGGCTGCCTCCTGGCGCACGCCGGTGAGCGCGATTTCCGACGCCGCCACCTGCGATTCTGCCGAGGTTACCTGCGCCTTGCCCGCCACCAGCTGACCCCATGCCGTAATGACGTTGGCGCGGGTCTGGTCGCGGGTCATTTCGAGATTGAGACGTTGCTGCGCAAGATTTTCCCTGGACTGGCGGATCAACGAATATTCGGCACCACCCTGGTAGACCGGCACGGCCACCTGCGCGACAGTGGAGGCACCGAACGCGCGGAACGCGGTCAGCGTCTGCTCATAGGACTGCTGGACCGAGGTCTGAAGGGTGACGGTCGGCAGCAGCGCTCCCTCATTGATCTTGATCTGCAGATAGTTGACGTCGATGCCGAACATCGCCGCGGTCACGTTCGGATTTTCAATCAGGCCCAGTTCGACGGCAGACCTGGAGGATTTCGGCAGGAAGCGGTCCACCGGGGAGCCGGGGGCGAGTTGCTCCGGTTCGTTGCCGATGATGCGGCGGAAATTCGAGCGCGTCGTCACCAGATTGGATTCGGCGGTGAGTTGCTGGGTCTTGCCGGCGGCAAGCTGGGCTTCGGCCTGCGCCACATCGGTGGGCGTCACCAGGCCGACGGCGTAGCGGTCGCGGGTCTGTTTCAGCGTCTGCTCGAGCACGTGAACGTTGCTGCGCTGGACCTCGAGAATGGCAGCGTCGCGCAGGTAATCCATGTAGATCGTGGCGGCATTGAGCAGCACGGTCTCTTCCAGCACCCGCAGCGCCTCGCGCGCGCCCGAGACCTGGCTCTCCGCCACACGGGTCTTGTTGGCGGTCTGCTGGCCATTGTAGAGCGTCTGCGTGATGGTCATGCCGGCGCTGCGCGGCGCGTCGGTGCCATGATATTCCCTGCGCAGGATGCTGGCCGGCGTGCCGCTCGATGTGATGTTGGAATCGACGTACTGATAACCGCCGCTGCCGGTGAGCGCGACCTTGGGGCGATAGCCCGATACTGCCTGCGGCACGTTTTCGTCGGTGGAGCGCACCAGGGCCCGCTGGGCGTTGAGCTGAGGGTTGTTCTGATAGGCCCGCACCAGCGCCGCCTCGATGGTGTCGGCCATGGCGGGGGCCTGGCCCGCGAACACCGTCAGGAGGACCGTAATTGCAACTCCCTGAAGGCTTCTCACGCACATATAAACGGGCCGGATGTGTGTACCGAAAAGGCGCGGTACACCTAGGTGGGCAATGCTTGCCGGAGCCCCGTCGCCAACGCAACCCGGGCGAAAATCGCCGTCCAGGTCGAGCTTTAGGCAGGACTCCTCCTTGATCGGACGGACGCTAGCCGCGCCCGTTGCCTAAATCAACAGGGGTGGGCGGCGATGGGATCGTCAGCCCGAGCATGGCTGCAGGTCAGCACAACAGTCGGGAACTGTCGGGCCGAGATGAGGGGACCCGCCGGGAGATCGGCGCGGGGTGACCACGGCGCCGCAAACACCTGTTCCCCGGGAGACAGCCAAACCGGACGAACGCATTCATGATGCCCCCATGGGTTGGCCAACTGCGACGAATGGTTCGTCGGGGCCGCTCAACCAAAGGGGTTCAAAATGCGCAAGCTCATCCTGATCGCGACGATGGCGCTGATGTCGACTTCTTCGTGCTATGCCAACCTCAGTCTGGCGAGTTCCGACAATCCGCCGACCGCAATCGAACAGCCCAAACCGCGACCCGCGGAGGTTCGCCCCGTTGCGGTCGGCAGGTCCGCGGAAACTGCGAGGCACCGGCGCACTCACATCTGGGCCGAAGCTCGCTCTTTCTATCAGTCCCGCCGGCCGTGTTGGTAGAGACCATCTCCCGAACATGCGGGAGCGCGGCGGCTGGCATCCGGACCTGGTTTGCTTTATGCTTCCACCCGCTGCCAAGCTGGCTGCCATTGATCTTGAAGACGGCGTAAGCCCGGTCTGGTGACCGCCGAACCTCAATCCAGGAGCTGAGATGCCCCGGCAAGCCCTCCGGTATGGAATTGGATTATCGTCCTTGCCCACGGAGGGAAAAATTGGCTGAGCGCCACGAGTCTGCCCAAGCCGGACAGCGGTTCGCCCGGCGTTCACTGCTCCGGTTTGCAGGAATAGCTCTCGTCGCGCTTTCAGGCAAACCCGACCAGGCCTTGGCGCGAGAACTCGCCGGCTCGGTCGAGGAGATCAAGGGCGACGCGTTCGCCGAGGCCGAGAGCGAACGCCGCAAACTCGAGAATGCCGCGCCGGTCTTCGTCGCCGACGAAGTAAGCACGGGGTCCGCGTCGCGGCTGGCGATCCGGCTCGGCAAGGATACCGTGATCCGACTGGGCGAATTGGCCCACCTCACGATCGATCGATTTGTTGAAAATGCGGGCGGAGAGCTGACGCTTAAATCCGGGCCGCTGCTGTTTGACAGAACGGCGGGAGCGGAGCCCCGGCCCCTGCGCATCCGGAGCTCTTTCGGCCTCATCGCGGTGCGCGGAACGCGTTTCTTTGCCGGACCCAGCGCGGGCGTTTTTGGTGTGTTCGTGACGCGCGGCAGCGTTGTCGTCGCCGCCGGCGGACGAGAGGTCGTCGTCGGTGACGGTGAAGGAACCAACATCGCCCATCCCGGCGATACGCCGACCGCGCCGGCGCCGTGGAAGCCGCCCCGCATCGACGCCGCGCTCGAAAGCGTCCTGTGATCTCCGGGCCGCCTATGTGTGTTGCTGCCCCAGCGGATTTCCACTCCAATCGATCCGACAGTTGCGCCGTTACAATCTGACTATGGCAAAGCCCGACTCCATCATTCCGCTGCTGGCGCGCACCGACCTCTTCAGGGGTTGGGACACTGCTCACCTCACCGCTTGCGCGGCGGCCTTTCGCGCGATCGAGTTTGCCAAGGGAGAAATGCTGTTCTCGCGCGGCGACGTCGGCAACCGCCTGTATCTGATTGCGGAGGGACGCGTGCGCGTGGCGGTCGTGACAGAAGAAGGCCGCGAGCTGAGCTTCCGGCACGCGACGGCGGGCAGCCTCGTCGGCGAGATTGCCGCGCTCGACGGCGGCCCGCGAAGCGCCGACGCCGTGGCGCTGTCCCCCGTTCTTGCCTACAGCCTCGAACGCAACGCACTCAACGAACTCTGCGCAACCCATCCAGCCGTTTCGACCGCCCTCGTTGTTTACCTCTGCCGCAGAATCAGGGACACCAGCAATCAACTCGAAGCCATCGTCTTCCATCCCATCGAAGTGCGTCTGGCTCGGTTTCTGCTCGTTGCCCTTGGGGATCGAAAGGCCGAGGCCGGCAAGCGCATTCCGCTGGAGCTCGGTTTTTCACAGAGCGAACTTGCTCAACTCCTCGGCGCCAGCCGGCCCAAGGTCAATGCGGCGCTCGGGTTGCTCGAAAACATGGATGCGATCAAGCGAACCATCGATCGCATCTTCTGCGATCCCGCCAAGCTGGCCCAGATCACCCAGGGAGACGATGTTTAGGCTGGCCTCGCCGAACAGGGCGGCAATTGCTGCCGGCCTTGCAACACTGCTGTTGTTCGACGCCGCGTTTCTGCTGCTCCCGGAAGCCTGGCTGGAAATCGTTCGTGAGAACGCGCTCGACCTTGTTCTCGATGCGAACCAGCGGCTGCCGGGCGCGCGAACGCGCGAAAACGGCGCCGGCGTCGTCGTGGTCGATATCGACCGCCGCTCGCTCGAGCAAATAGGCCCGTGGCCATGGCCGCGGGAGAAGATGGCTGATCTGGCTGAAGCCATTGCGGCGGCAAAGCCGGCCGTGGTCGCCTTCGACATCCTGTTTTCGGAACCGGATGACCGCTCGCCCGCAGCACTTGCAAGGCGCCTGGCCGAGCTCACCGGCCGCGCGGATCTGGCCGGCCTCGCCGATGGCTTGCCAGACGGCGACCAGCGCCTGGAGAAGGCCTTTGAAGCCGTGCCCGTCGTGCTCGGATTCGTCCTCGACCCGGAGCGACCGGGTTCGGTTGCCGCGGTGCCGATCCTGGTGCGGGGAGATCTGCCGCTTCAAAGCCTGTGGCGCGGCGCCGGCGCGCTCGGGCCGCCGCCGACGCTGACAAGGGGGATTCAAGGCATCGGCGCGCTGTCGCTGCCGGCCAATGCCGACGGCGTCATCCGCCGGGTGCCGCTGTTCGTGGGAGCCGGCGAAACCCTGCTGCCTGGATTGGCGATCGAAACCGCGCGGCTGCTGCGCGGAGCTTCGGATTATACGCTGCAGTCCAACCCTTCCCTGCTCGAGGTCGGAGATATCAGGCTTGTTCCGCCGCCCGATGGCCTGCTTCGACTGTTCCCGGTTGGCGCGGATCGGCATGCCGCACGGACGATTTCCGCGGTCGATGTTTTGCGCGGCGCTCCAGGCAATGCACGAATTGCCAATGCCGCGGTGATCCTGGGCGGGTCGGCCCCGGAACTCGGCGGATTGCGCCAGACGCCCAACGACCCGCTCACCCCTGACGCGCAGATCCAGGCCGACGCCGTCGTTCAGATCCTTGCAGGTCGGTCTCCGCGCGGGCTCGACGCAGGGGCACTGGTCGGCCTGTCGACGATCAACGGTTTCGGTTTGCTGATGCTGATCGCGGGCGCCGAGCTGGCACCGCTCATCGGCATGCTCATTCTTGGCGGTGTCCTCGCGCTGCTATGGGGCGCCGCCTTGAGCCTGTCGATCTTCGCCGATCGCCTGCTCGATCCGCTGACGCCGTCCGTCGGTGCGGTCGCAATCTTCGCCATTTCGTCGGTTTGCTCCTATGCGGTCACCCATCGGCGCGAGGCTCAGATACGCCGCCGCTTCGAGCAGCATCTGGCGCCGGCCGTTGTGCGACGCATCGTCGACCAACCCGATCTGGTCAAGCTCAGCGGCGAACGCCGCGAGTTGACCGCGCTTTTTACCGACGTTGAGAGTTTCACGGCCATGACCCATCGCGCCGATCCGGCAGAGCTGCTTGCGGTGCTCGACCAATACTTCGAGGGCTGCGCCGCAATCATCATCGCGCATGGCGGCATGATCGATAAGTTCGTCGGCGACGCCATCCACGCGTTCTTTAACGCCCCGCTGGATTTGCCCGATCATCCCAGGCGGACCGTCGAATGCGCGGTCGCGCTCCGACAATGGTCCGCAGCGTTCCGTCATCGCGGGCTACCGGCCTCGCTTGGCTTCGGCCGGACCCGGATCGGCATCGAAACCGGAGAGGCCATCGTGGGTGACGTCGGCATCAGCACAAAGCTCGATTATACCGCACATGGCGATGCGGTGAATGCGGCAGCGCGGCTGGAAGCCACCAACAAGGAACTTGGCTCGACGATCTGCATCGGGCCTGTGGCGGCATCTCGCTGTGACGCCGCCGGGCTTCGGCCGCTTGGAAAGGTCGGCTTGCGTGGCCGCGACGAGCAATATGCGGTGTTCGAGCCGTGGCCGGAGGACGCGCCGGCGGAATGGCGCCAGCGATATCTCGCTGCATTCAGCCTGATCGAACCGGACGTCCTGCAGGCCGCAACACTGTTTGAACAACTGGCGGCGGAGCGGCCCGACGATCCGGTGCCGCGGATGCTGGCGCAGCGCCTGCGAGCCGGTCCATGAGCGCGGCGTTGGCCCTGTTCCCCAAGGAACAGCGTTGCCGGCCGAGGGCCGCTAAATATCAGGCGACCCACCGTTATCAACGGAGCCTGTGCCGTGACACCGAAATCCAAATTGATCGCCAGCGCCGCCACCGCCTTGGTGCTGGTATCGTTTCTTGGCCTCAACCTGCCGCACGCCCATGCCGCAAGGTCCCTGACAGGCGGTCCGATCAAGATCGCAAGCGCATCCGCGCTGCCAGCGGCTGGCGGAGGGCAGCGGCACCTCGTTCGCGTCGTCGATGTGACCGGCGCGCCCTGCGAATCCGGCCCGGCGGCCGATCCGAATGCGATCGAGAACGAAAGAGTGGCGCTGCTGGCGCATCGCGCAAGGCTGGAAGCCGAAATCGAGGGGCGTCAGGCGATCGTCATCCCCGAGGAGTTGCGCGGCCGGGAGACCACCGAATCCGTGCAGCGCGCGTTTCGCGACGAGACCATTGCCCTGCAGTCCCGTCAAACGCAGATTTCGGAGCAAATCGAAACCATACAGCAAAGCATCGAACTGCTGAAGCGAGAGGGCGAGGTCATCCAGGCCAAGGATGCCATGATGCAACGACAGGTCTCGTTGCTGCAGGAGCAACTCGATATTGTCGACGGTCTGCTCAAGCGCGGCTCGGCGACGGTGTCGCAGAAACTCGCACTGGAGCAAAACCTGGCTCAGTATGAATCGAGCCATCTCGATCTACAGCTTTCGGGCCTGAAGTCGCGGCAGGAGTGGCTCAAGGCGCAGCAAAGCATTGCCGACGGGCGCAATCAGTTGCGGACCCAGGATCTCGTCGAGCTGAGCCAGACCCAGGCCAGGATTGCCGAAGCGTCGAGGCGCGAGATTGAAGCGGCATCCGCGAGCAAGCCGGCCGCAGCCTCATGCGAACAACCTTCCGGGCCGGTGTTTGAAATCATGCGCGGTCCCGATGGCTCGATGCAGGTATTGCCGATCGCGCCGATCACCGAGGCGAGGTCGCAGTCTCCGGGGAAAGCTCAAACCGGACTTTCGCAATCCGCCGCCGGCCCTTCCCGGCAATAGTGCCGCGGGTCACTTGGGGACGATCCCGACATTGTTGAAGGTGTCGGGGAATCCGCCGCGCAGAATAAACCCGTGCCGGGACCAGGTCAGCGCGCGTAACCTTGCACGCTGGATGCGGCAGCCCGCTCATACTCTAACGATCAAGCTTGCATGAACACCTGCCCGCGGCGGCGCGCAGGCGCGCCGAAAACGGTGGCTGTTCCCTGGGTGACAATGCCGCGGAGTACGGCAAGTTTGTTCCCTGAGGAACAGCGGCGAGGCGCGGATTCGGCGATCTTGTCGCTACGAGAACGGTCGGCGGGACGAATGATCGTCCGGACCTCTCGACAACAGGAGCAACGACCATGAAACGGATTATCGGAATCGCCGCAGTCGCAATTGCCTTGAACGCTTCAGCAATCCTGAGCGCGCAGGCGTTCAACACCACGCCTTTGAACACCTTCGGTCAACCCGTCACCAATACCCATCCGGTGAATACCTATGGTCAGATCGTCACCAACACCCAGCCGGTGAACACCCAGGGTCACATCGTCACCAACACCCTCCCCGTGAACACCCAGGGCCACATCGTCACCAACACCATCCCGGTGAACACCCAGGGCCAGCTCGTCACCAATACCCATCCGGTGAATACCTACGGTCAGATCGTCACCAACACCCAGCCGGTGAACACCCAGGGCAAGATCGTCACCAATACCCTGCCGGTGGACACCTATGGTCACATCGTCACCAACACCACTCCGGTGAATACCGTGCATGAGCTTGACAACAATACCAAACCGCTGAACACGTGGGGCCAGCCGGTCCCGGGCTTCTCGTCCGCCACTGCGTTCGGCTCTCCGCAAGTCTTTTCCGGGCTCCCGAGAAGCGGCCTGGCCGGGCTGACGACCGGCCCGTTCATCTTCCACTTCTACTGAGCGCGGATCTCGATGGACCGCGAATTCCTTGGCACAATAAAAACCGCGCGGCGGCACCCGCTGCGCGGTTTTATCCGATGCCCTACCAAGACGCCGACCAAGCCGATAGAATGCTGCGCACCGGGCTTTTGGGGGGGTGGCGTGCGGCGGCGGGAGTTCATCACATTCATTGGCGGCGCCCTGTCGGCGCGGCCGTTCGCGGCTCGCGCGCAACAGGACAAGGAGATGCGCCGGGTTGGCGTCCTGATGCAGGTTGGCGACAATGACACCGAAGCACAGGCTCGCATCAAGGTGCTCCAGGAGGCGCTTCAGCAATTGGGCTGGTCCAACGGCCGCAACATTCGATTCGAATATCGCTGGGCAGACGGCAAGGATGACAGCGCGCAACAATTCGCAAAAGAGCTCGTCGAACTGGGACTCGATGCGATCGTCGGTCAGGGGACCATATCGGCGCGCGCGCTGCAGCGGGCGACCCAGACTATCCCGGTCGTGTTCGTCCAGGTGACCAATCCGGTCGCTGCTGGCTTCATCACAAGCCTTGCGCACCCTGCCGGCAATATTACCGGGTTCTCGATGTACGAGCCGGATATCGGGACCAAGTGGGTGCAAATTCTGAAAGAGATTGCACCCGGTGTCGCGCGGGTCGCAGTGCTGTTCAATCCGGAGACGGCTCCCGGTCGCGGCGTTTATTTCGAACGCGCGATTGAGGCCGCATCGCCCGCCCTGGCCCTGAAACCGTTCGCCGTTCCAGTACATGATGCTGCCGAGATCGAGCGTGCGATCGATGCCATCGCGCAAGAACCGAACGCCGGCCTGGTCGTGCCGCCGGATGCCACCACCTACGTTCATAAGGAGCTGGTCGTCAGGTTGACCGAAGAGCGCAGGATTCCTGCGATCTTCTCTCAGCGATTCTTCGCCGCGGCCGGCGGTCTGGTATGCTACGGCGTTGATACGGCCGAGTTGTTCCGTCAGGCGGCCGCGTATGTCGATCGCATCCTTCGTGGCGCAAAGCCCAGCGATCTGCCGGTCCAGGCACCGACCAAATTTGAATTGATCATCAACATCAAGACCGCAAAAACACTGGGGCTTACCGTGCCGCCGACCCTGCTGGCCAGCGCCGATGAAGTGATCGAATAGCTGCAGGCCCGCATCGGCGAGCTAACCAGCGCGTGCGTCCGCCAGCGTCCTTGCGGCGATCAAAAGCCCCAGCAGCAACAGCCCCGCGGCCAGCAGGAACGGCGCGCCCGGCAATTTCACCGGCGCCTGCGCGCCGATGAAATACGCAAATGTCAGCGTGAACAGGAACGGTCCCACCAGCTGGGACACGCTCTGCACGCTCGATGTCGCGCCCTGCAGCTGGCCCTGCTGGTCGGGTGCGACCGCCTGCGTCATCAGCGCCTGGATCGCCGCACCCGAGACGCCCCACAACGCCATCACGGGAATGCCGAGCCAGAACCAGGGGCCGCTCGGCGCGCTGCCAAAAATCAGAAATCCAGCCGTGCCGCAGCAAAGCCCGAGCAGCAGCGCGCGGCGTTCGCCGAAATGCCGCACGATCGGCCCGATCGCCGCGCCCTGCACCGCCATCGCGCAGACGCCGACCATGGCCAGCGTCAGACCCACGGTGGCCGCGGTCCAGCCATAGCGGTAGGTCGCATAGAGTACGAAGGTCGAGGGCAGCACCACATGCGCCAGCTGCGCCAGGAAGTTCACCACCGACAGTCCCGAAAGAACAGCCTTCGAGCGCAGCAGCTGCAGCGCACCCAGCGGGTTGGCACTCTTCCAGCGGAACGGCGAGCGGCGCTGCGGCGGCAATGACTCCGGCAGGATCAGCAAACCGTAAAGCGTATTGGCGAAGCTGAGGCCGGCGGCGACCCAGAACGGCAGCCGTGGATCCATGCCGCCGAGCAAGCCGCCGAACGCAGGCCCGAGAATGAAGCCGGCGCCAAAGGCGACGCCGATCCTGCCGAACATCGCCGCGCGCTGCTCCGGCGGCGTCAAGTCCGCGATGTAAGCGAAGGCCGTCGAGACGCTCGCCGAGGTGACGCCCGAAATCACGCGGCCGATGAACAGCCAGGTCAGCGACGGCGCCAGCGCCATCAGCACGTAATCCAGCCCCAGCCCGAAATTCGACAGCAGCACCACCGGCCGGCGGCCGAAGCGATCCGACAGGCCGCCGAGAATCGGCGAGAACAGAAACTGCATCAGCGCCCAGGCGGTGCCGAACAGGCCGAAAATCCGCGCCGCGCTGGCGGTGTCGTTGTCGACGAAACTTTCCACGAGTTTTGGCAGGATCGGCAGGATCAGGCCGAGCGCGAACATGTCGAGCAGGATGGTGACGAAGATAAAAGCCACTGCCGCGCCGCGCACCGGGGACGCTTCCCGTGGCGCCTCGGCGGCGCGCTCGGAAGCTCCTTCGCTCACGACGGCCGCTTGCGCTTGTGCGCGAACGGATTGGCCTTTTCGCGCAGGGAGATTCGCACCGGCGTGCCCGGAAGTTCGAAAAATTCACGCAAGGAATTGACGAGGTAGCGCAGATAGGACTGCGGCACGGCGTCGGCGCGCGAACAGAACAGGATAAAACTCGGCGGTCGCGCCTTGGCCTGGGTAATGTAATTCAGCTTCAGTCGCCGCCCCGACACCGCCGGCGGCGGGTTGGCATCCACCGCCTGCTCGAACCAGCGATTGAGGGAAGCGGTCGGCACCCGCCGGTTCCACACCGCATAGGCCTCCTCGATGGCGCTCATCAGGCGGTCGATGCCCTCGCCCATCAGGCCGGACACCGCGACGATCGGCATGCCCTTGACCTGCGGCAGCAAATGATCGGCGTCCGTGCGCAGCGCCGCGATCAGACTGGACTGACGCCCCATCAGGTCCCACTTGTTGACCGCAATCACCAGCGCCCGGCCCTCGCGCTCGATCAAATCGGCAATCCGCAGGTCCTGCTCCTCGAACTTGTTCTGCGCGTCCATCATCAGCACGACCACCTCGGCAAAGCGCACCGCGCGTAGCGCGTCCGCCACCGAAAGTTTTTCGAGCTTCTCTTCGATCCGCGAACGCCGCCGCAGGCCGGCAGTGTCGAACACGCGAAAGTCCCGGCCCTGCCAACTGACCTCGACCGAAATGGAATCGCGGGTGGTGCCGGCCTCGGCGCTGGTCAACAGCCGCTCCTCGCCGAGCAGGTGATTGATCAGCGTCGACTTGCCGGCGTTGGGACGGCCGACGATGGCCACCCGGATCGGCCGCTTCGAGATGTCCTCATCAGGGTCGATGACATCGTCGTCATCGAACTCTTCCCTTTCCTCGACGGGCTCGGGCATCAGCGCGCGTAGCGCGTCGTAGAGATCGCTGAGTCCCTCGCCATGCTCGGCTGAAATCTGGATCGGTTCGCCGAGACCGAGCGCGTAGGCCTCCATCGCGCCGGCATCGCCCTGCTTGCCCTCGCTCTTGTTGGCAACCAGCACCACCGGCTTGTTGGCGCGGCGCGCGAAATCTGCAAAGGCGCGATCATTCGGCGTCAGCCCGGCGCGGGCGTCGATCACGAACATCAGGGCGTCGGCCAGCGCAATCGCCGCCTCGGTCTGCTCCTGCATCCGCGCCGTCAGCGAGCCCTTGGCGCCCTCATCGAGGCCTGCAGTGTCGATCACGGTGAATTCGAGATCGCCGAGATGACCCTCGCCTTCGCGGCGGTCGCGGGTGACGCCTGGTTCGTCGTCGACCAGCGCAAGTTTCTGCCCGACCAGCCGGTTGAACAGCGTCGATTTTCCGACATTGGGCCGGCCGATAATCGCGAGCGTGAAGGACATCAGCTATCCGTGCGCGCCTTAAGCGCGAATTCCGCCAAACCGTGCAGCGGTTACAAGATAAATTCGGCGCCGATCGGCCTGCTGGCGGCGCACGTCAGGAAACAAAATCAGCGCGTCAAGGTGCTCGGCATCGGCGCCGGGAATGGCGCGGCGGATTGCTGCTGCTGCGGCTGTTGCGGCTGTTGTTGTGCCGGCGCCGTCTGCGCGGCCGGTTGATCGGGCGGCGGCGCGGTGGTGCGCCGGCGCACGATTTTCTTTGGCTTGGGATCCGGCGGCGCGGCGGCGGTGGAACCCTCCTCCTCGGGCGCGGCTTCGGCGCCCGGCGCAGCCGCCGTGCTGGCGGTGGCCGGCTGCTTGCTTTTGGACTTCGCGCTGCGCTTCTGTTTCGGCTCTTCAGGCGGCGGCGCGGCGGTCGCGGCGGCCTGGGCGTTCTGCTGATCGATCTGCTGTTGCGTCGAGCCCTTGTACAGTTCCTTTGGAACGCCCTGCTCGACGCCCGGCACACCCTCGGGGAAAACCGGTTTGCGGTCGCCCGGCAGCTTCTTCTTGGTGTCGAGCCAGTCGAGCATATCGGTCGGATCCCAGTTGTAGATGCTGCTCGAGCAGCCAGCCAGCGCGCCCGACAGTGCGATCAGGACGGCGGCGGCAATCAATCGTTGCGAGCAGCGCATGGTCGATATCTCACTCAACTTTTTTCCCGCCGTCAGCTTTTCGCGACCGGCGGCAACAGCGCAGCCAGCGCCTCGGCGCGCGAACGCAGGCCCGATGGCGTCTCGCCGTCATTGGCAATCATATCCAGCCACTGCCTGGCTGCCGCCGTGTCGTTGGCGCGCCAGGCCGACAGCGCCAGCAGTTCGCGCGCGGTATGGCGAAAGGTCGCATCCGGCACGGTGGCCGTCTCAAGGCGCGCCAGCATGCTGGGATAGCTCGCGCTGTCCACCAGCAATCCGGCGGCGCGAACCTTGGCGAGATCCCGCTCCGGGGCGCCGACGCTGGTATCCGCCGCGATGTCATCGTACTTTTTCGCCGCCGCTTGCGGATCGCGACTGGCGATTTCCGCCGCCGCGCGCAGCCGCGCCAGCATGCGATATCCCGCCGGCGCCTTCGCCGCGAGCTCACTGAAGGCTGCTTCCGCCTCGGCATGCTTGTTTTGCTCGGAGAGTTCGACGGCCTTCTCGAAGGCCGCCCCCGCCTCCGCCGCCTTCTTCGCCTCCAGATACTGGTAGCCGCGCCAGCCGCCCACGGCCGCGACGATCAGGAAGGCCCCGGCGATGATGAAGATCGAATACTGCTCCCAGACCTTCTTGAGCTGGTCGCGGCGTACGTCTTCGTCGACTTCATCAAATAATTCAGACACTTAAAGATATCCCATCCCCGGCGAGAAGCCGCCTGATTCAGGCGGTGCCACGCGCGTAACCCCGGTGTGGCGGCGGCGATACCCTAGCGATATGGCGGTGACAAGGCAAAGCAAGCCCCGGCAAAGCGTTAACGCTGTTGGGCAGGCCAGACCGCGCCGAATCGGGCATCCGTCAGGTCGGAGCCGGCGCAATCGCCATGGCCTGAACCGAAGGCCGGACTTCAGGTCGAAGCCCGACCGTGAGGTCCCAGCTAACCCCTGCCGCCGCTGGTGCGTCCAATGGGGTTATCACCGGAGCTGTTGGAGCCGCTCATGGAATTGGCGTTATTGCCGCCGGCGGCGGCGTTGCCGCCGGTCGGGTCGATGACCGGACTGCGCGACTGCACCGCATCGTGCGACTTGTGGATTTTCTTGCCGGCATCCGCGGGGCTAGCGGCCACCACCACGGCGAAAGTGACAGTCATCGCCGCCAATATGAGGTTTCGCATCGCTGACTCTCCTTGATCGGTCTCAAACGTCCTTATACAGGACGAACACCGTCCACGCTCGAGCCTTCGCCTGCAGTTGCTTCACAGCTGCGTTAGCGGTGCCTTTGTCTGCCCGCAGCGCGGCATTGGCGGAGCGCATCGCGCCATCATCCGGTTTTCTTCTGATAGACATCGACATAGACCGCCGCGAGCAGGACGAAGCCTTTGACGACATATTGCCAGTAGATCCCGATGCCCAGGATCGACATGCCGTTGTTCATGACCCCCATGACGAAGGCGCCGATCACCACACCCATCACCTTGCCGACGCCGCCCGAAGCGGAAGCGCCGCCGATGAAGCAGGCCGCGATGACGTCGAGTTCAAAGGAATTGCCGGCGCTCGGCGTCGCCGAGTTCAACCGGGCCGCAACGATCAGCCCGGCGAGACCGGCCAGAACGCCCATATTGACGAATGTCAGGAAGATCAGCCGCTCGGTCCTGATTCCCGAGAGCTGCGCCGCCATCCGGTTGCCGCCGAGCGCGTAAATGCGCCGGCCGATGGTCATGCGGGTGGTGACGAACATATAGAGCAGGATCAGCACGCCCATGATGATGAGCACGTTGGGCAGGCCGCGGTACGACGCCAGCAGATAGCTCAATCCCACGATCAGAAGTGCAAAGACCGCGTTCTTGCCGACGAACAGCGCGAACGGCTCGGTCTCCATGGTATGGGCCTTTTCGCTGCGCCAGCGGCGGGCACTGGTGAAGATCAGCAGCGCGGCGCCGGCAACCCCGATCAGCATCGAGGTCCAGCGGAAGCCGGGACCGAACAGGAAGCTGTTGCCGAACAGATCAGACAGCGGCGCGCTCAGCACATCCGGGATAAATCCGGAACTGATGCTCTGGAAATCCTTCGGAAACGGCCCGACGAACTGGCCGAGCAGAATGTTTCCGGTCAGGCCGCGAAAAATCAGCATGCCGCCGAGCGTGACGATGAACGATGGAATCCGGGCGAAGGCGACGAAATAGCCCTGGGCGGCGCCGATCAGGCCACCAAGCACCAGCGAGAGGCCGACCACCGGAACCCACGGGATCTTGTAATCGACCATCATGGTGGCGGCGATGGCGCCGACGAAGCCCACGATCGAACCGACCGACAGATCGATGTTGCCGCCGACGATGATCAGGAGCATGCCGAGCGCCATGACGACGATGTAGCTGTTCTGCAGCACCAGATTGGTGATGTTGACAGGCGCCAGCAGCACGCCGCCGGTGAGGAATTCGAAAAAGCCCATGATCACCAGCAGCGAACCCAACAGTCCATAGTCGCGCAGATTGCTCTTCCAGAAGCCCGAGCCGCCGTCAGTTCCAGTCTGGCCCTTGATCACCTCGTGTTTCATTGCAGGGTCCCATGCTGTCTCATGATCGAGGCCATGATTTTTTCCTGGCTGGCTTCGCTGGCCGGCATTTCGTCGACGAAGGCCCCTTCGTTCATGACATAGAGACGATCGCAGATCCCGAGCAGCTCCGGCATTTCAGAAGAAATGACGATCACGCCCTTGCCGCTCGCGGCCAGCTCGTTGATGATGCTGTAGATCTCGTATTTGGCGCCGACGTCGATGCCGCGCGTCGGCTCATCCAGAATCAGAACCTGGGGCTGGGCGAACAGCCACTTGCTCAGCACCACCTTTTGCTGGTTGCCGCCGGAGAGGTTGAGGGTTTTCTGCAGGATGCTCGAGGAGCGAATGTTCAGTTTGGCGCGGTATTGCGCCGCGACGGTGGCTTCCCTCCTCTCATCGATCACGCCGCGCCAGGCGATCGCCGGAAGATTGGCCAGCGTCACATTGTGCTTGATGTCCTCGTTGAGGATAAGTCCCAGGCTTTTCCGGTCCTCGGTGACATAGGCGATCCCGGCGGCGACCGCCCTCTGAATCGTAGTGAGGTCGATCTCGCGCCCCGCCATCAAGGCTTGGCCCGTGACGTTGCGGCCATAGGCCCGGCCAAAGATGCTCATCGCCAGTTCGGTGCGCCCGGAACCCATCAGCCCGGCAATGCCGAGAATCTCGCCACGGTTGACATGGAGATCGACGCCCTTGATCACTTCGCGCCCGGCATGCAAGGGATGCTCGACCCGCCAATCCCTGATCTCGAACAGCTTTTGGCCGATCGCCGGCTCACGGTGCGGATAGCGTTCCGACATTTCGCGGCCGACCATGCTTTTGATGATGCGGCCTTCGCTGATCTTTTCGGTGTGGCAGTCGATGGTCTCGACCGTGGTACCGTCGCGCAGCACCGTGATCGAATCGGCGACCTTGGCGAGTTCGTTGAGCTTGTGGGAAATCAGGATCGAGGCAATGCCCTGGCTCTTGAATTCCAGCAAGAGGTCGAGCAGCGCGTCGCTGTCGCTTTCGTTGAGGCTGGCGGTCGGCTCGTCGAGGATCAGCAGCTTCACTTTCTTGGCGAGCGCCTTGGCGATCTCGACCAGCTGCTGCTTGCCGACGCCGAGATTGGTGATGAGCGCATTGGGCGATTCGTTCAGGCCGACCTTGGCCAACAGTTCCCGCGTCCTCTTGAACGCCGCGCCCCAGTCGATGACGCCCATCCTCGCCGGTTCGTTGCCGAGAAAGATGTTCTCGGCGATCGACAATAGCGGGACCAGCGCGAGCTCCTGATGGATGATGATGATGCCGAGGTGTTCGCTGTCGGAGATGGTTGCAAAGCGCCGTTCGGCGCCCTGATAGATGATTTCGCCCTCATAGGAGCCGTGCGGGTAAACCCCGCTGAGCACTTTCATCAGCGTCGATTTGCCGGCGCCGTTCTCGCCGCAAATCGCATGAATTTCGCCGGCCTGCACCGTCAGATTGACGTCGCGCAGCGCCTTCACCCCGGGAAAGCTCTTGGAGATCCCTCGCATTTCCATGATGGCAGTCATCGCTAACTCTCGTGCGAGAAACAGCCGGGATCGACGGCGCCGACGGCGGAAATTCAAGCCCCCGTGCACGAATGCACGAGGGCCGATCTGGGTCCGGTACTACTGGAACTGTTCGGCCTTGTAGTAGCCGGTGTCGATCAGCGCCGCCTTCCAGTTGCTGATATCGACGGCGACCGGCTTGAGCAGATAGGAGGGAACGACCTTGATCCCGTTGTTATAGGTCTTGGTGTCGTTGATCTCGGGCTTGCCGCCTGTAAGCACGGCGTCGACCATGCCGGCCGCGACCTTGGCGAGGTCGCGGGTATCCTTGAAGATGGTCGAGTACTGCTCGTGATTGATGATGGATTTCACCGACGGCACCTCGGCGTCCTGGCCGGAGATGATCGGCATCGGCACTTCCTTGGACCCGTAGCCGACGCCTTTCAGGGCGGCGATGATGCCGATGCTCAGGCCGTCATAGGGCGAGAGAACCGCATCGACATGCTTGCTGGTGTAGAATGCGCTGAGCAGGTTTTCCATGCGCGCCTGGGCCACGGACGCCTCCCAGCGCAGCGTCGACACCTTGTCCATGCCCATCTGCTTGCTCTGCACCACGAGCTTGCCGCTGTCGATGTATGGCTTCAGCACCGACATCGCGCCGTCGTAGAAGAAGAAGGCGTTGTTGTCGTCGGCCGAACCGCCGAACAATTCGATGTTGAAGGGGCCCTTGCCCTCCTTGAGCCCGAGACCCTTTACGATGGAGCCGGCTTGCAGCACGCCGACCTGGAAATTGTCGAAAGTCGCGTAGTAATCAACATTGGCCGAGCCGCGGATCAGGCGGTCGTAGGAAATCACCTTGATGCCGGCGTCGGCCGCATGCTGCAGCGCGTCGGACAGCGTGGTGCCGTCGATGGCGGCGATCACCAGAACCTTCTCCTTCTTGGTGATCATGTTCTCGACCTGGGCGAGCTGGTTCGGAATGTCATTGTCGGCGTATTGCAGGTCGGTCTTGTAGCCTTTGGCCTGCAGCACCTTGACCATGTTGTCGCCATCGGCGATCCAGCGCGCCGAGGACTTGGTCGGCATCGCAATCCCGATGGTGCCCTTGTCCTGGGCTTGAGCCGGGGTTTGGGCCGCGCCGCCCAGCGCCAGCAGCCCGAGCGCGGCAGCCACGGCGAAAGTCTTGAAAGGGTACATTTTTTCCTCCGGTTTTGGTTTTTATGGAGCGCACGTTAAGCGCCCAATATTTACGGTCAAGGGAACAAAATTTCCCGGGTTGCTGTCCCGATAAAATAAGTAACTTCGATCGCTCGAGGAGTCGCCGTTTTTCCCGCGTCGGGTACCGCGCCTATGCGCCCACCACTGGAACGCCGATCACCACCGGATGGAACGCGAAAGCCAGCGCCAGATAGGCGACGATTCCGACCGCGACCGCAATCAGGTCGTTGCCGAGGCCGCCGACCGGGATCGGCGGGCCGCCCGGATCGGCCCGGCGCTTCAGCGAAATGCGGTCGAACACCGCCCATCCCAGGAACGAGCCGAACAGGATGATGCCGCCGAGATCGCCATTGGCGAGCAGGTGCGCGAGCGCCCACAGCTTGACGCCCGCCAGCATCGGATGCTTCAGCGCGGTATAAATCCGGCCGCGGAGATAGGCCGCCACCACCAGGATCACCGCCGGGAGCATCAAGGCCACCGCGATGTGTTTCATCCATGTCGGCGGATACCAGACCGCGATCATCCCGCTCGCGCGATAATTGGCAAAGCCCCAGACGATCAGCGCCAGACCCGCCAGCGACACCAGCGCATAGCCGATCTTGTAGCCGCCCTCGCCCAGTGCTGCGACCGCACGGCCACGCAACTCGCGCTGCGCCGGCAGGACGTGGATTCCGAGGAACACCACGAGGCCCAGGATCATCACCAGCAGTCCCATGATGGTCTCCCCTTGCGGCGCCGCTATTTCGGGCTTGGGTCACACTCTAGGGGTGCCGGTCGAGCCCGGCAATGACAACCCGGATGTCACGGCGTCGGCTGCCCCTTTCCCAGTTCACGGTTATCGACATAGCGGATCGCGATCGGCCGGCCGGCAAGCGCGCCGCCGAGGGAGCCCGTGAATTTCAGCGGCACGCAGGCGTCGAGCGAGGCGTTGATCGCCTTCAGATAGGTGTCGCGGATATCCGCCGTCGCGCCCGCCGTGGCGTAGGTCAGGCGGGGCGCGCCGATCATCTCGCCGGACCGCTTGAAACTGAAGCGTACCGTCATCTGCATGCCCTCTTGCGCGGAGTCGGCCACCGGCGGCGTCCAGCAGGACCGCAACGCCGCGAAGAGGTCGCCGATGCTGTCGAGATCGTGGTCGGGCTTTTTGTATTTTTCCGCGCCGTCCTGCGGCGGCACGCTTTCGATCGTCAGCTGCAGGTTTTCGCCATAGGGATATTCGATCTCGGGAATACAGGGCCCGTGGTTGAACACGCTGCAGTAGGTCGGCGTGACGGTCGTCCGCTTAGTACGCTGCAGGGTTCGTGCGAGAATGGAACCGGATTGATCTGATGCCGGTGCCTTGCGTCGGCCGCGCCGGCAAGGGTCAGCGCCGCCACGGCGATAATGATAAGAAAGAAAACCTTGCGCCGGAGCATGAACCGAGCCCTCGAAGCCAACGCCACCGATACAAAATGATATGCGAGGCGACAGCTATCAAGCCAGGCTGCGTTCACATCCGCGAGTAGTGTGGCGCTATCCGTCATCACCGGGCTTGACCCGGCCATGACGAGCTTAAAGACGGCGCCGGCCAATGATCCCAAAAGGGGCCCCGCACCAAGCCTCACGCCTTCTTCTTCACGTCCTTGATGCTGGAAAACACGATTCCCTCGGCGCGTTCGCTGACATAGCCGAGATAGAACTCGTTCTTGGCGAGAAACACCGGATCGCCGTCGACGTCGTCGGCGACGCCGGAGCCGTTGGCGGCGATGAAGGCCTCGAGCTTCTTGCGGTCGTCGCAGGAAATCCAGCGGGCCAGCTGGAACTCGCTGACTTCGAATTCCACCGGCAGGGTATATTCGGCCTCCAGCCGCGCCTTCAGCACGTCGAGCTGCAGCGGGCCGACCACGCCGACCAGCGCCGGCGCGCCATCGCGCGGGCGGAACACCTGCACCACGCCCTCCTCCGACATTTGCTGCAGCGCTTCCTTCAGCTTCTTGGCCTTCATCGCATCGGTGAGCCTGACACGCCGGACGATTTCCGGGGCAAACGATGGCACGCCGACGAAATTGATGTCCTCGCCCTCGGTCAGGGTATCGCCGATCCGCAATGTGCCGTGATTGGGAATGCCGACGACGTCGCCGGCAAAGGCTTCGTCCGCCAGCGCGCGATCCTGCGCGAAGAAGAACTGCGGGCTGGACAGCGACATGTTCTTGCCGGTGCGCACCAGCTTTGCCTTCATGCCGCGCGTCAGCTTGCCCGAGCACAGCCGGGCGAAGGCGATGCGGTCGCGATGGTTCGGATCCATGTTGGCCTGGATCTTGAACACGAAGGCGCTCATGCGCGGCTCCGAGGCCTCGACCTTGCGCAGATTGCTATCCTGCGCGCGCGGCGGCGGCGCGAAGCGCCCGAGCCCTTCCAGGAGATCGCCGACGCCGAAATTGCGCAGCGCGCTGCCGAAATAGACCGGCGTCAGATGTCCCTCGCGAAAGGCCGCCAGTTCGAACGGCTTGCAGGCCTCCGATACCAGCGCCAGTTCGTCCTTGATGGCGCCGACGTCGAGATTGGCGTTGCGGCCGGCGAGATCGGCGATGTCGATTTGCTGTGCCGCGCCGGTCTTGGCGCCGCCGCCTTCGAGCAGACGAACGCCGCCGGTGGCGACATCGTAGGTGCCGAGAAAGTCGCGGCCGCGGCCGACCGGCCAGGTCATCGGCGTGGTGTCGAGCGCCAGCGTCTTTTCGATTTCATCCAGGAGATCGAAGGTGTCGCGGCTCTCGCGGTCCATCTTGTTGATGAAGGTGATGATGGGAATATCGCGCAGGCGGCACACCTCGAACAGCTTTCGGGTCCGCGCCTCGATGCCCTTGGCGGCGTCGATCACCATGACGGCGGAATCGACCGCGGTCAGTGTGCGATAGGTGTCCTCGGAAAAATCCTCGTGGCCCGGCGTGTCCAGCAGGTTGAACACTAGCCCCTCGAATTCGAAGGTCATGACCGAGGTCACGACCGAAATGCCGCGCTCGCGTTCGATCTTCATCCAGTCGGACCGGGTGTTGCGCCGCTCACCCTTGGCCTTGACCTGGCCGGCCAGGTTGATGGCGCCGCCGAACAGCAGCAGCTTTTCGGTCAGCGTGGTCTTGCCGGCGTCGGGATGGGAGATGATGGCAAAAGTCCGCCGCCGCGCCACTTCGGCTGCGAGAGGCGAGCGGGCGGGCGATTCGGCTGCGATGGCGAGGTCGGACATGGATCGAGCGTTTGGCAGGGAAAGCGGACCGGATCAAGCGGGATCGGCCCACCCCATATAAGGATCGCGCGGGTGAACTCCAGTCAGCGGTAGTGCAGCAACTTGACCGCCCAGTAGGCCAGTGCAGCGACGCCCGCCGCGGCGGGTATCGTGATCACCCAGGCATAGACGATTGAGCTCGCCACATTCCACCGCACCGCCGACACCCGCCGCGCCGCGCCGACGCCGACGATGGCACCGGTAATGGTGTGCGTGGTCGAGACGGGAACCCCGAGCCAGGTCGCGATGAACAGCGTGATGGCGCCGCCGGTCTCGGCGCAAAATCCCTGCATCGGCGTCAGCTTGGTGATGCGCAGGCCCATGGTGCGCACGATGCGCCAGCCGCCCATCAGGGTGCCCAGCGCCATCGCCGCCTGGCACGACAGCACCACCCAGAACGGAACGAAGAATTCGGTGCCGAGCTGGCCCTGCGAGTACAGCAGCACCGCGATGATGCCCATGGTCTTTTGCGCATCGTTGCCGCCATGGCCCAGCGAATACAGCGAGGCGGAGGCGAATTGCAGGGTGCGGAAGGCGCGATCGACCGCGAACGGCGTCGAGCGCACCGAGGCCCAGGACACGATCGCGACCAGCACCAGTGCCAGCAAGAACCCGACCACCGGCGACAATACGATGGCGAGCAACGTCTTCGACAACCCGCTCCACACCGCGGCCGAAAGGCCGGCCTTGGCCATGCCGCCGCCGACCAGTCCGCCGATCAGCGCGTGCGAACTGGATGAGGGTATCCCCAGCGCCCAGGTGATCAGGTTCCAGACGATGGCGCCGGTCAGTGCCGCGAAGATCACCTGGGCATCGATCACGCTGGGCTCGACGATCCCGGTGCCGATGGTCGCGGCGACGTTGAGCCCGAACACCGCGAATGCGACGAAATTGAAGAACGCCGCCCACAGCACGGCGTAGTGTGGTCGCAGCACCCGGGTCGACACGATGGTCGCAATCGAGTTGGCGGCATCGTGCAATCCGTTGAGAAAATCGAACAGCAGCGCGACTGCGATTAATCCGATCAGGACCGGAAGACCAAGCGTGGCGTCCACTGTGCGGTCCCGCCCTATACCTGTTCGATCACGATGCTGTTGATCTCGTTGGCAACGTCGTCGAAGCGGTCGGCGACCTTCTCGAGGTGGTCGTAGATCTCCGCGCCGACGATGAAATCCATGGCGTTGGCATTGCGGTGCTTGAGGAACAGTTCCTTCAGGCCGATGTCGTGGAGATCGTCGACCCGGCCCTCCAGCTTGGTCAGTTCCTCGGTGATCGCGGTGAGCATCGCGACATTGTCGCCGATCGACTTCATCAGCGGCAGCGCTCGGCCGACCAGGTTGGCGCACTCCACCAGCAGCGTTCCCATTTCCCGCATCGGCGGTTCGAAGGTGCGGACCTCGAACAACACCACCGCCTTAGCCGTCTGCTGCATCTGGTCGATGGCATCATCCATCGAGGTGATGAGGTTCTTGATGTCGCCGCGGTCGAACGGCGTGATGAAGGTGCGGCGCACCGCGGTCAGCACCTCGCGGGTGATGTTGTCGGCGTCATTCTCGAACTGGTTGACGCGCTGGCAGAACACCGGGGTCTCATCACCGCCGCGCAGCATGTCCTGCAACGCCAGCGCGCCCTGTACGCAGGTCTGGGCATGCCGGGCGAACAGGTCGAAAAAGCGTTCCTCCCTCGGCAGAAAGGCGCGAAACCAACGCAGCATCTGAAATGTCCACGGTTTAACGGAAATGCCGGCCCACGGGGGCTGTCACACAACTGTCATAAAGCATTTTCCGGGGAAAGCGCGCTGCCAGCGATCGATGGAACGGGGTCATCCACCGGTTTGTGGGGCTTGAAAATGTTCCGGAAAAAGGGTCGGCCTACAGCGACCGCCGGAAATAATGTGCGATTTCGCCGATCACGCCGCGGCGGAAGGTCAGCACGCAGACCACGAAGATCACGCCCTGGATCACCGTCACCCACTGTCCGAACCCGGCTAGATATTGCTGCATGGCGATGATCACGAAGGCGCCGACCACCGGCCCGAACACGGTACCGAGGCCGCCGACTAGCGTCATCAGCACGATCTCGCCCGACATGCTCCAGTGCACGTCGGTGAGCGAGGCGTTCTGCGCGACAAACACCTTCAGCGCGCCGGCCAATCCGGCCAGCGTGCCGGACAGGATGTAGGCCAAGAGCTTGTACTGGTCGGTCTTGTAGCCGAGCGAGATCGCGCGCGGCTCGTTCTCCCGGATCGCCTTCAGCACCTCGCCGAACGGCGAATTGATGGTGCGGAAGATCACCAGGAAACCGAACAGGAAGCCGGCGACGATGACGTAATAAAGCACCGTCGGCTTGGCGAGATTGAAGATACCGAACAGATAGCCCTGCGGAATGCCCTGGATACCGTCTTCGCCATGGGTGAACGGCGTCTGCAGATAGATGAAATACAAAAGCTGCGACAGCGCCAGCGTGATCATCGCGAAATAGATGCCCTGGCGGCGGATCGCGATCAGGCCGGTGATGACGCCAAGACCGGCGGCAGCCAGCGTGCCGGCGAGAATCCCCAGTTCCGGCGAGAGGCCCCATACTTTCAGCGCGTGCGCCGAAACGTACCCGGCCGTCCCAAGGAACATCGCGTGGCCGAACGACAACAACCCGCCATAGCCGATCAGCAGGTTGAAGGCGCAGGCCAACAGCGCAAAGCACAGCGCCTGCATCACAAAGAACGGGTAGACCCCGGTCAAAGGCACGATCAGCAGCAGCGCGGTCATGATGCCGAACGCGATCATCTCGTCGCGGATGGTGCGCGGCGTTACCGGAATCGTATCGTCGGTCATGGCGGTCATGTCAGCTTGCCCGTCCCGTCAGTCCCGAAGGCTTCACCAGCAGCACCAGCACCATCAGGACGAATACCACGGTGTTGGAGGCTTCGGGATAAAAGTATTTCGTCATTCCCTCGATCACGCCAAGCGCAAATCCGGTGATGATCGAGCCCATGATCGAACCCATCCCGCCGATCACCACCACCGCGAACACCACGATGATCAGGTCGGCGCCCATCAGCGGCCGCACCTGATTGATCGGCGCCGACAGCACCCCGGCCAGCGCGGCCAGGCCGACGCCGAGCCCGTAGGTCAGCGTGATCATCCGGGGCACGTTGATGCCGAAGGCGCGCACCAGCGTCGGATTTTCGGTGGCGGCGCGCAAATTGGCGCCCAACCGGGTCCGCTCGATCAGATACCAGGTCAAGAGGCAGACAATCAGCGAGAACACCACGACCCAGCCGCGATAGATCGGCAGGAACATAAATCCGAGATTCATGCCGCCCTTCAGCTCGTCGGGGATCGCGTAAGGCAGGCCGGAGGAGCCGAAATAATTCTGAAACACGCCCTGGATGATCAGCGCCATCCCGAAGGTCAGCAACAGGCCGTAGAGGTGGTCGAGGCCGCTTAGCCATTGCAGCATGGTCCGTTCCAGGATCATGCCGAAGATGCCGACCACGATGGGCGCGATGATCAGCGCCGGCCAATATCCGATGCCCATCACGTTGAGCAGGAAATAGGCGCAGAACGCGCCCATCATGTAGAGCGCGCCATGGGCGAAATTGATGATGTTGAGCATGCCGAAGATGACGGCAAGCCCCAGACTGAGCAGCGCGTAAAACGAGCCGTTGATCAGTCCCACCAGAAGCTGCGCGTAGAGAGCCTGCATCGATCGATCTTTCGCACTCAGTCCCGTTGTGACAGCCGATGGAGCCCGCCGGCAATGCGCCGGCGGGCCATGGCCCCTACTTCTTCAACAATGCGCATTTGCTTTCGGACAGCGGCGTGAAGGCCTGGTCGCCGGGGACCGTGCCGATCAGCTTGTAGAAGTCCCACGGCGCCTTCGATTCCGACGGCTTCTTCACCTCAAACAGGTAGGCCGAATGGATGGTGCGGCCGTTGGGCTGGATCTCGCCCTTGCCGAACAGCGGATCGTCGGTCGGCATCGACTTCATCTTGTCGACGACCTTGATGCCGTCGTGCGGATTGCCGCCCATGGCTTCGAGCGCCTTGAGATAATGCAGGACACCCGCATAGACGCCGGCATGAACCATCGTCGGGGGCGCGCCGTTCTTCATCCGGGCGGCGAATTTCGCGGAGAATGCCCGGGTCTGATCATTCAGGTCCCAGTAAAACGTCTCGGTGAAGTTCAGCCCCTGCGCGGTTTCGAGGCCGATAGCCTTGACGTCGGTGATGAACAGCAGCAGTGCGGCGAGCTTCTGCCCGCCCTTGACGATGCCGAATTCGGCCGCCTGCTTGATCGAGTTGGTGGTGTCGCCGCCGGCATTGGCAAGGCCAATGATCTTGGCTTTCGAGGATTGCGCCTGCAGCAGGAACGAGGAGAAGTCGGATGTATTGAGCGGATGCTTGACGCCGCCGACCACCTTGCCGCCATTGGCTAATATCACCGCGGTGGTGTCGCGCTCGAGCGCGGCGCCGAAGGCATAGTCGGCGGTCAGGAAGAACCAGGTGTCGCCGCCGGCCTTCACCAGCGCCTGCCCGGTGGTATGGGCCAGCATGTAGGTGTCGTAGGTCCAGTGCACGGTGTTGGGCGAGCACTGCGCGTTGGTCAGATCCGAGGTCGCCGCACCCGAATTGATGTAGACGCCGTTCTTTTCCTTGATGACGTTGTTGACGGCGAGCGCAACGCCGGAGTTCGGCACGTCGACGATGATATCGACCTTGTCGACGTCGAACCATTGCCGCGCAATCGCGGTGCCGACGTCGGGCTTGTTCTGGTGATCGCCGGAAATGATGTCGATCTTCCAGCCCTTGGCGGCGAGACCGGAATCTTCCACCGCCATCTGCGCGGCGAGCGTCGAGCCCGGGCCGCCGAGATCGGCGTACAGCCCGGACTGATCGGAGAGCGCGCCGATCTTGACGGTCTTGTCCTGCGCCAGCGCAAAACCGACCGAGGCCAGGCTCAACGCAGTACCCAGCAGCAGCGAAGCGACAATCTTTCTTTTCATCGTGGTCTCCTTTTTGGATTTTCTCATCGTTGTTCAGACGCCGAGATAGGTGTGAAGCTTGTCCATGTTGGCCGAAAGCTCCGCGTTGGCGAAGCCGTCGATGATCTTGCCGTGCTCGACGATGTAGTAGCGGTCGGCGACGGTGGCGGCGAAACGGAAATTCTGTTCGACCAGCAGGATGGTAAAACCCTCTTTCTTGAGCCGGGCGATGGTGTGGCCGATCTGCTGGATGATGACGGGGGCGAGACCCTCGGTCGGCTCGTCCAGCATCAGAAACCGCGCGCCGGTGCGCAGGATCCGGGCGATCGCCAGCATTTGCTGCTCGCCGCCCGACAGTTTGGTGCCCTGGCTGTTGAGCCGCTCCTTGAGATTGGGAAACAGCTCGAAAATCTGATCGAGCGACAGCCCGCCGCTGCGCACGATTGGGGGCAGCAGCAGGTTTTCCCGGACGTCAAGGCTCGCGAAAATCCCGCGCTCCTCGGGACAAAAGGCGATCCCCATGCGGGCGATGCGGTCCGAAGACGTGCGGATGATATCCTGACCATCGAAGCGGATCGCGCCGGTGCGCTTGCCGATAATTCCCATCACTGATTTCAGAGTGGTGGTCTTGCCGGCGCCGTTGCGCCCGAGCAGCGTGACCACCTCGCCTGGGCTGACATCGAAGTTGATGCCGTGAAGAATATGCGACTCGCCATACCAGGCTTCGAGATTTTGCACCGACAACAGCGGAGAGCCGGCAACGGCAGGCACGGATTTGGTCGCGGCGGCGGCGGCCGTGTTCAAATCAGGCATGCCCCGCCCCCAGATAGGCTTCCTTGACGCGCTCGTCCTTGGTGAGATCGGCATAATTGCCTTCCGCCAGCACGTGACCGCGCGTCAGCACGGTGATGATGTCGGAAAGGTTGGCCACCACGCTCAGATTATGCTCGACCATCAGGATGGTGTATTTCGCGGAGATGCGCTTGATCAATGCCGCGATCTTGTCGATGTCTTCATGACCCATGCCGGCCATCGGCTCGTCGAGCAGCATCATTTCCGGATCGAGCGCCAGCGTCGTGGCAATTTCCAGCGCGCGTTTGCGTCCGTAGGGCATCTCCACCGCCGGCGTGTTTGCGAACTCGCTTAAGCCAACATCGTCGAGCAACTCATGCGCGCGGCCATTGAAGCGGTCGAGCACCGTCTTGGATCGCCAGAAATCGAAGGAGTGGCCATGCTGACGCTGCAACGCGACCCTGACATTCTCGAGCGCGGTCAGATGCGGAAATACGGCGGAAATCTGGAACGAGCGCACCAGTCCGAGGCGCGCCACGTCGGCCGGCGCCAGCGCCGTGATGTCCTGTCCCTTGTAAAGTATCTGGCCCGCGGAAGGCTTGAGAAACTTGGTCAGAAGATTGAAGCACGTGGTCTTGCCGGCCCCGTTCGGGCCGATCAACGCATGAATACTGCCACGGCGGACCCGCAGATCGACATCGCGAACGGCGAAGAAGCCCGCGAACTCCTTGGTCAATCCATGGGTTTCGAGAATGAACTCATCGGCCAATCAATTTTCCCCCGTCCGCCATCGCCGCGACCCCTGCGCTCGCGCGTGGCTTGTTTTTCCTGATCGGCAGGTTCCCCCAGGACGCCTTGGAAATTTCGTCCCGGGCCGGCCGCCTCCGGGGCGGAATATGCCGTCAACAGCGGGGTTTAAGCAAGGTGGAAAGCTGGGCCTGCGTGAACGGCAAGCGGGATGCGAATGCGCCATTAGTCGCATTGCCGAGGCCAGCAAGACACCACGAGCGACCGGTTTTTCGACCGTTTTCCGGCCTGCTTTCGTGGCGCTCGGCAAGTCGCCATTAACGGTGTTTCAACGCAATCTAACGCTCCGTTACGCTTTCATAGAAAATTTGCCCATCGGGACGATGTTTTGCTGTCCCAGATTCAAAACGGATCGCAAGCCTTAACGGATCAAGCCTTGGAATTCGAGAGCACTACTCCATCGGTCGTCAAATCGATCAAGCAGCGGGATCTGTTGAACACCTGGCTGCGGCTTTACGCGCGCGAGCAGCTGACGCCGCGCTTTGGGGAATACCAGCCGGCGCGGCTCGCCGACGAGGCCGCGGATCTCGTCTACTATACGGTGGATCATGCAACGATGCCTCCCCGCCTGACCATCCAGAGCGAGGGCACGCGGATGTCGGCCGCCTACGGCAACATCGGCAAGGGCCGCTATCTCGACGAATATATCGGGCCCAGGCTCGTGCCGGTGATGATGCCGGCCTATCATCAATGCGTGGCCCGGCGCCTTCCGGTCTACACCATCTTCAATATCGACGACATCTACGGACGAATCGTCGCATATGAGCGGCTGCTGCTGCCGTTCTCCGACGACGGCGATGTCAATCATGTGATCGCATCGCTGAAGACGATCAGCGAAGACGGCGGTTTTGAAATCAGGAATTTGATGCGCGGAAATGACATGCTGCCGGCGGCGAAGCTCTGCGCGGTCATCGATCGCGACCTGTTTCACCGCGCACCCGGCCGGATTTCGGCCGGCGACGTGATCGAATTCAGCTAAGCGCCGCATGCCTTTCGAAAGTACCAACCCCTCCGTCGTCAGGTCCGTCAAACAGCGCGAGCTCTTGAATGCGTGGCTGCGGGCGGCCGGCAAACACGCTGCGCTGCCCGCGGCCGCGGATTTCCGGCCCGAGCGCGTTGCCGATGAGCTTGCGGACATGATGCGGTTCGATGTCGAGGGCGAAGCCCACGACGCCAGGTTTCTGATCACCTATGAAGGCTCGCGGCTGACTGCGACCTACGGTAACGAGCACATCGATCCCGACAAGCGGACCAACCGCTATCTCGACGATGCGATCGGGCCGCAGCTTTATGCGCGGGTGGTTGCCTCCTATCGCGCCTGCGTTTCACGCCAGCGCCCCAGTTACACGATTTCAATGGTGCGCGATCCCGACGGCAAGGACGTTTCCTATGAGCGGCTGCTGCTGCCGTTCGGCAGCGCCGGCAAGGTCGAGCAGATCGTCGGCTCCTACAAGTCGATCAGCATCGACGGCGGATTCAAGGTCGCGAACCTGATGGGTGTCCGGGCCGAAACGGTGCCGGTCGACGTCGTCAACGCCGTGATCGACCTCGATTTCGTCCGCGGCCTCGTGGATCAGGAGACAGCGGACGATGTCATCGAGCTGAACTAGCCCTTCGCGCGCCGCGACCCGCCTGGGGGCGCCACTTCCTTCGCATAGATTTCCGGCTTGAACCCGACCAGCAATTTGCCGCCGAGATCGAGCACCGGGCGCTTGATCATCGAGGGCTGCGCCAGCATCAAGGCGAGCGCCTTGCGCTCGTTGAGGCCTTCTTTGTCGGCGTCGGGCAATTTGCGAAATGTGGTGCCGGCGCGGTTGAGCAGGGTTTCCCAGCCGAGCCTGTCGCTCCAGCCTTTCAGTCTGTCTTTCGCGATACCCTCGGACTTGTAGTCATGGAAGGCGTAGGCCACGCCATGGCTGTCGAGCCAGCTGCGGGCCTTCTTCATGGTGTCGCAGTTCTTGATGCCGTAGATGGTGATGGACATTCGTTTCAATCCGGATTGGCAGCGTTGATAGCGTGGCTGTCGCGGCGCGATCTCAATCATTCGGGCAATCCATCATCTCCGTAAAGAAAATCCTGGCTCCGCGCGGCTCTCGACCCGGCGACAGCCCTGGCGGAGCCAAACATCCGTGCCGCTTCCAGCAGTCGGCGGCGAGATACGGCGTCCAGCACCCGCACCAGTTCGGTCAACTGACCTTTGGCATCGGTGACGGAAACGCGCATGCCAATCATTCCTCCCGCTCATTTGTGCGCAAATGAGACCCATCGTCTGGCCAGACCAGCCCGACCGGTCAGAAGCTCGCCGTCACGAAAAAGTTAACAGATCAACTTACCAGTTTGTATTGCCAGTTTAGCTGTTGATATCTAAAACCCTCTCATGATCGACACCCTCGATGCTCCCGCAATCTCCGAAACCGCCATCGCCGAGCTTTCGCTGGCGATCGGCCAGCTGATACGGCGGCTGCGCACCGAAGCCAATCCGGGCGAGCTGACGCTGTCGCAGCTCACCACGCTGGCCCGGCTCGACAAGGCGGGCGCGATGACGACCGCCGACCTCGCCCGCTCGGAATTCGTCAAGCCGCAATCGATGGGCACCACGCTCGCCGATCTCGAGCAGGAAGGTCTGGTACAGCGCCGGCCGCATCCGACCGATGGCCGCCAGGTCCTGTTCGCGCTGACCGCCGCCGGCATCGAGGCGCGACGGCAGCGCCATATCGCCAAGCGAGAATGGCTGTCGGCCGCGATGGAGACACTCGAGCCGGCCGAACAGCAGACCCTGATCGCCGCCGCGGCGCTGATCAAACGCCTGGCGGAGTCATGAACGGCCCACACTTCAAACCAAACGCAAGCGAGCCCCATGACTGTCAGCATCATTGACCCCAAGGCCGCTCTCGTCGTCATCGATCTGCAACAGGGCCTCATGTCGCTGCCGACGGTCCAACCGATCGGGGATGTCGTGCGACACGCAAGCCGGCTCGCCGCTGCATTTCGCCGCCACCGCCTGCCGGTCGTGCTCGTCAACGTGGACGCCGGTGCGCCGGGCCGCACCGAACAGCCGCGCAGGATCGCGGAGTTCCCCGCCGGATGGACCGATCTGGTTCCCGAACTGAACCGGCAGCCGCAAGACCATGCGGTGACGAAGCGGACCTGGGGGGCCTTCACCAACACCGATCTCGAGGCGCATCTGAAGAGCCTTGGCGTCACGCAGGTCGTGATGTCAGGCGTTGCCACCAGCATCGGTGTCGAATCGACCGCGCGTCAGGCCTACGAACTCGGCTTCAACGTCGCACTGGCGGTCGATGCCATGACCGACATGAACCTGGACGCCCACCACAACAGCGTCGCGCGCATCTTCCCGCGGCTCGGCGAGACCGGCACCAGCGAGGAGATCATCGATCTCCTCGACAAGCGGAGACCATGACGATGAGCTGGCTTCACGCGATTTCCTGGTTCTTCGGCGGTGTCTTTTTCACCAACGCCATTCCGCACTTCGTCAGCGGACTGATGGGACGGCCGTTTCAAAGCCCGTTTGCGAAACCGCCCGGCCAGGGACTGTCCTCCTCGACCGTCAATGTGCTCTGGGGCTTTTTCAACCTGGTCGTCGGTTACGTTCTGATATGCCGTGTCGGGGATTTCGACCTGCATTCCACAGCGCATGTGGTGGCGCCGGGGCTCGGCATTCTGCTGATCGGCACCGTGACGGCGCGCATGTTCGGACGCCTGCACGGCGGCAATTCTCCCGGCGACTCCGGAGGTAGCAAGTGAAAGGCACCTTCCGTTCGCTGAACAACTTCAATTACCGGCTATGGGCCGGCGGGGCGTTGATCTCCAATGTGGGAACCTGGATGCAGCGCATCGCCCAGGGCTGGCTGGTGCTGACGCAACTGACCGACAACAATGCGACCGCGCTTGGTATCGTGCTGGCGCTGCAGTCGGGTCCGCATCTGCTGCTGCTGCCCCTGACCGGATTTGCCGCCGACCATCTCGACCGGCGCAAATTGCTGCTCGGCACCCAGGCCGCGATGGGAGTACTGGCCTTCGGGCTCGGCAGCCTGACCATCACCGGGCTGGTGCAGTTGTGGCATGTCTACGTGTTTGCCTTTCTGCTCGGTTGCGTCACGGCGTTCGACTCGCCGGCGCGCCATACCTTCGTCGCCGAACTGGTCGGGGAAACCGACCTGTCGAATGCGGTGGCGCTGAATTCGACGTCGTTCAATTCCGCGCGGATGGTCGGCCCGGCCATCGCCGGCGCCCTGATCGCCGCCGTCGGCTCGGGCTGGGTGTTCGTGATCAACGGCGCCTCCTTTGCCGCGGTGCTGGGCTCGCTGGCCTTGCTGCGGGTCGGCGAATTGCATCCGCAAACAAGGGCGTTCCGAAAGCGCGGCAGTTTTATCGAAGGTTTCCGCTATGTCTGGGGGAGGCCCGACCTGCAGGCCATCCTGCTGATGCTGTTTTTCATCGCGACCTTTGGGCTCAACTTCCAGATTTTCATCTCGACCATGTCGGTCCGGATCTTTCATGGCGGCGCCAGCCAATATGGATTGCTGATGTCGATCATGGCGGTCGGAACCGTCGCCGGCGCGCTGCTTGCCGCGCGGCGCGAAAAACCCCGCTTCGCGCTGCTGGTGTCCGGCGGCGCGATCTTCGGGGTCGGCTGCGCGCTCGCCGCCACGGCGCCCGACATCCCCGTGTTCGCCATCGCGCTGGTCGTCATCGGCGTCTCGGCCCTGACTTTTTCGAACTCGACCAACAGCCTGATGCAACTATCCACCGAGCCCGCGATGCGCGGGCGGGTGATGGCGATCCGTCTCGCGATAGCGATGGGCTGCACCCCGCTCGGCGGGCCGGTGGTCGGCTGGGTTGCCGACCATTTCGGCCCGCGCTGGTCGCTCGGCATGGGCGCGGCTTCCGGCTTTGCCGCCGCGATCGTTGGTATCTTCTACCTCGCGAATTATCGTCATCTCCGCGTGCGGATCGATGGTGGACGGCTTCATTTCGGCATCGACGATGAACCCGTGACCGGTCTGCATCAATCCGGTCGCGGCGCCGCCGGGCCGCGGGCCGCATGAATTCGCAGATTGCCGCGCGGTCACACCCCGCCCCTCACTTGCCCCTGGCATGCCGATCGAACGCGCTGAGCACGGCGAGCGTCATGGCCTCGACACCGGTTTCGATGGTCGGCTTCGGCACCGGCGCAAACATCGGCGAGTGATTGGACGGCAATTCGGGGCCGGTGCCATTGTCCGCCGCAGCCACCCGTTCCGGCTCGTAGACGCCGATGTTGAAAAACATCGAGGGCACGCCGGCATTGATGAACTCGGAAAAATCCTCGCTCGGGGTGACCGGCGGCGCGGGCTGGAACTTGTCGCCGAAGGCGACCCGCAGGACCTCAGCGGCGCTTTCGACCACGCCGGGATCGTTCATGACCGCCTTGGCGACCTCGGTGAATTTGATGTCGGGCGCGGGTGCATCCGACATCGCGGCGGCGGTCCTGGCGGTTCGCTCGATCCCCGCCAGCATCCTGGCGCGGACCTCCGGCTTGAAGGAGCGGATGGTTCCGAGCAGCAGCACGTCGTCCGGAATGATGTTTTCAGCCGTGCCGCCATGAATTGCGCCGATGCTCAGCACGCCGAATTCGGTCGGATCCTTTTCGCGGCTGATCACGCTTTGCACATCGACGATGAAACGCGCCGCGATTATCACGGGATCGATGGTTCGCTGCGGCGCGGCGCCGTGACCGCCGCGGCCGTGGAACCTGATCGCGAGGCCGTCGGAATTGGAAGAGCCGACGCCGATGCGATAGTCGATGTTGCCATAGGCGAAGGCCCCGTCATGCAAGGCAAAGCCGAAGTCGGGTTTGGGGAAACGCGTGAAGACGCCGTCGGCCAGCATGGCCCTGGCGCCGGCCCCGGTTTCTTCGGCAGGCTGGGCGATGAACATCAGGGTGCCGCGCCACTGATCCTTCAGACCGACAAGCGTCTTCGCCGTCCCTACCCAGCTCGCCATGTGAATATCGTGGCCGCAGCTGTGGGCCACAAAAGTCTCCCGCCCGTTCCAGACGGTCTTGTCGTGGCTGGCATAGGGCAGCCCGGTCTTTTCCTCCATCGGCAACGCGTCGAGTTCGGTGCGCACCATGACGGTGGGTCCATCGCCATTTTTGTAGATCGCGACCAGCCCGGTCTTGCCGACCTGCTCGGTGACGTCGAAGCCGAGCGCGCGCATCTCGGCGGCGAGCCGGGCTGCAGTCTTCACTTCCTGGAACGCGATTTCCGGATGCGTGTGGAGTTCCCGGTAGAGCGCGTCGAGCTTTGGATAATCGGCCTCGACCGAGGTCTCGATCGTGGCCTTGAGCCTGGCCACATCGATCCCGGCACGGGCGGGCGAGAGCGACGCTGCGCCGAGCGCGACGGAAGCCAGCAGCAGTTTGATGGATCGGTTCATGGCGGCGACACTCCCTGCTTTCCCCGATGCGGTTTCATGGTTGATGGCAAAAAGGGCTGGCCGGGCAGCTTGGACGTCCGATGAGTGGCTGTCTAGCCGGCCGCGCCGTCGTCGAGGCTCACGATCACGGCGGCATTGGCGATGATGATGGCGTCGCCGCCACTCTCGGCAGGAATCTCAAGCCCGCCTTTGACCGCGGTGACGGTGACCGTGCCGTAAGGCAGCTCTTTCGCGACCGCTGCGGTGTCGACCGTATCCGGGTCCGGTACGCCGATGGTGACGTCGACGAACATGTCCTTCGACGTCTTGCCCACCATCCGGAAGAACCCGATGCTGGAATGACGGATAGCGTCCGAGACCGCGCGCCTCGCGGCCTTGGTGGCGTCGCGACCGTGAACGTCGACGCCCATGCCCATTTCGGTGATACAGCGCACGCGTGCCATCGGGTTTGTTCTTTCGTCGGGGTGCGGGGAAGCGGCGCATCTTCGGTGATTTTGGTCACGGCGGTCAAGGCAAGGCTGGTGCCGCTTCGTGGACCGCGCATCTTGCAGTGTTTGCTGATGCGAGGTTTGCCGATGCGATTTTTCGAATGGCTCAACACCGTCATTGCGAGCGTCAGCAAAGTAATCCATGCAGGACAAGCAAGACTGGATTGCTTCGTCGCGTTGCTCCTCGCAATGACGACACGCTGCCTCGCCCGCTTCACTCCTGCCTTCCCAGCACCTGCTCCAGGTTTGCAAAGAACCTCTGCCATCCGAATTTGGCGCCCTGATAGGCTTGCTGCTGATCTGGCCGGAAGCCCACCTGCTCCATGCGCAAATGGGTCCCGCTGGGCGTCGGCGTCAGCGTCCAGGTGACGACGCTCTCCAACCCCATGGCATCCCAGGTGTAAGACAGCGTCTTGTTCGGTTCGACCGCCCTGACCTGGCAGTCGACCGCGCCCCAGTCGCCGCTGAGGTTGAAACGGTGGTCGACAACCGGCTCGAAGTCGTTCTTCATCAACCACTCCTCGATCAGATGCGGCTGCGTGAGCGCGCGCCAGATCTTTTCCGGCGGAAAAGCGATTTCCCGTTCGACGATGACGGAACGTGTTTCGGTCGCGGATTCGCTCATGGGTCCATCCTTTCGAGATGATGTTTTGGGTGATCGACACGGCGCATGAAAACCGGCCGCATCACCGGCGCTTCAAGCGCCCTTTGGTTTCTTCCGGGCGGACTGCAGCGAAAGGTTCAGCGCCACGGCAGCGCGAATGAGCGCCTGCAACGCCTTTTCATTGATCTTTTCGCCCTCGTGGAAATCGATCGCGCGCCTGGTGTTGCCTTCGAGGCTGGAGTTGAACAGGCGTGAGGGGTCTTCCAGCGCGGCGCCCCTGGCGAAGGTCATTTTCACGGCGCTCTTGTAGGTCTCGCCGGTGGAAATGATGCCGGCATGCGACCACACCGGAACCCCTCGCCACTTCCACTCCTCGACCACTTCGGGGTCGGCCTGCCTGATAATCCTTCGGACCAGCGCGAGCGTCTCGCCACGCCAGTCGCCGAGCTCCTTGATTCTCGCATCGATCAGCCGCGAGGCAGAGTTTCCGCCCTTGGCTTGCTTCGAGGCGCTCGCACTCTTCCTGGGTGCTGTCGCAGTTTTGGCAACGGCGGCGCGCTTTTTGGTGGCGGGTTTGCTCATTGGTCCATCCTCTTGAGCAGATCTTCCAGTTGGTTGAACCGGCTTTGCCAGAAAGTGGTCATGCGGCTGGTCCAGTCGGTCAGCGGTGCCAGTGCCGCGAGCTCGGCGCGATAATGCGTCTGCCGGCCTTCGTGGCGGTCGCGCACCAGCCCTGCCTGCTTCAGAACCCCGAGATGTTTTGAGACGGCCGGCTGCGAAACCCCGGCCCGCGCCGTCAGTGCCCCGACCGTCTGTTCGCCATCGCGACACAGCCGCTCGAAGATCGCCCGACGCGTGGGATCGGCGAGGGACTTGAAGACGGTATCGTGGAGCTCTGGCATCGCAATCGATAACCCATTGGCTATTGATGCAACGTATAACCATCTGGATATATGAGTCAAGGAGCGAATGAGAGCCCAGATCGATCCTCGCCCTCAACCGTCGAACACCTCGTCCTGATCCATCCGCACCGCCCGCAGCGCACGGGTGTCTCGCCAATGCGCCTGCGTCGAGGCTTTGGCATAGGTGATCAGCAGCGAGCGGCGCGGCGTCCCGCTTCGGTTGCGCGTGGCGCCATGCAGCAGGTTGACGTCGAACAGCAGGATGTCGCCAGCCTCGCCTTCCACGATTTTTGCCCGCGGATCGTCCGGCGTGTCCGGCACATCGGGACGATGCGAGCCCGGCACCAACCGCGTGGCCCCGTTCTCCGCCCCGAAGGAATCGAGGAAGGCCAGCGCGGAAACCGCCTCGGTCGACTGGCGATCAAAACCGTCGCGATGCAGGGCCTGCGCGCCGCCATCGGCGCGCGGCTCGCGGCCCTCGACCTGCCCGAGGAAGAACGGCTGTCGCAGCAGGTGATGCACGGCGGCGAGCATCATCGGCAGCCGGCAGACCCGTTGCACCGTTGGATCGAGGTCGAGCAGCGAATGACGCCAATCGGCCCCGCGCGGCGCCGGCCAGTCTTCCGACGGCCGCGCCCCGGCCTCGAAGGCCTCGCGCAGCGGCGCGAGCCAGCCAGCGGGAATGGCGCCGCGCAACAGCAGATAGCCCTGCGCGTCGAGCAGCCGCGCATCTTCGGCGTCGAGCCGGCCGACCCTGGTGGGTGTCAAGGGTTCCGTCATGGCAACCTTTGGCTGCATAAATCCGAATGATCGCGCCATCAGCCCGCGCGCCCGCGCATCTGTCAATACCCGCCTTTACGCCGCCACGGCTGCGGGCTGCGCCGCACCTTTGGGAAACGGCCGGAACGTCATCGCAATCAGGAACGCGCCGAGGCCGACCGCCCAGGAACCGATATAGAGCCAGGCGTAGCTGGCAAAACTGTCGTAGATCAGGCCGCCCGCGACCGGCCCGGTCGCCATGCCCAGGCTGCCGGCCATCGCGGTGCCGCCGATCACGGTGCCCAGCATCCGCAGCGGAAAATTCTCGCGCACCAGCACCGAATAGAGCGGCATGGTGCCGGCATAGATGAAGCCGAACAGCGCCGCCACGGCGTAGAACGCGGCGAGCTCGCGCACGAACACGTAACCGAGCGCGCCAAAGGCCTGGGCGAGCAGGCCCAGTACCAGCACGCGCTTGGCCCCGAATCGATCGCCGAGCAGGCCGAAGGCGATGCGGCCGCCCAAGCCTGCCAGCCCCTCGACGCTGTAGATCGTGACGGCGGCGATCAGCGGAATGCCGCAGGTGACCGCGTAGCTGACGGTGTGGATGATCGGGCCCGAATGGGTGGCGCAACACAAAAAATTGGTCGCGAGCAGGATGATGAATTGCGGCGAGCGCAGCGCCTGCGCGCGCGACATCTCCGGCACGGGCGCGCCAGCGCCGGCCGCGGCGGCGCTTCCGCCTGCGAGCGCCGGCGGGCGGCGCACCAGGAACGACACCGGAATCATGATGGCGCCGACCACGGCCGCCATCACCAGCATCGAGCTTCGCCAGTCATGGTTCGAAACCAGCCAGGCGGCAAGCGGCGCCATGATCATCGGCGCCATTCCCATGCCGGCCGAGACCAGCGAAACCGCGAGGCTGCGATGGGTGTCGAACCATCCGGTAACGCACGCCATCATCGGCGCAAAGATCGCGGAAATCGTGCTGCCGACCATCAGCCCGAACATGATTTGAAACGCCAGCAGAGACGGCGCCCGGCTCGCCAGCGCGAGGCTTGCGGCGAGTCCGATCGAGCCCGTCAGCACCACTGGCAACGGCCCGAACCGATCGGACAAGGTGCCCCAGATCATGCTGGTGCAGGCCATGGCGAGAAAGCCGATGGTCATCGCGCTCGACACCCCCGTCACCGACCACCCGGTATCGCGCGCGATCGGCTGCAGGAACACCGGCAACGAAAACATGCCGCCGATGGCCACACAGCCCAGCACGCCGCCGGCCGCGACGATCACCCAGCGATATCCGGAATTGTTCATGTTCAGGTCTCCGATATGAAACTCTCGGAGTGTAAGACGAACGGGACGGGATGAAACCGACACGCCGGCAAATTTTTTGAGCGCGGCAGGGTGGGCGGAGCGAAGCGAACCCGTCCATCGAGATGCAAATAAATGATGGGTATCGCAAGCGGCTCAACCGATCCTGCGCCTGCGTGCTACCGGCTGTCGCTGCGTCCAAATTATTCAGATCGGTCCCGACCCGGTTTTCCCTCGAATGGCCATCGAGCGCTTGAAGAATTGTTCGGCGTCGGCATAGCGACCCTGATCCTTGTAGAAACCGGCCAGGTTCTCCAGAACATCCGCGAGCTCCGGATGGTTCGGACCGAGCGTCTTCTCGAAGGTGGCTACCGACCGCTTGAAAAGCCGCTCGGCATCGGCGTTACGACCTTGACGCGCATAAAGCGCGGCTAAATTGTTCAGCGCCTGCGCGACGTCGGGATGGTCGGGTCCGAACGCCTTCTCGGTCACCGCGATCGATCGCTTGAGCAGCCGCTCGGCATCGGCGTAACGATGCCGGTGGATGTAGGCATCGGCCAGGTTGTTCATCAACACCGTGGCTTCGGGATCATCGGGGCCGTTCGCCTTCTCGAGCACGGCCAGCCCCCGCTTGAACAGCGGCTCGGCCTGGTCGTACCGACCCTGATTGCTGTAGACGGCGGCGAGGTTGCTCAACGCCATCACGATCGACGGATCGTCGGGACCGAGCGTTTTATCGCGAATGGCGATCGACTGCTTGAGCAGCGGCTCCGCTTCCGCGTAACGCCCTTCCGCGCGGTAGAGTTCGCCCAGATTGTTCAGCACGGTTGCGACTTCCGCATGATCCTTACCGAGCGTCTTCTCCCTGATCGCCAGTGAGCGCTTGTAAAGCGGCTCGGCGACGGCGTATTGGCCCAGATTGTAGTGGATCGTGCCGAGGTCATTGAGCGGCATCGCGACGTTCGCATCGTCGGGACCAAACTCCTTCTCGCGAAGGGCCAGAGACTTCTGAGCCAATGGCAGCGCTTCCGCGTACTTCCCGGCCCGATAGAGTTCTTTCATCTGCTCACTGAGACCGCTCGCCTCATCCTCCCCCGCGTAGGATGGCGCGCCGGGCGCCAGGCACAGGGCGAGCGCGGCGAACGCAACACAGATCGATGCTTTCAGGGCCTTCATCGCGCATTGCCTCCTCACGGTTCTTCGGGACGTACGGGCTTTTTGTGCCCTCGGAGGCCGGACAGGTTCAATGCAGGCGGGTACACAGCGCGGCATTTTTGAACCTGTCAGCCGGTATCGACGACGAATGGCGAGTTTGCTGACGCAGCTGAACGCGGCGTTTAAATTCTGAGGAGAAAGATGCGGCGAGCATTGGTACTTTTTTGCGCGTGCGGCCTGTTTGCAGGTCTGATTGCGACGGCGCCTGCCGGGGCGACGATCGAAAAAATCATGAACCAGTGCAGCGGCAAGCTGTGCCCATTCTTCCGTGCCTCGATCGTGATTCCCGATGGCTGGGTCGAAGACAGGGATTCGACCCGTTATTTCAATTCGCAGTTCCTGCTGCCCAAGGACACCGATTTTGAAAAGGCGGCTGCCAAGATCTACGTCGCCGTAAAATACAATCGCAGGAAGCAGCCGATTTCTGACTTTATGCCCGAAAACATCGCGGACTGGCACAGTCGCGCCAAAGACGCCAGAGTTACCGACCTTGACGACCTTCCCCGCAGCGATGGCAAGGTCGCATTCGTGCGTCACCAGTTCGAGGCCGGAAGCCTTCATGAACAGGGTTACGAATTACAGGCGGTAACCACGGACAGCGACAATGACGGCAACGAGTTTTTGGTCACCATCACCCTGTCCGCCAACTCGCGGAAGGCCCTGACAGCCGCCGAACCGGCCTACATGGCGATCCTGGGCAAGTACTGAGCCAGGGCGCCGGATTTCCCATCTACGTGCCGTTAGACCCCGGTGGTTTCGCGATAGCGGCGCACCGTGTCTCGCACGCGATGGGCGCAGCGGGCGCGTGCCGCGATCAGGCAGGAATGTAGGTCAACCTGATCGCGTCCTCGCCAATGAGATCGCTACTCACGAGGCGGAGCGGCGGCCGGGGGCCGGCGAAGAATGGCTTGCCGCGACCAAGCACGACGGGGCGGAAGTAGAGTCGATACTCATCCATCAGACCAAGGTCGGTCAGGCTTTGCGCCAGCTCCGGTCCGGCAACTTCTATCTCGCCTGCGAGCTTCGCCTTCAGCCCGCGTATCACCGCCTCGATGTCATCATCGACAAGGGTGGCGTTGGGGCCGACCGACTTCAGCTGGCGCGACACCACCCACTTCGGCTGGCGCCGCCACGCCGCCGCGAAGTCGCGCTCCTCAGCGTTCCACTCGGGACGGTCTTCGTCCCAAAAGCGCATCACCTCGTACATGCGGCGACCGTACACGCTGCCGGTGAGGCCGCGCACTTGTTCAGTGAAGTGACGAAACAGCTCGGGACCCGGCGCAAATTCCTGGTGGTCGACATAGCCGTCCAGGGACAGGTTCAATCCGAACACGAGCTTTGCCATGCCAGGAAACCTCCATTTGCTCAGCGACACCCAAAATTTTCGGCGGCCTCGATGTCGCCGCTGCCTTTGTAGAAGGCTATCTTCGGGTAGGCGCAAAGCGGCCGCGTACGTCCAGGCCATGGCACATCCGGAGTCTTGCGCGCCTTCGCCACCAGCATTTCCGGCGCTGCACCTTTTTCAACCCAGCTGTCGAGTGCTGTCACCGCATCGTATTCGTCAGTGGCAGGCCCGCCCGCGCAGTGGTTCATGCCCGGGATCAGGAACAGGCGGCTCAGATTGGCAGCCTCAGTGCCGTATTTGTCCCGCAGGCTCTGGAAATACCGGATCGTATCGAGCGGGGAGAAGATCGGATCTGCCATGCCGTGCACGAATATCATCTTGCCGCCCCTCGCCTTGAAGGCGTCGATGTCGGTCGATGTCGCGGCCTCGAACTCCATCCCGGCTTCGAACCCGTCCTTGCCCCGAAACACCTTCGGCGTATCCCGGTCGAAATCGAACTTCATTTCCCAGTCGAGCAGGTCAGCTGGCTTCTCGGCCGGGCTCATGAAGACATAGGCGATGCTGCCGGGAATGAGCGTCACGTTGCGGGCGTCGGGCGGGCTCGCCTTCGGCGTGCCGAGCCGCCAGGCTCTCCAACCGGCATTGGCGATACCGGGATCGTAGGGCCAGGCCGAGTAGATCACCTCGCCCTTTGCGTTTTTTGTCCCGGAGAAGATGGCCTTGACCACGTCGACCTTTGCGCCCGGCAGGCAGGCGCTGTTCTGTCCGGCCTTGCAGGCGAGCACCGAGGGATCGAACGTGCACGCCGCCGTGTTTTGCACCATGCCGTCCTTGACGCCATCGGCATCGTCACAGGCATCGAGGATGCCGGCGGCAAGCAGCTTCAACTCCTCATTGCTGAGAGCGCTGCCGAGATCGGGCTTGCCATCCGCCCCCTTGGGCGCAATCGACATCAACGCCTGGGTGTGGCCGACGGCGTCGATCGCAGCCAGCGGGACGCGGTAGGCCGGCGCTGCCGCCACCACACCGTCGAACATCAGGGGGTAGCGCTGGGTCACGGCCATCGCCTGCCGGCCGCCATTGGAACAGCCGGCAAAATAGGACCGCGAGGGTGCCTTGCCGTAGAGCCCGGCGATCAGGGCCTTGGCGGCGGCGGCGACGGGCGGGATCGAGCTGTAACCCTTGTCGGCGCGCGCTTTCGGATCCAGTCCGAACAAATAGGGACCGATCGGGCCCGGCTCATCGAGGTGTCCGGCATCGGTGGTGGCGGCCACATAGCCCGCCGACAGCGCGTTGGGCTTCGGCGCGCCGAACGGAATGACATCCAGCGCTGGACGCAAAACGCCATCGCTGCCGCCGCCGCCCTCGAACAGGAACTTGCCGTTCCACGTGGCGGGCAGACGCACCTCGTAGCCGATCGCGTATCGCTTGCCATCGATGCCGATGCGCTCATTGATCTTGCCGCGAACCAGACAATGGTCCGGGGCCGGCGCTGCCCCGCCGGGTGGACCCGGTAAGGCCACGGGACCCGCTGGCACAAAGGTCGCCTCGGTGACGCGGCCGGCCTCCGGCACACCTTGAACGAGCCGCTCACAAACGGCTTTGAAGTCTTGCGCCAGGGCCTGCGAACAGAAGGCCCCGAATACGGCCAATGCCAACGGCCATCCGATCCGCGAACGCTGCATCCCCTTGTCTCCATCCCCGGTCTTTTGTTGGTCACGAACCTACGGAGACATCCGTGACGACGCAACCCGAATGCGGGCGGGTCGTCGATCGCCTCAAATGCAAAGACCGAGCAGCCTGATGTGGCAGTCGCTCGGTTTGGCCCGGCTGGAGGCCGCGGCCTCACGTTTCACGGCAACCAGGGGCTCCATGTCTTTCTTGCTCCTGCGCTTCGGCTCGTAATCGCCGGCGATCACCATGGCCCAGTAGGTGCGCTTGCCACTGGCATCCCTGGCGCTCGCAATTCCGACGCGAGAGGCCTCGTGCAGCAGCAGGTTCTTGCGGTGCTCGGAGGACTCGATCCATTGGCCGAGGGTCTTCTCGAAACTGTCGTAGCCGTAGGCAATGTTTTCGGCGGCACGACCCGCACGCGAGGGCGCGATCCGCTTGGTGAACGGGCCGAGCGCCTCATGGCTGAGAAGATCCTTCGCCGCCATCGCGCGCGCCTGGTCCAGCGCAATGCGGTCGAGGGTTGCATCGCGCACGACGCGGACCTCGCCATGCCCCATGCGGAATCCGGATATCAATTCGGCCGGCGACTCCGCGGACATCGCCGGCGATGCCAGCAGCAAGAAGCCCACGGCCAGCCCGCTCACTGCGCCATAGGCCGTCGTCAACCAGCTGTCCATTGCTCAAAAATCAACATCATGATCGGTCGCTTCTCCATCGCTATTGTGGGCGCATCAAGGCACCGGCCGCTCTGCCAACGCATCACGGCTTGCGATCGGCGAACGGACGGCTTGATGCATTGCACGCATCAAGCTCGCCTTGGCTGCGGTTCTTGACCCATGTCGGAGCGATGTGGTTGACTGCCGTGCGACTTTTTCCAGGGAGTTGAATTCTAGGGAGTTGAAGCATGAAAAAAATCATCCTTGTTGGTATTGCCGTCCTCGCCGTCTCTACCTCTGCCGTTTCGGCCAAGAAACACGCGCCGAAGCCAAAAGCCGCTGCCGCCGCCATGACCACGACCAGCGCCGGTTTCACGGCTCCGGGAAGTGCCGCTGACCGGGCGCTGTACAAGAAAAACAGGCAAGCCGCCGGCTTGAAGTAGTCGTCACGTCGATCCTTCGAATCCGATCTCGTTAGCGCCGCTGTCCGCTGGATGGCGGCGTTAGTTTTTTCGCATGACGGCCATCACGTGCTCGACCGACGCCTACAACCGTCTACGCACCGTCAGATGCCGGTGATTTCGCGATAGCGACATACCGTGTCGCGCAGCCGATCGTTGACCCGCTTCGGGTTCAACAAGGCATCGACAAACGCCTGGCTGTCACGAACCGAAAGTTCGAGTTGCTGATGTTGTTCGATCGCCCGCCGCGCGGCGTCCCGGAGTTCAATCTCACGCATTCCGATCACTCCGTAGAATGAAGCTCAACAGGATCGATGGAGCGAAGCGATACCCATCAATCCTGAGGTATCGATGATGGGTTTCGCAAGCGGCTCAACCCATCCTGCGCGCTCCTCATTCGCGCCCAGGCGGGCTTGCTTTCGGTGCGACGACGATGGCGCCAGCATTGGGGTGACGATCGTCGGAGGGCGCTCGCTGCCGGACGCCATCACCCGGCATTCGCGCATCATACAGGATCGGCCGTGTTCCATTGGCGCCGGCGGCGGCCAGCGTCTGCGATTGTCCTGACCTGGTATCTTGCGCGTTGGCCGCGACCGTGGCCAGCGCCGCCACAAACGCGATGGCCAGTCTCGACATGGCGGCTTCTCCTCTGGCGCGCGGGACCAACGCTGGGCGCGCGATACGAGCGAGTTTCGGTCAGCGTCGGGGAGAAACTGGGCGTCAGGATGGCGGCTATCTGGCCGACCGCGGGACGGCAACAATCTTCCGGCTATTTGAGCATTAGATCGGTATACTCAGTCCGCTCAAAAGCGGAGGATCGAATGGACCGAAGACTTTTCATGGCCGCTGCATCCACGGCCACGTGTGCGCTTGCCGTATCCGCGGCCGCCCAGGAAAGCGGGGCAAAGTCGCTGCCGGATCGCTTTGCCGCGGCGTTAAGCGCCCACGACATGGCCGCCTTCGCAGCACTTTTTGCCGACGATTACGTCAATCACCAGGTGAGTGCCGCAGCCCCGCCTCCCCCTCCGGACAAGTCACCGAAACAGGCCACCGTCGGCTTTTTCGCAGCAAGGCTGGCAGGGATTCCAGACCTGCGGGTTGCGATAGAGGCGGCCGTGGCCTCGGACGATAGGGTGGCTGCGAGCTTTGTCTACACCGGCACGCACACGGGCCCCCTGTTCGGGGTCGCCCCGACGAACCGCTCCCTTCGTTTCACCTCGTGCGATATTTTTCGCGTGAAAAACGGACAGTGCGCCGAACATTGGGGCATGGGCGACATCGCCGGCGTTCTGGCGCAGCTTCGAGGCGGCTGATCTTGGCAGGGCGGATGGGAGCCGTGGGCGTCATATCTTGAAGAGGCGGGTTAAGGCTTCGCCTACAACCCGCCTTACGTGCTAATCTCGCACCGTTGCTGGGGGGATTCTGCGGTGGCGTTCGGAGTTTTCATTCACCGATCCGACTCAATTTACGAAGACAGCCCCGCCGAACGCTACCAGTTTCCCCGCCAGTATCTCGCTCGCGTCGAGGCGTGCGTCGGCGACTGGATCATCTATTACGAGCCACGAAAAGCGCAGGAATCGCGCGGCTACTTTGCCGTTGCCAAAATCCAGCAAGTCATCGCCGATCCGAGCACCCCGAATATGTATATCGCGGTTATTGAAGCAGGCAGTTATCTGGATTTCGTCAATTCGGTCCCTTTCCGCGACACCGACGGACTCGTTGAACGCGGTCTACTGAACGAAGAAGGCAAGATTTCCGGACGTGCCCAATCCGCGGTTCGGCCAATTTCGCCGGCCGACTTCAACCGGATCACCGAACGGGGATTCCCGGACAACATCGCCCTGCTGCCGCGTGTCGATGTGCCTTCTGCTCCTCCCGGTTGGCAGGAAAGCCAGCAGGCTTTCCAACACGAGCAGGAACGAGACCGAGTCGCGTATTTAACTTCCCGCATCGTGCGAGATCGTGTGTTCCGCCGCGTCGTCCTGCAAGCCTATGACGCCCGCTGTGCGATTACATCCTTGAAGCTGATCAATGGCAGCGGGCGAGCGGAGGTCGAAGCTGCGCATATCAGGCCGGTCGAAGCCAATGGACCTGACATCGTCAGCAACGGAATTGCCCTCTCTGGGACAGCGCATTGGATGTTTGACCGCGGTTTGATCAGCATAGCCGACGATCACCAGATACTGCTCTCACGGCATGTGAACGATACGGACGGCGTACGTGCCATGATAAATAAGACCGGGCGCATTCTAACTCCTGCCCGCGCCGTCGATCGGCCCCACCCACATTTCTTGCGGTGGCATCGCGAGAACTGCTTCAAAGCATGATGACAGCCCGTAGGGGGATTGGATCCGCCATCAGCGCGATAGCAGCGACGGCCATGTCGACCACGATCATTTCGGCAGTCCGGCTCCGTCCCATACCAGTGGGTCATGCGCGTCCGCGCGATCGAGGACACCGTCCAACTGCGCCAGCAGCGCCGCCATTTGCCCGGGCACGGCGCAGACCGGGTCCGGCTTGCGAGGGCATTGCTCAGACTTTTTCAATTCGCGTCCTCCCAGCAACGAAGGAAATCTTTATCCTGACATCGACAGCGGGAACATCGTTTGCTGTACATCTCAGTTGAAAGGTATGCTCATTTTCAATTCCCAACAACAAGGTGCGGTCACTTACCGCAGGAACCTCGAACGTATCCGCAGTAAAAGGACGGTCGGGATATTGTTCCGGGTCTCTTCGCTCTTCGAAAACAGCTAGTGGAACAAGAGCGTGATCTCCGGGGTTTATCGACCCATTTTCGCTCAGTACCCAAGGGAAACGATAACCGCCGTCGAAGGGTGCATCTAGGGCCGCCCCCTATTCCCACTCAATCGTCCCCGGCGGTTTGCTCGTCACGTCATACACCACCCGATTAACCCCCTTCACCTCGTTGATGATCCGCGTCGCGGTTTCGCCGAGAAACTTCATGTCGAAGGCATAGAAATCCGCGGTCATGCCGTCGGTCGAGGTGACGGCGCGCAGGCCCACGACGTATTCGTAAGTTCTGCCGTCGCCCATCACGCCGACGGTTTTCACCGGCAGCAGCACGGCGAAGGCCTGCCATATCTTGTCGTAGAGCTGCGCTTTACGAATTTGATCGATATAGACGGCGTCGGCGTTGCGGAGAATTTCGAGTTTTTCCGCCGTGATGTCGCCGGGGCAGCGGATCGCAAGGCCCGGCCCCGGGAACGGATGGCGGCCGACGAAGATTTCGGGCAGGCCGAGTTCGCGCCCCAGCACGCGCACCTCGTCCTTGAACAGTTCGCGCAGGGGCTCGACCAGCTTCATGTTCATGCGCGCGGGCAGGCCGCCGACATTGTGGTGCGATTTTATCGTCACCGAGGGGCCGCCGGTAAAGGAGACGCTTTCGATCACGTCGGGATAGAGCGTGCCCTGCGCCAGGAAGTCCGCGCCGCCGATCTTTTTGGCTTCCGTGTCGAACACGTCGATGAACAGGCGGCCGATGGTCTTGCGCTTTTGTTCGGGATCGCTGACGCCGGCGAGCTCGCCGAGGAAAAGTTTTGATGCATCAACGTGAACCAGCGGGATGTTGTAGTGGTGGCGGAACAGGTCGACCACGCTCTCGGCCTCGTTGAGCCGCAACAGCCCGTGATCGACGAACACGCAGGTGAGCTGGTCGCCGATGGCTTCGTGGATCAGCACCGCGGCGACGGCGGAATCGACGCCGCCGGAGAGGCCGCAGATCACCTTGCCCTTGCCGACCTGGCTGCGGATCTTCTCGATCGCCTCCTCGCGGAAGGCGCGCATGGTCCAGTCGCCGGTGAGGCCTGCGACCTTGCGGACAAAATTGCGGATCAGCTTGGCGCCGTCGGGCGTGTGCACCACTTCAGGGTGGAACATCAGCCCGTAATATTTTCTCTTTTCGTCCTGGATCACGGCGAAGGGCGCATTCGCCGAAGTGCCGGCCACGGCAAAGCCCGGCGGCATTTGGGTGATGCGGTCGCCATGGCTCATCCAGACCGGATGGCGCTCGCCGATGCCCCACGTCGAGTCGAACAGCCGGCTTTCGGCCTTCACCTCGACATCAGCGCGGCCAAATTCCCGGTGATGCCCGCCCTCGACGGTACCGCCGAGCTGGGCGGCCATGGTCATCTGGCCGTAGCAGATGCCGAGCACCGGCACGCCGGAATCGAAGATCGCCTGCGGCGCGCGGGGCGAACCTTCCTCGTGCACGGATTCCGGCCCGCCGGAGAGGATCACGGCTTTGGGCTTCATCTGAAGAAACGCCGCTTCCGCCTTCTGGAACGGCACGATTTCGGAATAGACGCCCTCCTCGCGCACCCTTCGCGCGATCAGTTGCGTCACCTGGCTGCCGAAATCGACGATCAGAATCTTGTCATGCGCCGAGGCCACCGAAGTGGGGGCCGAGGCCACGGAAGGCGGCGTCGACTCGCGGGCTTGCTGGGGGGCTGTCATGGACAGCAATTACGCTGGCGGTGGCGGGGTCGCAAGCCCAAGAGCCCAGCCTCGCAGCCGTCATTGCGAGCGCAGCGAAGCCATCCACCCTTTTTTTGGCCGCGAGATGGATTGCTTCGTCGCAAGCGCTCCTCGCAATGACGAGGGATGAGCCTGTGATGCTTCAGCAGGCACGGGCATATATGTCAGTATTATTGACATATCCTATCCTTGCATGGGGTTGTTTTCGCATTTTTGTTTGGGAGGCCCCGCCGGCGCCGCGCCACGCGAAAGTCGTCATTCCGGGGCGATGCTAAGCATCGAACCCGGAATCTCGAGATTCCGGGTTCGCCCTTCGGGCGCCCCGGAATGACGATATCACGCCTGCCTCTTCAACACGCTCACGAAGAAGCCATCGGTCCCCGTGCGGCGCGGCGTCATCAATAGCCCCTCCGCCGATGGCAGCGTGGCGGCGGCGAAGGCCTCGGCCTTGTCCCACAGCACGCTTACCGTCTCTGCCGGCGGCACCACGGCGAACTCCGGATGGCGCGCGACGAAGGCTTTGACCTGTTCGCCGTTTTCCGGAGGGAGCACCGAGCAGGTGATGTAGGCGATCCGCCCGCCCGGTTTTGTCAAAGCCGCGGCGCGGTCGAGCACGGTGACCTGGTCCTTCAGCCGCACTTCGAGTGCGCCCGGGCGCATCCGCCATTTAGCATCGGGGTTGCGGCGCCAGGTGCCGGTGCCGGTGCAGGGCGCGTCGATCAGCACGAGGTCTGCTGTTACGTGGATGTCGGCCAGCGTATCGCCGTCGCCCTTCGGCGTCCGCACGTCGCAATTATGCACGCCCGCGCGGGACAAGCGCTCATAAATCGGCGCCAGCTGGCGCTTGTCGTGGTCGGTCGCGATCAGCCGGCCCTTGCCTTGCATCATCGCTGCCAGCGCCAGCGTCTTGCCGCCGGCGCCGGCGCAGAGGTCGATCACCTGCTCGCCGGGTTTTGCCGCCGATAACAACGCCGCCAGCTGCGAACCCTCATCCTGCACTTCAAGTGCGCCCTTGATGAAATCCTCCTCGGCATGAATGCCGGGATTGCGGGCGTCGGCGCCGAGCTCGATGCGCAGGCCGATCGGCGACCACGGCGTCGGTTTTGTGCCGAGATGCGCGGTGGATGCCTGCACCTTCTCCCGTTTCGCTTTCAACGTATTGACGCGCAGATCGAGCGGCGCGCGGCTCGCCATCGCGGTCGCCTCCGCGACGCGGTCGTCGCCGAACACCTGCGTGAGGTAGCCGTCGAGCCATTCCGGGTAGTCGCCGGCGATGTGGGCCGGCGCCTGCGCCAGTGATCGCGCGGTGAGCGCGGTGCGCTCACGCTCGCTCAGCGGCTCCGGCGCGAACCGGCCGCCATCGCACAAGGCCCCAACGGCCTCGACATCCATGCCGCGCTCAAGCTTGAGCATGCCGAGCACCCGCGCCCGCGGCGTATTTTCATCCATGATCCAGGCGCTGGAGGCCTGCCGCCGCAACACGTCCCAGATCAGGCCTGAAATCGCGGCGCGGTCGCCCGAACCGGCATAGCGATGCGCGGTGCCCCACTCCTTCAGCGCCTTGGCGGCGGGAATGCGTTGGGCGTCGATCGCCTCGATCAGTTCGATGGCGGCGGAAAGCCGCGCGGCGGGGGTCATGAAGGACTTTCGGTTCGAGCGCGAAAGGCGCGCTCAGATCAGCAGCAGGATCTTGAGCGCGAAGTAGAGCCACATCGCGAACAGCACCAGCACGCCGGCGAACCACGCCAGCGAGCGCTGGTTGAGATCGTTGGAGGTCACGAAAATGCCGGCATGGGCAAACCGACACACCACGAACACCCAGGATAATAGCACGATCACCAGGTCGGCGTGGCGCAGCGGCAGCGCCAGCGCGATCAGGATGTAGAACAACACCGGCAGCTCGAACTGGTTCATGTAGCAATTGCCGATCTGGGTGGCGCGCACCGGCCAGTTCGGCTGCCCGAGCACGATGTCCCTCACCCGGGTCTCGCGGCCGACCAGCGCCTGCCGGCGGGCGCCCGCCATCCACAGCAGCAGGAAGAAGGTGAGCCCCACCAGCACGAACACCGGCAGCAAAACCATTTGAACCGACATCGGAATTCTCCCCCCTGCCTAGACGCTTGAGTGGCTGAGCGCTTTCCCGCCCCCGCTATAGCGACCGCGCTCCCCCCTGACAATAAATCCCGGAAATCCGGCAAGGCCGGGTTGAACCACAATCGCGGCTCACGTGACTAACCCGCAATAGCACCAGTGATTTCAGTCTCGAATTGGCTTTCACGCGATCCCCGAGATATTGCGATGAACCTCGTTTCCCCCCTGCTGATGGGCGCGGCGCAGGCCGCCGACATCCCCGGCGACGCCGTGGCTCATTTGCTCAAAATAGCCGCCGACAGCGTCGGGCTTTTCGCCGACGATGGACCGGACGGCGGGCTCGGGATTGTGATGTCGGCGCTGGCCGGCGTCGCCGCGGCGCTCGCGGTGGCCATCATGCTCAGCGTCTATTTTCGCACGGGCTATCGCAGCGTGCGCGATATTGTCAGGCACGGCGCTGCGGCCGCGCTGGTGCTCGGACTGCTCGCCTTCGTCGCCTACGACATGCGCCATGCGGCGCTGGCCTATCTCGGCATCAACCCGACCAAACCCGCGGTCGAGTTCGAAATCCGTATTCCCCGCGCCGCCTTATCGACGGCGGCGGAGACCCAGATCGAACTGCACACCGACCGCAACCAGACGCTCGCGCGTGTGCAAAGCGCGCTTGCCTCCGACGAGGCCGGCCGCAGCGTGCTGAGGGGCTCGGTGCCGCTGGAGTTCCGTACCACCGACCGCGTCGTGATCCTGAATATGCCGGGCCGGGCGCAATGCGAGTTCAAGCTCCGGCTGGCAGCGAGCCCCGGCCATTCCGATGCGTTCGGACCATGGCATCTGGCCGATCGCGTCGCCTCGCCCGATCGAGGCGAGGAACCGCGCCTCGAGCAAAATGGCGCCTTCGCGATCCGCTATCGCGTGCTCTGAGCATCCATTGCGCCGCAAGTATCACTGTCATCGCCCGGCCCCGACCGGGCGACCCAGGACGCCGCGGCCTATCGACTCCATCGCAGCGGCTCTGGAATACTGGATCCCCCGCCTTCGCGGAGGATGACAGCTCGCGCGATCGTCACTTTTCCGACGCCTCGCAGAACTATCGTCGATCCCGAGGAAATATTGCATGCCCGAATTTCGCCTGATCCAGATTTCCGATAGCCATCTGGCCCGCCGCTATCCTGCGCTGACCGACAATTTCGACCGCGTGCGCGAATACATCGATGCGAAGCGCCCCGATCTCGTCGTCAACAGCGGCGACCTCGGCTTCGACGGCCCGACCCATCGCGACGATCTCGAATTTGCCAAAACGCTGCATGACGCCATTCCCGTCAGCTGCCGTTACCTACCCGGCAATCACGACATCGGGGACAACCCGACCGCGGTCGGGTCCCCGCCCGCGCAACCCGTCACGGAGCGTGACCGGCAGGTTTTTTTGTCGATTTTCGGCGAGGACCGCTGGCGCTTCGACGCCGCCGGCTGGTGTTTCATCGGCCTCAACTCGCTGGTCATGAACACCGGATTGGCCAGCGAAGCCGGGCAGTTCGACTGGCTCGCCTCACAGCTTGCAAGCCTCGACGGCCGGCCGGTGGCGCTGTTCCTCCACAAGCCGCTCTATCTCGATACACCCGACGATCCTGAACTCGCGGCCTCCGCGATCCGCTATGTTCCAATGCCGGTCCGCCGCCGCCTGATCGACATGCTCGATACGGTCGACCTGCGGCTGGTCGCCAGCGGCCATGTTCACCAGCGCCGGGATTTTACCTATGGCCATGTCAGGCAGATCTGGGCGCCCACCACCGCCTTCATCCTTCCGGACCGGATCCAGGAAGTGATCGGCAGCAAGCAGGTCGGGCTGGTGGAATACCGCTTCCGGCCCGACAGCTTCGAGGTCCGTCACGTCCGGGCGCCCGGACAAATCGACATTGATGTGGATTCACTGTTCGGAAGGGCTTCGAAAGGCCACAGCCCCCCAACATAAAACGCACCGGCGCCGCCCCTGCCCCGTGCTAGCACTACTTTGGCAGAATTTGGCGATTGATTGGCGAAACTGGATTCCCGAATCAGGTTTTCAATGATTCATGGGTGGTCGGCTTTTGGAGGGCCGACCATGGTG
>Ga0302320_10000352_pt1 | contig 106982 bp, 87 predicted proteins | sample Bog_T0_3_FD_202130 | JGI IMG/M metagenome (GOLD analysis project Ga0302320, IMG submission 202130) | Peat permafrost microbial communities from Stordalen Mire near Abisko, Sweden - Bog_T0_3 | ecosystem: Environmental > Terrestrial > Soil > Wetlands > Peat | place: Sweden: Abisko, Stordalen... | reverse complement strand
CCTTAGCCTCTTCGCGCAAGGGGCGCCGGAGTCTTGCAACTCCTTCGCCTGCGGAAGCTGGCGGAGAGAGAGGGATTCGAACCCTCGGTAGGGGTTTAAATCCCTACAACGGTTTAGCAAACCGTCCCTTTCGACCACTCAGGCACCTCTCCGGGACAGGGGGTTGAAGGAAAGCCCTAAGCCGGACCTGCGCAAGGACAAAGGTGGGCGGCGGATAAGGCAGACCCCGCAAGGGATCGACAGCGGCAGCCAATTTCGATTTCAACACCCTGCTAGGGCTCACCATGGAACAAATTCTTGTCTACGGCGACTCGCTGACATGGGGGATCATTCCAAATACCCGGCGGCGCCTGCCATTCGAACAGCGTTGGCCAGGTGTTTTGGAGGCGCAGTTGTTGGCCGCTGGGTTGCGATGCCGGGTGATCGAGGACTGCTTGAACGGACGGCGCACGGCCTTTGATGATCCGATAAGACCGGGCAGAAACGGTCTTCATGGACTGAGCCAGCGCATCGAGGTGAATTCCCCCCTTGGGCTCGTGATCGTGATGCTGGGCACCAATGATTTTCAGGCTTCCCACGAGAATGATGCTCGGGCCTCCGCCCGGGGATTGGCGGGCATCGTGCGTGCCATACGCTCGGCGCCCATTGAGCCCGGCATGGCAATCCCGCCCGTGCTGATCGTGGCCCCGCCTGCACCAGGTGTCGCGAAGGGAACCATCGCCGCAAAATTTGCCGGCGCCGATGCGCGCTGCCGCGGCATTGCGGAGGCCTACAGAAAAGTCGCGTCGGACGAGGCGTGCTCGTTCTTTGATGCGGATTCCGTGACGGGTTCGAGTGTCGTGGACGGCGTTCACCTCGATGCGGACCAGCATGAAAAGCTCGGGAAGGCCCTTGTTCCCGAGGTTGCGAGGCTCCTTCCAACCTGATCCCATTTGGGTACCCATGAAAGTCCGAAAAGCCCTGATCACCGCAGCCAATCCCCGGCAGCGCGCATTGCCGCTGCAAGTGCTGATCGACCAGCGGGGCGAGTCCAAGTCGGCCCTCCAGGTCATCCTCGACGAGGCTGCCGGGGCAGGAGTGGAGGAATTCTGCGTGGTGGTTTGCCCGGGAGACGAGCCCGCCTACGCGGCCGCAAGCGGCCCGCTTCGCGACCGCGTCAGGTTCATCGAACAGAAGGAGCCCCGCGGCTACGGGCATGCGGTCCTGTGCGGGCGCAGTTTCGTGGGCGACGAGCCGTTCCTCCACCTTGTTGGGGATCACCTTCACGTGGCGCAGGGCACCGTCAGTTGCGCCCAGCAGCTCATCGGTGTGGCCGAGGCCGAGGGCACCCCAGTCTCCGCGGTGCAGCCCACCCATGAGAGTTTCCTCACCGCGTATGGCACCGTCGGTGGCCGCCTCGTGCCCGGAGAACGCCCGCTGTACCAAATTGAAGCGGTGATCGAGAAGCCGACGCCCACCGTCGCCGAACAGCAGCTGCTCGTGCCTGGACTCCGCGCCGGCTACTACCTTTGTTTCTTCGGCATGCACGTGCTGCCCCCGGAGGTATTTGAGCTGCTGGAGGAACAGGGGAAGGCCGCGGGCAGGTCCCTGGGCCTCTCCCCCGCCCTTCACGCCCTGGCCGCCCGCCGTCGCTACCTCGCGTTCAACCTTGCTGGCCGGCGCTACGACATCGGGGCTGCCTACGGCCTCTTGTTCGCGCAGCTTGCGCTGACCCTTGCGGGACGGGATCGCGACCGGATCCTGAACCAGCTCGTCGAATTGCTCTCGAACCGCTAGCGTACCCTGCGCTTCACGCCACTCCATGAGCCTGGGGGTCACCGACATCATCGAGTCCGACGCGCCGGAGACGCGGGATCTCTCCGTCGAACGGTGGTGTGCCGGCAGGACTTTCGCGGAGCTGATGGCCGCGTGCGCCGAGCTGGAGGACTACCGCCACAGGCAGCCGAACCTATACCGGCGGGTCCGCGCCCTCTTTTTCCTTTCGGCAATCCACCGTTATCACCTGCCGGCCAGGCCGGAATTTCCCCGCACCGGGAGGGTGCCGTTCGAGGGCTTCGGCCGCATGCTTGAGCGGCGCTTCGAGGAGGCCATCAGCGGCTTCCTGCGGGCGCAGTCCGACCAGGGACCCAACGAGACGCTGTCGAGCGCGCTGGCTGCGGCCTACCGCGAACTGGGATTCCAGACGCTGGCCGACCAGGTGCGGCACACGGTGAGGGCAACCCGGGGCAATGCCTGGATATTCCGCCTCGGGCACCCGCTTGACCAGCCCCTGCGTGTACGGCCTGAGTTGTTGCGGGTCGGCAGCGGCGGCCCGTATCCCATCCTGCGCGAGCGAACCCCTGTCAGGATGGACCTGACCCATTGCGGCTGGAGCGACATCTTCTTTCTCGGCATGGATTTCCCCGAGGGGGCCCGGGTCCTCAATGTCTCCATCGACCTGGGCGTGCGCGGGCGCGATCCCGGGCCGCGGCCCCCGGTTGAGGCCTATTTCCGTGTCATCGATGAGCCGGTCATCCGCCTTGCCAGCGTCGATTTGGAGGCAACGGCTGAGGTCCGGGAGTTGGACGAGTTGTTCGACTTCGGCCGCGACTACCTCGGGCTGCTGAAGGCGTCGATCATCGCCGCGGGTCTCGTGCCGCCCGGGATAGAGCGTTCGGGTGCCAAGCTTGCCGACATGCTGGCCGCCATATTGGGACCGGGACGCGGCTTCGAACTGGTGAGCAGCGTCAACCGGATACCAAAGGGCTCGCGGCTGGCCGTCTCCACAAATCTCCTTGGTGCCTTGATCGGAGCCTGCATGCGGGCCACGGGCCAGATCCGTTCCTTGGACGGACCCATGGAGGAGTCCGAGCGCAGGATCGTCGCGGCGAGGGCCATCCTCGGGGAATGGCTCGGGGGCTCGGGCGGAGGCTGGCAGGACTCCGGCGGCCTCTGGCCAGGCATCAAGCTCATCGAGGGGGTCGCGGCCCGGCCCGGCGACGTCGAGTATGGCATCAGCCGGGGGTGCCTCCTCCCCCATCACACTTTGCTGGGCCCAGACAGGGTCCCGGCCGCCGCGCGCGCCCGGCTGCAGGAGTCGCTCGTGCTGGTGCACGGGGGAATGGCCCAGAATGTCGGACCCATCCTAGAGATGGTGACGGAAAAATACCTCCTTCGAGGCGAGGTCGAGTGGAGGGCCCGCCGCCAGGCGGTCGCCACCCTGGATGGGATTCTCGACGAGCTCGCCGCCGGCGACCTGCGGACGCTCGGAAGTTCCCTTACCGAAAATTTCTTCGGGCCCCTCCAAACCATCATCCCCTGGGTGAGCAACCTGTACACGGAGCGGCTGATCGAGCGCACGCGCGGCGCCTTCGGCGACGACTTCTGGGGCTTTTGGATGCTCGGCGGGATGTCGGGCGGGGGCATGGGATTTATCTTCGCCCCGGGCCGCCAGCGCGAGGGACAGGAGCGCCTCCTTGAGATCATGGCAACCGCCAAGCGGGAACTTGAGGCTGCGCTGCCCTTTGCGATGGACCCGGTGGTCTATGACTTCGCCATCAATGAGCAGGGCTCTGTCGGCGCGATGCTGGAGGGGCCCGAGGCCCTGCTTCCTGCCGGTTTCTACCAGCAGGCGGTGCCGCGCTGCCTTCGAAAGGATGCGCGCAACCTGACACAGCGCGAGCGCGGCGACTTGCAGCAGTTCATGCAGGTTTCGAGGCGCGATCCCGAGTACGGCGCCGTCCTGCCAACCCTGCTCGACCGGATGCTTCCCTCCGCGACCGCCGAGCGGGACGCAGGCCGGCTCGATGCGCTGCTCGACGAGAACGGTTTTGACCGGATCCAGCACGAGCAGATCCGCGCCGACCTGCGCAACGGGCGCATAGGGCTCGCGATGAACCGCCTTCCCCAGACCACTAGGATCGACGACGTGCCCAAGGAGAACCTTTTCAACCCGGGTTCGGCCCCTGCCGAACTTCGGAAGGTCGGAGAGGCGGCCCTTCAGGCGGGCGAGGTGGCCGTCGTGACCTATGCGGCCGGCGTCGGAAGCCGCTGGACCCAGGGCGCGGGGGTCGTGAAGGGGCTGCATCCCTTTGCCAAGTTTGCGGGAAGGCACAGAAACTTCATTGAGGTGCACCTGGCGAAGACCAGGGCTGCGGAGCGCGCCGCGGGCGTGTCGATCCCCCATATCTTCACGACCAGCCACCTGACCCATGCGCCCATCGAGCGTTTTCTCCGGGGCGCCGTCGGCCCTGCGCTCGGCAGCAGCGTCCGGCTCTCCCCAGGGCGCTCGATCGGCCTGCGGCTCGTTCCGACGGTCCGCGACCTGCACTTCGCATGGCAGGAGACGGCCCAGCAGAAGCTCGACGAGCAGAAGGAGAAGATGAGGGAAAGCATACGCGGGGCGTTGGCGGCGTGGGCGGAGCAGGCCGGCGAGGGCTCCGACTACACGGATAATGTCCCGGGCCAATGCCTCCATCCCGTCGGCCACTGGTTCGAGATTCCCAACCTCTTGAAGAATGGCGTGCTTGCCGACCTGCTGGCCGCGCGGCCGCAATTGCGCACGCTCCTGGTCCACAATGTCGACACTCTGGGCGCCACGCTGGATCCGGTCCTGATCGGCTGGTTTCGCGCCTCCGCCGCGACGTTCGGATGGGAGGTCATCCCCAAGCGTGTCGAGGACCACGGTGGGGGCCTGGCACGGATCGACGGACGCATCCGCCTGGTCGAGGGGCTCGCCCTCCCCCGCGAGGAGGACGAGTTTAAGCTGACCTACTACAACACGAACACCTGCTGGGTGGACATTGACCGCATGCTGGCCTTGTTTGAATTGACGCGGGGCGACCTTGGAGACGCCGCAAAGACGGCGGCGGCCGTCCGCTCGCTCGCTTCCCGCATGCCCACCTACGTCACGCTCAAGGAGGTCAAGAAGCGCTGGGGTCACGGCCAGGAGGATGTCTACCCCGTCGCACAGTTCGAAAAGCTTTGGGGCGACATGACCATGCTCGATGGGTGCGCCAACGCCTTCGCCGCGGTCCCGCGTTCCCGGGGACAACAGCTCAAGGACCAGGCCCAGCTCGACGCGTGGAAACGCGACGGCTCGGCCGCCCATGTCGAGTCGCTCGGCGACTGGACGGAAAACGACTCTCCATGATCCCCACCCAAATCAAAATATTCCTTGCGGGTGCGTGCCTTTGCGCATGCGCCCACGGACAGGCGCCTGCAGGTCTCGAACTTGGCCAGTTTCCCGGCGATAGCGACATAGGCGTGGTGAGCCGCCCGGGAACAGGGACCTACGACGCGGCCACGGGCTCGTATACGATCGGATCCAGCGGCGCGAACATGTGGTTCGGGTCGGACGCGATGCACTTTGTATGGGTGTCTGAGGGAAGCGACACCTCCATTGCGGCAGACATCAACTTCGTAGGAACCAGCGCGCAGCCACATCGCAAGGCATGCCTGGTCATCCGCCAGAACCTGACGCCAGGCTCACCCTACGTGGACGTGGCCGTGCACGGGGATGGACTCACGTCGCTCCAATTCCGGGCGGTCCAGGACGGGCCGACCAAGGAAATCCAATCCGACCTGGCATCGCCAAAGCGGGTGCGCCTGGATAAGATCGGGGACACGATCTACCTTTCGGATTCGCGCGCCGGCGAGGATCCCCAGCCCTCGGGGTGTTCGTTCGGGCTGCATCTGACGGGGCCATACTACATTGGTTTGGCCGTGTCGGCCCATGACAACGCGGCCTTTGAGACTGCGGTCTTCTCCCACGTGGTGATTGCACAGCCATCCCCGGCCGCGGCCGTGCCGCGCCCGGGTGTCAAAATCATCACCTTGCCCACCGGCGACCGCCGGGTGGCACCGATTGCAAGCCCATAGCCCGGAAGGATTCGGGGCCCCTGGATTCAGATGCTCGTGGCGCTGTGTCCGGTCCTTTCGCAGACCAGCACAACGACTAGCGCGACACTAAGCACGACGAAGCACAGGATGGCTTCGCCGATGAGCTTGATGTCTTTCATGCGTGTCCTTTCCCCCGGACCTGCGCTGCCGCGGGGCCGGTGTGATTCGCCTTACATCCCCTATATCGACTCACCCGACGGCTTGCTTTAGCAGGGTGTTGAAAATCACCGTGGACACCGGCGCCCGCTGTCCCCATCCAATCAGTGCGCACGATGATCAAGGGACTCCGAACGGCGCTCTATCCGGCTCCCGACCTGGCCAAGGCCAAGGCTTGGTACGAAATCGTGTTCCAGCGCAAGCCGTACTTCGACGAGCCCTTCTACGTCGGGTTTGACGTCGGCGGTTTTGAGCTCGGCCTGGTGCCCGATGCCGTTCCCGGAGGTTCCGGGCCCAAGGCGCTCTGGGGCGTCGACGACATCCTGAAGGAGATCCAGCGGTTGCGGGACGCCGGCGTGAACGTGGCCTCGGAGGTCCAGGATGTCGGAGGCGGCATCAAGGTCGCGGACATCGCCGACCCATTCGGAAATCTTGTTGGGTTGATCGAGAACCCGAACTTCAAGCCGGACAAGGTCCAGTAGGGTGCGAAACGGTCACTTCTTCCGTTCTTCGCCGCCACCACCGCCGCCGCGGTCACCGCCGCCACCACCGCGATCACCTCCCCCGCCTCCGCCGCGGTCAGGCGGCGACTCGTGGGGAATAGAGGGCGGACTGGCTGAGCCTCCGCGTTCGCCGCCGCCAGAAGGACCTCCTGAATGCGGAGCAGATCCGCCGCGGTCGCCGCCTCCGGACGGGCCGCCACTGCGGGGGGGAGCCTTGTCGCGGTCGCCACCATCGGTGCGATGGTCCCGATCCTGCGGCGGGCGACTGTGGTCGGCTCCGCCAAAGTCGTTGTAGGAATAATCGGCGACGACAGTCCCTGAGTCGTACGCGTCACCGTAGCCGGGAACGTAGCCGCCGCCCACCACATATCCGGTGGTCCCGCATCCCGCTCCCCACAGGCCAAACCCTGCAAGGACGATGGCCGCTCCGAGGGCGCTGGTTGGATGTTTCATGGCCCCTCCTTTGCCGCGGCTGCATCCCCGAGTTCGACCAGGCCCAGCGGGGCGCCCGTCGGGTCGGCGACGATCGCCCTCCAGTATTCCGAGGGAGCGTCGGTCGGCGGCACCAGGACCCGTCCGCCGAGCGCCACGGCCTTGGCGGCTGCGTCCTTGACGCTCGCGACGCGCACAAAGAGAAGCCAGGCAGGGTGGGCCTTCGGTCGGGCCGCGACGGGATTTACTCCGGCCCGGGAGAACCCGCCGCTGACAAGGGCAAACTTATTCGTCCCGCCGCCGCGGGTGTCGGGCACCACGTCGTATCCGGCTACCGTGTGATAGAATGCGCCGGCCGCCGATGGGTTGCGGGCGAAGAGCTCAGCCCAAGTCCAATCTCCCACGCCGGGCAGGAATTCCCCGGGGTCGCCCGAGCTCGAGTGGATCAAGCCGAGGGTTGCGCCATCGGGATCGGAGATGATTGCCTGGGTGCCGCGGGCCGGGCGGTCCTTGGGGCCCGAGAGCGTCTTTCCTCCACCCGCGGTCGCTGCGGCCAGGGCTTGGGCCACGTCCTGGACCGAGATGAAGCCGATCCACCTGCCGTGGATCTCGTCGCCCGCCCTGGCCGTCCGCCTGACGATACCGGCAACCGGCCGGTCTCCGACGGCAAGGACCGTGTAGTGGCGGGTGCCAAGGAGGGACGGACGGTCGACCGTGGTCGCGGTCCAACCGAAAAGCCCGGTGTAGAAGGTTGCTGCCGTGGCGGGATCGGAGGTGAACAGATCACCCCAGATGAACTTGCCAGGGTGGGACTCGTTCGTGGCGGGAGCAGTGATCGGCGGAAGGTCGGCGCCGGAGGCCGTCAGGGCGGCAAGACCAAGCAGGATGGCGGCCAGTTTCTTCACAGAGGGGTTGGACAGCAATGGTCGGACAAAGTGCCGTGCAACGCAACTCGGCATGGATGCCCGGCCCCGGCCCATGTGAATCCTACACAGGTCCTCTCCGGTCGCTTTTCGTTCGCAAAGCCTCACACAGTCGACCTTCGATGACCGGTGTAGGATTCAAATGGAGCCGGGGCCAACTGCCTCCCTCCCTTGCAAACCGAAATCCGCTTCCTATGACTTGGGGTAAACCTCGATGAACAGGACGCACACGATCGTTTTCCTGCTGGCCGGGGCGCTCTCCGTCCTCCCCTGCGGCGCCGCCGCGGGCGCCCCGAGGGAAGGCGGTCGCCGGGGCGAATCCGCTCCGGATCTTGCTTCGCCGCCGGCCGTGCTGCCGGCGCTGCGGAGCGCCGCCCTGGATCACAAGTTCCGGCTGGAGGGGGTCGACCCGTTCATGACCGGAAGGAAGCTCAATGCAGGCGACTCGGTCACCGCCCTCATCACCACCTCCAAGGGGGCGCACTTCAGGCAGTGGCTCGTGGAGATGAAGGTCGTCTCGCCCTCCAGCGGAGGCGCGGGCCGGGTGGACACGGGCGAAGTGATTTATACGGCGACCGGCGACAGGGTCCAGTTCAGGTCCAGCCTTGCGCAGATGCGTCTGCGGATCCTGGGCCCGGTTTCAGACACCGCGGGCGCCGACGCCGGGCACGAGGATTGCCCCGAGAGCAGCGTCTCCGCCTCAGCCCACGAGGACCTGCTGCGCATCGGGGCGGACGGGCTGTGCCGGGTCATCCTGAGATTCTCAAAGGTCGGCCAGAGCCCAAGCATCGGCTTCTCCACAGCGCCCTTCACGCCTGCGGAAATTGCCGAGGGGAAGCAGGCCGCCGATGCCGCCGGGGTCACCCGCGACGACGAACTCGCCTTCGCCGGAGGGGCGGAGGTCCTGGATGAGTTCATCGACGACGCGGAGGACATCCCGGGGATCCTCTCCATCGCGACCCAGGGCGTGGACTGGCCGTCGGTCTGGACCATGCTGTTCAAGATGAACTTCACCACGCGGAGCGTGATCGACTGGAGGAACACCTCCCCGGTGGAATCGTCGCTCCTGGGGAGTTCCGCGCAGGTCTACCGGTTGCCGTTCGATTTGTACATGTTCGGGAGCCACATCTCCCGGGGAGGATGGTTTGTGACGGCGCCCGAGTCCCCGCTCACGGCAAGCGGGGGCGTTGTCGGGGCGTGGCTCCAGTCGGTGAAGCACCCGGAGAACAGGATTTTCATGAGCGTGATTTCGGCGCACAGGGGAATGCCCCTTGCGGGCCATTGACGTCGGCCCGGTTCTCGTTGAAGTAGTCCGGCTTCATGAGATTGCCGACCGCCGGGATACGTACGACCCTTCGACTCCTTGTCATCTCCGGCTGGTTCACAATGCCCCCCTTCGGCATCGTCTATGCGCGGCCGGCGGGAGGCTCGGAGCCGGACTTCGCGGAGAGCCCAGTACTCTTCCCTGCGCTTCGGACGGCTGCGTCAAGCCATGGCATCCCGGTCGACGGCCTCGACAAGCCCGACCCCGGCAGGAAATTGGCCGCCGGTGATTCGGTGACCGCTCTCTTTCTTACCTCAAAGTCCGGGCGCGTCAGCCAATGGCTTGTCCAATTGAAGGTGGTGGCACCTGCCGGCACCGCCCGCGATGGACATGACGGGGACATCGTCCTGTACACGGGCTCGGGCAACCAGATGCAGTTCAAGTCCGGCGTAGCCAGGATGAAGGTAAGTATTCTTGGTCCGGTCACCGAGGAAAACGTCGATCCGGAAGATTGCCCCGAGAGGAGCATCGCAGCTGGAGCGCATGAGGACTACCTCCGCTTCGGCGCATTCGGAATGTGCGGCGTCGTCCAGCGGTTCACGAAGAGCGCGAAGGATCTCCAAATCAGCTTTTCAACCGTGCCTTTCAGCCCGGAAGACATCGCCAAGGGTCGGAAGATCGAACAGGAGGCAGGCGTCTCGCGGGACGACGAAACCGCCTTCGCCGGCGGAGCGGTGGCTTTGAACGAATTCACGGCGAACGCCGAAGGCATCCCAGGGATCATGGGCATAGCCACCCAGGGCATGGACTGGCCGTCGATGTGGACGATGCTTCGGGAAATGAATTTCAACATCTGGAGCACCATCGATTGGAAGGACGAAACCAAGGTCGACCAGAAGGTGCCCGGAGGCTCCGTCCAGGCATACAGGCTGCCCTTCGATCTTTACATGTTCGGGAGCCATATTTCCCACGGAGGCTGGTTCATCGCAAAACCCGATTCACCCGTGTCGGTTAGCGGGGGGATTGTGGGCATATGGCTCCAGTCGGTGAAGCACCCGGAGAACAGGATGTTCATGCGGGTGATTTCGGCGCACAGGGGGAGCTGAGAAGCCCGTGGAAGCGCGGGTGATCCGAGCCGTTTTGTAGGTCAGCGAGCTTGCTCGCGCCCCTCTGAGCGCGAGCAAGCTCGCTGACCTACGGGAGGGGGTTAGCCCTTCGACTCGGCCAACGGCCTCGCTCAGGGCAACGGCGAACGAATCACGCCGACCAGATCCTCGTTGAAGTCCGGAATGGGGATCGTGGCGGAGCCGCCGGTCGCGTCCGCCGACGTCGAGCCGACATGACTTCCGTCGACCGGCCGGTACCACTCGGCGCGGACCGGTCCCGACGTCCAGGAGAGAAGCGTGAAGGTCTTTCCCGTGGCCACGGGCGGGTTGTACCGTAGCGCGTTCGCCGGGTACACAATCCAGGGTGAGGTGACGTACACGATGGCCTCGTCGCCGAGGCCCGGGTCTTCCCTTCGCAGGCCCACCACCTCAGGCTGGTAGTCCCAGCCGCCGGCAAATCCCACCGCCCGCACGCGCTCCAGGACCACGGAATCGAGCTGGGTGAGGTCGGCTCCCTCGTTCTTGATCTCGATGGTCTGCGGGCCCGCGGGAACGTCGATTCCATAGTCTCCGGCCGGCGGGGCGCCGGGGATGGGCCGGCCCTCCAGGCGGGCGATGTTTGTGCGGAGAACGTCGGCCCCGCCCAAGCGGACCGTGAGAACGTTGTCCGACGCGGCAGATCTCACGCGGATCAAGATCCGCGCCTTGTCGGCGAAGTTCGCGGTCAGCCTGAGGCCATGGGCGAGGTCCGGGTTCTTTGCCCCGTAGAGAAATGCCGCGAGCTGCTCCGAGGAGCGCTCTGCCGCGAGTGGTGACGCGATCACTGCGGCGCCCGGGAGCCTGAGGCGGCGGCCCGTGTTGAGGGCGAGCGCGGCGTCGAATACCGCCGCATCAGGACGGGACGGGCCAAAGCCGGCGGGGGCGGGTTCGGCCAGGGCAAGGGGGGCCGGCGCCCAGTTTCCGGACTTCCATCCGGCATCACCCAGGATGCGGCTCAGCGTCACGTAGAACGGGTACACATTGTCCTTCTCCAGGTCCTGCCACCACCACGACATCGCGGTACCCGCCGAGCCGCCGAGCGCTGCGGACCAGAGGGCCTGGCGGAAGCCGCGCAGGTAGGGGTCCGAGGCGAGGCTCCACGCGGCGCCGTTCACCCCGTATTCTCCGATCATCGAGGGCTTGCCGTACCGGCGGACAAAATCCTCCGACAGGAAGGCAATCTTTCGCCCAAGGGCCGGGTCGTTGTAGGAGTGGTACTCGGCGAAGTCCATCTGGGGCAGCTTCCAGAAATCCGGACGATCGCTGCCGCCGGTCATGCTGGTCGTGATCAGGTGGCGGTAGGGGTCGTGCGCGCGAAGCCAGTCGCCCATGGACCGGTGCCACGACAGGACGGCGGCGCCCTTCACCTCCTGGGTGAAGGTGTTGTCGATCTCGTTGAAGAACTGCCACGCGACCAGGCGCGGGCTGTAGCCGTAGCGGGCGACCAGGTATCTCAGGCGCTTCTCGTAGATCGTGCGCGCGGCCCCGTTCGTGAAGAAGTCGTTGGGGGACACACAGGGACCGCCCTGGGCGCTGCTGTACGGATTCGTCGCCCAGAAGTTGTTCTTACCTCCCCAGTTCTTGTTTGCGACCTGGTACATGCCGTGGTGGTCGAGGCTGAGCAGGACGTAGATCCCATCCTGGTCCGCGATGTCGAAGACGCGGTCCATGCGCCAGGCGTCGGCGAGCGGGTACTGGTTGAGGGTGCCGGGTTTGTGCTCGAGGCCGGCCCACCACGGGCAGAGCCAGAGCCGGGCATAGTTCTCGCCTGATGCGGCCATGCGGCCGAACCAGCGGTCGAAGTCATAGGTGCCGCCCTCCTCGGGCCAGCACACGTTGGCCCCGATGAACCTGAGCGGATGGCCGTCCGTCGTCTCGAAGTACCGATGGTCGCCTCCAACGCGGACCCAGCCGGTCTGGGCAAGGGCGGGGCCGGACTCCACCGTGAAGTGGCTTGTGACGGAGTCCGGCGAGGATTGGTTGGCAATGCGCCAATGGACGACGATGGTGTGGTTGCCGGGTTCGGTGGGCGTGTACCGCAGGAGCCAGCAGGGGCTGCCCGAGGGGGCGAGGGACTCAGCGCCCTCGACGAGGGATCGGGTGTAGGCCTGGTACCAGAACGCCGGGACCGTCATGGACGTTCCCGAGGGGGCGGTGATCGTTGCGTCGATCGCGACCTGGTCGGGATCGAAGTTGTTCGCGGCGGTTGGGAGTCCCTCGAGGCGGAATTCGGCCTTGGCCCATGGGTGAAAGGTCCCGAGGGGGATGACGGTCGGAGAGGCGGCGAAGGCCGGTAGTTGCAACGCAAGGAGCAGGGGCGCGGCCAGCCTGCAAAGCTGCGAGAGGGGCATGATCATGGGGGTTGGCTCAGGATAGCACCTGAGTCGGTTTTCGCGAGCTGCTTCAGAACTGTAGGTCAGCGAGCTTGCTCGCGCCTTCCCGGAGCGCGAGCAAGCTCGCTGACCTACAACGGACCAGGTGCATTTCGGCTCGTCGCAGCCCGCGTTCAGAGGTAGGGACGCCCGTCCCGGGCGTCCGGGCAGACCTCGGAGTCATTCGCAGTTCCCGGACGGGCGGGCCGCCCGTCCCTACCGTCCTTTCGCAATGCGAAAGGATGCCGCGGCGTAGCAACGCGAAGCCGGGCCCGGTCAGTACCGGTAGTGCTCGGGCTTGTAGGGGCCGTCCTGCGGGACGCCGAGGTAGGCCGCCTGCTTCGGGGTGAGCTTCGTCAGCTTGACGCCGATCTTGTCCAAGTGAAGGCGGGCGACCTCCTCGTCGAGGCGCTTGGGGAGCCGGGTCACGCCGGGCTTGTACACGTCGCGGTTCTGCCAAAGTTCGATCTGGGCCAGCGTTTGGTTGGTGAAGCTCGCCGACATCACAAAGGACGGGTGGCCGGTCGCGCAGCCGAGGTTCACAAGGCGGCCCTCTGCGAGCAGGTAGATCGTCCTGCCGTCGGGAAACGTGAACTTGTCGTACTGGGGCTTGATGGTGGTGCGCTGGACGCCCGGCGCCTTGTACAGGCGGTCGACCTGGATCTCGTTGTCGAAGTGGCCGATGTTGCAGACAATGGCCTGGTCGCGCATCGCCTCGAGGTGCTCGAGGGTGATGATGTCGGTGTTCCCGGTCGTGGTGACGTAGATGTCGCCGACCCCGAGGGTTTCCTCGATGGTAGTGACCTCGAATCCCTCCATGGCGGCCTGCAGGGCGTTGATCGGGTCGATCTCCGTGACGATCACGCGGGCGCCGAAGCCCCGGAAGGAGTGCGCGCAGCCCTTGCCCACGTCGCCGTAGCCGCAGACAACCGCCACCTTGCCGGCGATCATGACATCGGTGGCGCGCTTGAGCCCGTCGGCCAGCGACTCCCGGCAGCCGTACAGGTTGTCGAACTTCGACTTGGTGACGGAGTCGTTCACGTTGATGGCGGGAACGAGGAGCTTTCCCTGCTCGTGGAGCTGGTACAGGCGGTGCACGCCCGTCGTCGTCTCCTCGGAGACGCCGCGCCACTCCTTGGCGATCTCATGGAAAATGAACGGGTTCTCGGAACGGACGCGTCTGAGGAGGTCCTTGATGACCTGCTCCTCGTGGGAACCCGAGGGCGTCTCGATCCACGCGCTGCCATCCTCCATCTCAAAGCCCTTGTGCAGGAGAAGGGTGACATCGCCGCCGTCGTCGACCACGAGCTGCGGCCCGAGGCCGCCGGGGAAGGAAAGGGCCTTCCACGTGCATTCCCAGTACTCCTCGAGGGTCTCGGCCTTCCAGGCGAACACGGGCACGCCCGTCTGGGCGATGGCCGCCGCGGCATGGTCCTGGGTCGAGAAGATGTTGCAGGACGCCCAGCGCACGTCGGCCCCGAGCTCCTTCAGCGTCTCGATCAGCACCGCCGTCTGGATCGTCATGTGGAGCGAGCCGGTGATGCGGACGCCCGACAACGGCTTGTCCGGGCCGAACTTCCGGCGCACGGCCATCAGCCCGGGCATTTCATGCTCGGCGACGTCGATTTCCTTGCGGCCCCATGGGGCGAGGGAGATGTCCTTGACGCGGTAGTCTGCGGCGGTGGGCGGAGTCGTTGTGGTGGGCATGGAGACTATGGATTGGGGAGGACCCGTTACCTGATGGCCGCCCGAAGCTCGGCGACCTTGTTGGTGCGCTCCCAGGGAAGACCCGGCTTCCCAAAGTGACCGTAGTTGGTCGTCCGGCGGTAGATCGGGCGCAGGAGGTCGAGCTGGCGGATGATGTCTGCGGGCTTGAAGCTGAACACCTTGTTGACGGCGCTGGCGATCTTCTCGTCGGCGACCTTCCCGGTCCCCATCGTGTCAACGTAGACGCTGACCGGCTTCGGGTAGCCGATGGCATAGGCGACCTGGAGCTCGACGATGTCGGCAAGACCCGCGGCCACGATGTTCTTCGCCACCCAGCGGCACATGTAGGCGGCCGAGCGGTCGACCTTCGAGGGATCCTTGCCGGAAAACGCGCCGCCGCCGTGCCGGCCCCAGCCGCCGTAGGTATCCACGATGATCTTGCGGCCGGTGAGGCCTGCGTCCCCCTGCGGGCCCCCGATCACGAACCGGCCGGTCGGGTTGATGAGATACTCGGTCTTGTCCGAGAGCAGTCGGGCCGGGATGATCTTCTTGATCACCTTGCTGATCAGGAAGCTCTCGATCTCGTCGTGGGAGACGTCCGCGGTGTGCTGGGTGGAGATGACCACGTTCACGGCCTCGACCGGCACGTCGTTCTCGTAGCGGATGGAGACCTGCGACTTGGCGTCGGGCCGGAGCCAGCGCACGCGTCCCGCGTGGCGGATCCTGGCGAGCTCGCGCCCCAGCCGGTGGGCGAACATGACCGGCGTCGGCATGAGTTCGGGGGTCTCGCGGCATGCGTATCCGAACATCAGGCCCTGGTCGCCCGCGCCCTGCTCGGCGGTCTTCTTGCCCCGGGCCTTGCGGGCGTCGACGCCCTGGGCGATGTCGGGGGACTGACGCGTGAGGAAGTTGGTGATCGTGACCCGGTCGGCGTGGAACACGTCGTCGTCGTTCACGTAGCCGATCGAGCGGATGGCCGAGCGGACGATCCGATCGATGTTGATCTTCGCCCCGGTCGTGATCTCGCCCGCCACGACCACCTGGTCGGACTTGACGAGCGTCTCGCACGCGACTCGGCTCGAGGGATCCTGCGCAAGGCAGGCGTCCAGCACGCTGTCAGAGATCAGGTCCGCGACCTTGTCGGGATGCCCCTCGCCGACTGACTCGGAGGAAAATACAAAGGATTTGGCCATGGGTGGTGAAGCCCGCAATCGAACCGGAAGCCCCGGGGTCCTGCAAGATTAATATCAACATATTCCAATTCGTTGATATGTCCAACTGGGTGCAGGTGCATCCCGGTTGGGTCCTCGGAGGTCGACTGTGTGAGGCTTTGCGAACGAAAAGCGACCGGAGAGGACCCATCCGGGATGCACCTGCACCCAGGCCCGCGCCCTACCTGTAGAGGGCCGTCGTCGGCGTCGCGGTAAGGACGTTGTACTGGCGGATCGCGAGCCGCCACCACTCGGCGAGCGCGCTGTCGGGGCGGGTCCAGAGCTCACGGTGGAGCCAGATCATGGAGTCGGCGTCGAGCAACAGCGCCATCTTCTCCCGGTTCGAGAACTCGCCGGGCCCCTCCCTGAGCAGGCGCTGCCTGAGCTGGGCGAACCACTCGCTCACCTCCTCCGTCGTCCGGCGCTGGCGCAGGAGGGCGACGTGCATCGCGTTGATGTACGGGTCGAGGACGGCCTGCATGAGGCCGTAGTCCGCCCGCAGCGGCTCGATCGGCTGCAGGTGGCGGTAGCATTCGGCAAGGTTCCGCTGGAGGTCGGACAGCACTTTCCCGGGGTCGGTCTCCTCCGGGGTCAGGAAGAGCCCGAGTTCGCGTGCGCGCCTCCCGACGCGGGTCTTGCTCAGAAGTACGGAGATCGGCACCGAAAAGGCCAGGCCGGCAAGGACCGGGCTGAGCCACCAGAAGAAGCCGGGCACGAAGGCATAAATCAGGACGCCCGCGCCGATGCCGGTCGCCGACTGGACGCCGTGGGTGAGCAGCGCCTCGGGCCAGGTCGTGCCGTCCTCCCCCGCCCCGCGCTGCTGGGCCGACCACGTGACGCCCTCGCCGGCGAGCGTGTAGAGCACAAACTTGGCGTTGAACATCATGTTGATCGGGGCGAGGAGGGCAGAGCCGGTGACCTCGAGAACCGCGCTCAGCGCCAGCCGTCCAGGCCCCCCGAATCCCGCCGCCTCGCCCGGCCGCCGGGCGGCCCCGACAACGCTCAACACCTTGGGCAGGAAAAGCATAAGCATTGTGAAGGCGAAGAGCGTGATCGCCTCGGGAACTTGGATCCGGTAGCCAAACACCGAGGTTGTCTCGTCCATTCGCAGCGGTCCGGCCATCGAGTTGATGATGTGCTGGTCGTAGGCCTCGATGGTGCCGAGGATCAGGAAAATGAGCCAGAGGAGCGAGGACACGTAGGCCATGACGCCCATGAGCAGGTGAAATCGGTTGGCCAGGCGAAAACCGCGGGCGGTCAGCAGCCAGGCGTGCTGCAGGTTGCCCTGGCACCAGCGACGGTCCCGCTTCGCGGCGTCGATCAGCGTCGGCGGCCCCTGCTCGTAGCTTCCCTCGATGTCGGCCGCGAGCCAGACCCCCCAGCCGGCCTTGTGCATGAGCGCGGCCTCGACAAAGTCGTGGGACAAAATCCTGCCGCCGAACGGCTCCCTCCCCGGCAGCTCGGGAAGCGCGCAGTGATCCATGAACGGCTGGACGCGGAGGATCGCGTTGTGGCCCCAGTAATTGCCCTGCTGCTGCTGCCAGTAGTTGAGGCCCGCGAGGAAGACGGGGCTGTACAGCCGGTTGGCGAAACTCTGCATGCGGGCATAGAGCGTCTCCCCGAAAATCAGCCGCGGGGCCGTCTGGATGATGCCCGCGGTGGGATTCTTCTCCATCAAGCCCACGAGCTGGACGAGGGCCCCCCCCGTCATCACCGAGTCCGCGTCAAGGACCACCATGTACCGGTATCGCTTTCCCCAGCGCCTCAGGAAGTCCGCGACATTTCCGGCCTTCTTGTTGATCTGCACGCGGCGCTGGCGGTAGAAGATCTTCCCGAAGCCCTCCACCTGCTTGCACAGCTCGATCCATGCGAGTTCCTCCTGGATCCACTGGTTCGGGCGGTTCGAGTCGCTCAGGAGGAAGAAGTCGAAGTGCTCGAGCCTGCCGGTCGCCTGCACCGAGCGGAACACCACGCGCAGCCCCTCGAACACCCGGCTCACGTCCTCGTTGAAGATCGGCATGATCACCGCGGTCGACGCAAGCGGCGGCTCCTCCCCGGGAGCCAGCGTGCGGGTGACGCGGCAGCCGTCCCCTCCCCGGTGGATCACATAAAACCCTGCGACGGCCGTGCAGAAGCCGACCGCGATGTGGGCGAAGAGGATCGCAAACAGCACGAGCAGCGACACCTCCAGGCGGGTGATGCCCGCCCGCCACAGGAGGTCCGCCATGAACCACGTGGCGAGGCTCGTCAGGACGAAGATCGAGGAGAAGAACAGGAAGCGGCGGCGGTTCAGCCGCCGCGGATCCATCGCCGGGTGGAGGAGGATGCGCATCTAGCGGGTGGCGTAGAAGACCACGGCCAGGCCGCCCGCAAACAGCAGCCAGAGCAGGAGCGTGCGCAGGATTGGCCAGCGCTCGAAGCGCTCGAGCGTCTCCTCGGCGGCCTCCGAGATGGGCCCGAAGTCAATGGGGCGCGCGACCATGCTCGACACCTCGAGATCCGGGCCCGCCCGGATCGAGCTCGCCCGCATGGCCTGCACGAATTCCGCGGGCACGTGCTGCTCGTCGAGGAAGGCGGACGGCCAGCGCTGGGGACCGTCGCAGAGCAGGAGCGCGACGCGCCCGTCCACGGCGATGCGCGCGTGCGGCTGGCCCCGCTCGTCGAGCACGTCGGCAAACCAGTCGTCCATGAGGCGCTCGACCTCCTGGGCCGCGAGGATGGTCGGGTCTAGGGCGGGATCGGCGGCGTGGCGCTGCGCGGCCCGCTCCAGGATCGTCCGGATCAGCCGGGGCTGGTGCAGGCGGTAGTGGATCCGGTGCGCCCTCAGGTAGTCCTCGATGCGCACGTAGGCCCGGTTCCATTCCTCGGTTGTCCCGGTGGCGGGGCGGAAAGAATCCGGGAGCTCGATGCTCTCCGGGCGGCTCCTCTCATCGCTCATGGCAGGAAGGCGCGGCTAGTCAGGGCCTCCAAAGGTAGGACCATGTCTCGCTCAGCACATTAGGGGGCTTCTGCAGGAAGCAGCGCAGCTCGACCGGCTCGCCACGGCCGTCGGGCCGGAGGGCGAACGCCACGCGCCACGTGCCATTGTAGGGATTTTTCTCGGCGGTGGCGTGCACGAGGACGGCGCCCTGGCCCACCGTGACGACGGGCTCCACCTCAGGGTCGCCCGGCATCCGGCGCAGGTCGCGCCCGTCGAAGTCGACCACGAAGCGCTCCAGGTCGGGCTCCTGGGTCCTGGAGCGGCCGTGCCGGGTCGCCACGGCGTGGCCGCCCGGCGGCTCGAAGCCCTTCAGGAACCAGTGCAGGTTGTACTCGAACTGGATCGGGGAGCCCGGCGCGGGTAGCTTGTTTGGCACCCAGAAGGCGACCACGTTGTCGCTGGTCTCGTCCGGCGTCGGAAGCTCGACCAGCCGCACGCTGCCGCGGCCCCAGTCGCCAACCGGCTCCACCCACGCGCTCGGCCGGAGCTGGTAGGCCGACTCGAGGTCCTCATAACTTTCAAAGCGGCGCTCGCGCTGGAGCAGGCCGAAGCCGCGGGGAGCCTGGTCGCTGAACTGCGCGACGCTGATGACCGTCGGGTCCGTCAGCGGGCGCCAGATCCATTCGCCGCGGCCCGTCTCGATCATGAGGCCGTCCGAATCGTGGACCTCCGGCCGGAAGTCGTCGGTCTCGCCGTTCGTGTTCTTGCCGTGCCAGAACATGGTGGTGAGGGGCGCGAGCCCGAAGACGCCCGGATTGCGCCGGCAGTACACCACCGCGCGGACGTGCATCACCGTGTCGTCCCCGGGAACGATCACAAAGGAGTACGCGCCGGTCGCGCTGGGCCCGTCGAGGAGCGCGTAGACGATCTCCTGCTTCGAGGCCGCGGAAGGCCTCTCGACCCAGAACTTCTGGAATGCCGGGAACTCCTCGCCCTCCGGCTCGGCGGTGTCGATCGCGATCCCGCGGGCGGACAGGCCGTACACTGCGCCGCGGCAGAGCATGCGAAAGTAGCTGGCCCCGAGGAACGACCCAAGCTCGTCCCCCGGCTTGTTCAGCGCGTAGAGGAGGCGGAAGCCGGCGAACCCCATCGAGGTCGGCAGCGACCTGATGTGGTTTTGCCCGTAGTCAAAGAGCTCTGGGGAGTACGAGATCGGCCGGGCAAGCCGGCCGTCGACCTCGTCGATCTGCACCGTGTGGTCGAAAATGAATCCTGGGTGGAAAAACTGCAGCTGAAAGGGCAGCCCTGCGCGGCGCCAAAGCGACGCAGCCGGGTCGAAACGGATGTCCCGGTACTGGTCATAGGTGAGCTGGAGCAGCTCCTTGGGGACGCGGGGGGGAGGAGGCGCGTAGGGCCGCGACGCAAGCTGCTGCGCCTGGAACCGAAGCGCCTCGAAATCGAAGGTCTCCTCGGCGGACAGGGAGGCCGGCGCCAGGAGGCCGGCGAGCGCGGCGCCCGCGGCGAGGAGGAGAAAACGTGTGGGTTGAGGCAACGGGCTCATGGTCAGAATCCGCCCTTGTCGAGGAAGTACCCGCGCTGCTTCTGCGAGACGGGCATGCCCGCCCTCTCCATCACCTTGAGGAAGTCCTCCCAGATGGTCCGCTTCGAGCGGCTCGTGGGATTCCTGAGGATGTAGCTCGGGTGGTACGTCACCATGAGCGGCTTCCCGGAAAACTCGCGCCACTGGCCCCGCACGTCCCCGAGGGCCTTGAAGGTTCCGAACCCGAGCAGCCCCTGGGTCGCCGTCGCCCCGAGCGCGACGACGATTTCCGGATTCACGACCTCGATCTGGGCCCGGAGGTAGGGTAGGCAGTAGGTCATCTCGTCCTGAGTCGGCGGCCGGTTGCCGCTCTGGGTCCCGCCCGGTCCGAGGGGCAGCTGCGGGCGCCAATTCATGATGTTGCCGATGTACACCTCGTCGCGCCGAAGGCCGGTGGCTGCGATCATCTTGTTCAGGAGTTGCCCTGCGGCTCCCACAAAAGGCTCGCCCTGGATCTCCTCGTCCGCCCCAGGGGCCTCCCCCACAAAGAAGATGCGCGCATCGAGGTTTCCGACACCAAAGACGACCTTCCGGCCTGGATTCACATGCGCGAGGCAGACGGGGTCCCCGAGGACGAGTTCCCGGACGGCGCCCCAGCGCGAGGCCTTGTCGCCCGGCGGCAGGACAACCTCCGGGGAGGCGGGGAAGGACGAGGGCTGTCTTGCCGCGGGGGCCGCGCCCGCGGCCGGCCGCGCCGGCCGGGGCTCGGGCACGCGGGCCGCCGGCGTGGTCCTCGCGGACTTCGCCGCCTGCCGCAATGCTGCGACGGCCTCGTCGGAGACCGCCACGGACTTGACGCCGGTTGACTTGAGCCGTTGCAACTCGTCCGTAAGGGCATGGATCACGGCGCGCATGGTCTTATCGGACGACAGGGACCTCCATCAGGCGTTCCACGTGCTTGCCGAGCAGGTCGAATTCCAGGTTGACCTCGTCGCCGACCCGGCGCCCCTGGAGATTCGTGACCGCGAGCGTGTGAGGAATGATCCAGACCGCGAAGGACTCGTCGTCCGCCTCCGCAACGGTCAGGGAGATGCCGTCGACCGCGATGCTGCCCTTCCGGACGAGGTAACGCGAGAAGTCGCCTGGGACGGCGACGCGAAGGTAGTGGTCCTTCCCACGAGGCTCGAACGTCTCGATCCGGCCCCTCGTGTCGATGTGCCCGGTGACAAAGTGCCCGCCCATCCGGCCGCCGTACCTCATGCTGCGCTCGAGGTTCACGAGCGCGCCGGCCTCCAAGGCCGGGAAATTGGTCAGCCGGCGGGTCTCCTCGAGGACGTCAAAGTGCGCGGTGTCGCCGTTCCTGCGCACCATCGTGAGGCAGCAGCCGTTGACCGCCACACTCTCGCCTACGGCCGTGTCGGAGGCGACCAGCGGCGCCTCCACCGCGAGCTCCCACGCCTCGGCCTCAGGCCTGAACCCGCGGATCCTGCCGGTTTCCTCGACGAGTCCGGTGAACATGGACGGGGGTCACTTCGGAACCGCGGCCGGCTCCGGGTTCAGCTTCACGCGAAGGACGGCGGTGTCGCCGCCGTGGCTGACCAGGAGCACGCACTCCGTGCGGAGGGGATCCTGGCTGGCCGCCTTCAGCCTGTCCACGGCGGCGTCGTACGAGGTGATCGGGACGCCGTCGATTTCCTTGATCCAGTCGTCGGGCTGGAGTCCGGCAACCGCGGCGGGGCTGCTCGACTTGACGAAGTGCACGATGACGCCCGACGTCTCGCTTGACTTGAGCCTGCGCTGGACGGCGTCCCCGTACACAAACTCCCTCACCGTGAGCCCCATGCCGTCGAAGTACTGGCGCCGGGCCTCCCGGATGAGCCTTGGGGCGTCCTCAAGGCGTGCCGTCACCTCCACGTGGGCCGCCCCGCGGAGCACCGTGAGCCTCATCAGGTCGCCGGGGCGGTGCCGGCTGATCTCCTTTTCCAGGAACTCGGACACCACGCGGTCGGGGCGGAATCGCGGCAGCGGTCTGCCGTCGACGGCGATGATGATGTCGTGGCCCTGCATGCCCGCCTTCGCGGCGGGGCTGCCGTCGAGCACCTCGCTCACCACGGCACCCGACTGGGCGCCCAGCTGCAGGAAGTTGGCCACATCGCGATCCATGGGTTCCAGGCCGTCCGCCCCGAGCCAGGCCAGCGGCCGGCCGTCAACATTCGAGGGAATCCGGTTGAAGTAGGGAAGAACCTCGTCGGCAAGCTGAAAAATGCTGCTTTCCTCGACGTCCACGAGAAGGATCGTCTCGCCGCCGCGGTTCATCTGCGAATACTCCTGGAACTGCTGCTCGCCCGATTCAAGGGCCAGCCCCACCAGGATGCCGTCCCGGTTGAACACGGGGAGCCCCGGTCCCGAGACTTCCTGGAGGGCGGTGCCGGTCCTGTCCGGAAGGGACTGGATGATCGAGAGCTCGCTCTTCAGCAGGTACGGCAGGAAATCCTCGTCCTTGGTCCGGAAGCCGACGCCCCAGAGCTCCTCGCCGATCCTCGGGACGGGGGACGGGCCGTGCGCGGCAAAGCTTGTCACCGGGACAAGCCGCGACCTGACCTTTTCCTCCGCCCGGACGAAGTGCCAGCCGGTGAAGGCGTCCTGGCCCAGGTACTCGGCCTTCCAGACCGTCGGGTCGCCGGGCAGGAAGATCTTGAAGTCCTTGAGCTGGCCCGGCGGGAGGCTCGCCTCGATCGACCCGGCCGGCAGGACGATCGTCCCCTTGTCATCGACGACGGTTCCGTAGTCGAACATCGAGCGCCTGTCGTTCTCCGTCTCCACGGTATATTCGACGGCGACGGCGCACTTGACGCGCTCGGCCCACAGGGTCGGCAGGTCGGCGGCGGCCGCGAGGCGGGAAACAACCGCGGCCGCGAGAAGCGCGGCGCGCAGGCCGCGATGGAATCGTGCGAAGATCATGGCTTTAAAATGTAGAGCGCCACGCGGCGGTCCCGCTGCGCCTCGACCAGCGTCGGCTCGGGCTTGCCGGCATAGGCCTCCTCGACCTTCCTGATCCCCTCAAGGGAGGTGACGGGCTGCCGGTTGATGCGGGTGATGATGTCGCCGGCGGCAAGGCCGGCCTCCTCGGCCGGGTAGCCGGGCCGGATGCCGATCACGAGCACCCCGGTGTCGTCGGCCAGCTGGTTCTCCCGGGCGTAGGCGCGGGAAACCCTGCGGACGCTCAGGCCCCAGGCCTCAAACACGGTCTCCTCGCCCATGCTGCTCTCCAGCCTCTCGGTCACGACAGGCACGTCCCGCTCCTTCGGGCCATCCTTCAGCGTGAGGACCACGGTCGACCCGACCGGCTGGCCCGCGATGAAATTCTGGATCGCGGGCAATTGCTCGGGAAACCGGGCGTCGACCGGGCGGTGGTTCACGGCGAGCAGGATGTCGCCTCCCTGGAGGCCCGCCCGCGCCGCCGGGGAGCCCGGGTCCACGCTCGCGATCAGCATGCCCGTGTCCAACGCGAGGGCATAGAATTTCTCGAGGTCCTGGAGGGGGGACGGAACGATCCCGATGTAGCTGCGGGTGATGGACCCCTCGTGGACGAGCCCGGCGATGGTCGTCTTGGCCACGTTCGCAGGGATTGCAAAGCCGAGGTTGTTCGCCCCGAGGTAGGCCCGGGAGGTGATGCCGACCACGCGTCCGTCCTCGGTCACGAGCGGCCCCCCGGAATTGCCCGGGTTGATCGCAGCGTCCGTCTGGAGCCAGGTGTTGAAGGCGCCGGTCTCGAAGCCGTCCACGCCGCGGTCGTCCTCGAAGTACCGGCTGGTGTTCGAAATGATTCCTCGGGTGACCGTGCGCTTGAGCCCATAGGGGGTGCCGACCGCGTAGACGGTCTCCCCGGGAAAGAGCTTGTTGCTGTCGCCGAATTCGGCGTGGGAGAACCTCAGGCCGCGGCGCCGGACATCGTCCATGTCGAGCCGGAGCAGCGCGAGGTCCGTCCAGTGGTCCCAGCCGACCAGCTTCGCGCCGACATGCTCCAGGTTGGCCAGGGTCACGTTGATCTCGACCGCACGGGGGCTGGCCACGTGGGCGTTGGTCAGGATCAGCCCGTCGTCGGAGAGCACGACCCCGGACCCGATGCTGGCCTCGAACCGCCGGCTTCCCTCCTCAAAATTGACCTCGCGCACGTCGATGCAGACCACCGAATCCAGGAGCTGGTTCAAGCCCCGGCTCACGGCCGCCTGCGCCGGCCGCCCGGCGGCGACCACGAGCGCCGCCAGCGCAAGGGTTGACCGGGGGAAAATTAGATTCAGGATGGCGGGTTTCACGCGATGACTACCAGGTGCAAAGACTACAACCCTCACGAAATCGAGCCCCGCTGGCAATCTTTCTGGGTGGAAAATCGCACCTTCCGCACCGAGCCCGTTTCGAACAGGCAGAAGTACTACGTGCTCGACATGTTCCCGTATCCGTCGGGAGCCGGGCTCCATCTTGGGCATCCGCTCGGCTACACGGCAACGGACATCCTGTCGCGCCGCAGGCGCGCCCAGGGATTCAACGTGCTCCATCCCATGGGCTGGGACGCCTTCGGCCTGCCGGCCGAGCAGCACGCCGTGAAGACGGGTACCCATCCCGCCGCCAACACGCGCAACAACATCGCGAATTTCCGCCGGCAGATCGAGGCGCTCGGCTTCTCGTACGACTGGGACCGCGAGATCGAGACGACCGACCCGAGGTACTTCAGGTGGACCCAGTGGATTTTTCTGCGCCTCTTTGAAATGGGTCTCGCCTATGTGGACGAGCGGCCCGTCTGGTGGTGCCCGGAGCTGCGCGCCGTGCTTGCGAACGAGGAGGTGGTCGATGGCCGAAGCGAGATCGGCGGCCACCCCGTCGAGCGGCGCCGGCTGCGCCAGTGGGTGCTGCGCATCACGGCCTATGCCGAGCGCCTCCTGGCCGACCTCCGGGAGGTCGACTGGCCCGACTCCACCAAGCGGATGCAGGAGGCCTGGATCGGTCGAAGCGAGGGAGCGGAGGTCGTCTTCGAGCTCGCGGCCCCGGCCTCCGGGTCCCTCCCCGTCTTCACGACCCGACCCGACACCCTCTTTGGGTGCACCTACATGGTGCTGGCACCCGAGCATCCCCTCGTGGCGCAGGTCACCGCGCCCTCGGAGGGAGCCTTGGTTGCGGCCTACCAGGCAAGGGCCGCGGCGAAGAGCGACCTCGAGAGGACCGACCTCGCCAAGGACAAGACCGGGGTCTTCACCGGGGCCTTCGCGATCAATCCCGTCAACGGGGCGAGGGTCCCGATCTGGATAGCGGACTATATCCTGATGGGCTACGGCACCGGCGCAATCATGGCCGTCCCGGCGCACGATGCCCGCGACCATGAGTTCGCGACGAAGTACCGCCTGCCGATCGCGCCCGTGATCGACGACCCGGCGGCGGGCGGCCGGCTCGTGCTGGAGGGCACGATGGTCAACTCGGGCTTCCTCGACGGTCTGGCCTCGGCGGAGGCGCGCTCGCGGATGACCGGGTGGCTCGAGAAGAACGGGCGCGGGTCGGGAAAGGTGAACTACAAGCTCCGAGACTGGCTCTTCTCCCGGCAGCGCTACTGGGGTGAGCCCATTCCGATCGTATGGCTGGGCGAGGGCGACTACGGGGTCGCCGCGGCCGCGAGAAAGACAGGCCTTCCGCCCGAACCCGTGACGTTCGCGCAGGGTGGCGTCACGTACTACGCGCTGCCCCTTCGCGAGGCGTCCCTACCCCTGAAGCTTCCGGAGGCAAAGTCCTACCAGCCCAGCGGCACCGGGGAGAGCCCACTGGCAAACATCCCGGACTGGGTGGACGTCTGGTTCAACCACGAGACGGATGAGACAATCCCGGCTTCCCGGCCCCGCCCGCCCGGTCCGTCCTGGATCCTGGCGCGCCGGGAGACGAACACGATGCCGCAATGGGCGGGCTCGTGCTGGTACTACCTGCGCTTCGTCGACCCCAGGAACGACTCGGCCTTCGCGTCGCCCGAGGCCCTGCGCACATGGAGGGGCCCGGACCTCTACGTGGGCGGTGCGGAGCACGCGGTGCTTCACCTGCTGTACGCCCGCTTCTGGCACAAGGCGCTCTTCGATCTGGGCCTCGTCCCCGAAAAGGAGCCGTTCAAGAGGCTCTTTCACCAGGGGACCCTGCTCGGCGAGGACGGCGAGAAGATGTCCAAGAGCCGCGGAAACGTGGTGAACCCGGACTCGATCATCGAAAGCCACGGGGCGGACACGCTGCGCCTCTACCTCATGTTCCTCGGGCCCCTGGAGGCGATGAAGCCATGGAATCCCCGCGGGATCGAGGGCGTGCACCGCTTTCTGCAGAAGGTGTGGCGCGAGTGCGTCGGCGAGGACGGCGGGCCGAACCCGAGGATTTCCGAAGGGGTGCGCGAGGCGCCGGACCTTGCAAGGCTGCTCCACGAGACGATCAAGAAGGTGGGGGACGACATCGACGCCCTCCGGTTCAACACGGCGATTTCCCAGATGATGATCTTCGTAAACGCGTGGCAAAAGGCGCCCGGCGTCAGCCCGTCCACTGCGCGCGCATTTCTGCAGCTGCTGGCCCCGTTTGCCCCCCACGTGTCCGAGGAACTATGGAACCGCCTGGGTGGGGCCGCCTCGATCCAGTCGGCTCCGTGGCCGGCGTACGACCCGGCAATCGTCGAGGCCCGAGAGGTGAACCTCGTGTTTCAGGTGAACGGAAGGCACAGGGGCGACCAGCTGGTGCCGCTGGGGTTGACGCAGGACGAGGCGCTCACGGTCGCCCTCGCCCACCCCAAGGTCGCGCCCTATGTCGCAGAAGGCACTTTGAAGAGGGTCATCTATGTCCCCGGGAAGATCATCAACCTCGTCGTGGTCCCGAGTCGGGGTAAGTAAAATTACCCCTTGCCGAGCCCGTTCGGGCGATGCGACACTGCGCATTATACAATACGCTGAATTGGATGGATTAGCCCGGCGCGTCCCCTTTGGGAAACGCGGGCCGGGTTTGTCCGCAGGACTCCACAAAATGAAAACAAATCTCAAGGCTTTTCTGCTGGCCGCCAGCTTCACCCTCCTTCCCATGCTTGCATTCGGGCAGGGTGCCCTCGGCCTGGGCGTGGTCGGCAAGATCTACGTCAGCAGCGTTCGAGGGACCGCCGAGTGCGCCACGCTGGCCAGCCTCGCCGACACGACCAACGGCGGGCTCATCGGCGAGGAAGGCCGCATCACCGTGCTCAGGAAGGGCCGCACGGTCATCGGGAACGGTTCGATGATCTCGACCGGCAAGGCGTCGAGCGCCACCCTGGTCTTCTCGAACCAGACCGCGATGTTCCTGGATGCGAACACGCAGATTGAGATCAGGCGCTTCGACCAGGAGCCCTTTGCCCCGAATAACAACCTCCTCATCGAGCCCTCGAATTCCGCGACCCGCATCATCGTGAAGATCGGACGCGTCGTGATCGACACACCGCGGCTGCAGAGCGGCACGCGCATGGCCTTTGAGACGCGGCATGCCAACGTGGATGTCCTCAATGTCGAGGCCTCGGGCGACAAGGTCTTCATAGAGGTCACCGAAAAGCAGACCCACGTCGCCATGATCCAGGGCGAGGCTGATGTCACCCCCCTCGGGGCCCACGTCGTCACCCGGCTGACCACGGGCAAGCAGGCCTACGTCAAGTACACGATCGGTTCGGAGATAGGCGTCGAGACAATCACTTCGACCGCCGCCGGGACGAGCACCCAGGCCCCGACACCCCAGGTGGCCGCCACGGCGGCCCCCGCCCCGAATTCGGGCGCCACGAAGGGACCTGCGGACATTGTCAGCACCGAGCGCATCGAAGCCGCAGTCCTCAAGGTTTCCGGCTTGCCGATAGTCCAGCTCCCGGGCAGCGGTGATACCAAGCCCCTGGAGGTCGGCGCAAAGCTGCCCGAGGGCGCCATCATCATCACACCGGCCGACTCGGAGGCATTCGTCGAGCCGTTCAACGGGGCGATCGCCGACATCAAGGCAAAGAGCCGCGTTCAGATCGCAAAGCTGGAAATCGCAATGAACCAGAAGGGCGTCATCCGCAGGCAGACCGCCCTGCTCGACCTGCTGGCTGGCTCGATCGTTTCCGTGATCGATCCCGCCAAGCGCGCGATCAACGACTATGGGATCAACACCCCGAAGGGCGTCGTGCATGCGCACGGGACGTCGTTCGCGGTCGAGGTGGCCACCAACAATCTTACGATCCTTGCCACAGCCGACACCCTTACGCTGAATGTGCCCGGGGGCGCGACCTACACGATCAACCAGGGCAACGTGATCGTCACCCCGGAGGCGGGCGGCGCGCCCGAGCCGGCGATTTCCCTGGCATCGGCGCTCACCAGCTTCCCGGGCCTCGCCGCGACGATCCAGACGGCCGTCTCCACGGTCACCAACGTCGTGACGAACAACATCGGGAACCTGCCCGAGAGGTCCTCGACCACGTTGCTCACCCAGGTCGTGGCGACCGCCTCGGCGGCGATCCCGGCCGACGCATCGAGCTTTGCCACCCAGGCCGTCAATGCGGTCACCGCCCCGACCTCGGCCAGCGGCGCCAACGCGGGATCGGCCGTTGCAGCGGTGACCGGCGCCATCGCCGCGGCCGCCCCCGGGCAGGCGAGCCAGGTTGCCGCGGCGGCAGCCACTGCCGCACCCTCCTTTGCCCCGACGGCGGCGGCGGCGGCGGCCCAGGCCGTTCCAACCCAGGCCGCTTCCATCGCCAGCGCAGTGACGACGACCATAACACAGGCAACGACCACGCCCGGATCCGCCCAGACCACACAGGCTGCGGCCAATGTCGCCGGAGCGGTCGCGGCCGCCGTGAACAGCCAGGCCGGCGCGGTCGCGGCCTCGGTCGCGCAGACCCTGAGCCAGGCGGCTCCGCAGAGTAGCTCGCTCGCAACCGCACAAACTTCCGCCTCGATCGCGGCGGCGGCGACAGCCGCCGCCCCCCAGCAGGCCTCTTCCATTGCTACGGCCGTCATGGGCACGGTGACCGCGGCCCCGGGCGCATCGGCCCAGAGCAACATCCAGGGCGCGGCGGTCCTCGCCACTGCGATCACGGCGGCCGCGCAAACGCAGGCAGGGTCGGTTGCCGCCGCGCTTGCGCAATCGGTCATCAGCTCAAATCCGCAGGCCCCGGCCCAGGAAGTCGCAAGCTCGGTGGCGACTGTGGCCGCGGCTGCGACCTCGGCGGCCCCGAACCAAGCCGGCTCCGTTGCCGGTGCGGTCATGACCGTTGTTTCGCAGGCGTCTCCGGGCGCAGCCTCGCTGAGCTCGGGCGTCGTCGCCTCCGCGGTGTCCCAGTCGGCGCCGGCGTCGCAGACGCAGTCCGTCTTGAACGCCGTGGGAGTCGCCACGAACAAGTCCGCGGATTCCGTGCAGCAGGCGGCCCAGCAGGCCTCGGCTCAGGGAACCCTGGCCGCGCAGGCAGGGGCCCAGAATTCGGTGGTGACCATACAGAATGCGCAGTCGACTTCCCAGTCTTCGGGCCAGGCGGCCCAAGGCTCGAGCCAGTCGATCCAGACTGCGAGTTTTGCGGTGGCCGTGGCCGCGGGCACGGCGGATTCTTCCAACGTCGCCAACGGAGCCGGGAATGGCGGCAATTCCTCCAACACGGCCTCGAACGGAAATGGCAACGGTGGCGGCTCGTCTAACACGAATTCCAACAATAGCGGCAACGGCAACGGTGGCGGAAATGGCGGAGGTGGGTCCAACACGGCTTCCAACGGCAACGGAAATGGCGGAGGCAACGGTGGCGGCGGGTCGTCGAACACGAACGCGGCGTCCAACGGCAACGGTGGGGGCAATGGCAACGGCGGCGGCAGCTCCTCGACGACCAACACGAACAGCACGGGCAATGGCGGTGGGACGGGCAGCACGGTCAGCACCGGCGGCAGCTCGACCACGTTCATCATCGTGACCGCCCTGAGCGGAAGCCAGATCAACGGCCTGAACCAGGGCATGCAGCAGGGCCTTGAGTCCACAAACACCGCGGGCTCGTCCGTATCCTTCACGCCGACGGTCGACACCAACGGCACTCCCACGGTGACGGCAAACCCGACCACGCAGACGACCGAGATCGTCCCCAATACGGGGAGCACGGCCGTCAAGTAGCAGCCTCAATGCGCCAGAAGCACAGCCTTTGCATCCTCCTGTTGGTACTCTGCGCAGCGGCGACTCCATCGGCACGTGCATTCCTGGTTTTCAACGAAGGCCGCGATCAATTCTTCATCAACGCATCACTCACATTCGGTTACAGCTCCAATGTCTTTGACCAAAAAGCCGCACGCGGTTCCTCGACGGGCGTCTTTGCCTGGTCGGCGACGTATGTCCGCAGGGCGGGAATGATCAACGTGAGCGCAGGCGCCGCATTTACCTACAACGAATTCGCAAGCGTGAAGGGCCAAAACACACTTCTTCCCGACCTGACGCTCACCCTCACGAAGGGCGTGGGGCGGACGACCGGGACCTGGGCCCTGGAGGCACAGCGGCAGAACCAGCCGGACGCCACGGTCAACAACCGGCCGATCGACTGGGCGTACACGAGCACCTTCAACCTCCGCTACCCGGTCAACGACCGCTACTACCTGACCAGCGCGACCGGGATCGACGGCACCCTGTATGACAACACGGCGCTGTTCACGAACCTGAACACCTACAGCGAGGATGTCGGCATCAACTATGTGTTCGACCCGAAGCTCGATTTTTCGGGCTCGTACCGGATCCGGACGAACACGACGAAAGGAATCTCCGAATTCGACCAGAGCCTCCTCGCGGGCGCAAACGGCACCATCCTCCCCAAGCTCAGCGGCGGCCTGCAGTTCGGCTACGAGCAGAGCAACGAATACACGAAGCACCTGGGCAACAACGTCTACAACGACCTCACGGCCGGGGTGAACATGTACTGGAGGTATTCCCGGACGCTGAGCTTCAATGGACTGGCCTCCAAGGATTTCAATATCACGGCCCAGAACGTCGAGACAAACGCGACCACCGTTTCAGGGAGCGTCGACATGGCGCTTGGCCACCGCTGGCGGACCAACGCCGGCATCATTCACGTCGGCACGGACTTCCTCGGCAAGGCCGGGCTCGGCAGGAAGGACTCCCTCTGGGAGTTCACGGCCAACGTCGGCACCGGCCTGACCACCCATATCAAGATCAACTTCGGGTATGTGTATGAGATCAACTACTCGAACCTTTCGAGTGCGGAGTTCAAGGTTCAGTCGTACAATGTGTCCCTTTTCGCCAGTTACTGACAAACGCCATGAGAGCACCTCGCCTTAGTCTCCTGCCCCGGCTTGCCGCCACCCTGCTTGCATGGGCGTCGCTGGACGGCGCCGCGCACTTGGCCTGGGCCGACGCCCAGCCCGCCAAGGCAAGGGCAGTCTACGTCCTCGCGGTCACGGATCGGATCCGGGTCGTGATCTTCGGCGAGGACGATCTTGCGACGGACGCCCGGGTGGACGCCTTCGGAAACATCAACCTGCCGCTTGTCGGCGACGTGCATGTGGCCGGCCTGAGCGTGGACGACGCCCAGAGGCTGGTCGAGCGGGCCTACCGGGACGGCCAATACCTGCGCAAACCGCAGGCCACGATCTCCATCGCGGAGTACGCGCCGCGCGAGGTCTCCATCCAGGGCCAGGTGAAGGAGCCCGGCCGCTTCCTGCTTCCGACCGAGTCGACGTACTCGGTGGTGGAACTCGTGACCAAGGCCGGCGGGTTCACCGACATCGCCAAGGGCAACGAGGTGACCATCACCCATTTCACCCCGGACGGAAAGAAGACGGTCCGCAAGGTGGACGTCGAGAGCATCATCCAGGGCAAGAATTCAGAAAAGGCCCAGGACAGCACGCTCATGCTCGAGCCGGGCGACATAGTCTACGTGCCCGAGAGCATATTCTGAGCGCAAACGAATTCCCTACCATGGCGGACAACAACCTCAACAAGCACACGGCGGCAGCCGAGGAAGACCTCGTAGAGCGCAGGTCGCCCCGGGACTATTACATCATGCTGCGTGAGCGGCTTTGGGTCGCCCTGCCCATCGCCCTCCTGGTCGCCATCGGTTACTTCTATTACGAGGCGCGCCAGACGCCCATGTACAGCTCGATGGCCACGATGCAGTTCGAGCGCCCCGACACCATTGTCACGACGCAGGGCGTCGTCGACCCGGCGATCCACTCCGAGGTCGACATCAACACCTACCTCCAGGTGCTGAACAGCGGGAAGATCCGCGCCCGGGTGGCCGAGTCCTTCGCCCCCGATGAGAGGGCCATCCTGCTCCGCCCGGCGCTGAAGAAGCTTCAGCCGGGCCAGTCGCCGCCGCCCGTGAGCAGCGCGCTAGGGAGCGTGAGCTTCGACGCGATCAGAAACAGCTTCCTGATAAGCATCACCGCCCGCCACGAGGATCCCGAGGCGGCGGCGCTGATCGCCAACCACTACCTGAAGCAGTTCATGGACGAGCTGTACGAGGAGGTGGGCGGCAAGAATGAATTCGCGGTCAACTACCTGAACGAGCGAGCCGACGAGCTGCGCAAGGAGATGGAGGCGAGCGAGCTCCGCCTCGATCAGTACATGAAGGACCACGACCTGATCTCCCTCGACAAGAACATCAACATCGTGGACGACCAGCTCAAGGCGGTCGACGCGGCACTGACCCAGCAGAAGTTGTCCCTGCTTAACCTCCAAGACCTCGCCCAGCAGGTCGAGGACTACCGGAAAAACCACAAGGACCTCCTCGAAATATCGTACATCGCATCTCACGGGGCGATCCTGAAGCTGAGGGACCAGCTGAGCAGCCTGACCCAGCTGCAGGTGACCCTGTCGGAGACCTATCTCTGGCACCACCCGAAGATGATCAAGGTGGCGGACGACATCGCCGCCACCCAGGACCAGATCAACCAGGAGGTGAAGCAGGCCATCGACGACCTGAACACAAGCCTCGCCGGGGCGACCCGCAACGTCCAGGCCCTGGAGTCCGAGTACAAGGACCACGAGAAGCAGGACCTCCAGCTCCGCGCCCTGAGCGTGGACTACAACACCCTGGAAAACCAGGCCTCGGTGGCCAAGACCAACTACCTGCAGATCCTGGACCGGCTGAACCAGAACACCACGACCAAGAACCTTGAGAAGATCCCCCTCCGGCCGCTCGACTACGCGACGCCGAATTTCACCCCATACGCGCCCAGCATTCCCAAGATCGTGCGAACGGCATCGTTTCTCGGCATCCTGGTCTTTGTCGCGGTTGCCGTGGGACTGAGCTTCATCGACGACCGCATCAAGAGCACGTGGGACGTGGAGGCCTTCCTGGGTGTCAACCTGCTCGGCATCGTGCCGGACCTCGCCAACATCAAGGATGACGAGAAGTACACGCTGCTTGCCGACAGCGAGCACGTGATGGGTGGCGAGGCGTTCCTTGGGATCTACAGCGCCATCAAGATCCACTCCAAGCTCGACTTCCCGAAGTCGATCCTGATCACGAGCACGATCCCGGGCGAGGGGAAGACCCTTGTCTCGAGCAACCTCGCCGGGTGCTTCGCACGCCATGGCAAGAACACGCTGCTGGTCGACTGCGACCTTCGCCGCCCGATGATCCACCGGCACTTCAAGCAGCAGAACAAGGCCGGGCTGATAGCCTGGTTCGAGGCCGGGGCAAACCTGGAAGGCGACCTGACGACCAACCCCCACCTGGGCATCATCAAGATCAGCGAAAATTTCTCGGTCCTCACCTCGGGCGGGCGCGCGAAGAGCCCGACCCAGATCCTTGAAAACCCCCTGTTCGGCCAACTGGTCGAGAAGCTCAAGAAGCAGTACGACCTCGTGGTCATCGACTCGCCGCCCATGGGGGCCGTCACCGACGCCCTCCTGATCGCCGAGCGCACGGACGAGGTTGTCTATGTGTGCCGCTTCAACCGGGCCTACCGGAAGCACATCAAGCTCTACATACGGGCCCTGACGAACGGCAAGAACGTCGTCCTCGGCATCGTGCTCAACGGTTTGTCGCCGCGCCGGATCGAGTATTACTCGAACTACCGGTACTACCGGAGCTACAAGAAGTACTATAGCGCGCAGACGTAGGCGGGGAGCTGGGATCGGTTTTGGGCCGAACTTGGATCCTCTCCGGTCGCCTTTCGTTCGCAAAGCCTCACACGGTCGACCTCCGAAGACCTAAGTTCGGCCCAAAACCGATCCTGCGCCAGAGGGCTTGCGGGGAGGGGGGAAAGTGGGTTCGCTTGGCCGGTGGCGCCACTTTCAAGATTCCTGCCCGCCGGCTATGATCCAGCGCGGCCCGTGGCCCTGATCGCCGGCCAGGGCCTGTACCCGGTCATCGCCGCCCGGGCCCTCAGGGCGGCCGGGGTTCCCTCCAGACTTGTGGCGTTTGCGGAGGAGACGCCCCCGGAACTGGTCGCGACCTTTCCCGAGGCAGACCGGCGGAACCTGCTCGTCGGCCAGCTCGGCAAGATGCTGCGCGCCCTGAAGGACATGGACGCGGGCTATGTGCTCATGGCCGGCCAGATCACGCCCCGCCGGCTCTTTCGCGGCCTCCATCCGGACCTCAAGGCGACGCGCCTTCTGATGTCGCTAAAACGCCGCAACGCCGAGACGATTTTCGGGGCCATCGCGGCGGAAATCGAGGCCCTGGGAATTGGGATCCTGGACGCCCGGGCCTATCTCGACGGGGAGGTCGCCTCCCCCGGCGTGATGACTGGGCGGAGCTTCCCCGTCGAGGAGGACTACGTCAACCACGGCATCCACATAGCCAGGGAGTGCGCCCGGCTCGACGTGGGCCAGGGCTGCGTCGTCAGGAAAGGGACTGTGCTGGCCGTCGAGGCATTCGAGGGAACCGACGAAATGCTGCGGCGGGCCGGCTCGTTCAAGGCCGATGGGGCGCTGTTTGTGAAGACGGTCAAGGCGGGCCAGGATTACCGGTTTGACGTCCCCTGCTTTGGGCAACGAACCCTGGAGGCCATGCGCGAGAGCGGCATCCGGGCCGCGGCCCTCGAAGCCGGCGGTGTCATCCTTCTCGACAAGCAGGCCGTGCTTGCGCAGGCCCGGGAATGGGGCATCTCGCTATTGGGGTTCTAGACGGCTTGCCCTCCGGAGGGCCGGCGCCCATAGTGCCGCGGCACTCATGCAACAGGACCTCGTCCCGGTAGTCGTCAAGGGCGTGATGCCCGCCCCCAACACCTGCTGGGTGTTTCTCGGCAACGATGCCAAGACGTTTGTGATCTACGTGGACCAGTTCGTGGGAAACGCGATCCAGATGTCTCTCAACGGCGTCAAGAAGGACCGCCCCCTCACCCATGACCTCATCGGGAGCATCCTTCTCGGGCTCGAGGCACGGCTCGACCACGTCATCATCAACGACGCGTCCGAGGGGACTTTCTTCGCGCGGATATTCCTGACGATGGAAAACGAGCTCGGGAAAAAGATCGTCGAGATCGACGCACGTCCCAGCGACTCCATCGTCCTCGCCATCCAGCAGAAGCGTCCGATCTATGTGGCAAGGCACGTGTTTGACGCGGACACGACCGAGGACATGACCAAGACGTTCGAGGACCTTCTCCGGAGGCAGGCCGAGGAAGGGGACCCCGACAAGCCGGCGGGTTGACGGGTTACTCCAGGCCAAGCGCCTTGCGGCCGTCCGGGGAGATCATCTGGGGACTCCAGACGGGGTCCCAGACAATGTGGACCGATGCGCTTGTCACCGTCGGCAGCGCCGCGATCTTCCTGCGCGCATCCTCGGCGATCACCGGCCCCATGCCGCAGCCCTGGGCCGTCAGCGTCATCTTGACCTCCACCCCATGGCCTCCCCCGGGTGCCGGCTCGATCGACAGGTCGTACACAAGGCCGAGGTCGACAATGTTCACCGGGATCTCGGGATCGAAGCAGCTTCGCAGGGCGGTCCATACGGCCTCCTCGCTGAAGCCTCCCGGCGCCCCCGGCGCTCCCGGATTTCCCCCTGCGGTTGCATACCCGTCAATGGCCCCGGCAAGCTCGCTCGCTATGCGAAAGAGTCCGCCCTCCGTCCGTACCGTGACGTGGCCGCCCAGGGTCTGGGCGATGAAGACATCCGTGCCGGCCGCAAGGAGAACGGCGTCCCCGGCGGGGATCGCGGTTGCAGGGCAGTCTTGGATGAGCTTGGGCATGCCGGTCGGTGTCACTTCACATCCAGCCCCAAGGGCAGCCGCGCGTAGACGCCCTGCGGATCGTTGTAAGCACGAAGGGATTCCAACGCTTCGCCCATGCGCTGCTCGACCTGGCCGGCAATGCTCCCGGAGTCGGAGCGCATGGCCTCCGGCGGCAGCTTGCCCATCAGCTCGGCGAGCGCCTCGGCCAGGTCCTTCTTCCGGGGATACTCAGTCACCCGGAAGCCGGGCGCAAGATGCGCCTCCCGGCCCGCGTAGCGGATCGCCGGCTCCAGCCCGCCGATCTCATCGACCAGGCCGAGCCGCAGCGCCTGTCCTCCCGACCACACCCTCCCCTGGGCAATTTCCTCGACGTACGCGCGCCTCAGATGCCGTCCGTCCGCCACCTTGCCTATGAATTCTCCGTAGATCCAGTCGACCATACGCTGGAATATGGCCATCTCCTCGTCCGTCTTGGGCCGGGAAACCGTCACCATGTCTGCAAACTTGCCCGTCTTCACCCGGTCAAACGTGATCCCGAGGTTGGAAAACAGCCTTTGCACATCGAATTGGATTCCGAATACCCCGATGGATCCGGTTATGGTCGTGGGCTCGGCAAAGATGCGGTCCGCCTCGGCGGAAATCCAGTATCCCCCGGAGGCGGCGTAGGAGCCCATCGACACGATCACGGGCTTGGACTGCCGAATCAGCCGCAGCTCGCGGCCAATCTCCTCCGAGGCTCCGACGCTGCCGCCGGGGCTGTTCACGCGCAGGACGACGGCCTTTATCTGGTCGTCGGAACGCAGGCGCCTCAGCTCCCGTGCGAACGACACGCCGCCCACCTGCCCGACTTCGCCCTCCCCCTCGACGATGTCCCCCTCGGCGTAGACCACGGCCACGGCGGGCCCATAGGCGCGCTCGCCTCCGGCGGGTGCGACGCGCAGATACGCGCTCAGCGGGATCTGCTTGAAGGTCTCCCTGGCTTCCCCCGGACCGGTCGCGGCCTTGATCTCCTCAACCACCTGGTCGCTGGAGGCGACGCGGTCCACCAAGCCAACCCGCTTGGCGGCGTCCGTGCGGATGATCCCCTCGGCATCCACAGCCGCCTGGATGTCCGTGGAGGTCAGGCCCCTGGAACGGCCGATCTCCGTTCTCAGGTCCAGCCAGAGGTCATCGAGGAGCAACTGGGTCTGGGTGCGGTTTTCCGGGCTCATGTCCTCGCGGGTGTACTGCTCGACGTAGGACTTGTACCGACCGACACGGGTCACCTGCACCCCCACGCCAAACTTCGCGGCCGCACCGCCAAAAAAAACGGGCTCCGTCGCCAGCCCCGGCATGAGGATGATGCCGTATGGGTCGATCGTGATTTCATTGGCGACTGAGGCGAGGTAGTAGTCCCGGGTCGTGGCAAAATCCAGGTAGGCTTTCACAGGCTTCCCGGCCTTCCGGAAGGCGGCCAGCGCCCCCCTCACCTCGCGCATGGCCGCAAATCCCGAGCCGAGGCCGCGCGGCGACAGGGTCCCCTTGAGCAGAATCCCCGCGATGCGGCCGTCCTCCGCGGCCGCGTGCAGGCCGCGGACCACCTGGCGCAGCTGGAGCTGTCCATTGGTGTTGGCGCCGGCGAAGGGTCCAAAGTCGAAGGGCGGCGGCGCATCGTTGATGTTGGTGGAAAGGTCAAACACCAGGTAGGATCCGGGCTGAAGCCTCACCGTCTTCGCCGCCTTCTGGGAACTCATGGTCGCGATCGCCCCGATGAGCAGCAGGAGGAGGGCGAGGCCGCCGAGCGTGAAAACGAACAACGCCACCAGCGCGCCGAGCATCGACGTGATGAAGTTCTTCATGGGGAAGCCGGAGGCTACCTGCTTTTGATTCCGGCTCCAGAACAAAGAGCCCGGGCCAATCCCGGGCCGGTACTGGGTGCATTTGAGTCCCGGATGGGTTCTCGAAGGTCGACTGTGTGAGGCTTTGCGAACGAAAAGCGACCGGAGAGGACCCATCCGGGACTCAAATGCACCCGGTTCCCCCGGGGCCACGGGCTTGCCTCGCTTCAGTTCCTGCCCATCTTCCCCTGCCATGGGCGACCAAAAGGATCTTCTAACGCCGGGGGGCAAGGCCCTCACCATCAACCTGGACCAGCACAAGTACGGCACCTTTGCCGAGATTGGCGCCGGCCAGGAGGTGGCTCGCGTGTTCTTCCAGGCGGGCGGCGCCTCCGGGACGATCGCAAAGTCGATCTCGGCCTATGACATGGCCTTCAGCGACGCCATCTACGGCAAGGCCCCGCGCTATGTGTCGCAGGAGCGGCTCCAACTCATGCTCGACCACGAGTACCGGCTGCTCATCGAGCGCCTTGCCGCCTCCCGCGGGTCCAACACGACGTTTTTTGTCTTCGCCGACACGGTGGCCACCCTCAACTTCAAGGCGAACAACGAGGCCCACGGGTGGATGGGCATCCGGTTTCAATCCGAGCCGCTGGGCGAACCGAGCGACATCATTCTGCACGTTCGGATGTGGGACAAGGAAGCCGTGCTGCAACAGGCGGCCCTCGGCATCATCGGCAGCAACCTGATCTACGGGGCCTTCTACTATCGCGACGACCCAAGCAGGCTGGTCCAGTCGCTCCTCGACAACATCAGCCATGACCGCATCGAGGTCGACATGCTGAAGTTCAGCGGCCCGGCCTTCAGCCAGGTGGACAACCGGCTGATGTCGCTCCATCTCGTGCAATTCGGCCTGACCAACGCAGTCATGTTCGGACAGAAGGGCGAGGTCATCCAGCCCTCGGAAATCCTCCACAAAAAGGCGATTCTGGTCGAGCGGGGCAGCTTCCGTCCGGTGACCCTCGTCAACGTGGACATGCTCAATTGCGCGACGGCGCAGTTCGTCCAGGAGCCGCTCGTCAAGGGCAAGGAGGTCGTCGTCCTCATGGAGATCACCATGAACAACCTTCTCGCGGCGGGCTCCCTGGATGCGCAGGACTTCCTTTCACGGGTCGATACCCTCAGCGACATCGGGTTCACGGTGCTGATCTCCAACTACTCCGAGTACTACCGGCTCACTTCGTACTTTCGCAGGTACACTAAGGAGATGATCGGCGTGGCGATGGGCATCAACAACCTGCTCGAGATCTTCAACGAGAAGTACTACGACAACCTTGAGGGCGGCATCCTGGAATCCTTCGGCCGCCTCTTCCGCAATTCGGTCAAGCTTTACATCTACCCGATGCGCCAGGAAGCCTACGACCGGTACGTCGCCAACGAGCAGGGCGTGGCCGCCCACCCCTCGACGGGACCCCACTCCTTCACTTCGAACGTGCTGATCAACGCCCGAAACGTCCAGGTCGTCGATCACCTTCGAAACCTGTACGACCATCTGCTCGAGAACCACTACATCGATTGCATCGTCGGCTTCGACACCGAGATCCTGAGCATTTTCTCGCGGGATGTCCTGCGAAGGATCAGGGAAGGCGACGCCACGTGGGAAACCATGGTTCCCAAGCCCGTGGCCGCCGCGATCAGGAAGCGCGGGCTCTTCGGGTGCCCCGCCTCGGCACCAGCTCCAGTTTAATGAGTTCTCCAGCATGAAGTTCTACAAGTACCACGCGCTCGGGAACGACTATATCGTCCTCAATCCAGCCGACTTTCCAGACTGGCCGGCGCCGACGCCCGTGCAGATCCGGCTGATCTGCCACCGGAATTTTGGGGTGGGCTCCGACGGGATCCTCTGGGGTCCCCTGCCCTCGCCTTTGGGCGGCCACGGGGTGCGCATCTTCAATCCCGACGGTTCCGAGGCGGAGAAGTCCGGCAATGGGACGCGCATCTTCGCGCGGTTTCTTTGGGACCAGGGGATCGTTCGCGAGCCCACGTTTGCCATAGATACGCCGGGCGGAAGCGTCCAGGCCATGATGAAGGAAGGCGGCCGGCTGATCACGATGGACATGGGCACCGTGAGCTTCGACAGCGAGAGGATCCCCGTCACCGGCCCGAGGAGGGACGTCATCAACGAGAAGCTCGTGGTCCAGGGCCGGGAATTCATCTTTTGCGCGGCCACGATCGGCAACCCGCACTGTGTCATTGTACTGCCGGAGATTTCTGCGGAGCTTGCGCGGCAGTACGGGCCGGAAATCGAGGCGGCGCCGATCTTCCCTCGCAGGACCAACGTCCAGTTCATGAAGGTGCTGGACCGGAGGAATCTCCAGATCGAGATCTGGGAGCGCGGCGCCGGCTACACCCTCGCCTCCGGAACGAGTTCGAGCGCCGCGGCCGCGGTCGCCTTCCGGCTCGGCTCGGTGGACCGGGCCGTGACCATGCACATGCCCGGGGGCACCCTCGAGATCGAAATCGGCGAAGACTATCGGATCACCATGACCGGGACCGCAACCAAGGTCGCGCAGGGGGTGCTGGAATTGGAGCTCTGAAGTGTAGGACCTATGAGTTCAGCGAAGGGGTCATGCCAAGTAAAGTGTGGTCCGCAGCGGACTACACTTTACTTGGCATGACCCCTTCATTCCAGAACGCCGTCAGTACTTGACTGGACACCCATACGGCTGTGTTGCCGCCTTGGCCACCGGCAACCCGGCTTCCACTGACTGGAGCGCTTCCCTGACGTAGTTCTCGGCGCCCGGTATGTCGGCCGGCTCCGCAGAGCGGATGCTGTCAATGGCCCCCTCGTAGACCAGCAGGCCGTTGGCATCTATGACAAACAGGTGCGGCGTGGTTTTGGCGCCGTACAGATGGCCCACCGCGCCATCCGGATCCCTAAGGTAGGCCGTTGGATTGGAGTCGCGATCCGCCAGCCAGGACTTGATCTGGGCCGACGTGTAATCGCCGCCTTCCTTCCCCGGGGCGCCGGAATTGACGAGCAACCAGACGACTCCCTTGGCAGTGGCTTCCTTTTGCAGGCGCGGGATGTTTCCGCTGTCGTAGTGCTTGTGCACGATCGGGCAGTCGGGGTTGTTCCACTCGAGGACAACGATCTTTCCCTTGAACTCGGAGAGCTTGTGGGAGGCACCGTCGATGTCGGTCAGCGAGAACTCGGGCGCCGGACGCCCAAGTTCGGCGGCAGCCCATGCGCGGGAGCCACCGGCGGAGGCGGCCACGGCGGTCACGAGGATGAGGGAGGTGCGGAAGAGTTTCATGGTCTTTCCACAGTGTGGCCAAAATCCCAATAAAGGCCAGACGGTTCAGCAGTGAGCAATGGGTCAGCTAGAGGAAGACGACCCAGCCAGGGGTTTCGAGGTAGGGACGCCCGGCCCGGGCGTCCGGGCATCGTTGCGGGCCCATACGAAGCCCATCAGCCCGTCTTGAACAGGCCCAACACGTCCGGGTCTCGGACTGGCCCGAGATTCTGCCCGGACGCGCGAGCCGCGCGTCCCTACCCAACTCCTCTCGCACTGAGCGAATTATCCATCCCAAACAGGGTTGCTATTATGAATGGTCTCAAACGTGAAGCCCAGCTGCATACTCGCCCCATGCTCTTCGCCGTGACCACCCTCGAGAAACGCATCCTTGCCTGCCTGGCCCTGCTCATCGTGCTGGGGCTGATCGGCAGGGCCGTGCTCTAATCCCTCTTTTATCCCCGGCACGGTACTGGGTGCGTTTGATTCCCGGATGGGTTCTTGAAGGTCGACTGTGTGAGGCCTAGCGAACGAAAAGCGACCGGAGAGGACCCATCCGGGAATCAAATGCACCCAGTACCAGCAGCACTTGGTACCCACGGCACTTGGAACTTGTCTCTTTGGGAGCCGCCGGAAAACATAACCGCATGATCATCAAGCCCAGGATCCGAGGCTTCGTCTGCATCACCGCCCATCCGGCCGGCTGCGCCGCGCACGTCCGCGAATGGATTGACGTCGTGAAGGCAAGGGGTCCGATTCGGGGAGGCCCCAAAAAGGTGTTGGTGATCGGCGCATCCACCGGATATGGCCTCGCATCCAGGATCACGGCCGCCTTCGGATCCGGGGCCGACACCCTGGGCATCTTCTACGAACGGCCTTCCGAAGAAGGCCGTTGCGCCACCCCGGGGTGGTACAATTCCATCGCCGTCACCCGGGAGGCCCGAAGCGCGGGCCTCTACGCAAAGAATCTGAACGGCGACGCCTTTTCCGACGATATCAAGCGCCAGGCGATCGACCTGATCCGCGCCGACCTTGGCCAGGTGGACCTGGTGGTCTATTCGCTGGCCTCCCCCAGGAGGGTCCACCCCAGGACCGGGGCGGTGCACAAGTCCGTCCTCAAGCCCGTGGGATCCTCCTATACGAACAAGACCGTGGATACCGACAAGGGGCTTGTGACCGAAATCACGATTGAACCCGCCAGCGAGCAGGAGATCGCCGACACCATCACGGTGATGGGCGGCGAGGACTGGGAGATGTGGATGGATGCCCTGTCCGGGGCGGGGTTGCTGGCCCCGGGTGCACAAAGCGTCGCCTATTCCTACATCGGGCCCGATGTCACCTGGCCCATTTACAAGAACGGCACGATCGGCCTCGCCAAGAACGACCTCGAGCGCGCTGCGAGGGCCATAGACGCCAAGCTCAAGCCCGGCGGCGGGCGCGCGTTCATATCGGTGAACAAGGCCCTTGTCACCCAGGCGAGTTCGGCCATTCCGGTCGTCCCCCTGTACATATCAATCCTGTACCGGATCATGAAGGAGCGCGGGGTTCACGAAGGCTGCATCGAGCAGATGCAGCGCCTCTTCGCCTCGCAGGTCTATGCCCGGGGAGGCCCGGTGTTCGACGCCGACGGGCGCGTGCGCCTGGACGACCTGGAAATGCAGCCGGAAGTCCAGGCTGCGGTCTCAGGCATCTGGCCGAAGGTGACCACGGAAAACCTGGAGTCCGAGACGGACATCGCCGGCTACCGCAGCGAGTTTCTAAAACTCTTTGGCTTTGGGATGGCCGGCGTCGACTACGAGGCGGAGGCGGAGCCTCACCTGGAAATGATTTAGGTTTCAAAGCCCGGGACACTCAGCGAGTTCCCGTTGTCCTTGGCGCCAAGCGAGAGAATGTAGGGGGCGGCCGTTTCCGCCCACTTTCCGGCTTTTGGAAAGGCTTCGGTTTTCCCGGCCCAGCACTGGCGGAGCATCTCCGTGTCTATGACCCCGGGGTTGAGCGGCACTGCCGCCATGCCCGCGGGTAGCTCCTCGGCGAGGGCCTTGGTGAGCCCCTCGATCGCCCACTTGGTCCCGCAGTAGGGCGCAACATTCGGGGAGACTCCACGGCCCCACCCCGAGCTGAGGTTAACGATCACGCCCGAGCCGCGCTCCACCATGGCCGGCACGAAGGACCGGACGACGTTCGCCACACCCACAAGGTTGACGCCGACGACGCGGGCAAACTGCTCGGCCGGCACCTTCCAAAGCGGAGCCGGATCATTCACCAGCCCCGCATTGTTGATCAGGAAGTCCGGCGGTCCGAGCGTCCCAAGCACCCTTTCCGCCCACAGGGCGACCTTGTTGGGCTGGGAGACGTCGACCGGATCGAACCCATGGGGCTCCGGGTGGGAAAACCTCAGGTCGAAGATCAGCTGGCCGCTCCTGCCGCAGCCGGCGACCGTATGGCCGTGGGCGATGTACCACTCGGCAAGCGCCCGGCCCAGGCCGCGGGTCACCCCGGTGATGACGATCTTCATGGCCTCCCTATCTGCTCTGCAGGCTGAACTTGTTCAGGCCCGACTTACGGCAGGAGTCCATCACGAAGGCCAGCTTCTTGATCTGCGAGGCCTCGTCAGCCTTGATCAGGACGGGAATGTCCTTGTCGATGTTGTGGACCTGGTCGAGGACGCCGGGCAGCTGCTCGTCCGCCATGACCTTGCCGTTGAAGGAAATGATCCCCTCCTTGTCGATCACGATCGTGACCGTGCCCTTGAACTCGTTCTTTCCCGCCGTCTCAACCTTGGGCAGCGTGATATTGAGCGTGGCCGCCGACTTGAATTGCATCGTCACGAAGGCGAAGAAAATGAGCATCACGAGCACGTCGATCAACGGCACGAGGTTCAGCTCGGGCCGCCTGCGGGGCTGGCGAAGGATGGCGCTCATTGCTTCGTCCGCCTTAGGATGCGTTCCAGTAGCACGTCGAGCTGCGCCGCGTAGTTCTCGATCTTCCGCCCAAGGTAGCCGCTCCCAATCAGGGAAGGAATCGCGATCGCCAGGCCGATCACGGTGGCGGAAAGGGCCAGCGCGACTCCCCGGGTGAAGATCACGGGATCGGGAAGGCCGGTGTCCGAGTTGATCTGGGAAAAGACCTGCAGGAGGCCGGTCACCGTTCCGGACAGGCCGATCAGCGGCGCCGCGGCATAGATGACGTCGAGATACGGCACTCCGCGCTCCATCCGGTTCAGCTCAAGCCTGGCGAAGGCCTTAACGGCGTCCTCGTCATTTGCATGCTGCTCGGCGAATTCCACGATCCGCGCAAGGACCGTGTGCTTGCCGCCGACAAGCGGCCTGCCCGAGACGACCGCGTCCACGAGGTCCTGGGGCATGATGGCCGCCTTCCTGAGGGCGTAGGCGCGCTCGAAGATGATGAAAACCGCTACACCGGAGCAGAGGCCAAGGGGGTAAATCAGCAGGCCCGCCCCCTTGAAGATGTCTATCATTGCTAGGAACATAGGGTATGGATTGTGCGGCTTAGACGCCCGGATCGGGGAAAAGGTCCAACAATCTTGGCAACTTCGCCCGGGAAGGCCAAGCTAGAATGGGGCGGGCGGGCCTTACCCTTAGCCGTGGTGGGCCGGGTCCGTTGTAGGTCAGCGAGCTTGCTCGCGCTCCGAGAAGGCGCGAGCAAGCTCGCTGACCTACGAGGGTCGAACAGCCCGGACGCCTGGGCCAGGCGTCCGTACCCTATTGTCTGAGATACTCCATTGTTTGGGCGAGCCCGCTAACCTGCCCCACGCCCTCTAGGAGCTCGCCAATGGGGTCCCAGCGCCCGTTCACCAGGGCATCGCGGGCCGCTGCCCGGGTGGCCGCCTTGAACTTCCGGCCGCCGAGGAGGATTTCCCCGGCGGCGATGTCGATCGTCAGCTCAAGGCCGGGATCGGCGTCGATGGCAGCCGCGATTGACGCAATGTCCTCCCGGCTGGCGACCAGGCACGGCAGGCCGATCGCGGTGCTGTTGCCAAAGAAGATCTCCGCAAAGCCTTCGGCCACGACCGCGCGAAACCCGGCCTTCTGGATGGCCTGGGGCGCGTGTTCGCGCGAGGAGCCGCAGCCGAAGTTCGCGCCGGAAAGCAGGATTGCGGCCCCCTTGAAGCGAGGGTCGTTCAGGGCATGCCGCCTGTCGGTGCCATCGGGGTTCCTGCGCGCATCGATGAACAGGAATTCACCGAGCCCGTCGAAGGTGATGCACTTCAGGTACCGCGCCGGGATGATGCGGTCCGTGTCGAGGTCGTTGCCCGCGACGTAGACACCGCGGCCGGAGACTTGTGTGATTTTTGCGAGAGGCATGGGAGTAAGTTTCCTGGGAGGGGTTACAAGGGCAGCTCGAACACTTCGCGGGCGTCGGCGACATGGCCTGACACCGCGGCGGCGGCCACCATGAGGGGGCTCATCAGGATCGTTCGTCCGGTGGGGCTGCCTTGGCGGCCCTTGAAGTTTCGGTTCGACGAGCTCGCGCAAAGCTGGTCGCCGACGAGCTTGTCGGGGTTCATCGCCAGGCACATGGAGCAGCCGGCCGCCCGCCACTCGAAGCCCGAGTCGCGAAACACCTTGTCGATGCCGAGCTCCTCGCACAGCAGGGCCACCCCCTGCGAGCCGGGAACGGCTATCGCCTTGACGCCCCGGGCCACGCGCCGGCCCTTGAGGTGCCGCGCCACCTCCTGAAAGTCGCTCAGCCGGCCATTGGTGCAGGATCCAAGGAACGCAACGTCGATCCGCGTGCCCTTGATCGGCGCCCCTGCCCTGAGCTTCATGTGGGCGAGCGCCTCCTCGATGGCCGCCTTCTCGTCCGCGGCGCCGGCCTTCGCCGGGTCCGGGATGTTCTCGGTGATCGACAGGCCCTGGCCCGGGTTGATCCCCCAGGTGACCGTCGGGGCGATGTCGGCCGCGTCCAGCTCCACCACGTCGTCGTAGCGGCAGCCGGGATCGCTCGCGACAGCCCTCCAGCGGTCAACCGCCCGGTCCCAGGCCGCCCCCTTGGGCGCGTACGGCCTGCCCTTCAGGTAGGCAAAGGTCGTCTCATCCGGGTTCACGTAGCCCGCCCGCGCGCCCCCCTCGATCGACATGTTGCATACGGTCATCCGCTCTTCCATCGAGAAACGGTCAAACACCTCGCCACCGTACTCGTAGGCGAAGCCGGTGCCGCCATTGACGCCGAGCGTGCGGATGATGTGGAGGATGACGTCCTTCGCGTATACGCCGGGACGCAACCTGCCCCGCACGTTGATCCGCCGCACCTTCAGCGCCCCCAGCGCCATCGTCTGGGTGGCCAGCACGTCGCGGATCTGCGTCGTCCCGATCCCGAAGGCTATGGCTCCGAAGGCCCCGTGGGTGCTCGTGTGGGAGTCCCCGCAGGCGATGGTCATCCCGGGCTGCGTGATGCCCTGCTCGGGTCCGACAATGTGGACAATGCCCTGCTTTCCCGTGGCCCGGTCGAAAAAGGTGATCCCGAATTCCGCGCAATTGCGCCGGAGCTCCTTGATCATGGCGTCGGCCATGGGGTCCGCAAAGGGCTCGCTGAACTGGTCCGTGGGAACGATGTGGTCCACGGTCGCGAAGGTGCGGTGCGGCATGAGCACCTTCAGCCCGAGGTCGCGCAACATCCCAAAGGCCTGCGGGCTGGTGACCTCATGGATCAGGTGGGTGCCGACGAGGAGCTGCGTCTGGCCGTCGGCGAGGCGCCGGACGGTGTGGGCGGCCCACACTTTTTCAAAGAGGGATTGGGGCATGGGGGGAGGGAGTGGCAGGACTATAGCATAGTCTTGCCATGCCAGGGAAATACTTGTTTGGATGCAATTGATGCCCAGGGAGTATCAATTTCCATTCGAGCTCCGGCACCTCGTCTATTTCCTCGAGGTCGCGCGACGACTGCATTTCCGCCGGGCGGCCGAGGCGCTCGGCGTGGCCCAGCCCGCGCTCAGCCGCCAGATCGCCCAGTTCGAGGCGGCGCTCGGCGCCCCCCTCTTCCTGCGGTCGAGCCGGCGCGTCGAGCTGACGCCGGCAGGCGCCCTCCTTGCGGGCCGCGTCGAGGCCCTCCTCCGCCCGCTGTCCGGCCTCGCGGGCGAGGTGCGGGCGGTCGGCGACGGCCGGGTCGGCCTGGTCCGCGCGGCCTTCACCGGGCTCGCCATGGCCACCGTGCTGCCCCGGATCCTCCGCGATTTCCACCGCCTGCATCCCGGCATCCGCCTCGAGCTCAACGAATCGCCCACATCCGCCCAGCTCGCCGCCCTGCAGTCGGGAGACCTCGACTGCGGCTTCTTCCATCCGGACTCGGCGACCCCGGGCCTCCGGACCACGGAGCTCCTGCGCGAAAGGAACGGCGTGCTCCTTCCCGCCGACCACCCCCTGGCCCGCCGCGCCTCCCTGCGCCTGCGGGATCTCGCCTCGACGCCCTTCGTTCTCTTCCCGCGCTCGCACAACCCCGCCTTTTACGACCGCGTGCTGGTCGCCTTCGCCCAGGCGGGCGTCGCCCCGAGGATTGCGGAGGAGGTGTGGCCGCGCGTCAACGGGGTCGGCTTTGTCCGGGCCGGCATCGGCGCCACGTTCCTGTGCCCTTCCGAGGCGCAGCACCTTCCCCCCGAGGTGGTCCTGCTGCCCGTCACCGGGCCGGTCCCGGAGAGCCGCCTCGTCCTGGGCTGGAGGGACGAGCCGGCGCCCCCGCCCGCCCTGGCCGCCTTCCTCGCCGTGGCGACCGTCAATTCGCGACCCCGGTCGCGGGGGCGGTCTTCTGCATGAAGACGAGCTTGTCGCCCTCGCGGCTGACCATGACCGGCTCGTTCTCCTTCACGTCGCCGCGGAGGATGGCCTCGGCCAGGGGGTCCTCGAGGTAGTGCTCGACGGCGCGGCGAAGGGGCCGCGCGCCGTACTTCTCGTCGTAGCCCTTGTCGATCAGCAGCAGCTTGGCCTCGGGCGTGAACTCGAGGTTGATCTTCCGCTCCACGAGGCGCTTGGCAAACTTTGCGATCTCCAGGTCCACGATCTTCACAAGGTCCTCCTTGTCGAGGGGGCGGAAGAACACGATGTCCGAGATGCGGTTGAGGAACTCCGGCTTGAACACCCGCTTGGATTCCTCGAGCACCTTCTCGCGCATCTTCTCGGCGTCGCCGAAGCCCGTCGCGGCGGCGGCAAACCCCATCGACGTCTGGCGCTGCAGCAGGTGCGCGCCGATGTTCGACGTCATGATGATGATCGTGTTCCGGAAGTCGACCGTGCGACCCAGCGAGTCCGTGAGCCGTCCGTCCTCCAGGATCTGGAGGAGCAGCTGGAGCACGTCCGGATGTGCCTTCTCGACCTCGTCGAAGAGGATGACGGCGTAGGGCCTGCGGCGCACGGCCTCCGTGAGCTGGCCGCCCTCCTCGTAGCCGACGTATCCCGGAGGCGAGCCGATCAGGCGCGACACGGAGAACTTCTCCATGTACTCGCTCATGTCGATCTGCAGGAGCGCGTCCTGGTTGCCGAACATCTGCCCGGCGAGCTGCTTGGCGGTCTCCGTCTTGCCGACGCCCGTCGGCCCCACGAAGAGGAAGGAGCCTATCGGCCGGCGGGGATCCTTGAGGTCGGCCCGCGAGCGGCGCAGCGCGCGCGCGATGGCGCTCGCGGCCACGCTCTGGCCGATGACGTTCTTCTCGATCTCGCCCTCGAGGCTGAGCAGCTTCTCGCTCTCCTTCTTTTCCATGCGCGAGAGGGGAATTCCCGTCCAGTCGGCGACCACCTGCATCATCAGGTGCTCGTCGATCTCCACGCGCTTCTCGTCGCGGACGCGCTTCCATTCCTCGGTCACCTGCTCGTAGCGCGCCCGGAGCTGCTTCTCCCGGTCGCGAAACCGGGCCGCCTCCTCAAAATGCTGCTCGCTGATGGCCTTCTCCTTCTGGCCGCAGACCTCCTCGATCTCGCGGTTGAGCGCCTCGATGTCCGGCGGGCGGCTGAGCGAGGAGATCCGCGCGCGCGAACCCGCCTCGTCCATCACGTCGATCGCCTTGTCGGGCAGGAAGCGCCCGGTGATGTACCGGTCGGAAAGCTTGGCGGCCGACTCGATGGCCTTGTCGGTGAACTTCGCCTTGTGGTGGTCCTCGTACTTGCTCCGGATCCCGTGCAGGATCGTGATCGTGTCCTCCACCGAGGGCGGCTCGATCTTCACGGACTGGAAGCGGCGGTCGAGCGCCGAGTCCTTCTCGATGTACTTGCGGTACTCGTTGAGGGTGGTGGCGCCCACGCACTGGAGCTCGCCGCGGGAGAGCGCGGGCTTGAAGATGTTCGAGGCGTCCATGGCGCCCTCGGCGGCGCCGGCCCCGACGATCGTGTGGAGCTCGTCGATGAAGAGGATGATGTTCCGCGCGCGCTTGATCTCGTCCATGACGGCCTTGATCCGTTCCTCGAACTGGCCGCGGTACTTGGTGCCGGCGACCATGAGGGCGAGGTCGAGCGTGATCACCTTCTTCTCCAGGAGGATTTCCGGCACATTTCCGGCGGCGATTTCCTGGGCAAGGCCCTCGACAATGGCGGTCTTTCCCACCCCCGCCTCGCCGATCAGGACGGGGTTGTTCTTCGTCCGGCGGCACAGGATCTGGATCACCCGGCGGATTTCGTTCTTCCGGCCGACCACCGGGTCCATCTCCCCCTTGCGCGCCAGCTCGGTGAGGTCGCGCCCGAACGCCTTGAGGGCGGGTGTCTTGACCTCCTTCTTGTCCTCCGGCTGCGCGCCCGGCCTCTGGGGATTCCCGGCGGCCGCCTCCTCGACCCCGCCCTCGCCGGCCGAGAACTGGGGGTCAAGCTCGCGGAGAATCTCGTTGCGGGTCCGCTCGATATCCACGTCAAGTGCCTTGAGCACGCGGGCCGCGACGCCCTCGCCCTCGCGGAGCAGCCCCAGCAGGATGTGCTCGGTGCCCACGTAGGAGTGGTTGAGGGCCTTCGCCTCCTTGCCCGCCAGCGCGAGGACCTTCTTCACGCGCGGGGTGTAGGGAATGCTGCCCTGGATCTTCGTCTCCTGGCCCGTGCCCACCTGCTTCTCGACCGCGCCCCGGACCGTCTCGAGGTCGAGCCCCATCTTTTGGAGCACGCTGACGGCGACGCCCTGGCCGAGCTTGATCAGCCCGAGCAGCACGTGTTCCGTCCCCACATAGTTATGGTGAAAACGGTCGGCTTCCTTGCGGGCCAGCGCGAGGACCTGCTGGGCCCTCGGCGTGAAGTTGTTCATCGGTTCCTGTGACATAGGGGTGGGGCGTCAATTCCTGCCGTTCTGGGTGGCAGTGAAGTCGGGCGCCGCAAAGTTGGCAAACTCGGAACGCAGGCGCACGGCCCGCAGCAGGTCCCTCTGCCCGGGGTCGAATTCGCCCTTTTGGGCGTGCTGGAGGTGGCCGGGCTGCGCCTCGATGAAGAGCCGGTCGATGACCGGGCGCTGCGCGTCGGGCAGCACGCCGATGTCCACGCCCAGGCGGATCAGCGAAAGCAGGTTCATCGCCTCGCCGGAGCTGAGGAGATGGCTGTTCCTGAGGATCCCGTAGGCCCGGCCGATCTTGTCGAAGAGCTTGCCGGAGTCGGTCTCCAGGAGTTTCCCGCGTGCGTTCAGCTCATGTTCCACGATCGAGTGGAGGACGCTGCCCAGGCGCTTGAGGATATCCCCCTCGGACTCGCCCAGGGTGGTCTGGTTGGAAATCTGGAAAATACTCCCGCTTGCGTCCGAACCCTCGCCAAAGAGTCCGCGGACCACCATCCCGAGCTGGTTGACGGCCCGCACGACCTTGTCCATCTGGCCGGCTATGACCAGCGCGGGCAGGTGCATCATCGCCGAGGCGCGCATCGCCGTGCCGAGATTGGTCGGGCACGCGGTCAGGTAGCCGAGCGTCGGCGAAAAGGCGAAGTCGAGCTTCTCCTCGAGGGCGGTGTCCAGGTCGTCGATCGCCTTCCACGCCTTCTTCAGGTGGAACCCCGCCCGGAGCACCTGGATGCGGAGGTGGTCCTCCTCGTTCACCATCACCGAGACCGCCTGGTCCCGGCTGATGACCACCCCGCTGCCCTGGACCGAGCCCATGAGCTCGCGGCTGATCAGGTGGCGCTCCACAAGGATCTGCTTCTCAAGGGAGCTCAGCTCGCCCACCGAGGCGACGAGGCTCCGCTTCATCGGGGACGTGGCCATGAGCGCCTCGCGGCACAGGTCGAGGATCTTCGCCCGCTGCGACGTGCTCGCCCAGCCGGGGAATGGGCTCCCGGCGAGGTTGCGGGCCAGGCGGATGCGCGTCATCAGGACGACCGCGCTCTTGCTCGCGCCGACGTCGGTCAGCTCGCACGGCGTCGCGATGAGGGATGCGATCGTCATGGGCTCAGGCCGTGGGCTTGGAGCCGGTGTTTTGCCGGACTTGGTTGATTTCATCACGGTAGCGGGCCGCCTCCTCGTAACGCTCGGACTTGATGGCGTCGGTGAGCTCGCTTTCAAGCTGTGAAAGCCGGTCGTGCAGGGACTTGCGCGCCAGCGACGTGCGCGGGACCTTTCCAATGTGGACGGTGCCCTTGTGCATGCCGTCGAGCATGGGGTCGAGCACGCCCCTGAAGGCGTCATAGCACGCGGGGCAGCCGAACCGCCCCTGCTTCTTGAAGTCCGCCTGGGTGAAACCGCACTGCTCGCAACGGACAATCCCCGTCGGGGAGGCGGGCGCGAGCGAGGCCTTGAGAAGCAGGTCGGCCAGGGAGAAGCCTCCTGGATCCGTGACGCCCTTGGCCCTTGCGCAGTCCTCGCACAGGTCGACCTTGTGCACCTTGTTATTCACGATCTGGGTAAGGTGAACGGTCGCGCCCTTGGCGCAAAAATCGCATTTGAGCGGGTTCGACATGGATTACTCGGGCCGGTTAATGCAGGTAATGTGCCACGGTATCGCTCGCTGGCAAGCACCCCTAGCGTTCTCCTCAAACGCGCCGTTGCGGCGCGCCCGATCGCCCACATGGGGAAATCGTGACACAGCGGAAAAACTTAAGCCCTCGTGAAAAGAGCCGAATACATTTCCCCGAGGGACCGTCAAATCCGGGTTCCCTCGACCCGCACCCGGCGCCGGAAGGCCGCCGCGACGCTGCGCGTGACCGGACCGGGCTTGGCGTCCCCGATCTCCCGGCCGTCGAGCCTCACCGCGGGGATGACCTCCGCCCCGGTCCCAGTAAGGAAGCACTCCTCCGCGCACCAGATGTCGTAACGCGTGAGGTTGGCCTCGCGCGCGGTGATGCCCAGCTCGCCGGCGATATCCAGGACCGCCCCCCGGGTGACCCCCTTCAGGGCCCCATTGAAGGCTGCAGGGGTCAAGAGCACGCCCTTGTGGACGATGAAAATATTGTCCGCGGTGCACTCGGCCACATAGCCCTGGTCGTTGAGCATGATCGCCTCCAGCGCCCCAAACTGCCTGGCCTCGATCTTCGCCAGGATGTTGTTGAGGTAGTTGAGCGACTTGATGGTTGGCGGCAGCGCCGCGGGATTGATGCGGCGGGTCGGCACGGTGACGATCGAGAGCCCGTTGTCGTAGTGCTCCTGGGGATAGAGCGCGATCTTGCTCGCTATGATGAATACCGTCGGTTTCGAGCAGGACCAGGGAGCCAGACCCAGGTCGCCGATTCCCCGGGTGACGACCAGGCGGATGTAGGCGTCCTGGAGGCCGTTCTGGCGGCAGGTTTCGGCCGTTGCCTCGCGCAACTCGGCGCGGGTCATGGGAAGCGTGAGCAGGATGGCCTTGGCGGAATACTCCAGCCGCTCGAGGTGCTCCTCGAGCCGGAAGATGTTGCCTCCGTAGAGTCGGATCCCCTCGAACACGCCGTCGCCGTATAGGACCCCATGGTCGAAGACGGACACCTTGGCTTCGGCCTCTTCGACGAACTTTCCGTCGAGATAGATCTTCATCGGCCCAACCTACCAAGCCGCGCTAAAACTTGTCGATGGCAGAAGTTAAGAAGGGGCAGGCCCGTTTCAAACCGGATAGGTCCTCTCCGGTCGCCTTTCGTTCGCAAAGCCTCACACGGTCGACCTCCGAGGACCTATCAGGTTTGAAACGGGCCTGGTTGTCTGACTAGATGTGGATTGCCTCGCCGGAGGTGGCCGCGGCGGCCTCCATCAACGCCTCGCCCAGCGTCGGGTGGGCGTGGATCGTGCCGTGAATGTCGTCGATCGTCGCCTCAAGCTCGGTGGCCAGGACGTATTCCCCGATCAGCTCGGTCGCCTCGGCGCCGATGATGTGGGCCCCGTAGATCTCGCCCGTCTTCGCGTCGCATATGACCTTGACGAAGCCCTCGGTGTCGGCGGATGCGACGGCCTTCCCGGACGCCGTGAACGGAAACTTGCCGATCTTGATGTCCAGGCCCTTCTCCCTCGCCGCCTTCTCCGTCAGGCCCGTGCTGGCCACCTGGGGGTGGCAGTAGGTGCAGCCGGGAAAGTGGACGACCTGCCGCGGCTCGCCGTGCCCGAACATCCCGTTCACCGCGTTGATTGCGCGGAAGGTCGCCACATGGGCGAGCCAGGGCGGACCCACAATGTCGCCTGCGGCGTAGACCCCCTTCGCACTCGTCTCATACCGGCCATCCACCTTCACATAGCCCCGATCCAGGTCCAGCTTCACGCGCGGCGACAGGACTCCATCAAGGTTGGCAGTCACGCCGACGGCGACCAAAAGGGTTTCCGCCTCCACCTCCTCGCCGGCCCCGTCCTTGACGAGCGCCATTTTCACGGAGTCCTTGCCCACCCGGATGTTCTCCACCTTCGTCCCGACGCGGATGGCGATACCCTGCTTCTCGAAGGAGCGATGCAGCAGGCGCGCGACGTCTTCATCCTCGACCGGCAGGATCTGGGGCAGCATCTCCACAAGCGTCACCTTGGTGCCAAAGGCGTTGAAAAAGTAGGCAAACTCGACGCCGATGGCGCCGGCCCCGACAATGACCAGGGACTTCGGGGGCGCCTCCCGCGGGACCAGCGCCTCCCTCGAGGTCATCACCCTCTGTCCGTCCACGGGAATCTCGGGCAACCGGCGGGCCCTGCATCCTGTGGCAATCAGGATATTCTTTGTTTTCAAGTACTTACCCTTGTCAGTCCCCTCCGTGATTTCGACCATGCCGGGCACCGTCACCTGGCCACGTCCCACGAAGTAATCGACCTTGTTTTTCTTGAAGAGAAACTCGATCCCCTTGGCCATCTGCGCCGCAACGCTGCGCGAGCGGTCCATCACCTTCGCAAAATCAAAACCGATGCCCTCCACCTTGAGGCCGAACGAATCCGCCTTTTGGAAGAGCCGGTACAGCTCCGCCGATTTCAGGAGGGCCTTGGTGGGGATGCATCCCCAATTCAGGCATGTGCCGCCCGCCCTCTCCGCCTCAATGCAGGCCACCTTCTTGCCGAGCTGGCCCGCTCGAATCGCACCTGCATAGCCGGCCGGTCCGCCGCCGATGACGACAAGATCATATTCCGTGGTCTCAACCATGATCCCACCGTCGCCCGGCCTTAAGCTACCGTCAAATCGAAACGGTACTGGGTGCTGGGTGCATTTGAACAGGCTGACTCATGCAGGCGTTTCGAGGCAGGGACGGGCGGCCCGCCCGTCCGGGAATACTTCAGGCTCATTCGCAGGCCCGGACGCCCGGGGCCGGGCGTCCCTACCCGATTTCAGTCAATTGCACCCAGCACCATCGAATCGGAAGGACGCGGTTCAGATATCAATCACGTCGCCCGATCCCCCGGGCCTTCCGGCCCTCGGCGGGGTCGGCGGGCGGCGTCCCCTGAAGACACCGGCTGCTATGTTCGTCGCGCTGACGACCAAGGATCCCAAAAGGGCCGACCAGAACCCATCCACGTGAAACCCATGGACCAGGCGCCCGACGAGAAGGAAGAGGAAGGCATTGATCACGACCATGCCCAGACCCATTGTCACGAGGATGAACGGGAGCGTGAACAGGACGAGCAGGGGCTTGAGCACGGTGTTGAACAAGCTCAGCAGGAGCGTGACCACGATGAGGGCGGAGGCTCCGTCGCAGCTGATCCCTGGGACGAACGTGGCTGCAAAGATCACGCCCAGGGCCAGCACGAGCCACCGCACAAATAGTTGGGAGAATCCTGAGTTCATGGCATCAGCCGCATGGCGAAAGGCCGGGGATAGGCTCCGCCGCGGTCGCGGGCAATGAAAATCCTGATCCTCCAGGACCACCTGCGGAGCGGCGGAACCGAGCGCCAGTCCATCCAGCTCGCCCGCGCCGCGCGTGCCGCCGGCCACGGCTGCACGCTCATGACGTTCCGCCCCGGCGGCGCGCTGGCTGCCGGCCTCGCCGGAGTCGAGCATCGGCCGCTCCAGCTGTTTGACCTCCGGGCGGACTGGTTCGCCCCGGGACTCTCGCGGGCCGTGCGGCGGGAGAATCCCGACATCATCCTGTGCATGGGGCGCATGGCCAACTGCTACGGAGGGTCGCTGCAGCGGGAGTTCCCGGCCGTGCCGGTGGTCGCCACCTTCCGGACGGGGAAGCCGCTGCCCTGGCTGTTCCGGCGTTCGCTCGGCATCGTGCGGCATGTCGCGGCCAACAGCCTCGCCGGACGCCAGCGCCTGGTGGAGCAGTACGGCGTGCCCCGTGAGAGGATCTCCGTCATCCCCAATGCGCTCGTCATACCCCCGGACGCGCATGCGCCGGCCGATCCGGCCCTTCGCGCCAGGCTTGGGGCACCGCCGGGAGCGACCGTGCTGCTGTGCGTCGCGATGTTCAGGCCCGAGAAGAACCAGCGCGAGTTGATTGCGACCCTTGCGGATCTGCCGGCGACCGCGGACTGGCAACTCTGGCTTGCAGGAGTCGGCCCTGACCGGTCCGCCTGCGAGAAACTCGTCCTCGAGCGCGGCCTGGGTGGCCGCGTGAGATTCCTGGGCTACCAGGCTGACCCATCGCCGCTCTATGCCTCCGCCGACATCGCGGTGCATGCCTCGCGGAGCGAGTCCCTCTCCAATTTCCTGATCGAGGCCCAGTCCCGCGGCCTGCCCGTGGTCGCCTATCAGGCGCAGGGCGTCAGGGAATGCTTCGTCCCAGGGAGGACCGGATGGGACATTGCGCCGGGCGACAGGCCCTCCTTTTGCGCAGCCGTCGCACGCCTGATGGGCGATGCCCCCGACGTGCGCGCCGTGCGCGCGGCCGAGGCAAGGGTCTTCGCGCGGGAACGATTCGATCCCGGCCGCCAGGCCACGGCGTACTTCAGGTTGTTCGAGAAGCTCAAGTCCCGGTAGGCCAGCGAGCTTGCTCGCGCTCTGGGTGGCGCGAGCAAGCTCGCTGACCTACGAAAAACGTGAGCCCTCCTTGCCAAACGAGGCAAGGTGGCTCTATCAGGTGCCCGGTGCCAAAACCGGAATGCATCCGACTGCGCGGGGTTCGCCAGAACAACCTGAAGGGCTTCGACGTCGACATCCCGCTCGGCCGCTACGTGGTCGTAACCGGGCTGAGCGGCGCCGGAAAGAGCTCCCTTGTCTTCGACACCCTCCACGCCGAGGGCCAGCGGCGCTACGTGGAGACGTTCAGCGCCTACACGCGCCAGTTTCTGGACCTCCTCGACAAGCCGCGCGTCGACAGCATCGAGAACATCCGTCCCTCCATCGCGATCCGGCAGACAAACACGGTCAAGACCTCCCGTTCGACGGTCGGCACGATGACCGAGATCACCGACTATGCGAAGGTCTGGTTTTCCCACGCCGCCGAGTGCTTCGATCCCGCGACCGGAAAGAAAATCGAGGACGACCACCCGCAGTCGATCTGGGCCAAGGCCTCCGCGGCGCACGCGGGCAGGCAGGTCGCGATCGCCTTCCAAGTCTCCCGCCCGGGGAGCCTCAGCTGGACCGAGATCCTGGCGAGCCTGCAGCGGCAGGGCTACACCCGGGTGTTGAGAAGTCGCGAGGCGGGTCCTCAGCACCGGGGTTCGTCTTTCGAGCTGCTGCAGCTCGAAAGCATAGGTCCTATAAGTCCTATAGGACCTATGCTGATTCTTCAGGACCGCGTCGCGGTCCTGCCTGAGAACCGGCAGCGCTTTGTCGAGGCCGTTGAGGCGTCTCTCCACCTCGGGCATGGGGAGGTCCGGCTTCTGGCCGAGACCGCCGAAGGCCGCGGAACGTACTCCGAGCTGGTCCGTTACTCCAGCGGCCGGCGATCCCCCGCGACCGGCCGCGTCTTCCGGGAGGCAACCCCCGGCCTGTTCTCGTTCAATTCCCCGCTGGGCGCATGCCCCCGGTGCCGCGGCTTCGGGCGCATCATCGAGATCGACTACCGACTGGCGATCCCCGATGCCTCCCTGTCCATCGACGGGGGCGCGATCCGCTGCTGGGAGGGAAAGGTCTACAGCTCGTCCAAGGACGACCTGCGCGTCTTCGCAAGGAAGCGGGGGATCCCCACCGACGTCCCCTTTGCCAAGCTCACCCCGGAGCAGCGCTCCTTTGTGGTCGACGGAGAACCCGGCTACGATGAGGACGGGGAGAAGAAGTGGCCGCGTTGCTGGTACGGGGTCAGGGGGTTTTTCCGCTGGCTGGAGAAGAACACCTACAAGATGCACGTCCGCGTGTTCCTTTCGAGGTACAGGGCCTACAATCCGTGCCCCGAGTGCGGAGGGGCCCGCCTGCAGCCCGAGGCGCTGTGCTGGCGGTGGCGGGGGGCCACGCTTCCCGAACTCTACGCGAAGCCCGTCTCCGAGCTCCTGGGGCTCCTGGCCGGGCCGGGAGCCGCCCCGGAGCCGGCGGGCCCCGAAACCGCCGGGACCCGGGCCGCCGGCCTTGCGCACGACTCCATGCTGACCCGCCTGCGCTACCTCGACCGCGTCGGCGTGGGGTACCTTGCTCCCAACCGGGCCTCGCGCACCCTCTCCGGGGGCGAGGTGCAGCGGGTGAACCTCACCGGCTGCCTGGGTACCGGACTTGTGGATACCCTGTTCGTCCTCGACGAACCGAGCGTCGGCCTCCATCCGCGCGACATCGACCGGCTGGTCGCGATCCTCCGCTCGCTCACGGACGCGGGCAACACCGTCGTCGTGGTCGAGCATGACGAGGCGATGATACGGGCCGCCGACCACGCGATCGAGATCGGGCCGGCCCCGGGCGCGTCCGGGGGCAGCCTTGTCTTCGAGGGAACCGTGGAGGCCATGGTCCGCTCTCCTGCAAGCATCACCGGCGCCTACCTGTCGGGCCGCGAGAGGATCCCCGTGCCGCCGGCTCGCCGCCCGGTCGTCCCCGCCGGCCCCGGCTGGCTGGAATTCACGGGCATCACCAAGCACAATCTCCGCGGCCTCGACGTCCGCATTCCCCTGCGCCGCTTCGTCTGCCTCTCCGGCGTCTCCGGGTCGGGCAAGTCGACCCTGCTTGACCACGCAATCCACCAGGGGCTCCTCGCCCAGCGGGGCGGGCCGGTGCCCGATCCCGCGTCCATCGTCTCGATCCGGGGGGGCGCGGAGCTTTCCGAGATCGTGCTGGTGGATCAGTCGCCCCTTGCGCGCACGCCGCGGTCCAACCCGGCCATGTACTCGGGCGCGTGGGACTTCATCCGCGAACTGTACGCGGCCACGCCGGCCGCCCAGGCCCGGGGATTCGGCCCCTCCAGCTTCTCGTTCAACAGCGGGGACGGACGGTGCGACCACTGCATGGGGCTGGGGTCCGAGCGGATTGAGATGCAGTTTCTCTCGGACGTGTTCGTTCCCTGCCCCGTCTGCGACGGCCGGCGCTTCAAGCCGGAGGTCTTGGCCGTGACGTGGAACGGACGCTCGGTCGCGGACCTGCTCGCAACCGGGGTCGCAGGGGCGCTTGCACTCTTCGAGGGGCACCCCGCGATCGTGCAGCGCCTTGGGGCGCTCGAGTCCGCGGGGCTGGGGTACCTCGCCCTTGGCCAGCCCCTCAACACCCTCAGCGGCGGCGAGTCCCAGAGGCTCAAGCTCGTCCGGTATCTTTCGGGCTTCGGCGACACGGGCTCGCGGGCGGGCGCGCTCCTCCTTCTCGACGAGCCCACGACCGGGCTGCACCGCCACGACGTCCGGCGCCTCCTTTCCCTCCTGAACGCGCTTGTCGACCGGGGACACAGCCTCGTCGTGATCGAGCACAACCTCGACGTGCTCAAGGCGGCGGACTGGATCCTCGAGATCGGGCCGGAGGCCGGACTCGCAGGGGGCCGGATCGTGGCCGAAGGCGCCCCCGAGGACATCGCCACCGGAGGCTGGGCCACCTCCCCGTACCTGCGGGCCGCCCTCGACGAGGGCGCCGGCGGCCGGCATGGCGGAGGCTCGCCTGCCGCCGTGGAGGGGCGGGCCGTCCCCGGAACCTTGCGCGCGCGGCCCCTGGAGATCGTCGGCGCCCGCGAAAACAACCTGAAAAACCTTTCCCTCAAGATCCCTCACGGCGCCTACAACGTCATCACCGGCGTCTCCGGCTCCGGAAAGTCCACGCTGGCGTTCGACCTCGTGTTCGCGGAGGGCCAGAGGCGCTTCATGGAGTCGATGTCGCCCTACGCGCGGCAGTTCGTCGAACAGCTCCCCCGCCCCGCCGTGGACCTGCTCACCGGGATCCCGCCGACGGTCGCGATCGAGCAAAGGGTGACTCGCGGCTCCAGAAAATCCACGGTCGCCACGATCACTGAGGTCGCGCAGTACCTGCGCCTCCTGTACGCGCGCCTCGGCGTGCAGCACCATCCCGACACCGACCGGCCCGTGATGCCGCTATCCCGGGGCGCCCTCACGAGGCTCCTAGCGCGGGCGGTGTCCTCGAGCGCCGCCCGCCGGTCCAGGCATCTCTATCTCTGCGCACCCGTGGTCAGGGGCCGCAAGGGGCACCACCAGCCCATCGCGACGTGGCTTGCGAGGCAGGGATTCGGGATGATGAGGGCCGACGGCGTCGTCATGCGCACCGACGCCTTCAGAAAACTCGACCGGTACAAGGAGCACGACATCGAGGCGGTCGTCGCCGACCTGAAGCCGGGAATTCCGTCGGCGGCGCTGGAAACCGCGCTGCGCGTTGGACACGGCTCCTGCTTCCTGCTCGCGGACAGCGGAGGCGCCCTCTCCTGGTTCTCGACAACGCGAACCGACGCCGAGACGGGAGAGTCCTTCCCGGAGCTCGACCCGAAGCACTTTTCCTTCAATTCGCCACGGGGCTGGTGCCCGGCCTGCCGCGGGTACGGACGCATCTTCGACTGGATGCTTGCGGAGGACGACGAGGAACTGCCCCCCGAGATCGCGGACCTCAAGGCCGACCAGGCTCTGGCTGGCCGCAATTCGGACGCGAGGCTTATGGCGGGCGTCGTGTGCCCGGGATGCGGTGGCGCGCGATTGAACCGCGTCTCCCGTTCGGTCAAGCTGCACGCGCGGGGCCGTGCCGCACCATTTTCCCTGCCGGCCCTCGTCGCAGGGACCCCCTCCGAGGTCCGCGCCCGCCTGCGGTCCCTGGCCCTTGACGCGCGCGGCCGGCTTGTCGCGCGCGATATCGTGAGCCAGATCGAGGAGCGCCTGAGGTTCCTCGAGAGGGTCGGGCTGGGCTACCTGACGCTCGACCGGCCGACCGAGACGTTGTCCGGGGGCGAGGCCCAGCGCATCCGCCTCGCGGCCCAGCTCGGCTCGAACCTCGCCGGAGTCCTCTATGTCCTGGACGAGCCCAGCATCGGCCTGCACGCGCGCGACAGCGAGCGCCTCGTCAGGACGCTCCAGGCGCTTCGCGCCAAGGGCAACACGCTGCTCGTCGTCGAGCACGACGAGGCGGTCATGGCGCAGGCCGACCACATCATCGACCTCGGGCCCGGGGCCGGGATCCATGGGGGCGAGCTCCTGGCCGAGGGATCGCCCGCGGCCATCCGGAGGTCGGCGAAGTCCCTGACGGGGCTCTTCCTCGCGCGCGGCATCCGCCATCCCCTCTGCGGGGCCCGGCGCCCGATCCCGGCCCCGCCCAGGGTGTCCCGGGCGAAGCTGGCCGGCTCCGGATGGATCGAAATGCGGGGCGTCCGCTACCGAAACCTCAAGGGCTTCGACCTGCGCCTGCCGCTGGGTCGCCTGGTCATGGTCGCGGGGCCCAGCGGCGCAGGAAAGTCGACGCTATGCGCCGACCTTCTTCGCCCCGCCGCCGCCTTCGCGGCGAAGGCGCGGCGGGCCAGGGTTTCGGGAGGTAGTTTCGCGCGGGCCACGGGCTTCGACGGCGGCGCACTCCCGCCGTTCACCGAGCTTCTTGGCGCGGCATCCTTCGGGGCCGTGATCGCGGTCGACCAGGACCCCATTGGAAAGACCCCTCGCTCCACGCCAGCCACCTACCTCGGCATATTCGATTTGATACGCTCCTTCTTTGCGTCGCTGCCGGCGTCGAAAATGAGGGGCTACACGGCATCAAGGTTCTCGTTCAACACCGCGGGAGGCCGCTGCCCGACCTGCGAGGGGGCGGGGCGAATCAGGCTCGAAATGGCGTTCATGCCCGACGCCTACCTCCCCTGCGACGACTGCGGCGGCCTTCGCTACGGTCCGGACCTTGCCGATATCGAATGGAAGGGAAAGACGATCGGCCAGGTCCTCATGCTCACCTTTGACGAGGCGGTCCAATTCTTCGATTTTCACGCCCAGCTCGCGCGCGTCTGCCGCCTAATGGCGGACTGTGGACTGGGCTACCTGACCCTGGGCCAGAGTTCCCCTACGCTCTCCGGGGGCGAGGCCCAGCGCCTCAAGCTGGTCACCGAGCTCGCCCGCAAGGGAAATGCCGGGCGCGGCCGTCCGTCATCCAATCTTTACATCCTGGAGGAACCAACGATCGGCCTGCATCTGAGCGACTGCGAAAAGCTGATCCGCGTCCTCCAGACGCTCGTGGACCAGGGACACACCGTGGTCGTTGTCGAGCACCACCCCGACCTGCTGGCCGAGGCCGACTACATTGTCGAGCTGGGCCCGACGGGAGGCCCTGAAGGCGGCGAGTTGCTCTACCAGGGGCCGCTCGACGGGCTGCTTAAGACGAAGGGAAGTCCGACGGCCCCATTCCTTCGCAAGACATTAAATCGAAAGCCGTTGCAAAACTAGCCAATAGCCGGTCAAACGGCCGCGATACTCGCGTCGTGAGCCTTGGCGGCCTCCTGGACGACACGGATCAGCTCCCCGATGGAAACAGGCTTGAGAAGGTAGCGGAAGAGGCCCGCCTCGTTGACGCTTCGCAGGAGCATCTCCGGCTTCATGTAGCCGGTGACGAGGATGCGCTGCATGTGGGGAAATTCCTCCCGGGTCCTCACCAGGAAGCTCATCCCATTGCCACCCGGCATCAGGTGGTCGCTTACGACCACCTTGAACTTCTTCTTCTGCAGGATAAAATCCGCCTCCCGCGTCGAGGGCGCGGTCGTGACGTCAAACACCGTCCCGAGCGCCTCCGAGAGCACCTCCAGGAGGGCCCTCTCGTCGTCGACAATCAGCACCGGATCCTTCTGGGCGGCCGTCGACGCCGGTGCTTTTCCATCCGCTGGTGTCATCGGCTACAGGATGGCTCCGGGCCCGATTCTTTGCAAATGCAATTTCGACCGTGGGGGTTTCTACTCATGCGGGCGTCCGGCTGGCGCCAAATTGAATTGCCAGACGGGGCCCGGGAGCGTTGAAAGGACAACGCGCCGCATGACAAACTCCGACCTGATTGCAGCAGCAAGTTCCGGAGCCCTGGGAACCCTGCCGGAGGGTATGCTGAACGGGGCCAGCCTGACGGCCAAGAACGCGTCGGGGTACACAGCGCTGCACGCCGCTGCCAAGCACGGGGGCCTCAAGGACATCCCAAAGGGCCTGCTCACCCCCGAATTGCTGGGGGTGAAGACCTCGATTGGGTACACCCCTCTGCACCACGCGGCCATCGGAGGGCACCTGGATCAGGTGCCTGCCGAGGCGCTGACCATGGAGGCCCTCTCGCAGCGAAGCAACGCCGGGTACTCGGTGTTCCACATGGCGGCCGCAAACGGCCATCTGGACCAGATTCCGGCGGCCCTGCTGACCAAGGAGGTCTTTTTCAACCAGACCGCCGTGGGGAACACCCTTCTGCACGAGGCCGCCGAGAACGGGACCCTGGACAAGATTCCCGCCGAGTTTGTCACGGCCGAGAGCCTTGCGGTCAAGAACCTCGGGGGCGAGACGGTCGTCCACGTCGCCGCCTTCAACGGACATCTCGACCAGGTGCCGCGGCTGCTGCTCACGTCCGCCGCGCTTCGCGAGACCACGAGTTCGGGTGACACCGTGTTTCACGCCGCGGCGGTGTCCGGCCACCTGGCCCAGGTCCCGCCGGAATTCATAACCCGCGAGAACCTCGTCCTCGCCAGCAAGACGGGCTTCACGGCGATCCACGCCGCGGCCGAGACCGGGCAGCTCGGCCAGATCCCGCGCGCGCAGCTGACAACCGAGTTGCTGCTCACGCGCAACGACAGCGGGGACACGCCCCTGCACGCCGCGGCCTTCGAGGGCCATCTCGACCAGGTGCCCCCCGAGGTGCTCACGCCCGCCAATGTCGCCACGCGCAACTACGACGGCGTCTCGGTGGCCCAGACGGCGCTCGACCGGGGCTTCCTCAGCCAGATTCCAGAGGTGGCCCGTCCGAAGTCGATGAGCCCGTTCCGGCTTTTCCTCCACCGGCTGGGCCAGGGGAAGATGCCTTTCTGATTTGCCAGGACACCAAACCATGAAAACCGCCATTTCATCCATCACGGCCCGCGAGATTGTCGATTCGCGGGGAAATCCGACCATCGAAGTCGACGTAAGGCTCCTCGGGGGAGCCCTTGGCCGCGCGGCCGTCCCCTCGGGCGCCAGCACGGGCGAGCACGAGGCCCTCGAGCTTCGCGATGGCGACAAGAAGCGCTACGGCGGCAAGGGCGTGTTGAAGGCGGTGGCCAACGTGAAGGCCAAGATTTCCCCGCTGCTGATCGGCCACGATGCGTGCGACCAGGTCGGCGTCGACGCGGCGATGATCAAGCTAGATGGCACGAAGACCAAGTCCAACCTTGGGGCCAACGCGATCCTCGGGGTCTCCCTGGCCACGGCCAAGGCGGCCGCGGCCGCCCTCGGCCTGCCCCTGTACCGCTATCTCGGCGGGCCCAATGCCAAGGTGCTGCCCGTGCCCATGATGAACATCATGAACGGCGGTGCGCACTCGGATGCCCCGATCGATTTCCAGGAATTCATGATCATGCCGGTTGGCGCCAAGTCCTTCGCCGAGGGCCTGCGCTGGGGCTGCGAGGTCTTTCACTCGCTGAAGAAGGTGCTCAAGGACAAGGGATTTTCCACGGCTGTCGGCGACGAGGGCGGCTTTGCGCCCAAGCTCGAGTCCGCGGTCGCCGCCCTCGACGCCATCTCGCTCGCGGTGAAGAACGCCGGCTACAAGCTCGGGTCGGACATCGCCTTCGCCCTCGATCCCGCCTCCTCAGAGTTCTATGTCCCGGAGAAGAAGCGGTACGTATTCAAGAAGTCCGACGGGAGGGCGCTCACCGGAGCCCAGATCGTCGACCTGTACGCTGAGCTCGTCTCCAAGTACCCGATCATCTCCATCGAGGACGGCTGCGCCGAGAACGACTGGGAAAGCTGGAAGCTGCTTACGGACAAGCTCGGCAAGAAGGTGCAGATCGTCGGGGACGACCTCTTCGTCACCAACACCGAGTTCCTCAGGAAGGGCATCGAGACCGGAACCGCCAACTCGATCCTCGTGAAGGTGAACCAGATCGGTTCCCTCACGGAGACGCTCGACACGGTGAGCATGGCGCAGGAGGCGAACTACACGGCCGTCATCTCCCACCGGTCCGGCGAGACCGAGGACACCACGATCGCCGACATTGCCGTCGCCACGAACGCCGGCCAGATCAAGACGGGCTCGCTCTGCCGCACCGACCGCGTGGCGAAATACAACCAACTCCTTCGCATCGAGGAAGAGCTGGGCGCCGCGGCGGTCTACGGCGGAAAGCTCTAGCACGGTTCAGCCCCGGATAGGTGCCCTCCGGGCGCCTTTCGTTCGCCAAGCCTCACACGGTCGCCCTTCGGACACCTATCCGGGGCTGAACCGTGCTGTTCGCGTGCTATTCGGCCAGAAGGATGTAGCCGCGAAGGTACTCGCTCTCGGGCATCGTGACCAACACGGGATGGTCGGGCGGCTGGTGGCACCACTCGAGCACCTGCAGGCGCCTTCGGGCGTCGGAGGATGCGCCTGCGAGCACTGAGCGGAGCTCCGCATCACCCATGTGATGCGAACACGAATACGTGGCGAGCACCCCGTGCGGCGCCAGCCGCTGCAGCGCCCGGAGATTGATCTCCTTGTAGCCGCGAAGCGCTCCCTCCATCGCGCTCCTGGATTTCGCAAAGGGGGGCGGATCGAGGACGATCACATCCCATGCGGGCTCGCCGTCGCGCGCGGGGTCGTTCAGCCAGTCGAATACGTTTGCGACCTGGAATTCGGCCTTTGCGCCGTTGCGCTCCGCATTGAGCCGGGCGGCGACGATTGCATCCTCGGCGCTGTCGAGCCCGAGCACCTCCGACGCCCCGGCACGGGCCGCGTGGAGGGCAAACGGGCCCTGGTTGCAGAATGCGTCGAGGACGCGCGGCTTCCGGCCTCCCGCGGCCATTCGGCGCACGACGCCGGCCACGGCCGCGTGCTGCGCGCGCTGGTCGAGGTAGAACCCCGTCTTCTGGCCGCCGAGCAGGTCCAGCCAGTAGTCGAAACCGTCGATGGACACCCACCTGGGCTCCCAGGGCCAGCCGGAGCGGGTATGGGTCTCCAAGGGGAGTCCCTCCAGGCGCCGGATGGGCGCGTCATTGCGAAAAATGATCTCGTCGGGCCTCGCAAGCTCCGCGAGGAGGTCCCCAATCATCGCCGAGCGCTTCTCCATCGCCACGGTCTGGATCTGGACGACCAGGGTCCCGCCGAACTTGTCGACCACAACCCCGGGCAGGTCGTCGGACTCCGACCACACGAGCCTGTGGCAACCGGGGTCCAGCGCCGGGGACAGCCGGCCGGGGGCACGCCTGGCGATCGCCCGATCCAGGGCGCCGCGCAGGAAGGAGGCATCCAGCGCCACGCGCCCCCGGCCGAGCCTCCGCCACACAATCTGCGACCTGCTGTTGTAAATGCCCGTGCCGATGAGCCGTCCGCCGCGGTCCCGGCACTCGACGACCTCCCCGTCGAGGTCCCCCGGCAGAAGCTCCTCCACCTCGTTGCCAAAGACCCAGGGGTGCCCGTCCAGGGCGCGCGCCCTCGCGTTGGGCTTCAGCTTGATAAATGGCGGCGTCACGCCCCGAGAATGGGGCCAAGGTCTCCGGTTGCGCCAGATTCTTCTCGCGCCTCGCCTTGAAATGCAGTTTTTCGCGCGAATGGCTTTCCCTCGTCTTCTGCGCCTCCTCCTGCTGCTCGCGCTTGCCTCCGCGCAGACGGCACTGGCCTTCAGCCCGTCCAGGATCTACAAGGGCGTGATCGTTTTGGACGCAGCCTCGGGCCGGGTGCTTTTCGCCGACCGCGCCGACGAGCTGAGTCCCCCGGCAAGCATGACCAAGCTGATGACCTTCGCCGTGATCGCCGACAAGCTGAAGAGCGGGGAGCTGACCCTGGCCACGCCAGTCCAGGTCGACCGGGCCACGGCCCGGGTCGGGGTGATGAGGGACAGCACCAGCGTCTGGCTCAAGCAGGGCGAAGTTTACCCGATCGAGGAACTGATCTACGCCATGATGATCCAGTCGGCCAACGACGCGGCCTACGCCCTCGCCGGCAAGGCCGCCGGCTCCATCCCTGCCTTCGTCGGTCTCATGAACGAGAAGGCCCGCTCGCTCGGGATGGCCCAGACCCGGTTTCGCACTCCCAACGGGCTCCCGGTGCCCAGCCACCGGATTGCGGACGGCGATCTCACGACCCCGCGCGAGTTTGCCTTGCTCTGCCGCTACCTGCTTCTCAACACCGATGTCACCCAGTACACCTCGGTGAGGACGAGGACGTTTGGCTACGGACAGCGCGCGGTGCTGGTGCCGATGACCAATCATAACAAGCTCCTCGGCCGGGTCCAGGGTGTCGACGGGCTCAAGACCGGCTTCACAAACGGAGCTGGGTTCTGCCTGGCGGCGACCGCCCTGCGCCATGGCCGCCGCATCATCGTCGTGATGATGGACTGCCCCGACCAGAAGAGCCGCGACCTGAGGGTCGCGGACTTCATCGAGCAGGGATTCGCTTCGCTGAGCCCGTTCGGCGAGGAACTCCCGCCTCCGGCCAAGGGGCCGCAGGCGGCCGCGGGCCCGGCCGGCAACGCAATCAATTTCTCGATTCCGGGCTCGAACTGAGCACGATGGGGCCCGCCTTGACCTCCCCTGCCCCGACCATACTCAGCTTTCGCGGCGTGACCGTGCGCTACGGCCGCCAGGCGGCCCTCAGGGACTTCAGCGCGGAGATTCCCTGCGGCAGCCTGACGGCGGTGCTGGGCCCCAACGGCGCAGGCAAGAGCACGATGTTCCGCGCAGTACTTGGTCTTGTGCCCCTGGCCCGCGGGGAAATCCGCATTGGGGACGCCCATCCCGAACACGTGCGGCCCAGGCTCGCCTACCTCCCGCAGCGCCACGCGGTCGACTGGGACTTCCCTATCACCGTCCGCGGGGTCGTGGAACAGGGCCGCTACCCGGCGCTCGGGCTACTCGGCCGGTTCTCCGAGGCCGATCGCGAGCGCGTGGACCGCTCGCTTGCCGAGCTCGACCTCGTCCGCGTCGCCTCAAGGCAGATCCGCCAGCTCTCCGGGGGCCAGCAGCAGCGCGTGTTCCTGGCAAGGGCGCTGGCGCAGGGCGCGGACATCTTCATGCTCGACGAGCCTTTCGCGGGCCTCGACCTCTTCGCCGCGGAGGAGCTGACCCATGTGCTCCGCGCCTGGGAGACGCAGGGCCGCACCGTGCTCGTCGCGCTGCACGACCTCGAGCTCGCCCGCCGGGTCTTTTCGCGGGGGGTGCTCCTCGCCACGGGACTGGTGGCAGAGGGGCCGATCGACGGGATCCTGACCGAGGCCAACATCAACCGCGCCTTCCGCACGGCCCACTGTGTCCATGGGAATTGATTCCATCCTCCAGCCCTTCCACTACGGCTTCATGCAACGCGGCCTGTTGTCGGCCGTGCTGCTGAGCTTGAGCGGGGGGCTCCTGGGCTGCGTGCTGGTCCTCCGCCGGCTCGCGCTCATGGGCGACGCCCTTTCCCATTCGCTGCTGCCCGGGATCGCAGCCGCATGGCTGATCTTCGGGGCCAACACCTGGGCGCTCTTTGCCGGCGCGCTGATCGCAGGGCTGCTGACCGCGCTCGGGAGCGCTCTCCTGAGCAGGCTGACGAGGGTGAAGGAGGACGCCGCGTTCGGCTCCCTTTTCATTGTCTTCTTCGGGGGCGGCGTGGCGCTGCTGAGCCGGCTGCCGACGCGCCTGGACCTCTCCCACTTCCTCTTCGGCAACATCCTCGCCGTGACCGCGTCCGACCTGCGGCTGACGGCCGGGGTCAGCATCGCGACGGTCGCCATCTTCGCCCTATCCTACCGCTCGATCCTGCTCGAGACCTTCGACCCCGTGTTCCACCGCGCGACGGGCGGCCGCGGGGCGCTCGTCCACGTCGGCCTCCTGGCACTGACCGTCCTGAACCTGGTGGCCGCACTCCAGACCATGGGCGTCGTCCTGGCGCTGGGACTCTTTCTCCTTCCCGCCGTGAGCGCCTACCTTTGGTGCGACCACTTTGGGTGGCTCCTGCTTCTCTCGGTCCTGCTGGCGATCGCGTGTTCCGCGGCCGGGATTCTCCTGAGCTACGGCGCGGGGCTCGCCAGCGGCGCCGCGATCGTCCTCTGCCTGGGCGCCGTGTTCCTGGCCTCCGCGCTTTTCAGCCCGCGCCACGGCGCGGCGGCCCTTGCCATCAAGTTCATGAGGCCCCGTGATGGGGCGGCCCCATGAATTCCCGCGAACGTTTTCTCGCCGCCTGCGCCCTGCGGCCCCTGGACCGCCCGCCCCTCTGGGTCATGCGCCAGGCCGGGCGGTACCTGCCGGAATACCGGGCTCTCAAGGAGCGCCACGGCTTCCTGACCATGGTCCGCACCCCCGACCTCGCGGCCGAGGTCACCCTTCAGCCGGTCCGGCGTTTCCCCTTCGACGCCGCCATACTCTTTTCCGACATCCTGGTGATTCCCGAGGCTCTCGGCCAGGGCTACCGTTTCAGGGATGAGGGGGGAATCGCGATGGAATTCCGGCTGGATTCCCGGGCCAGGATCGACGCCCTCGCACCCGCCGACGTCGTTCCCGGGAAGCTGGCCTATGTGGGGGAGGCGCTGGCCCTCCTGAAGACGGCGCTCGGGGGGGAGAAGGCTCTGCTCGGCTTCGGAGGCTCCCCGTGGACGCTCGCCACTTACATGGTGGAGGGCGGCGGCTCCGAGGATTTCGCCCTGATCAAGTCGCTTTTTTACGCCGACCGCGCCTCGTTCGACGCGCTGATGGAGAAGCTGACCGCCGCCCTTGTCGCGTACTTCGGCATGCAGATCCGCGCGGGAGCCGACGCCATCCAGATCTTCGACTCCTGGGGCGGCGTCATCGCGGGCCGGGACTACGAGGCCGCTTCGCTCCAGTGGATCCGGCGGATCATTGCCGCCCTCCCCGCGGGATTCCCGGTGATCCTCTTTGCCAAGGGCGCCGCCGCCCAGCTCCCGGCCCAGGCGACGAGCGGGGCTCGCGTGCTCAGCGTCGACTGGACGGTCGACATCGCCGCCGCGCATGCACAATTGAACCCGAAACCGGGCATCGCCCTGCAGGGGAACCTGGACCCGGTGCTGCTCAACACCTCTCCTGAGATCGTCCGCCGCGAGACCCGGGGCCTTCTCGCGTCGATGCGGGGCGCAAAGGGCCACATCGTGAACCTCGGCCACGGCATCCTGCCCGGGGCGAAGATCGAATGCGTCGAGGCCCTCGCCCAGACTGTGGTCGAGTGGAGGTAGGGACGGGCGGCCCGCCCGTCCGGGCACCACTAACTGGCCCGAAAGCATTCCCGGACGCCCGGGCCGGGCGTCCCTACCTGCCTTCCGCCGGCGCTACGTTTTTGCTCTCGTCACCTGCCGCCCATGCCCTAGGTTTTCGCCCCCCATTTCAAACGGCATGGCGCAAGACTTCAAAGAAACCCTGCAGCTTCCGAAAACGGATTTTCCCATGCGCGCCGGTCTGCCGCAGAGAGAACCAACCCGAGTTGCCCATTGGGAGAAGACGGGCCTCTACGAGGCAATCCAGCGCCGGCGGGCCGACGCACCTGCCTTCGTGCTTCACGACGGGCCGCCCTTCACCAACGGCGACGTTCATATCGGAACAGCGCTCAACAAGGTGCTGAAGGATATCACAAACAGGTATAAGTCCCTAAGGGGCTTCCGTACTCCCTACGTCCCGGGCTGGGACTGCCATGGACTCCCGATCGAGCAGAAGGTGGCCCGGGAGATCCAGGAGAGCGGGCAGGCAGTCTCGACATCGGCTCTGCGGGCCAAGTGCGACGATTTTTCCGAGTCCTGGATTGCCCGGCAGTCCGCGCAGTTCAAGCGCCTCGGCGTGCTCGCCGATTGGGGCCAGGAATACAAGACCAAGGACCCGCAGTACGAGGCCGACATCGTCCGCATGTTCGCGGCCTTCGTGGAGAAGGACGTCGTCGTCCGCAGCAAGAAGCCCGTCTATTGGTCGATCCCCTTCGAAACGGCGCTGGCCGAGGCTGAGATCGAGTACCAGCAGCACGTGTCGCCCTCGATATGGGTGCGTTTCCCGGTTCCCGACTCGGAGGCCCGGGCGTTCGGTCTGCCGGCCGGGGAGCCACTTTCCATCGCGATCTGGACCACGACCCCTTGGACAATACCCGGCAACCTGGCCATCGCGGTGCATCCGAAGCTGGACTACGCCGTCGTGGAGTTGAACGGCCCCAGGCCGGGCCGGTTCATCGTGGCCAGGGCCCTCGCCGAGAAGTTCGCCTCCGATGTGGGGGACGGGGCGCCTGCCGGGCCGCCGGCCATCCTTGCCGAGTTCCCGGGCGCAAAGATTGAGGGCCTCGCCGCCCGCCATCCCTTCATCGACCGGGCATCCCCCGTTGTGCTGGCCGACTACGTCACAGTCGACAGCGGGACGGGTTGCGTCCACACGGCACCTGGTCACGGCTACGACGATTACCTGACGGGCCTCCGCTACAAGCTGGAGATCTACTGCCCCGTGGGAGGCGACGGCCGGTACCTGGACGACGGGAGGGTTCCCGCCGACCTCGTGGGCCTCACCGCGCTCGAGTCGGTCGAGGATCTCCAGAAGAAGCGGACATCGCCCGCCAACGTCGGCGTCCTGAAGAAGCTCGCCGCCGTCGACGCCCTCCTTGCCAAGAAGCGCTACGAGCACAGCTACCCGCACTGCTGGCGCTCGAAGACGCCGATCATCTTCAGGGCCGTCGACCAGTGGTTCATCCAGCTCGACAAGGCGCTGGCCGGGGACGCCGGGAAGACGGCGCGGGAGTTGGCGCTTTCGGCAATTGAATCCGTTTCCTGGATACCGTCTTGGGGGCTGGCCCGGATCCGGAGCGCGATCGAGTCCCGCCCGGACTGGTGCGTGAGCCGCCAGCGCGCCTGGGGCGTGCCGATTCCCGCCTTCTACCACGCCGGGAAGGGCGCCTTCCTGGACGGCGGCGTGGCCCGGGCCATCGCCGGGAAGATCGAGAGCCTGGGGAGCAACTTCTGGTATGACTCAAGCCCGGCCTCGATCCTGGAGGGGACAAGCCTGCCCGCAGGCTGGCCGCCCCCCTCCGGGCTCACCTGCGGCCGCGACACCCTCGACGTGTGGATCGGCTCGGGCTCGAGCCACGCGGCCGTCCTTAAGCGCGGCCAGGGCGGAACCTGCTGGCCGGCCGACCTGTACCTCGAGGGCAGCGACCAGCACCGGGGCTGGTTCCAGTCCTCGCTTTGGACAAGCGTCGTCGCGTTCGGCGGAGCGCCCTACAAGGCCGTCCTCACCCACGGTTTCATCGTCGACGAGGACCGGAAGAAGATTTCCAAGAGCTCGTCCTATGAGAAGCCGCAGACCAGCGACGCCTATGTCGCGGAATACGGCGCTGACGTGATCCGCCTTTGGATCGCATCGCAGGATTTCAGGAACGACATTCCCATCTCCAAGGAGATCCTCGCAAACGTCGGGGAGACATACCGACTGATCCGAAACACGTTCCGGTACCAGCTCTCGAACCTGTACGACTTCGATTCCGCCCGTCACTCCGTGCCGGTTCCCGGCATGGATCCCCTCGACCGATGGGCCCTGCACCAGACCGCGGAACTGATCCGCGCCTGCACGGCGGCCTACGAGGCCTACGAGTTCCACAAGGTGTACCAGCTCTGCAACCAATTCTGCGCGGTCACGCTTTCCGCGACGTACCACGACATCCTGAAGGACCGGCTGTACACGCTCGGGGCGAACCATCCGCTGCGCCGCTCCTCGCAGACGGCCATCCGGCATGTGTTCGAGTCGCTGGCAAAGCTGCTTTCTCCGCTTCTGGTATTCACCGCGGACGAGGCATGGTCCTTCGGCACAGCAGGAGGGGAGTACGCGGCCGACTCGGTGCACGCGCAGGATTGGCCGGAGGTACCGGTCGATTGGTCGGATTCACAGATCGATGGCGACTTCGCGATCCTCCTCCGCCTTCGGACCCAGGTCAACGAGGCCATCGAGCCGCGACGCGCTGCCGGAGAGCTCGGCAAGTCTCTGGACGCCTCGGTTGCCATCGCCGTGCAGCAAGGAAGCCCGGAGGGCCTGGCGCTGGAACGCCACCGCGAGTTCCTCCCGGAGCTCTTCATCGTTTCCCAGGTGACCGTTCAATTATCTGGAGATCAATCTGTTCCAAAGATTTCTGTCCATGTTTGCGGCGAACAGGGGCACTCCCGTTGCCCCCGTTGCTGGCGCTGGGTTCCCGCCCTGCTGCCTTCCGCCCATGGGGACGTATGTCCTCGTTGCATTGCGGCGCTTAATGCGTAGCCTCCCCCCCTCCATGGCCAAGAAAAAGATTCCCTCCCCCAAGAAAAAGTCCGCGGCTCCAAAGCCCGCGACCGCGGTCCCATCTCCGAAACCTTCAACAGCCGTGGACAAACCGTCGAAAAGATCCGCCCTGCGCCAGAGCATCCTGGCGCGCAAGACCGCAGCCAAACCGATCGCGTTCAGCTTCGCCGAAGTGAAGGCCATCGCGAAAAGCAATTCCGCCAAGACGGCCGCCGCCGCGACCGCCGCGGCCAAGGCGACCGGGAAGGCGCTCCCTGCGAAACCCGCGCTCACCTTGGAGAAAAACGCCAAGCCGAACCACATCAAGGCCGCCTCGCTTGCCGACATCCTCGGATTCAACCCCAAGAAGGCGAAATCCACGGACGACCTGCAGGAGAAGGACGTCCCCGAAAAATTCAAGCGCTACTACCGCCTGCTGGTCGACCTTCGGACAAGGCTCACGGAGGGAATCGAGCGTCACTCGGAGGAGTCCCTGAAGCGGTCCGCCAAGGACGACGCGGGCGACCTGTCGGCCTACGGCCAGAACATGGCCGAGGGCGGCGGGATCAACACGTTCGACCGCGACTTTGCGCTCAGCCTCGTATCGAGCGAGCAGGAGGCCCTTTCGGAGATCGACGGGGCGATCAAGCGGATCCGTGCCGGCACCTACGGCATCTGCGAGATCACGGGAAAGCCGATCGCAAAGGAGCGCCTGCTCGCCGTGCCGTTCACGCGGTACTCGGCCGACGCCCAGAAGGAGCTTGAGAAGAACCGCTACCGCTCCCGCAGCCAGGCGGGAATCTTCGGGGAGATGAGCGAGGAGGGCGGGAAGATCATGGAAGACGACGCAGGCGGAGACGAATGAGCGGATCGTGACGACCGACGAGCCCACCCCCGCTTCGTCGCCCTCGGGACCGCGCCGGATCGGCTCCCGCATACTTGATTACGGCTGGCTTCTGGGGATCGCCTTCCTCGTTTTCGCGGCCGACCAGCTGGCGAAGGCCTGGATCGCCGCCAACCTGCTCTTTGGCACGTATGGTGAGAACAACGGGGCGATCGTCGTCTTCCCGGGTTTCTTCTACCTGGTGCACGTGGGAAACACGGGCGCCGCGTGGAGCCAGTTCACCGGACGCAGCCCGTTTCTCGCCGTCCTCGCCGTCGCGACGCTGATCGCGATCTTCCTTTGGCGCCACGCCCTGGGCCTGCGCGACACCGCCGCCCAGGTGTGCTTCGGGCTCCTCTGTGGCGGCATCGCCGGCAACCTGATGGACCGCATCCTGCATGGGCACGTGATCGACTTCATCGACCTCCACTTCGGCTCCTACGTCTACCCCACCTTCAACATCGCCGACTCCGGCATCTGCATCGGCGTCGCCCTCTACCTCATCCGCACGATCCGCTCGGGGAAGGACTAGAGTTTACAAAGGACCGAAAGGTAGGGCGAAGTCGTTCCGACGAGCCGTAACTCAGCGCACCACTGGGTCGGAATCGACGAACCGCAATTCAGTGGGCTCCGTGGGTCTGGCGGGCTCGCTTGGAGTCGTGTGTTCGCCCCAAGACACGGGCCCGGCTTATCAGAACCAATCTGCGGCCGACCCGCTTCTAGACACGAAGAAACCCCTCGCCGCTCCCCGCACTCCCCGCCAACCGCGCCCCACTCGGAACGACCCCGCTCTTGTCGTCCGTTCGCCACGCCTCTGGTCCGCCGTGCCCGGGCGAACAAGCTCCTCCCAAGCGAACCCGCCCGACCCACCTCGCCCGGAAGGAGCCAAAAGAGAAGCTACCGCTACTCAATGGCTGCCGTGCAAATATGGAAAGCACTCCGTTCTCGGCCTTGTCCAAAATGCGGAACAGGATATCAGCTCGTTGGTGTCACGCTTGGGTTTGACTGAAAAATGAATTCAAATGAACCGCGCGAAGAGTCGACTTTCAATCGGTTTGAAATGCGGAAGATGACTGGTGGTTCCGCATTTGCTAGAACCCTATGGGTTCTAATTGGTATCGGGTTGGTTTGCCTCTGCCTCAGCCAAGCATCCTGCGTACTTTCTGTCTTTTGGCCACTCTACGATTACGATCTGCGGCTACCTTCACCGGATGGAGCCTATGATATTGTAGTACTTCGCGGGGATGCCGCTGCCTTTGATGATTTCTCCTACAATGTTTATGTGTTTCCTCATGCATTGACTCCGGAGCAAACCCCGAAAGGGAAGCAGGTATACATGATCGGAATCTGGCGCGGTAAGAAGTATTTGATTTATTCGGGGTACACAGTCCCGGCGTTTAGATGGACCGGTCCGCGCGCGATCGAGATCGATGTGTTTAAGGGCCAAGGCGACTATATGAGCATCTTTGAGTTTCATCCTGATAAGCGTCTAGATTCGACAGGGCCAATCCATGTAACCCTGGTGGTCGGGAGGGACGATAAACGGAATACTTGGCCATAGTCGCCCACTGAGACCGAGTGCACGGAAGGCGAGGCCCGGAGCGGGAACACCCCCTGGAAAGATGTTGTGCCTGCCCGGCCGCGGCGGGCTTTGAGGTAAGGTAGTAGGCTGCGGAGCGCGGTTCTTTCCGAGGAGGGTGGCTATGGGCCTGCAACCGAACGAACGACTGTAGGCTCGATTCATCCGTTCAACGCGAAGCAGCCAAACCTAGGGGACATTTCCCGCCGGGTCGGGCGCCTTGGCACTCAATCTTTCAAGGAGGTGTTCCCGGACGGACTTCGCGCTCTTCCGCCTCACTCCACATTCGCGATCTGCTCGCGGATGCGCTCGAGCTCGTTCTTGAGCTCGATGACGTGGCGGGCGATCGTCAGGTCGTTGGACTTGCTGCCGATCGTGTGGGCCTCGCGGCCGAGTTCCTGCAGGATGAACTCCGCCTTGCGGCCGATCTCGCCCTCGGAACGAAGCAGGGTCGCAAACTGGTCGAGGTGGCTGCGCAGGCGCGTGATCTCCTCGGTGACGTCGCACCGGTCCGCGAAGAGCGAAATCTCCTTGAGCACCCGCTCGTCGGCCACATCGAGCTCGAGGCCCGCCTCGCGAAGGCGCTTGAAGAGCAGCTCGCGGTAGGCGGGGGCGACCAGCGGCGCCCGGGCCGCTACGGCCTCCACGTGCCGCCGCACAAGGGCGACCCGCGACAGGAAGTCCACGAGCAGGGCCTCGCCCTCCTTGGCCCGCATCACGGTGAATGCGTGCAGCGCCTCATCGAGCGCGGCCAGGACGGGCGCCCTTGCGTCATCCACCGACGGGAACCCGGCATTCTGCCTCTGGGAATTCGCGACCTGCCAGAGCAGTTCCGGGGTCGGCCGGAAGGCAATCCCCTGGGAAGCAGCAAGGGATGCGAGCCTCTCCAGTGTGGCCGCGACCGCGACCTCGTCCCAGGAGACTTCGCCCCCTTTGGAGTCCCGATCGAACTCTACCCGGACATGCACCTTGCCCCGGGCCACGGACTGGCGCACGGGAGCGGCGACTTCCTGCTCCAGGCTCTCCCAGTCGCCGGGCAGCGACACACTCAGGTCAAGACCCTTGCGATTCACGGAGTCGACCTGCACGGCCAGCGCACCTCCGCCCAAGGCCCCTGCGGCCCGGCCATATCCGGTCATGCTTTTCATGGCGATTTCACTGCGGAATCCTTCTTTCCAAGCAGGGCCGCGACCTCCTGCACGTCCTTGTCGCCCCGGCCCGACAGGTTCATGATGATGATCTTGTCCTTGGGCAGCGCGCGCGCGCGCGCCAGGGTGTGCACGATGGCGTGTGTGCTTTCGAGCGCGGGAATGATTCCCTCAAGCCGCGCGCATAGCTGGAACGCCTCCAGCACCTGGTCGTCCTCGGCGTGCGTGAACTCGATCCGTCCGCGATCGCGGTAGAAGGCGTGCTCCGGACCCACCGCAGCATAATCGAGGCCGGCCGAGACGGAATGGGTGAGCTCGATCTGGCCGTCCGGGTCCTGGAGGATGAACGTAAGGCAACCCTGCAGGACGCCGAGACGGCCGTCCGCAAACCGGGCCGCATGCTCGCCGCGCCGGATGCCCCTTCCGCCCGCCTCGACCCCGACCATCCGCACGCCAGGATCCTCGAGAAACTCGAAGAAAAGCCCCATGGCGTTGCTGCCGCCGCCCACACAGGCGATGAGCTCGTCCGGCAACCTCCCCTCCCTCGCGAGGATCTGCTCCCTTGCCTCGATCCCGATCACCCGGTGGAAATCGCGCACCATCATTGGATACGGATGCGCCCCGTACACCGTGCCCAGCACGTAGTGGGTCGTGCGCACGTTGGTCACCCAATCGCGCATGGCCTCGTTGATGGCCTCCTTGAGGGTCCTCTGGCCGGCCTCGACGCCCCTGACCTCGGCGCCCATGAGGCGCATGCGAAACACATTCAGGGCCTGCCGCTGCATGTCGACCTCGCCCATGTAGATCACGCACTCGAGCCCAAACTTGGCGCAGGCAGCCGCGGTCGCGACACCATGCTGGCCGGCGCCCGTCTCGGCGATGATGCGTTTCTTGCCCATCCGCCGCGCGAGCAGCACCTGCCCCAGCGCGTTGTTGATCTTGTGGGCCCCCGTGTGCAGGAGGTCTTCCCGCTTGAAGTAGATCCTGGCCCCGCCGCAATGCCGCGTCAGGCGCTCGGCAAAATAGAGCTCGGTGGGCCGCCCCGCGAATTCCTTGAGATGATGGGCCAGCTCGGCGTGGAACGCGGGATCCTTCCGGGCGGCCGAGTAGGCCACATCGAGCTCCTTGAGCGCCGTCATCAGTGTCTCCGGCACGAACACCCCGCCATACCGGCCAAAATGCCCCGCGGCATCGGGCATGCTGAAGCGGTCAAGGACTGGGGCCGGGGCTGCCATGGGGGAAACGCAGGATCAGGTTCGCTTGACCGTGACCAGGGTCAAGTCGTCACGCTGGGGCACGGAGCCGACAAACCGCTGCACGCCCTCGAGCAGGCCATCGTTGATTTCTCGGGAGCTTCGCTGGTGCAGCGCGCGGACGGCATCCGCGAGCCGTGCTCCGGAAAACTCCCTGTCCTCGTCGTTGGGCGCCTCGGTGACCCCGTCGGTGTAGAGCATCAGCACGTCCCCCCGGACGAACGGCTCGGTATGGTCGGCCAGCACGGCGGTGAAGAGTTCGTCCGGCACCATCCCTACGGACATTCCCTCGGATCCCACGAACTGGGTCACGTAGGCCCCGCTCGCCGGGTCGCGGCGAGCGAACAGGGGCAGCTCGTGGCCCGCCCTTGCGAACACGACCGTGTCGTTGCCGGTGTCCACGACGGCGTACAGGATCGTGATGTAGAGCCCGCCCTGGATCTCCGACGAGATCGTCCGGTTGAGCTCGGCGAGCGCGCTGGCCGGGGAAGCATGGCGGGGCGCTATCTGCCGGAGGTTGGTCCTGCAGATCGCCATAAGGAGCGAGGCCGGAATCCCCTTCCCGGACACATCGGCCACCACGAGCCCCACGCGGGTGTCGGACAAGGGGATGATGTCGTAGAGGTCTCCCCCCACCTTCTGCGCGGGCGTGTAGCGGGCGTCTAGGTCCAGCCCGGCGATCGTGGCCACGGTGCGGGGCAGGAGCATCTGCTGGATGCTGCTGGCGAGCGCAAGGTCGAGATCGAGCTGCTTCTTCTCGATTTGCAGGTGTAGGAATTCCGCGTTGTGCAGCGCCAGCGCGGCCTGCTCCGCCAGGGACTGCATCAGGGAGAGCTCGGTCGCCGTGAACTCCCGTCCGTCGGCGGGATTTGCGACTGCGAGGACGCCGAAGAAACGGTCCCGGAAGGTCATGGGCACGGCGATGATCGACCGGACCACCAGGGCGGGATCGTCGTGCTTCACGATCCGCGGGTCCGCCTCGGCGTTGGCGATGAATTCACCCCTCTTGCTCTGCGCCACGCCCCCCACGATTCCCTCCCCGATCAGGAATTCCTCGGACTTGAGCACCTGCTGGATGAACTTTGCGCGGGTCGTAAGCTTGTCCTTAACGGCCTCCGGCAGCGGCCTGTGGGGTGGAAAGAGGCCCTCGACGGCCACGCCCCGCATCATGTCGCCCGCCTGTTCGAAGATGGCCGCGCTGAGGGCCCCCGTGCAGAGGATCGAGGCGTGCACGATCCTCTGGTGCAGTTCCCGCCGTCCGAAGCCCTCTCCCAGCGCCTCGGACATGAGGTGCATGAAGTCGATGATCCGCTGGCGGTCCTGGACCGCCCGCTCCTTCGCGTCGGCCTGGCGTGCGGCTTCCCGTCGCGCCCAGATGTACAGGAGGAACATCCCCAGCGCGACGAGAAGCAGGCCTGTGATGAAAAAGGAGGACATGATGGGCCGTGTCTCAGCTGCCCTCGACCCGGCTCCTCAGGAACACAAGGACATCCTGGAACTTCGCCGCATTGCCGCCCTCCGCCGCCACCAGGTTCTCGTGCGCCTCCAGCACGAGCCGGGCGTTTTCGAGTTCGGTCCGGTTCTGCCCGGCCAGCCCGGATCCGCCCTTGTCAAAGTTCATGGAGTACTCCCCCGAGTCCACCGTCAGGAGCCTGTGCAGGCCGAGGTTCCGGATCAGCTCCAAGTTGCGGGGCCCCACCCGGACAAGCACCAGGCTATGCTGGCCGGGCCGTTTCCGAAGGACGAGCGCCGCCCCTGCCAGCACCCCCAGGAACGTACTGTCCATCCCGGTACATCGCAGGAAATCGATCACGAACGACCCTTTGCCCTGGCGGATCATTTCCGTGATGAAATCCTTGAGCCCGGCGCTGTTCTGGAAGCAGGCCCTGCCCTCGATCCGGACCAGGATCGGTTCGGAATAGGCATTGACGTAGTATACCGGCTTGCTCGCGCTCTCGGGCATGATCGCTGTTCGGATTCGGTCAAACCTAAGGAGTTTTGGCCGACCAGCAAGCCTGCAGGGGGGTAGCTTCAGCTGCGAGAGACGATCTGGCGCAGTACGAAGGGCAAAATCCCGCCATGGCGGTAGTAGTCGATCTCGATCGGGGTATCGATGCGGCAGCGGACGGGCACGTCCACAGTCTCCCCTCCCTTGCGGATCACCCTCAGGACAAGGTCCTGCTGGGGAACCAGCTTGGTGCTGACGCCCAGGACGTCGTAGGTCTCGGTTCCGTCGAGCTTCAGGGTCTGGGCGGTGGTGCCCTCCTTGAACTGCAGGGGCAGCACGCCCATCCCGACGAGGTTGGACCGGTGGATGCGCTCGTAGCTTTGGGCCACAACCGCCTTCACGCCGAGGAGCCTGGTCCCCTTGGCCGCCCAGTCGCGGGAGGAGCCCGTGCCATACTCCTGCCCGGCGATGACGACCAGCGGCGTGCCGCGCTTCTGGTACTCGACCGCCGCGTCGGAAATTGGAAGCTTCACGCCGTCCGGCTGGAGCAGCGTGTTGCCGCCCTCCTCGCCGCCCAGCATGAGGTTCTTGATCCGGACATTGGCAAACGTCCCGCGGGTCATCACCCGGTCGTTGCCACGACGCGAGCCGTAGCTGTTGAAGTCCGCGAAAGCGACGCCGCTGCCGAGCAGGAACTGGCCCGCGGGCGACGTCTTCTTGATGGCGCCGGCCGGGGAGATGTGGTCGGTCGTCACCGAGTCGCCAAAGATCCCCAGCGCACGGGCGCCCCGGATTTCAACGAGGGGGCCCGCCTCCATCGAAAAATCCGTGAAGAACGGCGGCTCCTGGATGTAGGTCGATTTGGGGTCGAACGCATACGTGTCGCCGACCGACGAGAGGATCTCGTTCCACTTGGGGTTCTGCGCCGCAAAGTTCGCGTACAGGCGGTGAAACACCTCGGGCTTGAGGGCGACCCTCATCAGGTCGCGGACCTCCTCCAGCGTGGGCCAGATGTCCTTCAGGTACACATCGGCGCCATCGGAGCCCTTCCCAATCGGGTCCGTCGCAAGGTCGATGTCCACGCGGCCCGCGAGCGCAAAGGCAACCACGAGCGGCGGCGACATCAGGAAGTTGGCCTTGATGTTCTGGTGCACCCGCGCCTCGAAGTTGCGGTTTCCCGACAGTACCGACGCCGCCACGAAGTCTCCCTTGACCACGGCGTCCTCCACCGACTGGGCCAGCGGCCCGGAATTCCCGATGCAGGTGGTGCATCCGTAGCCCACCGTCTGGAAGCCGAGCTGGTCGAGATAGGTCTGGAGGCCCGCCTTGGCGAGGTAGTCCGAGACCACCCGCGAACCGGGAGCCAGGGAAGACTTCACGACCGGCCGGAGCCTGAGGCCCTTTTCCACGGCCTTCTTCGCGAGGAGGCCGGCCGCGAGCATGACCGACGGGTTCGAGGTGTTGGTACAGCTGGTGATGGCCGCGATCAGCACGCTTCCGTGGCCGATGTTCGCGCTGCCATGGCCGTTCAACGACACTTCCGCCCGTCCCGTGCAAAAGTCCTCGGCCTTCTTGCCGAAGCCGTTTTCGGTCACGGGCCGGGAAAACGACCCCACAAACTCCTTTTTTAGCGAGGAAAGCTCGATGCGGTCCTGAGGGCGCTTGGGCCCGGCGACGCTCGGGACCACCGTGTTCAGGTCGAAATCGATCTCCTGCGAGTAATCGATCTGGCCCTTGGCCGGCATGCCCCAGAGTCCCTGCGCCCGGTAGTACGCCTCGTACAGGGCGATGTGCTCCTCGCTTCGCCCGGTGGCCGCGAGATAGGTCGAGCACTCGCCGTCGATCGGAAAGAATCCCATGGTTGCGCCGTACTCAGGGGCCATGTTGGCGATGGTCGCCCGGTCCACCACCGGCAGCGCGGCGGCGCCCGGCCCGTAGAACTCGACGAACTTGCCGACGACCTTGGCCTTGCGCAGGAGCTGGGTGAGCGTGAGCGCCAGGTCCGTCGCGGTCACACCCTCGCGAAGGGACCCGGTCAGGTGCACGCCGACGACATCCGGCGTAAGGAAGTAGACCGGCTGGCCGAGCATGCCTGCCTCGGCCTCGATTCCGCCGACGCCCCACCCCACGACGCCAAGGCCGTTGATCATGGTCGTGTGGGAGTCAGTACCCACCAGCGTGTCCGGATACACGACATCCGACCCTCCGGGGCCCGGCGATCCGGAGGTGAGCACGCCCTTCGCAAGGAATTCCAGGTTCACCTGGTGGACGATGCCGATCCCAGGCGGGACCACCTTGAAGGTGTCAAAGGCCTGCATGCCCCACTTGAGGAACTGGTAGCGCTCCCGGTTGCGCTCAAACTCAAGCTCAAGATTCTTCCGCAAGGCCTCCGCGTTGCCCGCAAAGTCCACCTGCACGGAGTGGTCGACCACGAGGTCAACGGGCACCAGGGGCTCGATGATCTTGGGGTTCTTCCCCAACCGCACTGCGGCCGAGCGCATCGCCGCCAGGTCCACAAGCAGGGGCACCCCCGTGAAGTCCTGAAGAACGATGCGGGCCACCACGAAGGGGATCTCCTCCGTCCTGGGAGCCTTTGCGGCCCAGGAGGCAAGGGCCAGGACGGCCGATTCGGACACCCGCAGCCCATCGCAATTGCGCAGCAGCGATTCGAGCACCAACCGGATCGACACCGGCAGCCGCTCCACCTTGAAGCCCGCCCGGGCAAGCGCCGGAAGCGAGTAGAAGCCGTGGCTCTTGCCGCCGGCCTGGAAGGACTTGAGGGTGTCGAATGGGTTCGGCTGGGCCATAAAGGGGTATCTACTTGGCGAGGGCGGCCTTGACGGCCGCAAAGTTCGGGAGGTCCTTGGGCGTCGCCGTCTGCTCGGAGTATTTCACGATGCCGTCCTTGCCGATGACGAAGGCCGCGCGGGCCGACGTGTCGCCGATTCCAGCGAGCATGGGAAACACTACATCGTAGGCCTTTGTGACCGTCTTGTTTAGGTCGGAGAGGAGGGTGACGCCGATCTTGTTCTGCTTGGCCCATGCCTCCTGGGTGAACGGGCTGTCCACGCTGATCGCGTACACCTCGGCGTCGAGGCCGGTGTACTCGGTCAAGCCCAGGGTGATGTCGCACATTTCCTGGGTGCAGACACCCGTGTAGGCCAGCGGGAAGAAGAGAAGCACGGTCTGCTTCTTTCCAAAGTTGTCGCTCAGCGTGACGTCCTTCAGGCCGTCGGCGTTCTTGCTCTTGAGGGTGAAATTTGGGGCCTTGGAACCAGTGGGGATGGGCATGTTCGTTGTGGAGTTGGATTATTGGGTGGAGAAGCCACAACGGTAGCCATCGACCCGCGATCTTCAAGGACAGGATGCGCCCGCCTCCCCTTAGAAGTCGGTTTTCTATTTTCGGGCCTTTTCCCATTAACCCCCCTTACCGCCAAGGCGCACTACGCGCTTGCGCGGCCCGGCAGCGAGACCGTTAACTTCCTCCCTCGGCCATGACCATCATCGAAGACCTCCAGGCGCGCGGGCTCTATGCCGACTGCACCGACTTAGCCGGCCTTTCCAGGCGCCTGGGCGAGTCGCCGATTGCGCTCTACGCCGGGTTCGATCCGACCTCCGACAGCCTGCACTTCGGCAACCTGGTCCCTCTCCTCGCGCTGCGGCGCTTCCAGCAGGCGGGGCACCATCCCATCGCGCTCGCCGGGGGAGCCACGGGGATGATCGGCGACCCGTCGGGCAAGTCGGACGAGCGAAACCTGCAGAGCCCTGAGCAGGTCGCGCACAACATCTCCTGCATCAAGGTGCAGCTGGCCCGGTTCCTGGACTTCGATGCCAAGGCCAACCCGGCCCGCCTCGTGAACAACGCCGACTGGACCGTCGGGGTCTCCTACCTCGAGTTCCTGCGCGACGTCGGGAAGCACTTCACGGTAAATAGCATGGTCGCAAAGGAGTCCGTCCGGGCCCGCATGGAGGACCGCGAGGCAGGGATCAGCTACACCGAGTTCAGCTACATGCTCCTGCAGGCTTTCGATTTTTACCACCTGCGCAGGACCCTCCAATGCGAGCTGCAGGTCGGCGCGACCGACCAGTGGGGGAACATCACCGCAGGCACCGAGTTGATCCGAAGGAAGCTGGGGGTTCCCGCGTATGGCCTGGTGTTTCCCCTGATCACCAAGGCCGATGGGACCAAATACGGCAAGACGGCCACCGGGACCATCTGGTTGGATCCGAAACGGACCTCTCCCTACCGCTTCTACCAGTTCTTCGTCCAGGTCGAGGACTCCGAGGCTCCGAAGCTCCTGAAGACCCTCACCTTTGTCCCGGTGGAAAGAATCGCCGAACTCGAGCTGGCCACGAAGACCGACCCGGGACCGAGGGCGGCCCAGAAGACCCTTGCGCGGGAGCTGACCGAGCTTGTCCACGGCAAGGCCGCCTGCGCGGACGCCGTGCGGGCGAGCGAAATCATGTTTGGCGGCGGGTTGGAGGGGATCAGCGAGGCCCTCTTCCAAGACGTGATCGGCGAGGTGCCGACCAAGGATCTCGAAAAGTCCCGGCTCGCCGGGGCCGGGGCGCCGCTGACCGACCTCCTGGTGCATGCCGGGCTCTGCCCCTCCAAGGGACAGGCCCGCAAGGACATCGAGGGCGGCGGCATCTACCTCAATAACGTGCGCGTCCCCGAGGCGTCGCGGGCGGTGGCTGCGGGCGACCTGCTCTTCGGCAAGTACCTGCTCCTGCGCAAGGGCAAGCGCACCTACGCGGTTCTCAGCGCCGTGTGAGGGCGGGCTCCCGGAATCACTGCCAGAAGTGGCGGTTTTTCGCGAGGACCGCGTCCGCGCTCGGCGGTCCCCAGGATCCGGCCGGGTAGCTGTCCATCCCGATGCGCCCCTGGTCCTGCCAGTACTCAAGGACGGGGGTGTACAACTTCCATGAGGTTTCCGTCTCGTCTCCGCGGATGAAGAGCGTCCCGTCGCCCACCATCGCGTCAAGGACCAGCCGCTCGTAGGCCTCGGGCGTATTCGACCCGAACGTGGTCGCGTAGCGGAAGCTCATGTTCACGGGCTGTGTCCGGGTCTCGAGGCCGGGGATCTTGCCGTTCAGGACAAGGGTCAGACCCTCGTCGGGCTGGATCTGGAAGGAGAGCGTGTTGGCGGCGAGGTCGAAGCGCCCGTCCTGGGCAAAAATGGTCCCGGGCGGGCGCCTGAACTGGACCGCGATTTCCGTGAAGCGCCTGGCGAGGCGCTTTCCCGACCGCAGGTAAAATGGCACTCCCTGCCAGCGCCAGTTATTGATCGAGAGGCTGACGGCGGCGTACGTCTCCGTGGCGGACTTCGGGTTGATCCCCTGCTCCTGCAGGTAGCCGGGCACCGGCTTCCCGTCGATCGTGCCCGCGGCGTACTGCGCCCGGGCCACGTCGCCCCCCGGGCCGAACTTGAGCGGCTGGATCGCCTTCAGGACCTTCACCTTCTCGTCGCGCACCGACTCGGGGTCGAGCGACCCGGGAGGTTCCATCGCCATCAGCGCCACCAGCTGCATCGTGTGGTTCTGGATCATGTCGCGCAGGCACCCGCTCTGCTCGTAGTAGCCCCCGCGGGTCCCCACCCCGAACTCCTCGGCGACGGTGATCTGCACCTTCTCGATAAAGTTCCGGTTCCAAAGGGGCTCGAAGATCGCGTTCGCGAAGCGCTGGACCAGTAGGTCCTGGACCGTCTCTTTGCCGAGATAGTGGTCGATTCGATACACCTGGCGCTCGGCAAACTCGGAGCGCAGCGCCGCGTTGAGCTCCTGGGCCGAGTACAGGTCGTGGCCGAACGGCTTCTCGATCACCACCTTGGAGGCGTCGGGCTTGCCGCGGTACTTGTTCGCGAGTCCGCTCGCGCCGAGGTTCGCGATGATCGGGGTGAAGACCGAAGGCGGCGTCGAGATGTAGAACATCGTCTGCATCTCGCGGCCGGCCGCCTTCTCGATCCCGGCGATGTGTTCGGCGAGGCGCTGGAACGCGGCAGGCTCGTCATAGCCTCCCGCCACATAGGTCGTATTGGCGGAGATCCGGTCCCAGACCTGCGGATCCAGGGGGCGGCGGGAGTACGACTTGATCGCCGCGGCAGCAATGTCCCGGAATTCCTTGTCCGAGACCGTCTTGCGGCCAAATCCGACCAGGTGGAAGTCGCCGGGAAGGAGATTGTCGAAGCTCAGGTTGTAGACCGCCGGGATCAGCTTCCGCGCCGTGAGGTCGCCCGAGGCGCCGAAGATGACCACGATCGTCGGGAGGGCGCACCGGGACTTGCCGGACGTGGGAGGAGGCGGGGTCAGGACCGTGTCAGCCATGGGTTGCCGGGCAGTCAACCCACCAACCCGCATTAATCAACTAGGATTGGGAAATGGTTGCGGTCCTGTTGGACCGATCATGGGTAGGGACGCGCGGCTCGCGCGTCCGCGAATTTCGAGAGTCTCGGGACGCAGTTGGAGCGAGAAGGAGGCCAGTAATAACCTGCTTCTCTCTAAAATCGGCTCGATCCTGTAGAAACCCAATTTTGAGACTCTATTAAGCTGGCCTATTTCGACTTCACCTTGGTGAAATCACGACCGAGGAGAGGATTGCATCATTTAATTCCTCGGCCCTGGGCATCCATTTTTGACTACTTCCAGGAACCCACTCCGAAATATCTATCCCCACGTCCACGAATCTTTTCCGATCGATCGGAATCGAGAAGACCTTCGGCAAACGGAAAGAAATCACGTACCCGGGAAAGTCGATTGAGTACGCATATTGCAACTTTGGTGGCTCACTCGCTATGAGCGTCCAGCCCGCAAGGCCAAAAAACATTATGCTCAAGCCAATTCGCATGGCATGGCTCACAAGAAGAGCCTGACTCAACGGGTGGGCGCCTGAGCGCATCATCTTGTCGGTTGGTTTCGCAGAAGGGGGAGGATGTGTCAAAGCAACCGCATGCTCAGTAGATGGTTCGAGTGACTAACCCCGAGAAGGGACACGCAAGCCAACGCGCCTTTGAGTCTCGAATTGCCATGATGTCTGCCCGGACGGGCGAGCCGCCCGTCCCTACCTTGACAAAGTCTCGCCGAGCCGGTCCCACCTCGAAGCATTGGTTGAATCGCTTTCCCCAATCTAAGCCAATTCGCCAGGATTACGGCCGGTAGTACTTCGAGAACAGCTCCACGTTCTCGAAGTGGCGGACGGGGCCCCCGGTCTCGACCTCGACCACGTCGAAGCGGAAGGTGCGCGGCTTCGTGCGCAACAGCGACAGGTAGGCGCGGATCGCACGGCGCAGGACGCGGCGCTTGCGCCAGTCCACCGCATGGTACCCGGACACCAGGGCCCGGGGAGACCGCGTCTTCACCTCGACGAACACGAGAACCTCCCGGTCGCGGCAGACGAGGTCGATCTCGTGTCGCCGGTCGCCGGGGCTGCGCCAGTTCCTGGCGATGATCGAGAACCCCCTCTCCCGCCGCAGGAAGCGCTCGGCCCGGACTTCGCCCACCCAGCCGGTGTCTGCAGGGCATGGCCCGTGGTCCTCATCGAACGGAGATTGCATGGCGCCAGAATCTTGGAAACCTCGCGGCACGTTTCATCACACCATTATGGCAACCGCCCAGACTCCCTCCTTGGATTACAAGATCGCCGTGCTCGTCTTCATCGAGAACGCAGCCGGCGAGCAGCTGCTCATGCTACGTAAAAAGTCACCGAACCTGGGGGTTTGGAGCCCGATAGGGGGAAAGTTGGAGACGGGGCTGGGCGAATCCCCTTTTGAGTGCGCGAGCCGGGAGACCAGGGAGGAAACCGGGTTGGTCGTCGACACCGCCGACCTGCATCTCTTCGCCATAATCGCCGAGCGGGCCTACGAAGGCCGCAGCCACTGGCTCATGTTCCTTTTCCGGTGCAGCCGCCTGATCGAGGCCCTCCCCCCGGAAATCCCCGAGGGCCGCTTCGGCTTTCACTCCCGGACCGCCATCGACAAGCTGGCCATACCCGAGACCGACCGGACCGCGCTCTGGCCGGTCTACGACAAGTACCGGGACACGTTTGTCGCGCTGCGGGCGGATTGCACCCCGGGGAACCCGGTCCGGGTTGTCATTGAGCAGATTATCTGACCGGGGGGCCGCGTTGGCCCGTTTCCGGCTTATAACGTCAATCAACGCTTGATTTTAGGGGTTTCTAACCGAGACTCCTTGGCTGATCGTGACGAAAACTATGAGCACACCTGCTGAGAAGCAGGATACCGAAGGTATCTCCACATTGGGCGCCCGGAGCGCGCCCATCAACGCCGGGCTTTCCGCCGAAGAGAGGATCGGCTTGTACCGGATGATGGTCCGGATCCGACGTTTCGAGGAAAGGAGCCTAAGGGCCTATCAGGCCAAGAAGATAGGCGGCTTCCTTCACCTCTATATCGGCCAGGAGGCATTGGCCGTGGGATGCTGCTCGCTCATGGGACCCAACGACCACGTGATCACGGCCTACCGGGACCATGGGCATGCGCTTGCCGTCGGGATGGACATGAAACCCCTGATGGCCGAGTTGTACGGCAAGACCACCGGGTGTTCCAAGGGCAAGGGGGGTTCGATGCACTTCTTCGACCCCTCCAAGAACTACTGGGGAGGGCATGGGATCGTCGGGGGCCAGGTGCCCCTTGGCACCGGGATCGCGTACGCCCTCAAGTACCGGGGACTCAAGGGCGCCTGCATGACCTTCATGGGCGACGGAGCCGTGAACCAGGGCGCCGTGCACGAGGCCTACAACCTGGCGGCCCTTTGGCAGTTGCCCGTCATCTTTGTCATCGAGAACAACGGGTACTCCATGGGCACAAGCCAGGCGAGGTCGTCGGCCGGGGAGCTGGCCCGCCGCGCCGAGGCCTATGGGATGGACTGGGCGGTCTGCGAGGGCCACGACGTCTACGAGGTCCGGGCGACGATGGACAGGTTCCTCACTGAGGCCCGCGAGCGCAGCAAGCCGGCCGTCGTGGAAATCCGGACCTACCGCTACCGCGGCCACTCGGTGGCCGACCCGGACAACACCTACCGGAGCAAGGCGGAAATCGAGGAGTACAAGCACACCAAGGATCCGATTCACCTGTTTCACAACGCCCTCATCGCGGAGGGCGTGCTCGACGAGGCAGCCGCAGCCAAGATTGACGAGGAGGCGAGGGCCGAGGCCGATGTTTCGGCCAACTTCGCGGAGGCGAGCCCCTTCCCCACTGTCGAGGAGATCTCCCAGGATGTCTACTGGGAGGAGGACCATCCCTCGGAAAAGAAGTCCCAGGGTCGTATCTTTTTTAGCTGAACATGCCACTCCTGAGCTACCGAGACGCCATACGCCAAGCCCTTGCTGAAGAGCTCGAACGCGACGCCAATGTCGTGATCATGGGCGAGGAGGTGGCCCAGTTCGACGGCGCCTACAAGGTCACGGAGGGCCTGCTTGCGAAGTTCGGGCCCAATCGGATCCTGGACACCCCCATCAGCGAGGCCGGCTTCATCGGGATGGGCGTCGGCGCCTCGATGCTCGGCATCCGGCCGGTCATGGAGCTCATGTTCTGGTCCTTCTATTCGGTATGCTTTGACCAGATCCTGAACAATGCGGCCAACCTCCGGTACATGTCGGGTGGCGCGATCAACTGCCCGATCGTCGTCCGGGGTCCGGCCAACGGAGGCACCAACGTCGGCGCCACCCACTCGCACACCCCGGAGAACGTCCTTGCGAACCATCCCGGGCTCAAGGTCGTGTGCCCGGCCACGGCCTACGACGCCAAGGGCCTGATGAAAAGCGCGATCCGGGACAACGACCCGGTGATGTTCCTGGAGAACACGATCCTATATGGGGACAAGTGGGAGGTGCCCGAGGGTGAGTATTTGATTCCACTCGGCAAGGCCGACATCAAGCGCGAGGGGACAGACCTCACCATCGTCGCCCATGGGCGCTCGGTGATCAACAGCCTGGCGGCTGCGCTGCTCCTCGAGCAGGAGCACGACATTTCCGTGGAGGTGGTCGACCTCCGGTCGATCCGCCCCCTGGATGAGGAGACCGTCCTCGCGTCCGTGAGGAAGACCCACCGGGTCCTCCTCGTCGATGAGAACAAGCCTTTCTGCGGCGTCGGGGCCCAGCTGGCCTTCATGATCCAGGACAAGGCGTTCGACGACCTCGACGCGCCCATCCGGCGCGTTTCCGCAATTGACGCGCCCTCGATCTACAGCCCTCCTGCGGAAGCAGAGCAGTTGCCGACGCCCCAGCGCATCCTCAGGGCGGCGATCGAAGTCCTGAAGTAGACCCCATGGCCGAAATCATCGAAATGCCGAAGCTCAGCGACACCATGACGGTGGGAACGCTGGTGCGGTGGCTGAAGAACGAGGGGGACAAGGTGCAGACCGGCGACATGCTCGCCGAGGTCGAGACCGACAAGGCCACCATGGAGCTCGAGTGTTTCTTCGACGGGACACTCCTGAAGATCTTCGTGCCTGCCGGAGGCCAGGTTCCCCTCGGGGCCGCCCTCTGCGCGGTCGGTTCGCCCGGCGAAAAGGTGGAGGCTCCTGCGGGCCCGCCAGCTCCCGTTGCGGCTCCGGCCCCCGCTCCGGCTCCGGCACCTAAGCCTGCCGGAGTCGCTCAGCCCAAGGCGGCGCCCCCAGCCAAGCCGCCGCAGCCCGCGCCTGTGAAGTCTGCACCGGTTCCCGTCCCGGCCGCGGCCACTTCGGCACGCCTCCGCATTTCGCCGCTCGCCCGAAAGCTGGCCGCCGAGCGCGGCGTGGACCCGTCCAGGGTTGCAGGAAGCGGTCCCGGCGGCCGCATCGTGCGGGCCGACATCATCGCCGCGGCACAGGCCGCGGTCGCGCCGTCCAAGGGAGTCAATCCGGGGGTGGTTCCCACGGCAGGGGTCAACCCATCCCACTCCTCCCCCGTGCAAGAGGACCGCGTCGTGCCCGTCTCGAACATGCGGGCGACCGTGGCCCGGCGCCTCCTCGAGTCAAAGACCCAGGTGCCGCACTTCTACGTCGAGATCGAGGTGAATGCCGAGCCGATGCTGGCGCTCAGGGCGCAGATCAACGCTTCCTTCGAGGAGGAGGGAGTGAAGCTCTCGGTCAATGACTTCATCCTGAAGGCCGCCGCCGAGGCATTGCGGAGCGTGCCCGCGGCAAACGCCTCCTGGGAGGAGGCCTCGTCCTCCGGAGGCCAGGCTGCGATCCACTACCATGCCTCAGCGCACGTGTCCTTTGCGGTTTCCCTCGAGGACGGGCTGATCACGCCGGTGATCCGGGACGTCCAGTCAAAGAGCCTGCTCGAGGTAAGCGCCGAGGCCAAGGACCTTGCCAAGCGGGCCAAGGAAAAGAAGCTGGCCCCCGCGGAATACACCGGGGGGACGTTTTGTGTGTCCAACCTTGGGATGCTCGGCGTTGAACGATTCAGCGCCATCATCAATCCCCCGAACGCCGCGATCCTCGCCGTGGGTGCCACGGTCAAGAAGCCGGTGGTGAAGGACGACAAGATCGTCGTCGGCCAGAGGATGTCCCTCACGCTTTCCTGCGACCACAGGGTCGTGGACGGGGCGACAGGCGCCTCCTATCTCGCCGCGCTGAAGGAAGTCCTCGAGAACCCGACGATGATGTTATTGTGAGGGGCCGCCCTCGGCCCTCGTGCGCGCGTCGGCCTCGATCAGCTTGCTGAGCGATTCCAGCGTGGCCTTGACCCTGGCCTTGGCGGCGGGCAGTTCGCCCGGGCCGGCCACGTCCTCGCGGGCAAACAGGTAGAACTTCATCTTGGGCTCGGTGCCGCTGCCGCGGGCCGCATAACTGTAGCCGTTGGACAGGGTCACCAGATAGAGGTCCTGCCGGGGGATCTCGGCGCCATCCGCGTCGAGAACCGTCTCCCGGCCAAAGTCCTGGAAACTGGACACAATGACGTCGCCAAAGGCCGCCGGAGGGTCCGAGCGGTAGGTGTCCAGGATCCGCCGGATCTTCGACTGGCCCGTCGCGCCCTCGTAGTAGATGTTGATAACCCCCTCCAGGTAGTACCCGTGCCGGACGTAGAGCTCGTCGAGGTACTCGGGGACCGTCATGCCGCGCCCCTTCACCCAGGCGCAGAGTTCCGCGAAGATGAGGCAGGCCGAATTTCCGTCCTTGTCCCGGACGAGGTCGTTCGGCAGGTAGCCGTAGCTCTCCTCGCACCCGAACGCGTAGAACGTGCTGTGCTGCTGGAGAAGCTTCGCCCGGCTCTCGAGGGACTCTGAGTCGTAGTCGAAGCCCGGCCCCATGGCCTTCCTGAGCTGCTTTTCGTAGGCGAGGAGCTTGGCGCCGATCCACTTGAACCCGGTGAGCGTGTTCACGACCTTGACCCCGTAACCGCGCCCGATCGAGTCCTGGAGACCGGTCGTCACAAAGGTCTTGATGAGGGCCACCCGGTCCGAGCCCCCGGAAGGGATCAGCCCCATTTCGCGATACCGCCGCAGGCGGTAGTCGGCGAGCAGCGCGCCCACCTGGTTTCCGCTGAGCAGCACGATGTCTCCGTCCCGCGTGCGCACGGCGGTCCCCATGCGGTCGCAATCGGGGTCGGTCGCGAGGACCAGGTCGCAGTTCTCGGCCTTGGCCAGAGCAACGGCCTTGGAGAGCGCGGCGGCATCCTCCGGGTTTGGCGACCGGACGGTCGGGAACCTCGGATCGAAGGACAGCTGGTCGAGCACCTGGAACACCTCGCAGCCGGCATGGATGAGCAGGGGCGGGCAGTGAACCCCCCCGGTTCCATGGATGTTCGTGTACGCCACGCGAAGCCTCGCGGTACCAAAGGCCCCCGGATCCAGCACGGCCTTGGAGGCGGCCCCGATGTAGGTGTCGTCCGCGTCCCACCCGAGCTGGGTCGTGCCCGCGAGGTCCTTCTCCAGGAACGCGGCAAGCCCCGCGATGGGGACGGCGTTGACCTCGGCGACGATGCCCGTGTCGTGGGGGGGAACCACCTGCCCCCCGTCCTCGAAGTAGGCCTTGAATCCGTTGTCGTGGGGGGGATTGTGGCTTGCCGTGATGACTATGCCGGCGTGCGCCTTCAGCCATCGGACACTGAAGCTGAGCTGCGGGGTCGACCGCGGGCCATTGAAGATGAACGCCTTCCCGCCAAGGCGCGTCCAGGTGGAGGCCACGAGCTCGCAGAAGTGCCTGGAAAAGTGCCGGACGTCGTGGGCGACCACAAGCCTCGGCGCGGCTGCGGATCCCTTGGCGCGAAGGTAGGCCGACGTGTAGCGGAACAGCCCGACCGTCGCCCGGACCAGCGTGAAGTCGTTCAGCAGATTGCTGCCCACGGCCGCGTGCGCAGGGGTGCCCATCTCGTCCGGCGTTCCCGTCTCGGACGCCGCCGTCACCCGGCCGATCGTCCTGCCGCGCATGCCGCCGGTCCCAAACTCCAGGTAGCGGTAAAAACGGTCGTTTAGCTCGGGCCAGGCCTCCCTCTCGACGAGTTCGGCGATGCTGTCCTGGGCCCATCCGGGAAGTCCGGCCGCAAGGAACGCCTCGAGGTTCGCGACGGACGAGGCCAGCAGCTTTCCCTCCGCGCCTGCGGCCTGGATCCTTGCAAGGGCGGTCGTGGCGGCGTCGGTGGTCATTCGAGATAGAAATCGGGCACGATTTCAGGCTTCTGGGCGAGCCGATTCCATCCTCCGATGAAGGACTCTTCATCGCTCCCGAACAATGGCGAAATCTCGAGGCCGAAGGCGGGTAGCCCCGTGGAGTCGACCGGGACGCGGGCGCCGACGGCCAGCAGCCACCTGGCAAACTGCCTCAACTGGTCGTCCCGGCACGTGGCCGGGGAATCGACCCCCTCGGCGTTCTTGACCGGAGAAAAGTCGTCCTCGCGCCGCGTCTCGACGACGAGGGGATTCCTCGCGAGCGGCAGGGCGTCGAAGACAAACATCTCGAACTTCACGCCGTTCGGCCTGTCCGGTTTCACGGTCCTTCCCGCGGCATCCACGGCCGGGATCTTCTTGCGGGCGACGTGCCAGGGCAGGCGGGCGTCGCCCGCGGCCGTCCTGCGCACAAACTCCCGGTCAAGGATGTGGATCGCAATGCTCCCGGCGAGAAAGCGCAGGCGCCCCTGTCCGTCGGTCTCGCGCTGCAGCTCGATCGGCAGGTCGGAATACTCGATCACGACCAGTTTCCCGTCGCGGATGCAGAAGTGCCCCAGCTTCTCCTCGGGATAACTCTTGGGGATCATCTTGCTCGACATCTCGGAGCCTGAGAGCAGGTGCCAGCCGATGAAGGCCGGGTCGACGCAGCGGACCAGCGGGTTGTCGACCTGGAAGTAGCTGAGGGTGTCGATGCCCTCCGCCGACATGATGTCGAGGGACCCGCTCCGTTCGAGGGCGCGCAGCGATCCGCCGTGGCCGTCGGGCGAAAGCGCGATCGCGTCCGGCGCCTCGAGCAGGATCCGCCCCCCGTCGTCCACCGCGGGCATGCGGCCCTGGCGGAAAAAGTGCACGCGCGCCGGGTCGAGGCCGAAGCAGCGGCGCTCCGCAAAAAATGCCTCGGTGGCCTCGTGGTTCTGGTGGCTCGTCATGATGAACCAGTGCAGCGGGCGGCCGTGGCGCCGCCCGGCGGCCAGGATCTTCTCGGCGAACACTTGGAACAGGGGTTTCCTTGTGACAGGGGTCACGGGAAAGGTCCCTTTTGGGCCGTCGTAGCCCAGCCGGGTCCCCTGCCCTCCCGCGACCGTGAACGCGGCGACCCTTCCCCGCTCGAGTGCCGCCGCGCCGGCGGCCGCGGCCCTGGCCCAGGCGGCCCGGTCGCCGCCCGCCTCGGGCAGTCTCTCATAGGGCGCCGGGGCGAGGCCGCGCAGGTCCGCCACAGCCGCCGCCCCTGCGGCGCCGAGCTTCGAGGCAAGGCGGGAAACCTCGCCGAGGTCGATCTCGGCGGCCTGGGCGAGCAGGCGGCGCCTGCCCCCTGGGCCGACCTTGTCCAGGAATGCGAAGACGTGCCCCTGGCCCGCCCCCCGGAAAGCGGAAATAAGCTCGTTGCTGTTCATGGGTGCGCCTCGGAACGAATCAATTCTCGAAGCGGAAGATGAACTCGTCCGGCTTCACATAGCCCAGCCTGCGGCGGATCACCTTCTCCACGTAGGCGGGGTCGGTGCGCAGCCGCTGGAGCACGATTTCCTGTTCCCGGAGCCGCTCCTCGGCCAGGTTCAGCCGCTGGCGGTCCTCGGTCTGGATCGCGCTCAGCCTCTCGTACTCCTTGCGCGCATCGAGGAAGAACATCGCAGCGGCCGCGCTGATGCCCGCAAAAAGCGCCAGGTAGAGGATGAGGGCGAGCCGGCGGAGCGTCATGGGAAGGGACAACGTTCCATTCCAGGGGGCCTTTTTTCAAACCAAATTCATGGGGTCGACATCGATCACCTGCACGATGTCGTCGGGCCAGGCGAAATCCGCACGCAGCCGGGCGAGCTCGGCTCCGACGCGGGTCGGGTTGGACGTGAAATACCACAGCTGCCAGCGGTACTGGTCCTTGATCTTCTCGATCGGCGAGGCGACGGGGCCCCGCAGCTCCGCCCGCGCCCCGAGCACCGGCCGCACGTGATTGGCCCACTGCTCGGCGAAGTACTTGAGCTTTTCCGGGTTGGGCCCGCGGAACAGGTGGTGGATCACATGCCGGTACGGCGGGTATCCGAATTCCCTGCGCTGTTTCAGCTCCTCGGCCGCGAACCCCGTGAAATCCGCGTGCCTCGAGAACTGGATGGGCGCCGAGTGGGGCGCGAACGTCTGCACGATGACCTCGCCCGCCCGGTCGCCCCTGCCCGAGCGGCCCGCCACCTGCACCATGAGCTGGAACGTGCGCTCGTTGGCCCGGAAATCGGGGATATGCATCGAGTGGTCGGCATCCACGAGGCCGACCAGCGTCACGTTGGGGAAGTCCAGCCCCTTTCCGATCATCTGGGTTCCCACAAGGACGTCGATCTTCCCGACCCTGAACTCGCCGAGCAACTCCCGGAAACGGTGCTTCTTGGACATCGTATCGCCGTCCATGCGCTCGATCCTGGCCTTGGGGAGCGCCCGCCGGACCGCCTCCTCCACCCTCTGGGTGCCGAGTCCCCGCCAGCGGATGTCTGGGGCCCCGCACTTCGGGCAGCGCAGGGGCGCCGGCTTCTGGTCGCCGCACAGGTGGCAGCGCAGCGTCTCGTCGGTCCGGTGGTAGGTGAGCGCGATGCTGCAGTGAACGCATTCCTCGACGTGCCCGCAGGCCGTGCACAGCAGCGACGACGAATAGCCCCGCCGGTTGATGAAGAGGATGGTCTGCTCCTTCCGGGCAAACCGGGACCGCATCGCGTCCACCAGCCGCCGCGAGAGGGCGGCGAAGCCGCGCTGCCGCGCCGACTCGATCCGCATGTCCACGATCTCGATGTGGGGCAGCTTCCTGTCGTCGATCCGTCGGGTGAGCTGGAGGAGCCTGTACCGGCCCGCCTGGGCGTTCGCATAGCTTTCCAGCGAAGGGGTGGCGGACCCGAGGAGGCACGCCGCCCCGGCCATCTTCGCCCGCATCACGGCCACATCCCTGCCTTGGTAGCGCGGGGTCTCGTCCTGCTTGTACGCGGGCTCGTGTTCCTCGTCGACGACCAGCAGGCGGAGGTCCCGCACCGGCGCGAAGACCGCCGAGCGCGCGCCGACCACGATCCTCGCCTCGCCGGTGGCGAGCGCCAGCCAGCCGTCGAAGCGCTCGCCCTCGCTGAGGTGGCTGTGCCAGACCACGCAGCGGTGACCCGGCGCGATGGCCTCAAGCCGCGAGCGGAGGCGCGCGACCGTCTGGGGGGTCAGGGCCACCTCGGGAACGAGCAGGATCACGCCCCCTCCCTGTTCCAGGGCCGTATGGACGGCCCTCAGGTACACCTCGGTCTTTCCCGACCCCGTGACACCGTGGAGAAGCCAGGTGCAGAACCTCCCGCCGGCGAGCCCCTCCGTCACGGCCCCCACGGCGGCGGCCTGCTCGGGGTTGAGCTCGTGGGGCCGCGCAGCCACGAGTTCGCCCCGCGCCCAGTCGTCGGAATACGCCTCGCGCAGCACGCGGTGCAGGTCGGAGCGAAGGATGCCGCGCTTCATGAGGGCCGTCGCGGCCTCGGCGGCCACGCCAAGGCGGGCCAGGAGCGGCCCCTGGGGCTGCGGCTGAGGGTGCCCGGCAAGGTGTCGGTAGAGCCGAGCCTGTTTCGGCGCCCGCCTGTCGAGCTGAGCGAGTTCCTCCGCCGAAAGCTCCCGGACAAGCCTGATGAGCCTTTCCTCCTTGATCCCGGCGCCCCTGCGCACGGCCGCCGGGATCATGGTTTCGATGATCGTGTCCAGCGGCGCCACGTAGTAGTCGGCCATCCACCGCGCAAGCTTCAGAAGGTCGGGCGGCAGCGCCGGGAAGGGATACACCACGCCCGCGATGGTCTTCAGCTTCTCGACGGGAAAGTCCGCCGGCGCCCCCACGCTCCCGACAATGCCCAGCTGCAGCATGCGGCGGACGGGCACCCGCACCAGTGCCCCCACGCCGGCGGTCGCCTCGAGGGACTCCGGCACCCGGTAATGGAGCACCTTGTCAAAACCAGCCAGGAGATGGACGCCAACGATCATCGGTATACCATCCACGCATTGACAGAAATGCCTCCCCCGGCGAGATTTTAGGCGTGAGCATTCCCGCTGCGCGCGAAAAGTTCAGGGCCTACCTTACCCAGCACGGCCTGCGCGTGACCGACCAGCGGCTTGCGATCTTCGACGCGGCCCTGGGCCGGAAGGAACATTTCACGGCCGAACAGCTCCTGGACTACGCACGGGCGATCGACGATTCCGTCTCGCGGGCCACCGTATACCGGACGCTGCCGATCATGACCGAGAGCGCCCTCCTCAGGGAGGTCGACATCGGCACGGGCGAGAAGTTTTACCTTCCCAATGCCGGAAACAGCACCCAGGTGGCGCAGGTGGTCTGCACCGACTGCGACCGGATCTTCGAGATCAGCGCGCCGTTCATGGAATGGTATGGGAGCACGGTTTCATCGAAGCTGGGCCTCACCCCGGTCTCGCAGCGGCTCCAGGTGAGCGCGACGTGCAATCTCCTGCGCGACACCGGCTCGTGCCCGCGCCGAGGCTGAGAGCCCCCGCGGGGCCCCCAGGACCATGCCAAAGGACAAGACAGGCGACCTGGCGTTCGAGATCGTCTTCTTCGAGTCGGTGCTCCGCCGCGATCCGAAGTACGCCGAGGTGGTGGGAATCCTCGGCGGCCTGTACACGAAGGTCGGCCGCCTGGTGGACGGGCTCAGGATGGACAGGCGCATGGTGAAACTGGAGCCCGGGAATTCGACCGCGCACTACAATCTCGCCTGCAGCCTTGCGCTGTGCCGCCGAAAGGCGGCGGCCCTGAAGTCCCTCAAGCAGGCGGCGGAGCTCGGGTACCGGGACTTTGAGTGGATGGTCCAGGATCCCGACCTTGAGATCCTCAAGGAGGACCCGGAGTTCGTGGCGCTGCTCGGCCAGCTAAAGAGTTAGCAGCCTGTCAGCTGAGCATCTCCTCGCCGACGGCGTCGGCGAGCAGGCGTCCCCGCCCGGTGAGCCGGACCCGGTCGCCCTCGCGCTCGGCGATGCCGTCACGGAACATGCGCCCCAGCTTCTCCTCGAAACCCTGCCATGGGGCGCCGGGGAAACGCGCCTTCAGGCCGGCGAGGTCGACGCCTTCGTTCATGCGCAGCCCGAAGATGAGCGCGTCCTCGGCCAGCAGCGCCGGGGTCAGCTCCCTGCGGTCCTCCGTGGCCCGCTCGCCGTGGGAAAGGCCGTCCGTCCATTTCGCAAGGTCCGCGGGGTTCGAGCAGCGCCAGCCTCCCTGCTGGGAAGCAGCGGACGGCCCGAGACCGATCCATTCCCCCATGCGCCAGGTGTTGATATTGTGGGCGCAGGCGTGGCCGGGACGGGCAAAGTTGGAGATCTCGTACTGCCCGTATCCGGCCGCCGCCAGCTGGGCCCACGCGGCCTCGTAGAACAGGGCCTCCTTTTCCGGGTCGAGGCGCACCTTTCCCTGCGAAAGCTTGATCCAAAGCGCCGTGTCCTCCTCGAAGGTGAGGCAGTAGGTCGAGATGTGGTCGGGCGCAAGCGCCACGGCCTCGCTCACGTCCGCCGCCCAGCCCTCCGCCGTCTGTCCCGGCAGGGCGAACATCAGGTCGATATTGACGCTCTTGAATCCCGCTTCCCGAATGCGCCCATGGGCCCGGGCGATCTGCGCGACCGAGTGCTGCCGGCCCAGGGCCTCGAGCAGCGCCGGCTGGAAGCTCTGGACTCCGAGGGAGACCCGCGTGACGCCCGCCTCGAGCAGAGCGCCAAGCCTCCTCTCGGTGACCGAGGACGGGGCCAGCTCCACGGTCCATTCCTCCGGCCGTCCGCCGGCGAATCGCAGGACCGTTTCCGCGAGCCGGGCAAGGTCGCCCGGGGCGAGAAGCCCGGGGGTTCCACCGCCCCAGAAGACCGTCGACACCGGGCGCTCCCAGGATACCAGGGAGGCCTCCTTTTCCACCCCGGAGAGGAACCCCTTGACCGCGGCCGCTGTCGGCTCGGTTTGGTAGAATGCGCAGAAGTCGCAGGTCGACGCGCAGAACGGCACGTGCACATAGAGCCCGAGCGGTTCCGTCGCCACACCTTTGGCTTGCCCTGTCATCCGACCGTCCATTAGAAAGTTAACGTAACAAAATGCACGCCAAACGATCCATTTCCGCGCGGAAGCTGTTCTCCTGGCTCGGGGCCGCGGCGGCCCTCGCGGTCCTTCCCGGCTGCGCCACAGTGGCGCTGACCAACCTCACCCCCTCTTCGCTGCCGGAGAATCCCTCGCAGATCTACACCTTCACGCTGCGCGCCGTGCCCAAGAGCAACACCGTCGTGCCCGACAGCCTGACGACCCACCTTGTGGTCGACGGCCAGATCTTCGACATGAAGAAGAGCCCGGTCGGCGGCGACATCTACGAATTCGACTACCAGCTGCCCCCGGGGAGGGACCAGGTCGCCTACTACTACCTCGCCGATTTCAAGGTGCAGGGCAACGGCACCGAGGGCGCCGGGCAGTCGTGGTCCGACACGCTCCACTCGTCCATCGTCCGCCGCTACGTGCTATCTCTTGAGGTGACCCGCGGCCCCGTGGGGGCCCGCGTCGGCGTGTTCGGCCGCGGCTTCACGCCCCAGGACCTGGTGGGCTTCAACGGGACGGGCGTTCGCACCGTGTACTTGTCCCCGACCGCGCTCAGCTTCTTTGTGCCGGCGCTGCCCGCCGGGAAAAACTACTCCATCACGCTGGGAAGCGCCGCCGGAAATTCCCCGATCGGGACCTTCCGGATCGACCCGACGAACGTGACCGTGGCCCCGTCGTCGCTCGCCCTGGCCCCCGGAGAGAGCCAGAGCCTGACCTTCACCATTCCCAACCCTGCGCCGAGCGGGGGCCTGCTCCTGGATATCACCACGGACGCCCCGGAGAGCATCATCATGCCCGAGGTCACCGTGCCCGAGGGCCAGACCGGGGTCACCGTGACCGTGCAGGGCGGCAAGCCCGGCGGCGGCAACCTTTTCCTGAAGGGATACGGCGAAAGCGACGTGACGGTGCCCTTCACGGTCGCAGCCCCCGCGTCCGCCGCCTTTCCCGCCGCGCCCGCGCGCGGCAAGTGAACGGGGCCCCCGGTCACTCGGGCATGAAGCCCGAATGGCCGCCGTCGTGGATCGGCTTGGCGAACCGATACTCGATGTCCCAGGGAAAGTGGATCCACTTCTCCTGCTTGAACTCCTTCACGCAGGTGTCGACCAGGGCGCGCCCGGCCGGCTTGGCATAGAGTGTCGCAAAGTGGGCCTTCGGCAGCAGTTGTCGTACGACCTGGGCCGTGCGCCCGGTGTCGACGAGGTCGTCGATCAGGAGGTACCCGGCGCCGTCCCCCTCGACGCCCTTGAGGACCTTCACGGCCCCGCGAACCTTGGCCGCCCCCCCCTCCGACGCGGAGTCATAGCTGGAGACGCAGAAGGTATCCACAAGTCGGATATCCAGCTCCCGGGCGACGAGAGCCGCCGGCACGAGCCCACCGCGCGCGATCGCCACGATCCCCTTCCACCGGCCGAGCCCGTGGAGCACCTCGGAGAGGTAGCGCGCGTCCCGGTGCAACTCGACCCAGGAAACGATGATTTCATCCTCGTAGCGCGAACGGGGCATGCGCCATCGCACCAAGCGAACGGGGATCAGTCAAGCGCCCGCTCCCGTTCGGCCAGCGTCGGGTGGGAATGGAAGAACGCCCCAAACCACGGGTGGGGCGTCAGGTTGCCGAGGTTTTTCCGGGTCAGGGTCCGGAGCGCCGCCACGAGCGGCCCCGGGCCGCCCATCGCGTCGCGGGCAAATGCGTCGGCTTCGTACTCGTGGCGGCGCGACAGGAGGTTCAAGGGCGGCGCGAGCCAGAAGGTGACGAGCCCGCCCAGGAGCCCGAAGAGCAGGAACGTCGGGGCGGGTTCGCCCGGGGGAAACCCGAACGCCCCGCTGAACCACGGGCTGCGCGCCAGCCAGGCGACCGCGGCAAAGGCCGCCAGGACCATCGCCGACGAGAGCGCGAGCATCTTCGGAACGTGGCCGCGCCGGTAGTGCCCGATTTCATGGGCGAGCACGGCCTCGAGCTCGACCGGCTCCATCTGGGAAACCAGCGTGTCAAAGAGGACGATGCGCCGGAAGCGGCCAAACCCGGTGAAGAACGCGTTGGAGTGCGCCGAGCGTTTGCTTCCGTCGATCACCTCTATGGCCGCGGCGCGGAAACCCGTCCTGTCCCCGAGCGCGAGCAGCCGCTCGCGGAGCGCCCCCTCGGGAAGCGGCGATAGCTTGTTGAAAAGCGGCAGGATCAGCCGCGGGTAGAGCAGGAGCATCAGCACCTGGAACGCGAGCACCAGTCCCGCCCCCCAAAGCCACCATGCGCTCCCCGCGACCCTGGCAAGCAAGAGCAGGGTCCAGAGCAGCGGAAATCCGATCGCGACGGCGAGGAGCGCCCCCTTGATGCGGTCGGCCAGCCAGAGCGCGGGGGTCGTCCGGTTGAACCCGTGTCTCGCTTCCAGCCGAAACTGCGCCCACCACGCGAAGGGGAGCGACGGAACGGAGACCAGGAAGCCCGCGGCAAGGATAAAGGCCGCACCGGTCCACGCGGCCCCGGGGCTCCCCCACGCGGCGATGCGCCCGTAGAGGAGCGGAAGGAGGCCTCCGAAGACCGCGAGCGCGAGGACAAGCGCCTCAAAGGCCGACTCCACGCTGCCGAACCTCGACTTGTCCAGGGTGTAGGAGACGGTCTTCGCAAGCGTGGCCGGGTCCATGACGGCGGCGACCGAGGCCGGCGGGGCAGCAGCGCCCCTTCGGACCGCCGAGCGGTTGAGCGCGGCAAGGCCCAGCTCCGCGGCCAGCCGAAGAAGGATGAGCGCTGCGGTAACGACAAGGACGGCGACGGCGGAAGGAGTGGGCATGGATTGTTTGGCTGGCTTCTTGCTCTGCACCAGAAAGGCAGGGCGAGTCGTCCCCGACGAGCCGCCAATCGTAGGTCAGCGAGCTTGCTCGCGCCTCCTGAGCGCGAGCAAGCTCGCTGACCTACAAAACGAGATTCGGAACGACTCGCCCTGCCTTTGAGATCGATGCTTCGAGTCTGGATTCAACCTCCGCTCTCCCGCTCAAACAATGAAAATTGACCAATGAATGGGGATCGGCATCCTTTCGGCGTGGAATCAAAAGACCGTCAACCTTCCTTCGAAGCCGGGCTGGCCAAGTTGGAGGCGATCGTAGAATCCATGGAGTCCGGGGAGATACCCCTCGCCGAATTGCTGGCCAAGTACGAGGAGGGCAACAAGCTGCTGAAGGCCTGCGAGGCCCGCCTCAAGGAGGCGGAGCTCAAGATTGAGCAGCTGAAAAAGCAGAAGGAAGGGGTCGAGTTCGCCCCCTTCGATTCGGACAAGGCCGGAAGCTAGTCATTCATCCGGCCCATGAGCGAATCCCCCTCCCGCCTTCTCGACGGCATACGCGGGCCCGCGGACGTCAAGGCACTAGCCCCCGGCCAGCTCCCGGAGCTGGCCCGCGAGATCCGGGATGAAATCATCTCGGTCACGGCGGCGCAGGGCGGCCATGTCGGGCCCAACCTCGGGGTGGTCGAGCTGACGATCGCCCTCCACAGGGTGTTCGATTCACCCACGGATCCCTTTGTCTTCGACGTCTCCCATCAGGGCTACACGCACAAGCTCCTGACCGGCCGCGGCGGCGCCTTTTTCCGCGGACTCCGCCAGACCGGGGGCGCGAGCGGGTTCCTGTCCCGGTCGGAGAGCCCAAACGACGCCTATGGCGCCGGGCACGCCGGCACGGCCCTCAGCGCCGCGCTCGGCATGGCCGTGGCCCGCGACCTGCGCAGGTCCTCCGAACACGTGGTCGCGATCTGCGGCGACGCGGCCTTCACCTGCGGGATCACGCTCGAGGCGCTCAACAACGTCGTCTCCTCCACAAAGCGCCTGATCGTCGTCCTCAACGACAACGAATGGTCGATCGCAAAGAACGTCGGTGCCATGGCCCGGTATCTCAACCGCCTGAGCACGAGCCCGACCTACAACCGGATCCACCACGACCTGGAAAAGTTTTTCACCGGCCTCCCGCACGGGCACGACATGCACCGCCTCTGGATGAAGTGGAAGAGGGAGACCAAGGACTTCTTCCTATTGAGCTCCAGTATCTTCGAAAAGTTCGGCCTTCGGTACCTGGGCCCGATCGACGGGCACAATCTCGATGAGCTTGTCAAGAACCTTGAGTTTGCCCGGCAGTGCGAAGGCCCGATCCTGCTGCACGTGCTCACCAAGAAGGGCCAGGGCCTGGATGCCGCGATCAATTCCCCCGAAAAGTTTCACGGGCTCGGCGCGTTCGACCCGGTGACCGGCGAGAGCCGCAAGCCTGCCGCAGGCAGCCCTCCCTCCTATCAGGATGTGTTCGGCCGGGAGCTGCTGAAGATGGCCCGGGCCGACGGGCGGATCCTCGGCATTACCGGGGCGATGCCGGCCGGCACCGGTCTCGCCGGGCTGGCTGCCGAGCTGCCGCAGCAGTTCTTTGACGTCGGAATCGCCGAGGAGCACGCCGTGCTCTTCGCAGCGGGGCTGGCGGCCCGAGGGTTCAGACCGGTGTGCGCGATCTACTCCACGTTTCTCCAGAGGGCCTACGACCCCATTGTTCACGACGTGGCCCTGCAGAACCTCCCCGTAACCTTCTGCCTGGACCGGGCCGGCCTTTCCCCGAACGACGGCCCGACCCATCACGGACTTTTCGACCTGGCCTACCTGCGCTGCATCCCGGGCGTCACCGTGATGCAGCCCAAGGATGAGGACGAGCTCGTGGACATGCTCCACACGAGCCTCCGGCTCGAAGGGCCCGGGTTCATCCGTTACCCCCGCGGCGCGGGAACGGGCGTCAAGATCAAGGACCAGCCCGCGATCCTGCCCGTTGGGCATGCCGAGGTGGTGCGCGAGGGCTCGAACATCATGATCTGGGCCCTGGGACCCATGGTTTCCGAGGCCCTGCGCCTGGCCGAGAAGCTCGAGGACGACGAGCACATCTCTGTCGGCGTCGTGAACGCGCGCTTTGTGAAGCCTTTGGACCGCAATCTTCTTCTGAGCCATGCGGCTGTCGTGCCCCTGATCGTGACCATGGAGGACCACGTGGTCGCGGGGGGATTTGGCAGCGCCGTCCTTGAGGCGCTTCAGGAAGCCGAATGCCCGGTGGCCGTCGAGCGCATCGGATGGCCCGACAAGTTCATCGAGCACGGCTCGAGCGTGGACGCGCTGCGCGCCGCCAACGGGCTCGCCCCCGGCGATCTCTACAGGCGGGTCCTCGACCGCTGGCGGAACCTGAGCAACGAACGGGTCGAGGCCGGAGCCTGAACCCGCGTCACTCGTCGTGCTGGAGCGCGACGACGACCGTAAAGTCCTCGAGGGTCGTCGTATCACCCTTCACCTCGCCGCCCAGCGCGATTTCCTTCAGGATCCTGCGCATGATCTTGCCGCTTCGTGTCTTGGGCAACCCGGCCGCAAAACGGACGTCGTCCGGCCGGGCCAGGGTCCCGATCTCCTTCGCAACATGCGCGCGCAGTTCATCCTTCAGCTTCGGCGATGCGACGTAGCCGTTCTTGAGCGTGACGAAGCACACCAGCGCGTGGCCCTTCAGTTCGTCCGGGCGCCCAACGACGGCCGCCTCGGCCACGCCCGGATGGGAAACGAGCGCGCTCTCGATCTCCGCGGTCCCGATCCGGTGCCCCGAGACATTGAGCACGTCGTCGATCCGGCCGACGACCCACAGGTAGCCGTCCTTGTCGAAACGGGCGCCGTCACCGGCAAAATAATAGCCGGGCAGCTCCTCCCAATACTGCTTCTTGAATCGGTCGTCGTCGCCCCAGAGGGTGCGGAGCATCGACGGCCACGGCTGCGCCAGGAAGAGCCTGCCCCCGCTCCCGCGCGGAACCTCGACCCCATTCTCGTCGAGCACCTTGGGCACGACGCCAAAGAAAGGCCGGGTGCAGGACCCGGGCTTGGTGCCGGTGATCCCGGGAAGAGGCGAGACCATGATGGCCCCCGTCTCGGTCTGCCACCACGTGTCTACGATCGGGCAGCGCTTTTTGCCGATCACCGTGTGGTACCACATCCACGCCTCGGGGTTGATCGGCTCGCCGACCGTGCCGAGGAGCCTGAGCGACTTCAGGCTGTGCCGGTTCACATAATCGTCCCCCCAGCGCATGAAGGACCGGATGGCGGTCGGAGCCGTGTAGAAGATCGTCACCCGGTGCCGGTCGATCAGCTGCCAGAAGCGGTCGGGCTCGGGGTGGTTTGGCGCCCCCTCGTACATCAGCACCGTGGCGCCGCTGGCGAGGGGCCCATAGACCACGTAGCTGTGACCCGTGACCCACCCGACGTCGGCCGAGCAGTAGTAGACGTCGCTGTCCTTCAGGTCGAAAACGTACTGGGTGGTCATCGTCACGCCGAGCATGTAGCCCGCCGTGGTGTGAAGCACCCCCTTCGGCTTCCCGGTCGACCCGCTCGTGTAAAGGATGAAGAGGGGATGCTCGCTGTCGAAGGCATGCGCCTTGTGGGTCGTGGGCTGGCCGGCGACAAAATCGTGCCACCAGCGGTCCCTCCCCTCGGCCATCGGCACTTCCTGGCCGGTCCGCTTGAGCACGATCACGTGCTCCACGGTCGGTGTGCCTGGGAGGGCGCGGTCCACGTTGGCCTTGAGCTCGACGATCTTGCCCCGCCTCCAGCCGCCGTCGGCCGTGATGATGGTCCGGGCGCGGCAGTCGTTGACCCGGTCCTTGATCGCCTCGCTCGAGAATCCACCGAAGATGACCGTGTGGATCATGCCGAGCCTCGCGCAGGCGAGCATGGCAATGGCGGCCTCGGGCACCATGGGCATGTAGATCGCGGCCCGATCCCCCTGCTTCAGCCCCAAGGCCGACAACGCATTCGCGAACTTGCAGACCTCCTGGTGCAGCTGCTGGTACGTGATCGTGCGCACATCCCCGGGCTCGCCCTCAAAGATTATGGCGGCCTTGTTGGCCCTGGCAGTCCCCAAATGTCGGTCCAGGCAGTTCTCGGCCGCGTTGAGCTTTCCTCCTTGGAACCACTTGGCATGCGGCAACTTCCACTTTAATACCTCCTTGAAAGGCCTCCGCCAGGTCAGGAATTCCAGGGCCTGCCGCGCCCAGAACTTTTCTGGGGAGTTGACAGATTCCGCATACAGTCTCTTATAGGAAGCCTCACTCCCAAGTTTCGCTTGGGCTTTGAACTCGGCCGAAGGCCTGAAAACCCGGTTCTCCCGGGACACTGAGGTAATCGTCTGGTCGGTCACGTTGAGTGGCTGATTTCGGGGTTAGTGACGCAA